>OCAE01000049.1_pt1 | contig 124324 bp, 111 predicted proteins | sample 1495581 | NCBI WGS metagenome assembly OCAE01 (sample SAMEA2580278, study PRJEB22360) | human gut metagenome | biome: human gut; feature: human-associated habitat; material: faeces | place: Denmark | collected 2008/2010 | reverse complement strand
CATCAGCATCAAATTGATTTCTTAAATTTGCGACTTCGTTATAATATCATCTGTTGGTTCTGGCGTCAACAACTTTTTTCATTTTCTTTTAGAAATGATTTTTGTCATTTGGCACATGTAATAATATACCAACTAAATGCTGTCAGGTCAATAACTTTCTCTCTTATTTTCGTAATTTCTCAAAGGCGTTCATTCTTACAATCCAATGAATTCATCGTTCGTTTTTAATTCGTTTTCGTTCCATTTAGCAGTGAGTTTCTCCCTTGTTTTTTTCTTGTTAGTCATTTTGGAGGGAACTACTGGTAAAAAAAGAAACACACAAGTAAACACCCGTGTGTCTCTCTTTATGAATTATCAACGCATTGTTGGGAATAACAGCACATCGCGAATCGATTGTGCATCTGTCAACAGCATGACTAGACGATCGATCCCGATCCCTAAACCACCGGTTGGCGGCATGCCGTATTCTAGCGCTTCAAGGAAGTCTTCATCGACTCCATGAGCTTCATCGTTTCCTTCTTGTCGTTCTTTTTCTTGTGCTTCAAACCGTTGTCTTTGATCAATTGGATCATTTAATTCGGTAAAAGCATTAGCAAACTCCCGGCCTACGATAAATAGTTCAAAACGATCTGTAAATCGAGGGTCCTTTGGATTCTTCTTCGCTAGAGGTGAGACTTCTACCGGATGTCCATAAACAAAGGTCGGTTGCTGTAAGGTTTCTTCAACAAACGTTTCAAAGAATTCATTGATAACATGTCCTACTGTCATCGTTGGAGTGACTTCCACTTGGTGTTCTTTTGCTAAAGCATGTGCTTCTTCGATTGTCATCTCTTTCCAAAAATCGACACCCGTTTGTTGTTTGATAGCATCGACCATATGCACGCGGGCAAAATCACTCGCCAAGTCGACTTCTTGTCCATCATAAGTAATCACAGCAGAATCTAAAACTTTCTCTGCTGCATTGCGGATAATTCCCTCAGTTAGATCCATAACATCTTTGAAATCTGTATAGGCTGTATAAGCTTCTAACATAGTAAATTCTGGATTATGGGTAGTATCAATCCCCTCATTACGGAAGACCCGGCCGATTTCGTAGACTTTCTCCATACCACCTACGATCAATCGTTTCAAGTGCAACTCAAGCGCGATTCGCAAGTATAGATCAATATCTAACGCATTGTGATGAGTGATAAATGGACGAGCTGCTGCCCCACCCGCTTGATTATGCAAAACAGGCGTTTCCACTTCAATGTAGCCATGACCATCCAAATAGCGACGAATCTCACTGATGATCTGGCTGCGTTTCATGAATCGGTCAAAGCTATCTTTATTACTGATCAAATCCAGATAACGTTGACGGTAACGTTGCTCGATGTTGGTAAGTCCATGGTATTTGTCCGGGAGTGGGCGTAACGCTTTAGACAAAATAACGATTTCTTTTGCTTTGATCGTTACTTCCCCCGTATCAGTTTTCATGATCTCCCCTGAGACACCAAAGAAATCACCTAAGTCAGCATGCTTAAATCCTTCATACGGTTCGTCACCTACTTGATCTTTGCGGACATAAATTTGAATCTGACCATCACGATCTTGCAAATGTGCAAAGCCAGCTTTCCCTTTACCACGTTTCGTCACCATTCGTCCAGCAACACTTGCAGAAAGATTCATCTCTGTTAACTCTTCTTTTGTTCGTTGATCAAATAACTCATGCAACTCGGCAGAATTATGCGTACGTTCAAAGCGCTTGCCAAAGGGATCAATGCCTTCTTCCCGTAATTTTTCCATCTTTTCACGGCGAACCAACATTTGATCATTTAATTCTTCTTGTTTTTGTCGTTCCTCTGTCACGAGTTTTCCTCCATTCTTAACTTGGGTTTCCTTCTTATAATGCCAATGATGCCACAAAAAATCAAGCCGAAGTTCAAGATCGACTTGATTTTACTTTACTCAGGAGTATTTCCGACAGGTTGTTTTTCTGTCTTTTCTACAAATGCATCTAACAGATCAATAATCGCTTGCTTATTCTCTGTCTGGTTGATTGCCGCTTTGACTTTAGCTGCCCGTGAAATGCCTTTTAAATAGTAGGCAGCATGCTGCCGAAACTCTCGGGAAGCAACAAATTCACCTTTTAAATCAGCAAGCCTTTCCAAATGAAGTTTGGCTGTAGCGATCTTCTCCCGTGGAGTAGGTTCGGCGATCAGCTCTCCCGTTTCAAGATAATGTTTTGTACGATGGATCATCCACGGATTCCCCAATGCTGCTCGTCCGATCATGACAGCATCTGCGCCGACTTCTTCCAGCATTCGTTTGGCATCTTCTGGTGTCCGAACATCTCCGTTCCCCATAAAAGGGATCGAAATTGCTTGCTTCACCTCTCTTAATACCGACCAATTAGCCGCTCCTTCATACATTTGGACCCTCGTGCGGCCATGCATCCCAATCGCCGCTGCACCTGCCGCTTCAGCAGCTTGCGCATTTTGGACAGCGAAAATATGTTCATCATCCCAACCGATCCGCATTTTGACTGTGACCGGTTTATCAATTGCCGTAGCTACTGCATGCACCATTTCGTAGACTTTGTCTGGATCCAATAGCCACTTTGCACCAGCCTCCGCTTTAATAATTTTATTTACCGGACAACCCATATTGATGTCAATGATATCTGCTGCTGTATTTTCTGAGACAAATTGAGCCGCTTCGACCAAAGACTCTTTATTCCCACCAAAAATTTGCAAGCTTAAAGGATGTTCTGTTTCATCTATATAAAGCATTTCTAATGTTTTTTTGTTTCGTAGTTGGATTCCCCGATCACTGATCATTTCACAAACGACTAAGCCTGCGCCAAATTCTTTGACCGTTACGCGAAACGCCGCATTGGTTATTCCTGCCATAGGCGCAACGACAACTCGATTAGGGATTTCGACATTACCGATTTTCCAGCTGTGTATCGCCATCTTCTATGCCTCAGCTTCTTTCTTTAATCTAGCAAGTTCTTGTTCATCGAAATGGTATTTATTACCGCAGAATGAACAAACAGCTTCTGCACCATGATCTTCATCCATCATTTCTTGTATTTCATCCGCGCCTAATGTAATGATCGCTGTCGCAAATTTTTCTTTGCTACAATCACATCGAAATTGAACAGGCATTTTTTCTAACACTTCGACTTTGGTGTCATTCAACAATACCGTCAAAATTTCTTCAGGCGATTTCCCTTCATCCAGCAATGATGACACTCGTGGTAATTCTTGCAGGCGGTTCTCGATTGAATCAATAACCGTTTCATCTGCTCCCGGCATGATCTGCAGTAAGAAACCACCGGCTGTTCGAATAGAATCATCGGTATCAACTAACACACTCAATCCAACGGCCGAAGGGATTTGTTCAGAAACTGCTAAGTAATAAGTGAAGTCTTCTCCCAATTCTCCAGAGACAATAGGTGTTTGTCCAGAAAACGGTTCTTTCAACCCTAAATCTTTGATTACAGTAAAGATTCCTTGATCTCCTACTGCTCCTCGCACATCCAACTTTCCTTGTCCGTTTAGCGGCAAGCTGACATGCGGATTTTTTATGTACCCTTTGACATCTCCACGACCATTGCTATCAATAATGATTGCTCCAGCGGGTCCGTTCCCTTGGATTTTGACCGTTAATTTGTCATCACCCTTTAACGTGCTGCCCAAAAGCAGGCTTCCAACCATAGCGCGGCCTAGCGCTGCTGATGCTGTATTCCAAGTATCATGACGTTGTTGTGCTTCACTAACAGTTTTTGTTGCAGACACTGCATAGGCACGAACAAAACCATCATAAGCTAATGCTTTTACTAAGTAATCTTCCATTGTTTATGCTCCTTTATTTCGTTCATTAGTGAATCATACTAGGAACTTGTTTTTTTTTCAACTGAATGCCACCATTTTAGAGAAAAGCCAATGTTTTCTGTCGGTTTATTTCTCGATTTGTTAACAAGAAAGGACTGCGGCACAAGCCGTAAAACAAGCAACTGGTCCGAACCTCATTCGAATCTGTTCTCTTGTTTTGACTTATGACACAGTCCCTAGACTTTACGATAGCTAATCACCTATTGATAATTGAACGACTACTCTTGACCGTCCTCTGTTTTATCTTGAGATGAAGCTTCGTGGTTTTCATTATTGTGACGAAGTTCGTCTACTTGCTGATCAAAATCTTTTTTCTCAGCAGCTTGCTTTTCAGCATCTTTCTCTTCTAAAGCGCGTTTTGCTTCTTCAAAAGTTTGAGCTTTTTCGCTTGGATATTCTGAATTCTCAGTTCCAGCAGGCATTTTGCCTTCTTCAAACAATGACTTGATTGCTTTTGCATCCAATGTTTCATATTCAAGCAGTTTTTCGGCAATCAATTTATGTTGCGCACGATGTTCTTCGATGATCTCATGTGCTTTTTGATGTGCCTCCATCAAGATACGGCGTACTTCCTGATCGATCTCGAAAGCAACTTGTTCTGAGTAAGCTTTGGTTTGACCATAATCACGACCGACGAAGACCTGATGATTGCCTTCATACTGAACTGGACCTAGTTTGTCGCTCATACCATATTCTGTGACCATACTTCTAGCTAAAGCTGTTGCTTGTTCAAAGTCATTGGATGCTCCGGTTGATTGAACGCCGAAAATGATTTCTTCTGCTGTCCGTCCACCAAGCAATCCGACGATTTGTTCAAACATATCTTCTTTCGTCATTAAGAATTGATCTTCTTTAGGTAATGCGATCATGTAACCGCCAGCACGGCCCCGAGGGATGATCGTTACTTTGTGAACGACCCGCGCACGGCTTAAGACTAAACCGACGATCGTATGACCCGCTTCATGGTAAGCAACCATTTCGCGTTCTTTTTTATTGATGACACGATCTTTCTTCGCAGGTCCTGCGATTACCCGATCTTCTGCTTCATCAATATCAGAGGCATCGATTTTCTTTTTATTGCGACGAGCAGCGACTAGCGCAGCTTCATTTAAGACATTCTCTAAATCAGCACCGGCAAAACCAGGTGTTTGTTGTGCTACGACTTTCAAATCCACATCATCCGACAACGGTTTGTTCCGTGCGTGAACTCGTAAAATAGCTTCACGGCCTTTAACATCCGGACGGCCAACAAGAATTTGTCGGTCAAAACGACCTGGACGTAACAAGGCTGGGTCTAACACGTCGGAACGGTTGGTTGCTGCAATAACAATAACTCCTTCATTGCCATCAAATCCATCCATTTCAACTAATAACTGATTCAACGTTTGCTCACGTTCATCATGTCCACCACCCATGCCGGCACCACGTTGGCGCCCAACCGCATCGATTTCATCGATAAAGATGATGGCCGGTGCGTTTTTCTTGGCTGTTTCAAATAGATCCCGGACACGGCTCGCTCCGACCCCGACAAACATTTCCACAAAGTCTGAGCCTGAGATAGAGTAAAACGGAACGCCAGCTTCTCCGGCAACCGCTTTTGCTAGCAATGTTTTCCCTGTCCCTGGAGGTCCTTCTAGCAGCACACCAGCTGGGATTCTCGCACCTAATTCGACAAAGCGTCGTGGATCTTTCAAAAATTCGACCACTTCGACTAATTCTTGTTTCTCTTCTTCAGCACCCGCTACATCAGAGAAACGAACGCGATTGGCTTTTTTGTCGGCCTCTTTCGCTTTGGATTTTCCAAAGTTCATGACACGGCCGCCACCGCCGCCACCGCCGCCTTGCTGGCTCATCATCATATAGAAGAAGAAAATGATGATTACGATTGGCAAGAAACTAATCAGCAACGATAACCAAACACCACTGTTCGATTCTTCTTCGATCGTTGTTTTAACCCCTTGATCCTTTGCTAATGTCGTAACCTCGCTCAATGTCGAGTCATTCGGCAAAATGATCGTTGTAAAACGTGTCGTACTTGCTTGCGTGCTTCCTAGTACGGAAAGCCCATTGTCATTGCTGACGGTTTGTTCGGCATTGTATTCACCGACGATCCGGTAAACACCGTTAGCAGGCTGAACGGTAAACTGTTTGACCTTTCCGTCTTTCAGCTGCTCCGTAAATGTTGAGTACTCGATTGTTGGCGTTTGCTGATTGCCATTTCCAAAAATGAAATAGACGACCATGACCATTGCTAACAAGACAAGTACATAATATAAGGTATTTTTGATCATACCGTTATTTTTCTTATTCATGCGTACCTCCTTGGCTATTTTGTTTTATCAATCCTGACCATTTAATTGTATCACAACTGATTTAGATCAGTCACTAATTTGATTGATAAACGCTTGGTTTTAAGACACCCACATAAGGGAGGTTACGGTATTGTTCCGCGTAATCCAATCCATAGCCGACCACAAATTCGTTCGGTACATCAAAGCCAATATAGTCGGCATCGATTTTCACCACACGTCCTTCTGGTTTGTCTAGCAATGTCACGATTTTAACCGACTTTGCTTTGCGATATTTAAATAGGTCTACTAGATAGGCTAATGTGCGACCGCTATCAATAATATCTTCTACGATCAGCATATCTCGGCCTTCGACATTTGTATCCAAATCTTTCAAAATCTTCACTTCGCCAGAAGAAATTGTCGCGTTTCCATAACTAGAAACATCCATAAAGTCCAATTCCAAATGACAGTCCATTTCTCGGACGATGTCTGCCATAAAAGGAACAGCTCCTTTTAATACGCCAACGACCAATGGATTTTTATCTTTGTAGATTTCCGTCAGTTCTTTACCTAGTTCAGAACAACGATTTTGGATCTCTTCTCGAGTAATCAAAATTTTTTCAATATCTTTGTCTAACATAAAGTTCTCCTTCCAACTCTTACTTCCGATATTTATAAAGAAGTATGTAGTGTATTTTATCAGTTTCTTGCTCAATACTCAAATAGGAAAATAGATAAGGCAAAAGTGCCAATACATTCTCTTGAGCGTCTGTCAGGACCCAACTAGCAGCACGCTTTTCATTCGAAATCTTCTCATCGATAAAGAAACGCCTGATTTTTTTCGTAAGACCTGGTTTCAGCTGTAACCGATCCCCTGGTTTTCGCTTCCGCAAAAAAACTGTCGCAGGATATTGTATCGGTAAAATTTGTGAAATCTCTGACCAATCCATGACTTTTTCTGGAACTTGGGCGTCACTTGGAATGTAGCCGATCCATTCATGGTCCGACAAAAAGAAACTTTCACCTTTTTTTAGAACAAAATGCGTCTCATCTACCTGCGTTTGGAGGTGAGAGCCTTTTTTAACAGCAGTGACTTTCAACTGATCATAAACTCGAACAATCTGCCAATCTTGATTTAAATCGATTATCCACTGACTGGGATTATGTTCTAGTAGATACAGCAACTGCTCTCGTTGTTTAGTATTGTACGAGATTCCTTTATCATGGGAAACTTTCTGTAGTAAACCTTCAAAAAAGTAATAGCGTTCTGCTGCGGTAAACGCAGCCAATTCATCCAAGTTTAAAAAATAGCCTTCAGCTTCCTCATGAAGTATCGTGGCGAGCCAATCTGCTTGCTGCTTTTTGATCAATTGGTCAGCATAGATCATCTCTTGAGAAAGCTGCTGAAAATGATCAAGAGCTCTCGGGTTCTCTGCTTTCAGCAGAGGGACCGCTTGATGACGCAGGCGATTTCTTTGAAACAGCGTTTGCTGATTCGTTTCATCTTCGAAATAAGCGATCCCTCTCCTTCTTGCATAGTCTCTAATCTCCTCTTTGGCGATCGTTAGGAAGGGACGGATCAAATAACCGTTACCAAAAGGTTGCTTGCGCTTGATTCCCGAAGCGTTTTGCAAGCGTCCCTCTCGCACCATCTTCATCAGCATCGTTTCCATCTGGTCATCTGCATGATGAGCGGTTAATAACCAATCATAACTCTGAAGAGTCATCGTTTCTGCAAAAAAATGATAGCGGAACTCTCTAGCGGCCGCTTCGATGCCATTTTGGGGCGGATCTTGCCAAACTCGTTCATAATATGGAATCCCGCGCGTTTGACAATAGTCCTTCAGGAACGCTGCTTCGTCGTCTGAAGCTTCCCGCAGATTATGATTGACATGAGCCACGCCAAATGTTCCTTGCTGAAACAACTCTTCGATCACATGGAGTAAAACCATTGAATCCACGCCTGTCGAAACAGCAAGCAAACAAGTAGCATCCTCTACCCATCCATCGGCTTTGATTGCATGATAGACTTTTTGCTTAAGCATTCTATCCCTCCGTGTCTCTTGCTTCTATACTTAACTTCAAACTAAAAATGACTGTCTATTGCTAAGAAAGAGAAATATCCGAACTATGCCGATTCCAAAACGCCGTGCTCCACGGCGAAAGCCTACTACATGGTAGGAGTAATCGGATATAGTTCGGATATTTTTTGAAATACTTATCGTTACGTCACAAATTCTTTTGACAACTTGCTCATCCTGTTTAGTTACGTCGACCGCCACGGCCGCCGCGTTTACCTTCCGTATTACGTCGTAATGAAGATAAACGATCATCACTATCTTTTAGAAAAGAACTCATCAATGAATCGAAGTCTTGTTTATTTACGTTCGTCGGTTGATTGCGTGAAAAAGATTTCTTCGGACTTGACCGATTGAATTCTTTTTTAGGAAAATCACGTTTTTCTTCCGGCTTTGCTTCTGCTTTACGGATCGATAGCCCGATTTTTCCATCATTGCCGATTGCCGTCACAACAACGGTTACTTCATCGCCAATAGACAACACGTCATGAATGTCTTTCACAAACCCATTTGATACTTCGCTGATATGTACCAAACCAGTTTTCCCCTCACCAAGATCAATGAACGCACCAAAATTTGTAATACCAGACACTTTGCCCTTTAGTTTCGCTCCAACTTCGATTGACATATAAAAAATGTTCCTCCTAATTTTTACCCATTTAATCATTTCAACTACTGCGATGAGTAGGTATGACCTTGTTTATTCCGAATCACTTGTCTTTGTATCACTAGCATTTGCCTCATCACCGCTTGTTTCTGTTTTTGAATCAGAAGCATCCGGCAAGACAGGGTAGATCTTTTCATTTTTCTTTGAATAAAAGAATCTACTGCGAGCTAATTTTGCAACGTATTCGTCATCTTGCAACAGTGCTACATCTCGCTTAAGTTGTGTCACTTTTTTGTCCGCTGCTTCTTGTTTTGCTACTGTTTCTGCTTTATACTCTTGTAATTTTTGCAGACGCATTTGATCATTGAACATTTGAATACCTACGATTGCAAAAATCACTAGCGCTGCAACAAAAACAGCTACAAGTCGACGTCGACGAAAGACCACTTGTCGTCGTTCTTTTTCGAACTTGGCAAATTGCTCTTTGGCATACTCGGTCTGCAATAGTTCTATTTGTTTGTTTGGCTCTTTATCCATGCTGACCTCGCTCCTGTCACTGTGATTGTTTTTTCCATTATACCAACATCCACAAAAGTTGTCTAACTGAAAATGGGACAAAAATCAAGCATTTTCTGAGATACGTTCTTCTTTGAGGATCTCGTACATTTTAGCTGCATCTTCTTTTTTAGTTGATTCGTGTAATTCTTGTACTTTTATTTCTAATACTTTATTTCCAAACTGAATACGCACCGTATCGCCGACTTTGATATCACTGCTGGATTTTGCCAATTTTCCATTGATTTGGATACGCCCTTTATCTGCTACTTCTTTTGCAACAGATCTACGTTTGATAATCCGGGATATTTTTAAAAATTTATCTAATCTCATTTTTTCCACCTCTTAATTTCAACAATTTTTTTCCAAACGGAACGAGCAGCCATTCTCGAATCGTTAATAATTTAACTTTGAGAGCCATTATAATGAAAACTGTCCCGCCAAAAAAGACCCCTCCAAGGCAAAAAATCAGCGCTTGCAGTCTTTTCGTCACTGGACCTCCACTCAACAGAGTGATCACACCATAATATAAAAACAGTGCGCAAGCCATGATCCCTAAACAAAGCAGGAGTTTTTTGCCATACCCTTGCTCTATCCAAAAGCTGTTCAATGCTTTTTTCTCAGAAAACACAAAATAGATTAAAGTACCGATCAAACCTAAAAGGGTACTCAAACTCGCACCAGTTGTTCCTAAAAGATAGGTCAAGGGCCACGTCAGCAAACCTTTAAGCAAAAGGCCGCATCCTGCTGCATAAATCCCTACACGGAATTGGTTCCGGCTTTGTTGGATGCTTTGATACGCTTGGATTGCAGCCATCAAAGCGACCGCAAAAACAAATAAGACCAACGCACTGTTGCCGGCACCATCTTTAAAAAGAGCGAAGTTGATATAAGGAAGCAGGATAGCCAAGCCAACTGCAGAAGCACTGGCAATCCCTAAAGTCAACCGCAAGTACATCTTAGCTGATTTTTCAAACAAGTGCTGATTTTTGACTGTCAGATATTTCGTCAATGTTGGCAAGAAAGTCGAACTTAGAGCCATCGCTACCACGAGACCTAACTGAACCAATGGCTGTCCTCGGTCATAGATCCCTTTTGCAATGCGGGCACTTTGTTCCGTCAAACCGCTGGCTTCAAGTGAGTTCGTCATCAAAAAGGAATCTGCCAACTGAAACAAAATCAAAAAACCGCTGTAAATGGTCAACAGTCCCCCTTCAATCAAAAAACGGCGACGCAAGGAAGGAGCATGTGCGGTAGGCATAGTTTTTGTGGGGATCGCTAACGACCGACCGGTGATTTTCCGACTATAATAGCTTAAAATCCCCCACGCCGCAAGTCCGCCAATCAATGCGCCGGACATTGCCAAAGTCCCAGTCTGATAAACATCCCATGAGAAGAGATGAAAAAAACTGGCCGCTACTAAAATCACTCCGACTCGAAGGAGCTGTTCTACTACTTGGGAAACTGCCGTCGGTACCATCTGTAAATTTCCTTGGAAACTCCCACGATAAAAAGTCAGGGGTGGTACAAAGAGGAATGTAAAGGATACCACGCGGATCAAAGATGCCAGTCCTGCGTCTCCCATGACCCGAGCGATAACATCGGCAAAGAAAAACGTCGTTGCCCATAGTCCAATCGCTGTCCAAAAAACATACGGATAGATGACTTGGATCTGGGCACGCTGCTTCTGAGGATCAGGTTGTTCGGCGATCACGCGCGAAATAAATTGCGGCAACCCAGATAAAGCCAATGTCATAGCTAATCCATAGATTGGATAGACTTGCTGATAGACGTAAAACCCTTCGTCACCAACTAAGTTTTGGAAAGGGACGCGGTAAACCGCACTTAACACTTTGGCAATGAAAGAAGCAATCGTTAAAATAAATGCTCCTTCCATCGTCCGTTTTAATTGTGACTTTGGCATCTTCTCCGCCCCTTTATAACTAATTTTCTTGTAACACGTATTTTTGTTCCCGTAGCGCTTTGACAAAATCTTGAATCTCTAACAGCCAAGTGCTTTCTTTCATCACAGCAGGAATCTGAAGTTTGATCGTCATCTGCTCGTGATCGACACCCATCGTCGCTTTAAGCTTGGTCGCTTTCAACGCTTCAAACAGCTGTTCGACAGAATAGTTTTTGGTGCCAACTTTACTTAACGTTAGGATCACTGTTTGCTGCTGTTTACGGATCGTATCTAACAATGCCCGATCCCCATTCATTTTGATTTCTCCGACAGTTAATAGGTGAGCCACTTCGACCGGATATTCTCCAAAGCGATCAAGCAGATCATCCTGCAGCTCATCCACCGCTTCTTGAGAATCCAATTCACGGATGCGTTTATAAATTTCAATTTTTTGCCGTTCATCTTCTATATAAGAAGTTGGCAGATAAGCATCGATGCCAAGATCGATCTCAACCGTTGTTTTCTCCGCTTGTGTATTTTTCCCTTGTTTACGCGCTACGGATTCTGACAGCATTTGAGAGTACATATCAAACCCAACAGCATCAATAAATCCGTGCTGTTGCGCCCCCAAGAGATTTCCTGCACCTCGAATCGAAAGATCACGCATCGCGATTTTAAATCCGGAACCTAATTCCGTAAAGTCTTTGATTGCCTGGAGCCGCTTTTCACTGACTTCGTTCAAAATTTTTTGCTGTTCGTACATAAAATAAGCATACGCAACACGATTGCTTCGACCGACACGACCTCGCAATTGATAAAGAGTAGACAAGCCCATGTAATCCGCATTTTCTACAAATAATGTATTGGCGTTCGGAATGTCGACCCCAGTTTCGATGATCGTGGTTGTCACCAACACATCGTATTGTCCTTCGATAAAATCAAACAATGTGTTTTCTAGCTGGATTTCTGTCATCTGCCCATGGGCATACCCAATACGCGCATCTGGAACTAACGCTTGGAGCTCTTCGACTTTACGTTCAATCGTATCTACTCGATTATAGAGATAAAAAACTTGTCCTCCCCGTGCCATCTCCCGCAAAATAGCTTCTCGAACTGCACCTGGATTCATTTCCATCACATAAGTTTGAATAGGATAGCGATTTTCCGGTGGCGTTTCAATCACAGAAAGATCCCGCACCCCCAACATGGACATATGCAGTGTCCGGGGAATCGGGGTAGCCGTCAATGTAAGAACATCGACTTGCGAGCGTAATTGTTTCAAGCGCTCTTTGTGTTTGACGCCAAAACGCTGTTCCTCATCGATCACCAATAATCCCAGATCTGCAAACTCTACATCTTTAGACAGCAGGCGATGCGTGCCAACTAAAATATCAATTTGGCCCTTTTTCACTTGCTCGATCGTTTCCGTTTGCTGTTTCTTCGTTCGAAAACGGCTTAACAAACCGACATTGACTGGAAACCCTTCAAAGCGATCCAGCATTGTTTCATAATGCTGTTGTGCTAAAATCGTTGTCGGCACCAGAAAGGCTACTTGCTTACTCTCTTTGATGGCCTTGAAAGCCGCCCGCAATGCCACTTCTGTCTTCCCAAAGCCAACGTCTCCGACTAATAAGCGATCCATTGGTTTTTCTTTTTCCATATCACGTTTGATCTCCGCAGTGCTGCGTAATTGATCATCTGTCTCAGAGTAAGGAAAGGCATCTTCAAATTCTTTTTGATAGCCATCATCAGGCTGAAACGCGTAACCTTTCTCCGATTCGCGTTTTGCGTATAAAAGAATGAGATCATCTGCAATGTCCTCGATTTTTGCTGAAACTTTTCGTTTCGTTTTCGCCCACTCACTGCCGCCTAATTTATTGATCTTTGGCGTTTTAGATTCAGAGGCAACATATTTTTGAATCAGATTCAACTGGGTAACTGGAATAAACAGCTTATCATCATTTTGGTAGAGGATGGTCATATAGTCTTGGTGTACACCATCTACTTCCAGCGTTTCCATACCAATGTATTTACCAATCCCGTGATTCGCATGGACGACATAGTCGCCGGCTTTTAATTCATTGTAACTCTTCAATCGCTCCGCATTGGTCACATTTTGACGCCGCGTACGTTTCTTGTTGATTTTTTGGAAGATTTCCTTTTCTGTGACAATGACCAACTTATCTTGGGGCATTTCAAACCCGCTTTGCAGTGTTTCTACAACGATTTGCGTTCGACCTGTAAAAAGTCGATCTGCTGTGGTTTGTACTGCGTAAATGGAGTGATCACGAAAATCTTGTTCCAATTTTTTTGCTCGTTCTGAATCACTTACTAAAAAGACAACCGTTTGTTGTTGTTTCTCCCAGCGATCTACTTCAACTTTCAGCAAACCCATTTGGCTGAAAAATTGTTGCATTGGTCGATATTGAAAATTGTGGATCGCTTGAAAACGAAGATTTCCCATCCCCTTTTGAAAAAGCGAGAAGAAACTTGTAGAAAATTGTTCTTTTTGAATCAGCTGCTGGACATCTTGCCCGAAAGATTGCTCAGAAAAAACGCGAAGTTCTGCAATTTTTTGTGTATGCCACTCAGCTTCTTCTCGTTCAATCTCGCGGTTTGTCTCCATAATACGAGCATAATCATCGATCATCAGCAGTGCATCTTTTGAAAAATAATCCAAAATGCTCGTCGGTTGCTGATACAAAAGATCCGCATAATAACGAGCATTCTCGTCAGGTATGCCACTTTGCCAAGCCGATGCTAATTGACCAAAATAATCTTCTAAAAAGTTTTTATCTGTGGTCTCTTTCACTACAGCGAGCCGTTTCTTCAGCAACTCTTGCAGAACTTTTTGTCCATGAGCTAAATCAGCTGGCGAAAACACTAATTCTGTTGTGGGAACAATCGTTACTTCTGACAACGTTTCTACTGAACGCTGTGTTTCCACGTCAAAAGAGCGCATCGAGTCGATCTCCACATCGAAAAGCTCGATCCGCACCGGATATTCAGCTTTCAAAGGATAAATATCCAAAATGCTTCCACGAATACTAAATTCACCAGGTTTGCCAATCATTGATTGCCGCTCATACCCCATCAATACCAATTGCTGCGGCAACTGATCTAAATTGATCTCATCCCCCACATGCCAAGAAAATTGGTAGTTCAGCCAAGTATCTTTAGCAGGCAGATATTTCCGCAATGCAGCGATCGGCATGACGTAAATTCCTTTTTTCCCGGTAGCGACAGCATTCAATGCTGTCACTCGCTCCGCTCGAGCTTCTGGTGAAGCAAACGCCATTTCGGCCGACAACACTTCATCCACCGGAAAGACATACACGTCGTCAATAATATTCCGCAAATCTTCGGCAACTTGATTGGTATAATAAAGATTTGGTGTAACAACAATGACTTGCCGATCAAATTTCTGATAAGCTCCGGCAAAAGCTAATGTTTTTGCGGAACCTGCTAAGCCAGTCAATAGCTGTCGAGATGCGTGATCCGTTAATTGTTGGTGCCAGGCAGCGACTTGCGGCACCTTATTTATTAGTTCAATCAGATCCATACAGGTCCTCCTTAATTAAATCGATTCATTGTGGCAAGAAAATCACCGGTGGTCAAGTAATCGATACTTGCTGCTGCTGCTTTATCCAAGCTTTGCAGAATCATCGGCTGGTCTTCTTTAGCAAAAGGACTTAGAACGTGATCGACCACTGTCCGGCCTGACTGTGGTCGATCGATCCCTACTTTGATGCGATCAAATACAGATGTACCAAGATGGGAAATCAAGCTTTTCATCCCGTTATGCCCCCCCGCACTGCCTTTTTGCCGCAAACGAATTTTGCCTAACGCTAAATCAAGATCATCATAGATAACCACGATCTCTTCAGGATAAACTCCATAATAAGTCATTAAAGGCCCTACTGCCCGGCCCGATTCATTCATGAAAGTCTGAGGTTTGACCAACATGATTTTTTCACCGTTCATAAAAAATTCAGCAATTTCTGCTTCAAAAGCTGATGATTTAAAAGTAGCTTGGTATTTCTCCGCTAACGCATCGACTACCATAAACCCAACATTGTGTTTTGTTTTTTCGTATTTTTTGCCTGGATTTCCCAGACCTATAATCATTTTCATTTTTTGATCCGCTCCATTTTTTCAAAAAAATTACCACCACAAAATACTGGGCACGACAATTCTGCCCAGTAAAAACGTTCACTACGATTATAACACATAACGGACTGTTACCGTGTCTTTCCTTTGCTCAGAATTTCTCTTTCTTAAAAAAATCATTAGAAACCCTGATTTATCCTAATTCCTACAGGATAACAAAGAAAGCATTTACAAATGAAACAGCAAAATTATCTGTAACATTGTTGAGCAAATCACATGACAAAATCGCTTGAAAGTGTTAGGATGTTACCTAGTAAAACAAATATGCGGAAGGAATGATACACAAATGACTGCTAAGACAAATAAAAAAGATCACCAAAAGATAATCCTTGTTGGAGACGGTGCGGTTGGTTCCAGTTATGCATTTGCGTTAGTCACTCAAAATATTGCTCAAGAAGTAGGGATCATTGATATAAATACAGCAAAAACAGAAGGAGATGCTATCGACTTATCTCATGCGTTAGCATTTACCTCACCCAAAAAAATCTATGCTGCCACTTATGCAGATGCACATGACGCCGATGTCGTGGTGATCACAGCTGGTGCGCCACAAAAACCTGGCGAAACTCGCTTGGATCTAGTCCACAAAAACTTAAAAATCAATCGTGAAGTAGTTACACAAATCGTTGATTCAGGATTTAACGGTATCTTCCTTGTCGCTGCAAATCCAGTAGATATTCTTACCTACTCAACATGGAAATTCTCAGGTTTTCCAAAAGAGCGCGTAATCGGTTCAGGAACTTCACTAGATTCTGCTCGTTTCCGTCAAGCATTAGCTGAGTTGATCGATGTTGATGCACGTAATGTCCATGCTTATATTTTAGGGGAACATGGCGATTCAGAATTCCCAGTTTGGTCTCATGCAAATGTTGCCGGATTGCAAATTTATGAATGGGTCAAAAACAACCCCGATATTGATGAAGAAGCAATGGTTAACTTGTTCTTCAGTGTTCGTGATGCAGCTTACACAATCATTGAGAAAAAAGGTGCTACTTTCTATGGTATCGCTGTTGCCTTGGCTCGTATTACTCGTGCCATTTTGGATGATGAAAATGCAGTACTGCCGCTTTCTGTCTTTATGAATGGCGAATACGGCTTAAAAGATATTTATATCGGTGCCCCTGCTATCATTAATGCCCAAGGAATCCAAAAAGTAATCGAAATTCCATTGACGGATGGAGAACAAGATCGAATGACTGCTTCTGCAAAACAATTGAAAGACATTCTAGATGAAGCTTTTGCGAAACTAGATGCGGAAGACAATCAATAAAACGATTGCTATAAGCCACTTACAAGAGTCTGTAACATAAGACCGAACAAGAAAGAGATCCTTTGAATCAAGATGCTTCGTGTACTTTGATCCAAAGAATATTGCGTAAAGCTGCTGTGCTTTTATCACACAGCAGCTTTCGTTGAATCACTTCTTGGTTGCTGTCCTATGAGCAGACTCTTTTTATAATTTAAGAATTCTCTATTTTTTCATGGAACTTTCACTTAATCAATTCGCTTTTCTTGTAGAATATGGTATGATTTAGCCGATCTATCATTTTTAAATCATCATAAAAGGAGCCTTTAAATGACACGATCCAACAAACACACACATACTCAGAGTAAGACGAAAAAGATCGTTCTGATCGCTATCGCTGCCGTTCTAGTCGTGATTGCGGGCGGATACGCTTATCGAAGTACATATTATCAAGACCGTTTCTTGCCAAATACCTCGATCGATGATATTGACATCAGCAATAAAACGGTCGCTGAAGCCAATGATTTGTTGCATGACCGTTACAGCAAACAGTCTTTTACAATCAAAGAAGGCAATACGGATTGGAAAACCATCAATTTGGCTCAATTTGGTTTGCAAACGGATTTTACAAAAGAATTGGAAGATTTGAAAGATGAACAAAACCAGTGGACATGGGGAATGGCCTATGTATCTGCTGCAGAAGATAAAAAACTAGGTACCGTTTCTGTTGATCAACAAAAGTTGACAAGTGAAACAGCCACAATCAAAGAGGCTTTAGAAACCTTAAATGAAGGTCGGACCGCTTCTAAAGATGCCACATTGAAAAAAGGAGATGATGGCTTCTCGATTGAGCCAGAAGTTGTTGGTGATGCCATTGACGTCGAACAAACTGTCACGGATTTACAAAAAGCAATTACTAGCGGCGAAAGTGAATTGGATTTGACTGCGTATCAAAAGAAACCTAGCGTTACTTCTGATGACAAAGAACTAGCAAAAGAAATGGAATCATTGAATAAAATTGCTCAAGTAAATGCTAATTATTCCATCAATGGCTCAACTTTCCAGATTCCGACCGCAACAATCATGGATTGGCTCTCTTATAAAGATGGAAAAACCACGATTGATGAAGAAAAAGTACGGAATTATGTAGCAGATTTAGGGAACCAATACAACACAAGCACCAATGCTTCTACGTTCAAAAGCACGAAACAAGGCGAGGTATCCGTACCAGCTGGGACACTAAGTTGGACGATCCAAACTGATTCTGAAACAAGTGCATTGATCGAAGCCTTAAAGACTGGAGAAGACTTTACTCGTTCTCCAGTGGTCTTGGGTAGTGCAGATCCAAGTGGTCCACTGTTTGGAAACACTTATATCGAAGTTGATTTAAAAAATCAACATATGTGGTATTACAAAGACGGTGCAGTCGCTCTTGAAACAGACATCATTTCTGGAAAACCTAAATCACCCACTCCTACAGGTGTATTTTACGTTTGGAACAAAGAGCGGAATGCTACATTGACCGGCGAAGATTATTCTTCTCCTGTTGACTACTGGATGCCTATTGATTGGACCGGCGTTGGGATTCATGATTCAGATTGGCAACCAGAATATGGTGGTGATTTATGGAAGACCCGCGGGTCTCACGGATGTGTCAATACTCCGCCAGGTGTGATGAAAGAATTATTTGGTATGGTAGAAGTAGGAACGCCTGTTATCGTTATTTAATCTATATAATCCAAAAAGGACGGAGAATTATTTCTCCGTCCTTTTTTATACCCGATTCTGGTTTCTGATCGTAATCGTCAGTACAAAAAGTAATATGCCCGATACGACCCAAATCGTTCGGTGAAAAAGAAACATACCTAATAAACTGCTGCTGACTGCCCCGAAGAAAAATCCTCCGATGATCATCGCGATATACTTGATCTTATAATCTACAGTAGCATCTTTTTTGAAGAAACGCTGATAAAGATAATCCGCCATTGAACGCAAATTTCCGGTCGTCATCGTCGTTGCATAGGGCATTCCAGCTAATCTGCGATAAGAAGCATATTGGATGGCTGCAAAAAAAGAAAGTCCAGAATCCACAAAGACATTTGGCAATGTCTGAGCAAAAAATCCTAAAAGAAAAATACCGAGTGCTTCAAAGAAGAGGGCTACATTTTGCCAAACAATTCTACCACCTGTTGGGAAACGATGCTGCAAGCCATTAGTCACTATGATCCCTATCAAAAACAGCAAAATTGGCGGTAAATATCTGGCAGCCTGTCCAAACTCTCCAGATGCCAAATTGATTCCTAACAAAATGACATTTCCTGATTGCATACTGGCAAACACTTCTCCATGAAAGAGATAAGTATATGCGTCTAAGAATCCCCCTGCCATTGCTAAGGCAACTCCTACTGGTAGACTTTCATGCACCACGATATCCGGTTGTCGTCTATTCGGATCATTTATTTTACTGCTGTGATCTGCTTGCATCTTTTCCGCCTCTATCTTTACTTTACTATTTCTAGCTGATTGATTGCATTTTAGTTATGGTTGCTGTTAAAAAATAATCTTATTTTCTTTTCTTGCCTCGCTTTTGCCAACTAAGAATCCCCCAACTAAGTAAGACAGCTGTCAGTGCTCCAGCTGAATCGAGCATGACATCTTGGAACAAAGGTGTACGGCCACCGGTCAACATTTGATGGTACTCATCCATCCCTGCATACCCTGTTGCTGCCAACCAGCCAAAGAAAGCTGACAGCCAATAGGGAATTTTTCGATAGCTCAATGATAGAAATAAGCTACCTCCTAATACAAAGTAAGTAAAGAAATGAGCCCCTTTACGAATAAAAAATTCCACAAAAGAAAAATAACCTTTTTCGGCAATACTGATTTCAGATCCTGCATAAGAGAAAGCGAATTTGCTCAACCATTCTTTCAATGGCTCTTCTTTTAACAGGCGAGAAAGCAAACCGACTTGTGATTGTTGTTCATAAGTTTGTGACGAACTAATAAATAAAATCACCATCACAGCTACCGCAATCGTGAAATAAAAATTTGGTTCTTTCCACATTTTTTTCATCATCTCAGCCCCTCATTTTCTAATCTTACCATTTTCAGTATTCTCTGCAACTACTTTTCGAAGGGTGTGCTATACTTATTACCATCTGATAAACGAAAGGAGCAACACCCAAGATGACTTATTCTCTCAACTGGGACCTTGATTCGATTTTTTCAGGCGGCAGCACGTCTACCCAACTGCAAGAACGAATGTCCCAACTAGATGCACAAATCAAAACTTATCGCACAAAAGTAGATGCGTGGCAACCCGACAATGCCTCTCAACCAGAGGAATTAGCTGAATTATTATCATTGTCCGAAACAATCAGTAAAGGATTTTCTCAGTGCAGCAGCTTTATCAATGCATTGCTATCTGCCAACGTTAATGACAATCAGGCAAAATTACTTTCGGGCGATCTCTATGCCAAATTACCAATGCTACAAGCAGCCGAAACAGTTTTTTCGAAAAAATTGACAGAAATTTCTGATGAAGACTGGGAGACACTATTGAAAGAAGAACCCTTTGCGACTATCGCCTTTCGTTTGAGCGAAATTCGTCGCGACGGCAAGGAGCTTTTGTCGGAAGCAGAAGAAACGATTATTAACACACTTTCTTTAGACGGACTAAATGCTTGGAGTCAGCATTATGATACGATTGTTGCTTCGATTGCGATTCCATTTACCCGGTCGGATGGAACAACGATTACTCTTTCAGCTGGTCAAGCTTTCAACAAAATGATGGGTGACCCAGATCCTGAAGTTCGTGCTCAACTATTTGCGGAGTGGGAAAAAGCTTGGGGAGAAAAAGAAGATTTATTTGCCGATACATTGAATCATCTGGATGGATTCCGTCTCTCCAATTACAAACTGCACGGTGTAGATGACTATCTGAAGGAGCCTCTCGAGTATAATCGCCTGCAAAAAGCGACATTAGACGCAATGTGGGGAACGATCCAGAAGAACAAACAACCGATCGTGGACTTTTTGACACGAAAAGCCCAATTATTCGGAAAAGAAAAAATGGAGTGGCAGGATCAAGATGCTCCGATCATTTTAGGTGAAATGAAGGAACGTACCTATACATTCGATGAAGCAGCTGCTTTCATTTTAGAAAACTTTAAAAAATTCAGTCCCAAAATGGCTGATTTTGCGCAAGAAGCCTTTGAAAAAAGTTGGATCGAAGCAGAAGATCGTCCTGGCAAACGTCCTGGCGGTTATTGTACAAGTCTGCCTGAAACAAGAGAATCACGTATTTTCATGACTTATAGTAATTCCGTCAATGAGGTAGCCACTTTGGCGCATGAGTTAGGTCATGCTTTCCATAGTAGTGTTCTTTGGGACTTGCCGCAGCTTAATCAGGATTATGCGATGAATGTGGCTGAAACTGCAAGTACCTTTGCCGAACTAATCGTTGCTGATGCAACATTGAAAGAAGCAAAAACAAAAGAAGAAAAAATCAATTTGTTAGATGCCAAAATGCAAAATGCCATTGCCATGTTCATGAATATCCATGCCCGCTTTATTTTTGAAAACAGTTTTTACCAAGCACGGCAAAAAGGGCTGGTTTCTGCTGAACAAATCACAGAAATGATGGTGGCTGCACAAAAAGAAAGTTACGCCGATGGATTAGCTAGCTATCACCCACATTTCTGGGCGGCAAAACTACATTTCTTTATTGATGATGTTCCTTTCTATAACTTTCCTTACACATTTGGCTATCTTTTCAGCATGGGAATCTATGCTTATGCCAACCAAAAAGGGACGAGTTTTGAAGAAGAATATATTGCTTTGTTACAAGACACAGCTTCTATGCCGACGGAAGAATTGGCCCAAAAACATTTAGGCGTTGATCTGACAAAACCTGATTTCTGGCAAGCCGGAATCGATCGGGTCTTACAAGATATCGATACCTTCATGGAGTTGACAGAAGAATATTTATAACAAAAAACAAGCGCAGAAATCTGCGCTTGTTTTTTGTTACTATCAACTATTTAATAGTGTTAATCCGATAGTTAAATACCCCGCATAGAGACACCAAATCAGATAAGGTACAAAAAGATAGGTGGATCTTTTATCGATTCGGGCAAATAAAAACATACAGACGATGACTGTCAAAACCAATAAGACGATAACCACTGTTCCTACCCAATAAAGATTCCAGCCAAAAAAGACAATACTCCACAAAAAGTTCAACACTTGCTGGATACCAAAGAAGATATAGGCTTGTTTCTTAAATGCTGGATTTACTTTCGCAATGATGAGTAAAAACAAAGCTGTTCCCATAAAGGCATATAAAATCGTCCAAACGATACCAATAATCCCTCCTGGAGGTGCCAAAAACGGTTTGTCCATTTGGGCATACGTCGCAGCAATATCACCCGCGAACAAGCTGGAAATAATCCCAGTAATCTCGATTCCTACCACACAAACAAGCCAAAGCAAAAATTTCATTTCTATCGCTCCCTTTCGTTCTCCACTTTTCTTCCGCTACTCGGTTAAATGAATCTAGCAACGGTTTGCTGCTTTTGCCTTAGTTTCTAATATTATGGTATCATTCCTACCTTCATTTCAAAAAAGTAATGCTCGTCTCAAAGAGATCGTTGGTCGATTTCAGCTCTAGTTGTCTGATAACGACCTGCTATACTTGCTTTGTTGTTGGGCAACATATTTATAAAGCGAACCATAACGGCTCTTGTACCCTTTCTTCCAAGGCTTGTCTTTACCACAAAAATGCAGCAATACAGTATGATCGATGACCCAGTCTAAGTCCCAGTGTCCTAGGCTGATCGTTTCATATGTACGGTTTTTTCTTACATCATAATTATATAGTTGGTCTGGAATTCCCAAGATCCGATCCCCATACAGCCCATTTAGAATATCTTGATCCGGTAAAAATAAATTCAATTGATTCTTCTGAATAAATGCCGCAATCTCTTTTTCTTTTACTTCTTGACGTAACTGAGTCAGATTCATCAGCAAAACGCCCGAATTGAAATATCCTTCAGACTCATAATTTTTGAGACGCACTTTATTGATGACTGTCGTAACCTCTGTTAATTTTGAATGGTTTGCTGCCGCATAAAGATGATCTTCAAGCGGTAATTCATATAGCGGCTGCAAATCGTTGATACACAATATGTCTGCGTCTAAATATAAGACCTTATCTAGATCTTTCGGCAAATAATTTTGGGCCAATAACCGGTAATAGATCGACTCTGGATAACGATCACTGACAGGGGCTTGTTTAAAAATAGATCCTGTACCGATAATGACTGGATGGTAGACAATTCCCAGTCCATGACAAAATTGATTCAATTTCTCTGTCTGAGCAAGTTCCTTCTCTTGTAAAACAAATGCATCCAATCGGCTTGCCGATGTGTGCAACCAAATTGAATAGAGGGTTGTTTTTAATTGTTCTACAAACGTATCGTCAATCGCAAACAGCAGGTTCATACTTTTCTTCACTCCTTAAGCAATCATTGAAAACTGCTTGTATCTATCTTCGTACTATTAGTATACCTGATTCTCAGAATCTATACGAAAACAAACCATTCGGCCATCAAAAACAAAAAAACCAAAGCAGCGAGCACTTTGGTCGTTATGGTTTTCGATGATTTAAAAGATCTGGTTTCATGTCTAACATGGAATACCCGCGAACATCATACCGATTTCGGCTTCTTGAATAATCGATCGGTCTTCCCGATTCTAAATAAATAATCTGCTCTAATTCCAAAACTGGATCATCCGATTGACACTTCAAATATTGACGATCATACTCATCACTTTTCGCTGCTTGAAATGTCCGATAAGCACCGGCAAACTTATAATTCAACTCTTCTAACAAATAATCATATACCGATCGATGCAAGATTTCTTTCGTTAATCCCGTCACTAAATCTACTGGCATAAACGAATGTTCCAAAATATAAGGTTGCCCATCTAATATTCGCAAACGAATCACATGATACACCGGCTCTTCCGCAGCGACTTTCAACATCTCTTGTACTCTGCTATCTGGGAAACAGACTTCGAAGGTAATTACCTGACTTTGTAAATCTCTTTTTTGCATTTTCATCTGGTAACTAAGTCCTTTGTATTCGTTTACAGAAGACGTGTCACGATCCCAAAAAGAATGGTTCAACACTTTCGTCCCAGATCCTCGTTTCGAAAGCAACAGTCCCTCCATGATCAAAATATTGATGGCATTCTTAATGGTCATCCGACTGACACCAAATTCTTTTACTAACTCCGTTTGATGCGGCAGAAAGCTCTCTTTGGGATAAGTTCCATCTTTGATTCTTTTTCGAAGGACATCTGCTATCTCAACATACTTTGGCACAACATTCACCTCACATCCTATTAATTAAAAAAGACTGCGGCATAAGCAACAAAGACGACTACCCATCCTGTTGCTTTAGCCACCAACTAGCAACTAAAGCAACAGGATTGTCATTTTCATTCGTTCGGGTAGTTTCGTCTTGTTCTGACTTATGTCCCAGCCTAATTTTGATCGGTTAGATTTCTTTCAGACGACGATTTTCTTGGATCTGTGCCATCTTCACGAATGGAAGATAGATCACGATCGAGATAATCAAATTAACTGCAGCTAAGATTCCGCCAGCAATGCTTTGTGTTGACAAGATCCCACCAATGATCGGTGGTGTTGTCCAAGGCGCAATAACGGTACATGCTGGTACCAGTCCTGTTGCTGTGGCAAAATATGCAGTTGAAACTAATACAAGTGGTGTCAAAACATAAGGGATGAACAAAATTGGATTCAACACGACTGGCAATCCAAACATCACTGGTTCATTGATCATAAATACCCCTGGAGCCAATGATAATTTCGCTACAGTCATATAGGCTTTATGATGACGAGCAACCAAGAAAATTGCGATCAATAAGCCTAATGTTGCACCGGTACCACCTATATTAACAAATGAATCAAAAAACGGCTTATTTACAATATACGGCAATTTGTCTCCTGCTTCAAGCGCTTTCGTATTCGCTTCGATAGCTGGAATGTTAATCGTTTGCATAAATGGATCGATGATATTTGCACCATGCAAACCAAAGAACCAAAGGAAAGCAGAAATGAACCCTAGTAGCAATGCAGCTGGATAAGAGTTTGCCAATCCCATGAATGGTTGTTGCACAAGCTCATAGAAAGATAGAACCAAACTTGATACGCCGAATGCTTGGAAGATTGCTGTGAACAATGCAAAGATCGAAACAGTGATCATTGCTGGGAACAACGCTGCAAAAGAACGAGAAACTGCAGGTGGTACACCATCAGGCATGTTGATCACTAGACGAGGATTGCCTGCCAAACGACGGAAGATCTCAGTAGAAATAATAGCAACGATCAATGCCAAAAATAATCCTTGTGAACCAAGACCCGCAGCTGTCAGCAAACCATCAGCATCTGTGGCCATTGCACCTAATGCAAAAAAGCTGGCAACTGAAATTGCTCCTGCTCCTAATGCATCTTGGTCATAGCTCTTGGCCAAGTTATAAGAAACTGTGAATGCAATCAATAAAGCTAAAATAGAAAATGTACCTGCAGATAAATTATTGCCAAATGCTTGCCAGGTGCCTTCACCAAAAATACCGTTCATAAAATCAATATAAGCTGGAATAGGCAAATTATTGATCAATACCCCAAAAGATCCCAAGATCATCAATGGCATCGTTACGATAAAACCGTCACGAATCGCAACTAGATGACGTTGTGAACCGATTTTGGAAGCAATAGGAATAAAATGCTTCTCCATAAACGCGATAAACTTATTCATTTTTTTCTCCTTTCAAAAACCATCCTATAATTTAGTGAAACCGATTTCCTCTATAGAATACCACGCTTACATTTATAAGTCTAGTCTTTTTATTTATAAAACTGAGCATGGATTATACAGTCCTATTCTTTTGCTATAGACAGCACCATTTTTTGACAATAAAAAAAACACAGTGAAGCAATCTTCACTGTGTTTTGAATCAAAAGCCGTTATTGTCAGAAACTTCTTTGTACCAACGGCCAGATTTTTTAATAGTGCGCTTGGCATCATTATTCAAGTCAACAGAAATGAAGCCATAACGATTCTTGTAGGCATTCGTCCAAGACCAGTTATCCATACATGTCCACATATGGTAGCCAACACAATTGGTCCCCTCTTGGATTGCTTGGTGGACATATTTCAAATGTTCCTTGACGAATTCGATGCGATAATCGTCCTCAATGATTCCTTCATCATTGACAAAACGTTCTTCTCCTTCTACGCCCATACCATTTTCAGAAATATAGCATTTGATATTGCCATAATTCTCGCGGGTATTGGTCAAAATATCATAAATCCCTTTTTCATAGATTTCCCATCCACGATAAGGGTTCATTTTTTTGTCAGGTTTATCATAATTGTCAAAATAATCATCTGGTAATGGGCCATTCGTGTGGTCGATCGGTGTTTCTTTTGCCATAATACGACGTGGCTGATAGTAATTGATGCCTAATAAGTCAATCGTATTTTCTTGGATGATCACTAAATCTTCTGCTTCATGTTCCGGTATCATGTCTAATTCTTTGATGATCGTGACTAATTCTTCAGGAAATGTCCCTTTAACTGCTGGATCCAGAAAAGAACGGTTGAAGAAGGCATCGGCGATTTGGGCTGCTTTAACATCCTCCGGGTTTGCTTCATCTCTCGGATAGCTAGGTGTCAGATTCAAGATAATCCCTATCTCTCCACCCAATTCTAGCGCATGATATTCCTTGATTGCTTTCGCGCTCGCTAAGGTTTCATGGAAGCCGGCTTGAACAGCATGCTTCATGTTGATTTCGTTTGGATAGTGGAACTGATAGAGATAGCCACCTTCTATCGGAACGATTGGTTCATTATGCGTGAACCACTTTTTGACTTTTGTACCAAACAATTCAAAACAAGTTTTGGCAAAAACGACGTAAGCCTCAACTGTCTCACGACTTAACCAACCGCCTTTTTCCTGCAAGGCCATCGGCATATCAAAATGATACAAGTTGACGAAAGGTTCAATCCCATTTGCAATCAATTCATCGAAATAATCATGATAAAAAGCCACAGCTTCTTGATTAACTTCGCCAGTTCCTGCTGGAATCAAGCGACTCCACTGGATCGATGTCCGAAATGTATTGTGTCCTGTTTCTTTCATCAGTTGAATATCTTCTTTATACCGCTTATAGACTTGGGATGTTTTTTCGGGGCCTACACGGTCAAAGAATTTTCCTGGTTCTTGCTCATACCAGTAATCCCAAATACTGGGTCCTTTTTTGTCTCCTGGAAAAGTTCCTTCTGTCTGAGGACCGCTGGCAGCAGAACCCCACCAGAATCCTTCTGGAAATTGATACGTCATCTTTTTTACACTCCTTATTCATGCTTGATACCGTAATCATAAAGGAAGCACTACCAAAAATCAATCTTTTTATTAGACAATGTATAGACATTTAAAATAAAACATGATACATTATGAATTGTAATCGATTGCAAAAAGTTGTTAGGAGTGATTTTTAATGAACGGTTTTATGGATAAAATATCTGAAAAAATCTTGCCGCTAGCCAATGCGTTAGGGCAAAACCGCTACCTCACTGTATTACGAGATGCGTTCATGCTTTCTTTTCCCATTACGATGTTTGGTTCAATCGTAGTGGTTATCAACAATCTGCCTTTTTTCAATGATGCAACGAAAGGCACTCTAAGTACCCTGTTCGGTAATGGACAAAATGCAACAATGAGCATCATGACAGTTTTTGTTACTTTCGGTATCGGCTATTATTTGTCTAAGTCTTATGATGTTGAAGGGATTTTTGGTGGCGCTGTATCTTTTGCAAGCTTTTTGATTCTAACACCATTTTTCATGACTACAGAATCAGGCGAAACAGTAACTGGCGTGCTTTCCCTTGACCGATTAGGCGCCAAAGGGATGTTTATCGGAATGATCGCTGCCTTCTTAGCTGCTGAGATTTATTGTCGCGTCACAAAACGCGGTTGGCAAATCAAAATGCCTGATGGGGTGCCACCTGCAGTAACGAAGTCATTTGCTGCTTTGATTCCAGCGATCGTTACGCTAACCATCTTTTTGATGATCAATGCGATCATGACCGGCGTCTTCCATGCGAACCTTCATGATGTAATCTATGAATTGATTCAAAAACCGTTAACAGGTCTTGGCAGCAGCTTACCTGCTACACTATTGGCACTGTTCTTGGTTCAGTTCTTATGGTTCTTTGGTCTTCATGGGCAAATCATTGTCAACTCTGTCATGGATCCTATCTGGAACACATTGATGTTGGATAATTTAGAAGCCTATCAAAATGGCGAAGCATTACCCCATATCGTGACGAAACCATTCATGGAAACTTTCACGGTTGGTTTAGGGGGTTCTGGAATGACACTAGCTGTTGTGATTTTGATGGCTTTTGTCCTTAAGAAAAAGCAATACCGTGATGTTGGCCGCTTGGCTCTTGCTCCTGGTATCTTCAATGTCAATGAACCTGCTATTTTTGGAATGCCGATCGTGTTGAATGCGACGATTTTGATTCCTTGGGTAGTCGCACCCTTAGTTGTAACAACCTTCAATTACTGGGTGATGGCTGCTGGGCTAGTTCCAGCACCAACTGGTGTGTCTGTGCCTTGGACCGTGCCAGTGATTGCTAGCGGTGTATTAGCAACCAATTCTTGGTTAGGGGGCTTGCTGCAAGTCATTGACGTGGTACTTGTCGGTATGATCTGGTATCCATTCTTGCGTATTCTGGATCGTCAACAAGAAGCTTCAATCAGTTAAGACAAAAAGACTGGCAGGCCCATCAACCTGTCAGTCTTTTATTTTGAAAAAAGGCTGCCGATTCGGATTGTCGAAATCGCTTTTTTCAGCTATACTCTTTGCGAGGTGAGGAGATGCCAAAATATCAAGAAATTGCCAATATTTTAAGAACCAGAATCAAGAATAAAACCTATCCTCCAGATAGTTTATTACCTAACCAAATAGATCTCGTTGAAGAGTTTCAAGTAAGCCGTATGACCATCAAAAAGGCGATCGGGATTCTCTCTATGGAAGGGCTCGTCTATTCTCAGCGAGGAGCTGGAACTAAAATATTGAATCATCCTTTTGTGGATCGAGATACGACTACATTAACTGAATATGTCGGCTTATCCACTGAAATGCGCAAAGCAAAGCGGCAATTGACCAGTGAAGTCATTGATTTTCAAGTAGCTTTCCCGGACAAAGAGATTCAAGAAAAACTGATGTTGACAGAAGAACAACCTGTCTATAAGATCATCCGTCTGCGAATTTTAGAAGGCAGACCATTTATTCTAGAGCATACGTACATGCCGGTCCATTTAGTTCCTAATCTAAAACGTTCTCACTTGGAAACTTCTATCTATCAGTATGTAAAAGAAGAACTAGGCATTCAATTTGTCGGTGCTTATCGGACGATTTCTGCGGATAAAAGCTCGTTATATGATCAGAAATATCTGGCTTGCGATCCAACCGATCCAGTATTAGAAATTCAACAAATCGTTTACCAAAAAAATGGCTCACCGATCGAATACTCCCGCAGTCGCAACCGTTATGATACGCGGGTATATTCCTATTTAGACGTTCAACGGTAATAAACAGCCAAAGCGGCGCAGTAAAACTAGACAAAAGAACAACCAAAAGATAGAAAGGAGATTTTTCGGTTTTTGGGTGTATTAGTCTTGCTTACTGCTCGCTTTGACTGTTTTTATTTATTGGTCTATTGTTTTTATATCTCTCTTCTCGACGTTCATCAGATAGAAAGTAAACGATAAGAAGTGTTTTTTAACGCAGCTGTCAATGCTTGCTCTGGGGCATCGCTTATGACGGTCGCAGTTTTCTTGTTCAAATTAACTGTAACTTCGGTAACGCCGGCAACTCGAGCAAGTGTTTCTCGTACCGTTTTTGCACAGCCTTCGCATTTCATGCCCTCGACTTGATATGTTTTTTTCATAATGATCCTTCTTTCTTCTCTATTTTATTATTAGTTTCTTGCTGCTCGTTTACTGACTGGAGTGAACCGTTTTAAACGTAGCGCATTCAATAAGACGGAAACAGAACTAAAACTCATGGCTGCCCCTGCAATCATCGGATTCAAAAGCGGTCCGCCAAAAAGATGCAATAACCCCATAGCAACAGGAATCCCCAAAACATTATAAGCAAATGCCCAGAAAAGATTTTCTTTGATATTCTTGATGGTTGCTCGACTCAATTCCACTGCAGTCGGCACATCCATCAAGTCACTACGCATCAACACGATATCTGCAGATTCAATGGCGACATCCGTTCCTGAGCCAATGGCGATACCGACGTCTGCTTTGGCTAAAGCTGGTGCATCATTGATTCCATCACCTACCATGGCAACTTTTTGTCCAGTTTGCTGCAGTTCTGCCACTTTAGCCGCCTTATCTTCTGGCAACACATCACTAATGACTTCATCGATCCCTACTTGATCAGCAATGGCTTGTGCTGTTCGCGCATTATCTCCTGTGATCATCGCCACTTTGATGCCCATTTGATGCAGACGTTCAATGGCTTGTGCGCTGCTTGTTTTCACCGTATCGGCCACAGCAATCAACCCAATCAATGCGCCGTCCATGGCAACATACATTGGTGTTTTCCCTTGTTTTGCTAAGCCTTCGGCAGAAGCAATTACAGATGAGACATCTATTTGTTTTTGATCCATCAACTTTTTGTTTCCTAACAGCACGTCTTTTCCATCCAATCTTCCCGTGATTCCATGACCAGGGACGGCTTGGAAATGACTAACTGAAGAAAATGTTAATTTCTGTTGTTTGGCAGCGGCTACGATAGCTTCTCCCAGTGGATGCTCCGATCCATCTTCTGCAGAAGCTGCTAGCTGCAAGACCGTTTCTTTCGTATGTTCGCCATAAGGTAAAAGATCTGTCACAACTGGTTTCCCTTCTGTGATCGTCCCAGTTTTGTCAAAAACGATCGTTGTGATGTTGCGAGTCGTTTCTAATGCATCACCGCTTTTGATTAATACACCATTCTCGGCGCCTTTCCCAGTTCCCACCATGATTGCCGTTGGTGTTGCTAATCCTAAGGCACAGGGGCAGGCAATGACTAATACCGAAATAGTGATCGTCAGTGCAAAGATCCACGACTCTTGTCCGAAGAAAAACCATGCCAGTCCTGCTAGTAACGCTAAGCCAATCACGATCGGAACAAAAACACCCGAAACTTTGTCAGCTAATCGTGCAATTGGGGCTTTCGAACCTTGGGCATCTTCCACTAGCTGGATGATCTGTGCTAAAGTGGTATCCTTGCCAACTTTTGTCGCCTGATAGCGAAACGTACCCGTTTTATTGATACTCGCTCCAACAACTGAATCACCAGGTTGTTTCTCCACCGGAAGGCTCTCTCCAGTGATCATTGACTCATCCACTGCTGAATGTCCTACTATCAGTTGTCCGTCCACAGGAATTTTTTCACCGGGACGAACAATCACAATATCGCCAGCCACGACTTGCTCGACTGGCACTTCGATCTCTGAATCATTTTTTAAGATCCGAGCAGTTTTTGGTGCTAAATCCAATAATTTCTTGATGGCTTCAGAGGTCTTGCCTTTTGATACCGATTCAAGGTATTTCCCTAGTGTGATTAATGTTAGGATCACTGCAGCCGACTCATAGTATAAATGCATCGCGAAATGCGTCTCTCCTAAATAAACCATGACCGTTCCATACAAACTATATAAAAAAGCCGCACTGGTGCCTAAAGCAACCAGAGAGTCCATATTAGGATGCCCTTTGAACAATGCTTTGAAGCCATTGCTAAAAAAAGCGTGGCCAAAGATCATGACAGGAAGCACAAGGATCAATTGTGTACTAACAAATGCTACAGGCTGTGTCATAGGGTTCAAAAAGGAAGGGAGCGGCAGACCGATCATTTCGCCCATTGCTAAATAAAATAATGGCACGGTAAAAATGGCAGACAACCAAAATCGTTGCCATAACTTTTGAATGGGGTCTTTCTTTGCCGATTGCATCTCAACAGTTTTTTCGGTGAAAGCTTGATAGCCTGCTTTCGTCACCGCTGCTTCGATGGCAGCCGTGTTTAGTTGCTCCTTGTCATAATGAACTGTCAATTTTTCTGTGGCTAAATTGACAGTAGCCGCTTGAACGCCTGCAAGTTTGTTCACGGCTTTTTCAACCGTCTGGGCACAAGAAGCACAGGTCATTCCTTCAATCTGGAATGTTGCTTGCAGCTGATTTCCTATAAGAGAGTAGCCGGCATCGGCTACTGTTTTTGCTAAGAGTTGTTCATCTACCTGCGTTTCATCGTAGCGAACGTGAAGTTTTTCCGTCGCCAAATTGACGGAGGCTTCTTCGATACCTGTGACTTTGCTTACGGCCTTCTCGACCGTCTGAGCACAAGAGGCACAGGTCATTCCTTCGATTGCATAGTTTCCTTCAGCCATTTTTATTCCTCCTTAATGAAATATCGTACTGGGTTCCTCAAATAAGCGAAAGAGGCTACCTTTTGATTACAACTGTAATCTCTACTCTTCTACTTTACCTCCATCGTTTACATTTGTCAACGATTTTCATTCTACAAAAAAAGTACGCTTCCTTTTAGAAACGTACTTTTTGTTTTGCTATGATTTAACTATTTTGTCCATTGGTCTTGATCACTTCTTGATACCAATAGAAGCTGTCTTTTTTATAACGGGTCAAACTACCGTCTTGATTTTCGTCTTGATCGATATAAACGAAACCATAACGTTTTTGGTAGCCATTCAACCAGCTTAATAAATCAGTAAACGACCAAGTACAGTAACCTAGCACCTCTGCACCATCACTGATTGCTTCTTTGATTGCGTGAACATGGCTTGACAGATAATCGATGCGGTATTGATCATGAATCTGATGATTGTCTGTCAACTTGTCATATTCGCCAAGTCCATTTTCAGTGATCATCACCGGGATCCGATAGCGGCTGGTGATACGGCGTAACGCCACTCGCAACCCTTGAGGATCAATTTCCCAATCCCAATTGGTGCGATCAACAAATGGATTTTCGACTTTTTTGAACATACCGGGTGTTCCTGTTTCTTCTGAACTGCCTTTTTCTCCAGTTGTATTCATTTTACCAGCGCCTACACCATCTAACGGATTTGCTGCGTTAGTGGCGGTTTGATAGTAATTGATCCCTAAGAAATCCGGTTTTGCCGAACGCAACAGTTCCATGTCTCCTGGCTCAATCGTTGGCGCGATCCCCTGTTCTTTCAAGAAATTCATGGCTGCGATCGGATATTCGCCCCATAGGTAGACATCCATCCAATAATGTGCCATCAAATCTTCGGCATTTTCTGCTGCCAAAATATTTTTGGGATCACTGTTGATCGGATAGTTTGGTGTGTAAGCAAAGCTAGGTCCGATTTTACCCGGAATCTCCATCTCATGAAATGTATTGATTACAGAAGCATTAGCTAAGTTGGCAATATGATTCACTTCATACATTCGTTTAGGATCAGTGACACCTGGCGGATGAGCAGCTAATAAATAGCCTAGTGAGGTAAACACATTTTGTTCATTCAGACTGACCCAGTATTTGACTTTGCCGCGAAATGCTTCGAAAAGTGTCGCAGCATAATTAGTAAAATCTTCAATGATTTGGCGAGATTCCCAACCACCGTAAGCTTCTTGTAACGCTTTAGGCAAGTCCCAATGATAGAGCGTAACCATTGGTTCGATCCCTGCAGCAAGCAGTTCATCGATCAAAGCCAAGTAGAAATCTAGTCCCGCTTGATTGACTTCTCCTCGGCCTTCTGGAAAAATTCGTGTCCAAGCAACAGAAAAGCGGTAGGTTTTCAGCCCTTGTTCTTTCATCAATGCCACATCTTCTTTGAATCGATGATAGTGATCGACTGCGACATCCCCATTCGTTCCTTTAAATGTTTTTCCAGGAATGCGCACAAAATCATCCCATACAGAGGCGCCTTTCCCATCTTCTTGCCAAGCCCCTTCGACTTGGTACGCTGCAGACGCAGAGCCCCATAAGAAATCTTTGGGGAAATCTTTTAATTGTTTATGAAACACACAGGTTCCCTTCTTTCTTTCAATAATTCAGAATGTTTCCTTTCTAAGTATACCGATAAAAAAGCGGTTTGTCATGGAAACGCTGCATAATTTTGTCACTGCTTGATTGAAAAAGAAGAGGCGGCGACAAAAGGCCTGCTACAAACTGCGACCCGTGTCATTGTGTACTTCTGCGATTCAGCAAGTTTTCGGCGCACATAGACGCAACTATCTGTTGGATGCCCCAATTCTGCTACTATGCGTGGGTCTTTAGTCCAACTGCTAAGCTGCTTCTTCTGAGTCAAGCTATTCGTTGCTTATTCATCAAACTGTGCTTGGTAAAGGGCTGCATACGCACCTGCTCTAGCTAATAATTCATCATGAGTCCCTTGTTCGACGATATTACCGTTTTGGACCACTAAAATCACATCTGCGTGACGGATAGTGGAGAGACGATGAGCGATCACAAAGGACGTTTTGCCCTTCATCAGCTCAGTCATTGCCGTTTGGATCAACCCCTCGGTCTGGGTATCGACATTTGATGTGGCTTCATCTAAAATCAAGAGATCCGCATCCAAAAGCATCGCACGAGCAATGGTCAAAAGCTGCTTTTGTCCTTGCGAAATCCCGCCACCATCTTCTGTGATCAGTGTGTCATACCCTTTTGGCAATTGTTGAATGAACTCATGGACATGGGCTGCTTTAGCCGCTGCCTCTACCTCAGCAAGAGTCGCGGATGCTTTACCGTAAGCCAGGTTTTCAAAGACAGTTCCAGTAAATAACCAAGTATCCTGCAGCACCATCGCATAGCTTTTGCGCAAGCTGCTGCGCGTCGCTTTTTTGATGTCCTGTCCATCTAAACGAATCACTCCTTGATCCGGATCATAAAAACGCATTAAGAGATTCACGATCGTGGTCTTACCTGCCCCGGTTGGACCAACGATAGCGACTAAACTGCCTGGGGCAACGTCCAGCGATAGGTCCTTAATGATCATGCGATCCTTTTGATACCCAAAGGAGACATGATCCAATTGGATACGCCCGGTTACTTCTGTAAACTCATAGGCATCAGGAACATCGGAGACTTCCGGTTCTTCATCCAACAAGCGAAAGATCCGTTCTGCTGCTGCCAACGCGGATTGCAAATCGCTAAAGATATTGGCCAGCTCATTGATCGGTCCAGAAAATTTACGAGAGTACAACACGAAGGAGGAGACGCTTCCTAAAGAGAGACGACCGAATAAAAATAGCAGTGCGCCAAAGACACTGATCAGTGACAACGAAACATTGTTGATAAAGTTGATGGACGGTCCCGTCATGCTGCCATAATATTCTGCATTGTAATAAGAGGAAACTGCGGCCTGATTTTTTTCATCAAATCGTTCAATGATCGGTTCTTCTTGGTTATAGATCTTAATCGTTTGCTGACCCGAAAGAATTTCTTCTACAAATCCGTTCAATTCCCCTAGCTTTCGCGAACGACGCCGAAATAATGGCTGAAATTTCTTCATTAAATAACGAGTCAATAGAACCGAGGCAGGCACTGTCACTACAAAAATCAAAACGAGCACTGGAGAGATCAGCAACATCATAATAAACGAACCAATAATGGTGACTAAGCTACTCAGCACTTGGATGGCATCACTAGCTAATGATGTATTGATCGTATCGACATCATAACTGATTCGACTAATGATATCGCCTGTTTGGATACGATCAAAGTAGCCGATCGGCAATTCAGAAATTTTGTTGAAAATCGCTTTGCGCATGGACTGGACGACACGTTGACTCAGACGGATCATCAATAATGAGATCAGATAACTTAACACTGCTGAACAAAGATAAAAAGCAATCATCCATCCGCAATAAAAGAATACTCGGTGAAAAACAACTTTTCCTGGACCTGGCTGGATGGCATCAATGGCATAACCGGAAAGCAGTGGACCTACTAAGGAAAACAGATTGCTAGCCATCATTAAAACTGCTGATAATAGAAGAAGCCATTTCGCTTCATACAAATAGTGCCAGAGACGCTTCACAGTTTTTTTCGTCTCTTTTGGTTTTTCGGCGACTGTCTTGCTAGGCATTGATTCTTCCTCCTGTCTGTCCATGATAGATTTCCTGATAGATGGTATTCGTCGCCAGTAATGTGGCATGATCGCCGAATCCACTCATGCGGCCATTTTCCAACACAAGAATCTTATCTGCATGCTGGATCGAACCGATTCGTTGTGCAATCAAAATCGTCGTTGTGTCCGCAAATTGTTGTTTAAGTACTTGGCGTAGTTTGGCGTCTGTCTGATAATCCAATGCACTGGCTGAATCATCCAGGACTAAAATTTGTGGTTCACCAGCTAATGCACGGGATAGGAGGACTCGTTGCTTTTGACCACCGCTTAGATTACTTCCTCGCGCATGAAGTTCATAGGCCAATTGTTGCGGCAACTGCTGGATAAATTCCTTTGCTTGCGCTCTAGCAGCAGCTTCTTCGATTTGTTCTTTTGAAAAGCGGCGCCCAAAATCAATATTTTTTTCGATCGTATCTGCGAAAAGGACATCTTTTTGCAAAACAATGCCAAAATATTGGTGCAGCTCTGCAGGATCCAGTGAGCGGATATCACGGCCATTAATGCGGATCTGACCATTGGTCGGATCGTACAAGCGCAGCAGTAAACGTACAATCGTCGATTTGCCACTGCCGGTAGCTCCGATGATCCCTAACGTCTGTCCTTTGTCTAGAGAAAAATCGATTTCCTTCAGGACGGTCGTACCATCAGGATAAGTAAAGGAAACGTGGTCAAATACAATGTGTGCCTCATCTTCTCTTGCCAGAAGGGGAACGACCTTCATGTCTTCTGGTAGTCGCAGTACCGCTTGAATACGGTCTGCGGAAGCTAATCCTTTCGAAACGATCACGAAAATCCGCGTGATGCTTAACATTGCATTGAGAATGATCGTAAAGTAGGTGAGAAAAGCAATAATCACCCCTGGCTGTGTCAGCCCCGCATTCACTCGATAGGCACTCACTAAAATCACCAATGTCAAACCCGCATTCAGGAAAAAATCCATTAAAGGTGGTGTGGCAGCCATCGTTCGGTTCGCCTTTGTTTCTGCCGCAACAACTGACTGATTGACTCGCTGAAATCGTTGTTTTTCATATTCTGCTTTCGACAATGCTTTGATCACACGAGCACCTGTCACATTTTCCCGGACGGTGCGAACTAGTGTGTCTACTCGCTTTTGCAATTGCGCAAACAATGGGATTCCTCGCTTCGAAATGATAACAGCGGCAACTAATGTGAAGGGCAAAACTCCAACTAATACGACTGTTAGCACTGGATCTAAAGTAGCTGTGATCAATACGCCTCCTAGTAAGAGGATCGGTGCTCGAATGCCAAGCCGCTGGATCATGCCTACCGTTTGATGAATATTGTAAGTATCCGTAGTCAACCGTAAAACCAGTGAAGGGATACCGACTTGTTCGATCTGAGGAATCGATAAATAGGCTACTTTGGCAAAAAGATCATGACGTATGCTGCCAGTAGCATCTCTGGCAACACTGGAAGCCATACGATTGGCCAAAATATTGGTTACAACAGCAATCACCGAACACAGCAGCATCACACCGCCCCACAAGAATATGGCGGAAACATTTTTTGTAGGAATGATCGTATCAATGATATAGGCTAGGATCCATGGCAACAGCAGATCCATCAAAGACCCAAAAAACTTGATACTGATTCCGAGAGACATACGCCCAATATATGGGCGCAAGTATTTTTTTAGTAGCTTCACTGGACCTCATCTTCTTTCTTTAAAGCACGCTGCGAGTTTTCTTTTACTACTTGCAGATCTGCCAGCAATTTTTGCTGTTCCGTTTCAGAAAACCCTGCTAAGGCTTGCTCATTCCACTGCTTCAACAATTGTTGGAGGATAGGTTGCATCGCCAAGGCTTTTTCAGTTGGATAAATAAGCTGTCGCCGCCCATCCAAACTGCTCGTTTGCCGACGAACATACCCTTTTTCTTCTAAGACTGCTAATTGGCGAGCAACGTTGCTTTTATTGACAAAAATCAACTGACCTAAAGCTTCTTGACTGATCCCAGGGTTGCGACAGACATTTAGAATGTACGTATGATGCATGGGACCTAACCCATATTTTTTTAGCTCTCTTTCTCGGTACAATGAGGCTAAACGGGCAATATGATTGATTGAACGAATGATCGACTCCATAATTTTTCTCCTTTAAATGCCGTAAGGTAAATACAGTAGGTTCAGTATAAAGATAATTGGTTGCGGGCGCAACTAATTCCAAAAAAATTTTTCTTAAAAAAACTTAGACGCCAGAGAAGTGCTGGAGTGTTGCCCACTACAGTTGCTTCTCTGGCCTCTAAGCCAATTCATTATTCTTTGCTGTCGGAAAGCGGCCGTCGGCATTTGTTCCCTTGATTATTTTTGGCGTCTAACTGCAGCAAACAGCTGCCGCTTTTTCCAAAGAAAACCAAGAGCCAATAAAACCCATGCAGCCATTGTCACCCACAGTCCCCAGTCAAAATACCAAGGCGCGTCATAATCCACGATCAGCTCATTGAGACCTGCCTGCTGCTTAACAGTCACTGCCCCTATCGTACTCACTCTGATGTCGGAACGCGTCAATGGCTGGCCGTTAAGCTGTAAGGTCGTTCGCTGGTAATTGATGACCGGTAATGCCTTCCAGCTAGAATCGTCCCCTTGCCAGCGCAAAATCAACTGTCCATTAACCACTGCTTTTTGCACTGTCGTGTTTTGCTTGATGATTTGTTCCCCATAGGCATCGTATTTATTTTCCTTTGTGTCACGATAGATGGGAACATAATCGGGGGTTGACCGCTGGAACAGCACCAGTGCCTTGGCCTTGTCTGGACTGAAATAAGCCGCTTTCAGCGTCTGCTGATCAGAAACAAACAGATAGGAGTGATTTCTGATTTTCACCGCGGAATCGCTGGACTGCCACTCACTCATCTTGGTACTGGTTTGGAACATGATCTGACCCACACTGACAACTAAAAGTAAAATCAGCCAAATCGGCCGATTCAGGCGGCTATCCGCTAAATAGGGCCGCAAAAGACACAATCCCGCAAGAATCAGCACTGTCGCAGGGACAAAAAAGCGAAAAGGAAATTGAATCAATTCTATCAATGGGTTTTCGAGACTAGATAACCATTGCCATGGCAAATAGTTAGACGATAATAGGAAAAAAATGCCCGCAACGACAGTCATCAGCTTCAAGCCATTGGATATCTCTTGCCATTTCTTCAAAGAGCCGGCAAAAAACAACCCACAGACCAATGGGAAAAGGTAGGGGGATGTCCACCAATAACTGCTGGTGCCCGTAATCGTATTTCGTTCCATATGGTGATTCACAAAAGGTGGTAACAATTGATTGCTTTGATAAAGATCAAGCATTGCCAGCCAAATATTGGCAGTCAGCAGAAGAAAAATGCCAATTGCAGCAGTTAAATGGAGCAAGAGCCGCTTTTTATCTTGGCTTTTCAAAAAAGTGCGCAAAAAGAACGGAATATAGATCAAAACCAATAAAATACTAGAAAAAACATGGATTTGAAACAGCGCAGCCACTGATACCCCTACAGCAAAGGGACGAATCCGTTGAAAGCGCGTCATATCGATCAATGGAATGAAACAAAAAGGCAATATTGCTGCCCCCCAAGCCGAAAAGCCTTGTCGTTCGACCCAATATTGGATCGAATACGTCGTCATAAAAAGAATGCCCATCCCCACAGACAACCAGCCTGAGACTTTTAATTTTCGCAGCAACGTGTACATGGACGTTCCTGCCAAAAGGTATAGCAACCCATTCGATAAAAGTTGGTACTGGAACCAGGAACGGCTGATCAAAACCAATATCCCTTGAAAATACGCAAAAAATGGACCATACAATGCATTGACGATCCGTCCAGATTGCTGAAACCCATAAATGGAAAGAAAGTATTGATAGTTCCCCTCTTTGATTTGCTGGCTCGTCTCATAAAAACGATTAAAATGAAAGACGGCATCCGAACCTAAAATCAAGCCACGGCCAAACAATTGCGGCAACAATAGCAGCAGGCTTACACAGAAAATAACGAGCAATTGCAGAACTGTCGGCTTGAATAAAACTGCTTTTTTCACTAAATGACCTCCTTGCAAAACAGTTCTTATTTTTTAGAATAACAGAATTGTCGTATAAGGTAAAAAATAAGCCTTTTTGAAAAGGGTATCATTGTAAAAATTTAATGAAGCGCCCCCTTATTGAAGCGTCCCCTAATGAAAGCTAAATTCAGCTTCAAAAAAAATACACCTTCTATAACTTTTTACAAAGTACAATTACGAAGTGCATCAACGCAATAAAAAAGCCGCAAACGCGAGGTTTACGACTTTGAGCGGCTAAAAACAGCACTTCGTTGTTTTTTTCTCTATATATGCTTAATACATACTTGCTTTTCGTCTATCAGCAAGCAAACGGTAGATTTGATCAAGCTGATTGGGTAATGGCCTGCCAACTTTCTAATAACTCGCTCAGCAGTTCTGCAACCGCTTGGGCAGGAACCACTTCTTTTTTGATGTTGGCTTCAATCAGCTGCTGATACATGTATTCATACAATGCTGCAAGACCTTCAGCAATTTCGCCGCCTTGTTTTTCGTCTAACGACGTACGCAACTCCAACAAAATATTTTGCGTTTTTATGAAGTGTTCATGGGCTTTTGCTAGTTCTTGTTTTTCAATCGCTAACTGAGCCAATTTGATATTCTTGATTGCTGCCTGCAAAAGCATTTCAATCAATTTGTTAGGTGACGCGCTCATCACTTGATTCTTTAAGTAGTTGTTTTGCATTTTCTGATAATTCATCTTTTTATCCTCACTATAAATCAAATTCGACGAAGGCGGCATTGTCTTCTTGCTGCAAATACGTTTTGACAAGATTATTTTTGCGGTTCAAACGTCCTAATTCTTGTTTGATCTCTTGCTGCTGGGCTTTGACCTGGTCTAAGAACACTTGATACGCTTGGATCACTTGTTGCGCCAATACACTGGTTTGGGGACTATGGCTCTGTTCTTCTGCCTGCATGGCTTCTATGACCACTGCATTGGCTGCCATCAAACGACCGGCTTCTTCGCTGTCGCCATGCCATTTTGCAAAACTAGTTAAGATCTGATTCAAACGTTCATCTAATGATACGTGTGGCTCCATAGATTGTTTCCTTTCTTGTTGACGAGGGTTTCTTATGCGAATGAAAAAATGACTGCTTTAATCGTATATCTTGCCTAGTTTGACGTATTGGCAAACTGATTGCTTAGGTAACTCAGCTGATTTTCAGCCTCCATCATCACGGAGTCTAATTTGGTGAACATTGTGATGTAACGCTCTTTTTTCATTGCTAATATATCATCAAACCGTGTGATCTGCTTGTTTAAATCCTTGATGGTACTGTCATAGGTCGCAGATTTGGTGGCAATGATCCCTTTATTGGCTGAAGTATTGACGACATAGCTGTTGGCTAATTCTTTTAGCGCTAGTGTATAGCCGGTCTCTTTCGTACTCGCAGTGCCATCGGCTTCTTTGATTTTCGTACTTGCATAAAAGAAGGACTTCACAGCAGCGGGATCTTCCGCTAGGGCTTCTTTTAACTTTGTCGTATCCAGTCCCAATGTACCATCATTATCGACGGTGGAGATGCCTAGCTTACTAGCGGTCAGCTTTGAGCCGCTGACGGCTGGAATGGTGATCAAATTTCGCAATTGAGTCTGTAGACGGGTCAACGCACTGTCTCCCACCAAGGTCCCCGTCTTGTTGTTTTCACTACTAGGATCTCCCACGGTCAAATTATCATCGATAAAACTCATCAAGCTATTGTATTGATCCACTAATCCTTGCACTGCATCAACGACTTTCGAGGTATCATTGGCTAAAGAAAGCGTCACATGCTCCTCGCTTTTTTTAGCTAATGTCAGAGTGACACCATCGATAACATCCGTCACACTGTTACTGTCGCGAGTGATCTTCATGCCGTCTAGCTCAAAAATAGCCGGTTGGCCTTGCGTCGTTGTCGCAGTTGAACCGATCCCTAACCCTTCGGCGGCATTGCCGTCGATCAAGAAATTTTTGTCGCCCATTTTGGTATTCGTTAAAATCAAGCGGTTATCCACGATACTCGCCGCAACGAAGGTCGTCTTGCTTTGGCTATTAATCTTAGCTGCCACATCTTTTAAGCTGTCTTCAGCAGTGATCTCGATCGAAGCGGTGATCGGTTTGCCATTTTCATCTACTTCCGAACTGGTCAATGACAGCTGACCACTGACATTTAGAGCTGTTTTGCTGCTTTGAGCTACTTGACTCCCCGTCACCTTCGTGGCTGTTGCTAGTTGGTTGATTTTTAAATCATAGGTACCTTCTGGGGCTTCCGTTGTTCCTGCAATTGAAGCGATACTGCTATTGGTGGTCGTCGCTTTTTTCGTTTGATAAGCATCATCTTTTTGTAATGCATCGACTTTTGACAAAAAGTTCGTCAGGCGAGTGCTGATATCACTCCACGCCGTTTTTTGTGCTTTAAGCGACGTGATTTTGTTCTCAGCGCGGGTCTTATTGATCGCATCTGCCGCCAATAATTTTTCAATATCTTCTGAAGTCACGCCAGAATAACTCCCTAGCGTTGTACTGATTCCTGAACTGCTGGTTACACTTGCCATATTTTCATCCCTTTCGATCGACCGCGATCCCCATGTCATCCCATATTTTTCCAATCACATCTAGCATGTTGGCGGGTGGGATCTCTTTGATGACTTCGTTGGTCTGCATATCCACCAAACGCACCATCGTCCGCCCCGTGCGCTCATGCACTTCATAAGCCAATTTCATATCTTTGCCCAGTAGCAGCTGATTCACTTCATCCACGGAGACTCCGATCTTGTGCTGATCGGCTGCTGAAAAATAGTGGATCGGCGGTTCAGTTGCCACTGTCCGTTCCTTTTCCTCTGTTAATCCACGCCCTTTGCTTTGCGAGCGAAGGTTGGTGGCCTCTTGATCTACGGCTTCAATCGGCCGTGTCTTAGCGACCGACGCAACGGCTTCGATCGGGTGTATTCCTGAAATTGGCTGAATATCCATCAGAGCTTCCTCATTTCTAAGCGTTTTTGTGCTGCTATGTAAAACACAAGAACTGTGCTTCCCCTAGGCAGTCCTTGTGTCAGTAGTTCCTCTGATCAAAAAATTATCCTTGTAACAAGCTTAATACACTATTAGGCATTGAGTTTGCTTGTGCCAACATTGAAGTTGCTGCTTGAGAAAGGATGTTGCTCTTCGTAAAGCTCATCATTTCTTGCGCCATATCAACGTCACGGATACGTGAGTTTGCTTCAGATAGGTTTTCTTGCGTTGTACCTAAGTTGTTGATTGTGTGTTCTAGACGGTTTTGCGCCGCACCAAGATCCGCACGTTGTGCAGAAACTGCTTTGATCGCTTTATCGATTTTTGTGATTGGGTTGTTTTCAACGATGGCAGTTTCCGCTGCTGCTGCTGCTGCTTTGCCTTCATCAGAAGCGGTAAATGTTGCTAAAGCATCATCGTATGTTTTTTGAGCTGTTGCTTTTGCTGCATCATCCGCTGCTGTATCGATGGCTGTTTGTAAATCGGCAACTGTTTTACCAGCTGCCGCATCAACTTTGCCGTCCGCTGCATATTTTGTTGTTGTATCTGCTTTGAAGGCAGCCGCTACTGCTTTATCTTTTGCTGCAGCAATATCGCTTGTGGCAAATGCTTGTGTTAAATCTAAGCCTTTTACTTTCAAGGCAGTTGAGCTCATGTTTGTGATTGAAACGCTCATTGTTTGGTTTGCGTTGGCACCGATTTGGAAAGTGAATGATTTCGCATCATCGCCTTCACCAGTTAACAAGCTTTTTGTATTGAATTCAGTGGTATCCCTGATACGGTCGATTTCATCAGACAATGCGGTGTATTCTTTGTTGATCGCACTGCGGTCGTCATCACTTAACGTACCGTTTGAACTTTGTACCGCAAGATCACGCATACGCCCTAAGATGCTGTGGGTTTCATTTAATGCACCTTCTGCTGTTTGGATCAATGAGATACCATCTTGTGCGTTGCTTTTTGCTTGTGACAAACCGCCGATTTGGCCTTTCATTTTTTCAGAAATTGCTAAGCCAGCTGCATCGTCCCCAGCTTTGTTGATGCGTAAGCCTGAAGATAATTTAGACAAAGAATTGCTTTTAGAAGCGTTGGCTGCCGTTAGGCGTGAGTAAGTATTCAATGCTGAAACGTTTGTATTGATTCTCATGTGTAGTTCCTCCTAATTTTTATTCGCTAAGGTTTCCCTCTGCTACTATTTATCGGAAGAAACCATTCAGGATTAAGCCTTTTTTCTAAAAAAAAATAAAAAACTTTTGCTCTCAGCAAAGAACAAAAGTTTTCGGGTTAATTTAAGTAATCTAGAATGGACATCTGCATGATTTTTGTTCCCATCGCTAGTGTTGAACGATAGGCAGTCATTTGATTTTGATATTCCATATACTTTTCCGCAATATCGACGTCTTGTTTGTTGGACAGTGTTTCGGTCAAGTTCAGCTTTTCCGTCTCGTTTCGATCAGCTGCTGCCTCCAAGCGATTGTAGAGAGTGCCGATCTGCGCCCGTACATTCACCACATTAGTGGCATGCTGGTCATGAGCGGTTAAAAGCTCGCCCCCTAATGCATCTTTATCATCACTGCGCAACGCAGACAATAAATCATTGAAGTAGGTGCTTAAATTTTGGGGATCCGCAGCTGTACCCGTCTCGTTCATCAGACGATCACCGCTGGCTAACAGATCCACCGAGACCCCGTTTGCGATTTCTCGGGGCAAGTCTTCGCTAGAGCCATTGTATTTGATACCGACGATGGCGTCATTTTTTTTGACGATCTCAAAAGGCGCCGTCGTCGTATTCGTTCCGCTAAATAGATAGCGACCATCAAAGTTGGTATTTAATGATTCCACGATGCCTTCGATCTCTTGCTCGATCTCTGAACGATTTGCGCCTAATTCCTCACTGCCGGCTGTTGCATTGGCAGAAGATTGAACCAACGAGCGAATCCGCAGCATCGAGGTACTAACACTTTCTAAAGCAGAATCTTGAGCTTTTGTCCAAGAAATACTGTCTTTGATCGTATTGTTGTAAGTTTTGTTTTGATTTAACGACACATTAAGATCCATGATTTTTGAAACCAGCAGTGGATTATCCGAGGACTTGCTGACTTCTTTCAAGCTCGATAGCTGATTCAACGTGGATTGGACTTTGGAGGCGTTGGTTCCTAGATTTCGTAAAAAATCATTGTAGGTGATTGAATTGGAAATACGCATGGTCTACACTCCTGTTCGATTGATCAATGTGTCTAACATTTCAGAAACGACCGATAATATGCGGGCATTGGCCTGAAATCCTTGTTGGAAACGAATCACATCTGACATTTCTTCATTTAATGAAACCCCGGACACCGATTGATTTTTGTATTCTAGTTGATTCAGCAGTGACAATTGAGCACTGACCGTATTGTCGGCTTGCTGTTTTGAGATCCCGTTTTTGGTAACGATACTGTTAAAATAGCTGCTGACACTCATTCCGGATGCTGCATTAGCAAACGTCAATGTCTCAGGATCAAAAGAAGCGATCGTCTTTTCTGACAATGGGAAATCCAATTTGGCACTGCTGAGTTTCGCCATTGCAGCGGCTCTTGAACCATCTCCTGCTGCATTGCTCGTTCCGCCGGCCACCAGACTTGGGTTATCTAACAGTGCTTGGCTGACCCGAATCGTCGTGGCTGTACCAGTATCATCTTGGCCGATCTCAAATAGACCGCTAGTACGAGAAGCGCCGCTGGTAAAGACCATGTTCATGGCTTTTTTTTTTTTAAAGTTGTTCAATTCCGTCAAGCGGCTGCCGATCTCACCAGATGATGCTTGCAGGCCGCCGATCGCGCCTTCTTTGATCGGCAATTCTGTATAGGCGGTGTCGCCATTGTCGGTGGTTTTCGTCAACAAGATGGTTCCAGCTGGATAAGATCCTGTAATGGTTTCAGCAGGATTCAAGGCGTTGCCGTCTTTGGAAACCAAGGCGCCTGTGTCGCTTTGTCCCACCACCACACTAAGGGTATTGCGTTCCTCAGCACTTAAAATCGTCTGTCCGCTCATGGATACAAACCCACGGCCATATTGATCGGTCTTGGTTTCGATCCCTGCTAGACCCGAGAGATCTTTCAACAGACTGTCTCGACGATCTAAGAGATCATTGGGTGTTTCACCACTCGTCGTCAACCCATAGATCTGTTCATTCAAGGATTGCAGCTGTTTGACCTTCTCATTGAAGTCCAGCGCGGATTTTCCGATGGTATCCAGCGTATCGCTTTGCAACTGCGTCATTTGTTTGCCCATTTGGTTGATGGTATCGGCAAACGTACTGCTGTTTTCCAGCACGAGGGTCTTAGACGTATCCAGTTCAGGATTGTTGGCTAATGCGGTCCAAGAATCAAACATCGTTGCCAGCTGTTTGGACAGTCCATTGTCAGAAGGCTCATTCATTAAACTTTCCAGCTGTCCTAATATGTCTGCTTTTTGTTCGTAATATGTATAGGTAGAATTGGCATTGCGTACTTGTCCAATGACAAAATCATCGACGATCCGTTCGACACTGCCGACTTTCACACCCATACCGATGCTGCCGACGCCCGCTAAATGATAAGACGCTTCGGCTTGCAAGTTGACTCGTTGTCTTGAGTAGCCGTCTGTATTGGTATTTGCAATGTTGTGGCTGCTGGTTTGCAACGCTGCTTGATTGGCGGTCATGCCCCGGGTTGCGGTGCCTAATGAACCAAATAGTCCTGTCATAGAAGTACTCCTTACATTTTTTGATCGATGATCGCTGTTGAGACAGCTTGTTTTTCTTGGTATTTCGAATACGTATTTGCTGGTGTCTTGATATTTTCTTTGACTGCATCCATCAAAACGGTTTGGAAACTAATGGCTTGTTCCGTCAGCAGGAGATTCTCGGCTTGCTGCACTTGGATCTGGCGGATGAGTTCTTTGATCGCCGCTGAAAGAGTTCCTTCATACATGGAAAAAACGGGTACGAAGGCGGTTTTTTTCTCGACGAGTTCTGGTAATTTTTCTGCTTGATTTTTGATCAAGCAGGTCTTTTCTTTTTGCAGCAACCGCAAGAACTGCTGAAGCTGACGCTCAAATTCCCGCTCTGTCATCTAGTCGACCTGCTTTTCATCTTGCTGCAGCATTTTATCGGCGATCGTTTCGGCAGATACTTGGTAGGTGCCTTCTTTGATCGCTCGTTTCAATTCTGCCACTCGCTCACTGCGACTGGCTGTTTGATTGGCACTCTTTTGAATGGCTTGAGCTGTTTCGGACAATTGAACATCGACGGTTTTTTCTGTCTGAGGAGCAGTTGGCTTTTCTTGTTTGACCGCATCGCGTTTGATGGCCTTGTCGCTGTATTCTGCGTAACCTCTTTCGATTTTCATAGGTTCTCCTCCGTTCTCATTCTTCTACCCTCTACTATCGGTCAAATCACAAAAAAGTTAAACCCATATGTTTAACTTTTTGCGATTTCTTCAAGTTAATGCAAATTGTGAATGCGTTGTTTTTGCGAAAGAATGTTGGTGATCCGTACGCCGAAGTTTTCATTGATGACCACGACTTCCCCAGTGGCGATCAGTTTGCCGTTCAACAAAATCTCTAGCGGTTCATCCGTCAGTTTTTCCAGCTCGATGACGGAGCCCGTATTGAAAGATAAAATGTCCTTAATGGTTTTTTTGCTGCGGCCTAACACGACACTTAGATCCAATGGCACATCAAGGATCAAGTCCAAATTATCCCCATCGTTCACTCCGCTGGAGGCCAATGTTTGAAATGCCGGTTTGCTGACCTCCACGGGCTTTGATGCAGCCTCTGGTTCTGGCTTAGGTGCAGCAACGGGTGCTGTTGGCTGCGGTGTTGGTGTTTCCCGAGTAACGACAGTCGCTTCATCGGACAGCATCGCACTGGCGATATCGTTGACCACAGGATCCGTAAAGATCTGCATGATTTTGCTTTCGATCAGACCTTCGACGCGCAAAGAAAATGAGATACAGTAAATCTCTTCCTCTGCCTCGATCCCGCTATACTCAATGTTTTCTGGTGTCTCCCATAATTTGACGATCGGCGGCAAGATATCCACTTTGCGGCTGATCATCGTCGCCATCGAAGTCGAGGCAGTCCCAATCATTTGGTTCATGGCTTCTGCCACGGCGCTTAGCTCTAATTCCGTAAATTGGGTGTTGGTGGGTTCACCAGTTCCCCCCATCATCAAATCAGCGATCACGATGGCATCTTTGACTTCTAACAGCATCAAATTACTGCCTAAAAGGCCTTCTTTAAATTCAACTGTCGTTGCTACTTTTGGTGCAACGAGGTCGTTTAAGATCTCACCAAATTTGATTTTAGACACCCGGGGAGTCGTGATACTGACCCGAAGATCAAGAATGGAAGACAACGTCGTCGCCGCTTGCGACATGGAGATATTTCCAACTTCGCCAATAATGTCGACTTTGACTTGCTCTTCTAATCCTTGCGGCTGGGCTGGGGCACTTTGATTCAACAATGCATCGATTTCTGCTTGGGATAAACGTTCACTCATAGTTTTTGCTCCTCTTCTAACTTGTCTAATAACTCAATGGCTAAACGGTCCTCTTGCTTCCCAGGTTTTGCCCGGAAGTAAGGTTTTCCATCGATGAAGGTCTCTAATGGTTCAGTAATTTTTTTGTCTAGTTTGATGACATCGCCTTCTTCTAGGTGGAGAAACTCAGAAAGACTCATTTGAGCATGGCCCAGCAGAACTTCTAAATTCAAGCCGACCCCATTCAAACTTTTTTGCAACTCGCGGCTATCGTCTTGGTTGACTGGCTGATTGCTATCAAACCAATTGCGGAAACTTAATTTATCAATGATCCCTTCAAAGAAGACGTACGGGATACATAGATTGATGAAATGTTTCACTTCAAAAATTTTGATAGTAAAGGTCACTAATACGACGGGTTCGTTCGGCGACATGTTTTGCATCAATTGCGGATTCGTATCGATTCCATCCAAAACCGAATCCAAGGCAACGATGTCCTTCCAAACATTTTGGTAGACCCGTACAAATTGTGCCACCACTTCTTCCAAGATCGCTGTTTCAATATCAGTAAAACTTTTTTTCTCGCTAAAATCCATTTCGATCGGCTTGTTTTGATAAACATCTAAACCGCCGCACAACAATTCTACCAACATCATGCACAGTTGTGGGTTCATCTCGATCATCTGGATCCCGCTCAAAGGCTGCGAATGAAAGAGCCCCAATAAAGTAAATTTTGGTATCGAATGGATAAATTCGTCATAACTGACTTGTTCGATAGCTGCCAACTGCAAAGAAACATTGGTCCGCAGTTGGGTAGAAAGCATGCTGCTGCTCATCTTCGAGAAATCCTCGAAGATCATGTGCAGGGTATTGACGTACTCTTTCGACAGCTTTGTTGGTCGGCGAAAATCGTAGGCTTTCACTTTGGCTTGTTTGTCTTCTATCTCAATAATTTCTTGATCGATCTCTCCGCTGCTCATCGCATTCAACAATAAATCAATCTCTTGCTGCGTCAATACCTGATCCACACTAATCCCCCATTTTTTTAAAAAATCATGTGATCGATTTGAATCACACTGGCTACTTTTTCACCGATCGTCACGACTCCAACGGCATGTTCTGTCTCTTGATTGTCTAGTTGGATATCCTCTTCGGTGATATCAAGAACTTCAATTACTTCTTCTACGAGGACCCCTTTGGTTTCCTCTTGCTTCTTCATGATCAATATATTTTTTTCGTAGGCTGGTTCCATAATCGGAATCAGTTTTGCCAAACGAATCACCGTTACGACAGACCCCCGCAGGTTGATCAACCCTTCTACCCACTCAGGTGCTAAGGGCACCTTCGTAAAGGAAGGAGCATCAATGACCTCGTCCACCGAGTCCGCCGAAATCAAATAGTACTGCTGGGCCATTTTGAAAAGTATCATCTGCATGTCGCTATCCTCCTAGGCATTAGGCAAAGGCTTTATCAATGGCAGTGATTACGCGGTCCGTGTCAAAGGGCTTCACGATAAAGTCCACCGCACCGGCGCGAATTGCATCCATCACCATTCCTTGTTGTCCCATGGCACTGCACATCACGACTTTCGCCTGCGCATCAAACGTGCGGATCATTTTTAACGCCTCTAAGCCGTCCACTTCCGGCATCGTGATATCCATGGTCACTAAGTCCGGTGTCGTTGCTTGGTATTTTTCAAAAGCCTCTTGGCCATTTTGGGCTTCCCCCACGACTTCATAGCCGTTTTTTTCTAAAATATCCTTTAATTTCATGCGCATAAATACCGCATCATCCACGATCAATACTTTTTTTGACATTGTATTTGCCCCTTTCAAATTCCTAATGAATCAAATATGTTTTCTAGTACACCGATTTCTGGAATCAAAAATAACGATGCCTCTAATGTTTCTTTGGCATAGACGAACTCATTACGGATTACCATCACCTGCTCATCATACTGGGCCATTGCCAAATAGATGGAACTGATCGCTGCGCCAAAGAAATCATAGCTGGCACTTGGTAAAGACGCACTCAGCTGTGTTTCCAACAGTTGCCCGATCGCGATCAAAAAAGAATTGGTGAGGATGTTGGTCAACTCATTGATGACTGATTGCTTCAACTCTTCTGACGGATCGCTTTCTTGGATCATCAACTGACGCAATTTTGCGGCGGATTCATCCGTTAAGACAAACAAGAAGATCCCCCGAAACGCCCCTTCGATTTGACTTATCACCACATGTACTTCTTTGTCTTCCGCCATGATCTGCTGATACAAATCCTCATAAGCTAGAATCTCGACTTCCGGTACCCGCATATCGATCGGTTGTTGGAGGAGCTTTGATAAACTAGTCGCAGCGTGGCCACCGCCGATATTGATCAGTTCTTTTAGTCCATCGATCTGCAGCGCTGTATAACTCATAAGCGGTCATCCTTTTTTTTCTGACAGATCGCATGAATGTCTAAGATCAGTGCGATCGAGCCGTTACCCATAATCGTTGCTCCTTGATAGCGATTCAGCTTTTGCAGCAGCGGATCGATTTTCTTGATGACGATCTCTTGTTGGCCGATCAATTCATCTGCCAAAATACCGTGAAATTGTTGGTCATTGTTGACGATAATTGCGAATTTTTTCTCAGATAGGTCGCCTTCGATCGCTAAGAGTTGATCGGTCCGAATCAACGGAATCAACTCTTCTTGAAAACGATAGACCTCATCTGAGACCGTCTGAATGATCTCTTCTTCTTTGATCATCACCACGCGTTCGACTAGATTTAATGGGATCGCAAAGGTTTCTTCGCCGACGCGAACCATCAATGCTTGAATGATCGACAGGGTCAATGGCAATTTGATCACAAACTGCGTGCCTTTATTCGGCTGACTCTTCATCTCGATAGTTCCCCCTAGTTGGGTAATCTTCGATTGCACGGCATCCATCCCGACACCGCGCCCAGAAATATTGGTCACTTCTTGGGCTGTTGAAAAACCGGGGTGGAAGATCAGCTGCTGCAACGCTTCATCGGAAAGGCCTGCCGTGGCTAAGCCTTTCTTTTCAGCACTTGCTTTGATTACTTGTGGATCAAGGCCTTTGCCATCATCCTCTAATGTAATGATCACGCGATTACCTTCTTGGTAGGCCGCCAAACGAATCGTGCCCTTGCGAGGTTTGCCCAGTTTTTCCCGAACGTTGGGTGCTTCGATGCCGTGATCGGCAGAATTACGCAACAGATGGACCAGGGGTTCGCTCAACTCAGAAACCACTGTTTTATCCAATTCCGTTTCTTCCCCAAAAATGACAAGTTCCATTTCTTTTTGCAGTTCATTGGATAAGTCCCTAACCATTCTTGGAAAGCGGCTGAAGACGACATTGACTTGCTGCATGCGGATCCGCAAGACCAAATCTTGCAGCTCAGAAGTCAATCGTGAAACTTGTTCTAAGGGGTCTTTGACTGCTTCGATGTTTTCCCGCTCACTGACATCTTCTAATTGATTGCGATAGACCACCAATTCGGATACGAGATCCAAGAATGAATCTAAGCGATTCAAGTCGACTCGGATTGATTGATTTTGGGCAGACGCATGATGTGCTAGCGCCGGTGATTTTTCTTTCGTTTCTGTTTTCGCTTGTTGGAGAGCAGGAGTTTCTGACTCTTGGGCCGACGCTGGCTGAAGCAGCTCTTCTGCCTCTTCCAACACAGCGGCTGATGGATCAAAAGGTGCCACCACGAAGGCTTCGATCTCACTATTGCTGGCGATGTTTTGCTCAACATCAGCTAGTGTCTGCTGTGTCAAATACAGCAGCGAGAAATCCGATTCAAAGGTGCCTTCTTCGAGTGTTTGGGCATCTGGTTCTGCATAGAGAACATCCCCTGTTTGACCAAGCTTTTCCATGATCAAAAAGGCACGAGCGCCTTTTAACATGGATTGGGCATCTAAGCGAACAGCAATTTGAACGGCTTGATAGCCATCTCCAGCCGCTTGCTCGATCACATACAGATCAGAAGGATCGATCTGTTGAAACTGTGGGTTTAATGCGCCCGCTGCTGTAGGTTTTTGACTTGCTTCTGTCTCGGTTGGTAGGCCGCCAGAATGTTCCGTTTGGTCAAGTTCGGCCAATAAATCGGCAATTTGAGCTGGCTGCAGGTCACGTTCTTCCCGCAGATCCTCCACAAGTTCTGACAAGCGATCCAAACATTTGAAAATCAATGAGATCGATTGCTGGGTCACTTGCAAGGTCCCTGTTTTAAACAACTCAAAAATATTTTCCATTTTATGGGTCAGCTGCGTCATGACGTCATAGCCCATCGTTGCCGCCATCCCTTTAAGGGTATGGGCAGAACGGAAAATATCATTCAGCAAGGCGCTGTCTTGTGGATCGTTTTCCAATTGCAAGACATGATCATTCAACTGTGCTAAATGATCGTCTGTTTCTTCAAAGAAAAGGGTACGATAGACACTATTGTCATCCAAATGGGTCCCTCCTTTACAAAATTATACTTTTTGATAGATAAACGAATCGATTTTCTTGAGACCGAATTGTTCCGCGAAATTGATCGTTTCTGTCGCTCCCGTAAACAAAATGCCCCCTGGGACCAATGCATCACTGAATTTTTGATAGACGGCATCCCGAGCGTCACTTTTGAAATAGATCGTCACATTGCGACAAACGATCACATCAAAAGGTCCATTGTACGGGTCTTTCAAAAGATCGTGTTGCTTAAAATGAACCCGCCGTTTGATTTCTGTCTTGATCTGAAACTGGTTCTTTTCTATTGCATCAAAAAAACGGGTACGTTCTGCCGCTGAGACATTCCGCAATTCGTGCTCTCGATAGAGTCCTTGCTTGGCTTTTGCCAAAATTTGCATATCGATATCGGTGGCCAAGACATTGGCTGCAGCAATTTGGTTTTTTTCTAGCAGCATAGCGATCGTATAGGGTTCTGCCCCAATCGAACATGCGGCACTCCAAATTTTTGGCAGCGTGGTTTTCGGGAGAACAATGGTTTTCAAGATGCGTTCAAAGGCGTCAAATAGTTCTTTGTTGCGGTAAAATTCCGTTACGTTAATGGTGATATGGGCTAAAAAAGCTGCCCGCACCCCTTCATCTCCTTCGATCAATTGCTGGTATTCCCTCAACGTTTTTGCCCCGCTGTTTTCCATGATCGTAAGGATGCGGCGCTGCATTTGATTTTCTTTGTATGCGGCTAATGGAATCCCTAACCGGCGATCCACCCATGCATTAAATAAGGCAAATTCTTCTTCCATCTTCTTCACCCGACCATCTGTGCAATTTTTGCTTCAATATCCTGCAATGGCAGGACTTCATCAACGACTCCTTGTTCAATGGCATACCGCGGCATCCCAAAAACTGTACACGTTTCTTTGTCTTGAACGATCGTATAGCCCCCAGCCGTTTGGATCTGTCGTAAACCAGCGGTGCCGTCTTTCCCCATCCCCGTTAAAACGACCGCCGCTAGTTGCGCACCATAGTAATCGGCTGCTGAGGAAAAAAGATAATCGACGGTTGGGCGCGTCCCATGCCGTTTTTCTCGCTGGTCCAGTTGCAAATGTCCTTGTTGGATCGTCATGTGGTAATCCCCCGGGCAAAGATACACTTGATTTTCAATCCGCATGCCGTCGATTGCTTCTTGTACTCGGACGGTTGTCTCTGTGTCTAATCGCTTCGCAAAGGAAGCCGTAAATCCCGCTGGCATATGTTGAACGATCAAAATTGGGCAGCGCAGATGCGCGGGCAAGCGACGGATAATGCCCAGTAAGGCACGCGGGCCGCCTGTTGAAGCGCCAATGACCAGAGCGTCAAGATGAGACGACAAGCTGTTTTGCGTCAGCTTAGTGGGTTGGGCAGCCGTTGGCACCAGTGCTTGAGCTGTGCCGGCTTCATGATCCATCGCTAAAATCTTTTGATGAAATTCAGCGATCCATTCTTTTTCGATCATCGATAGACTGACTGGTTTTTCGACAAAATCTCGTGCGCCAAGCGCTAACGCCTCAATCGTGGTTTCTTGGTTGGTTAATGAGCTAAGCATGATGACCGGAATGGCTGATTGCTGTTTCATCTTCCGCAAGGTCTCTAATCCGTTCATCACTGGCATCTCCACATCCATTACCACCAAATCGATCGCTTCTTTGGTCAAATAATCCAATGCTTGTTTGCCATTGCGGGCAGCGACGGTCACCTCGATATCCGGCAACTGATTCAATAAATCTGTCACTACTTTCCGCATGAATGCCGAATCATCGACGATCATTACTTTTTTCATATCCCTGTACTCCTTTTACAAATAAACGATTTCTTGTTTGACTTGCCGAACCATGGTTTTGAAATCCTGAAGGTCTACGACCATGGTTCGACCAGCGCTGCCGCCCACATGTTTGGCCACGATCGGAATGTTTAGCTGATCCAAGACTTCCTCGACGGCTTCAATGTTACGCTGACCAATATTGCTGGCAGCATTAAGGGTCTGGAACTGAAACATATTGGCGCCGCCAACGATTTTCGCTTGAAAGCGAGGCCGGCGGATCTTTAGTTTCAACTCGGCGACCATCGCCGGCAATGCCAAGTCCGCAAACTTCTCGGGCTTGATTTCCCGCTTGTGCAAAAAAGGCTGACTATCTGGCAGCATAATATGACTCAAGCCGCCAATATGACTGGCTTCGTCGTAAATGATCGTGCCGATGCAAGAACCTAAGCCCACCGTGATCAAACGAGTTGGCGCTTGGGCGATCTTATACTCCGAGATCCCCACATGCAGTTCCTCATTCACGGTCATCATTGTCATCGTCATTGGCGGCTGCCAATTTCTCTGTCTGATAGGCGCCTAACTCATCCTTCATCTCTGCCGCTTGTTCATAGCTGAAGAGAAACGGCAGCTCCAATGCCAGTACAAGTTCATCATCTTTTTTCAGAAAGGCTTCGATATAGTTTTGCTTAAGTCCTGACGTATTTAATTCCGCATTGCTGGGACTTTCGGCTAAGGGTAGAATGCCGACGATCTCTTCCACGTAAAGACCGATCGCCTGTTCTTGCCAGTGACACAACAAGACCACATTTTGTCCGGTTTCCGGCGTAAATTCATCAAACAGCTTTTTGCGGATGTCAATGATCGGAACCATCGCCTCTTCAATGGGTTGAATACCCAGAACAAAATCCGCCACTTCTGGCAGCTGTGTGAAAGAGGCAGCCTCAATGACCCTTACCACATAATCGATCCGCAAGGCAAAGTGTTGTTGATGACTTTTAAATACAACGTATTGTTCCATTAGCGTCACCGCTCCTTTTTAGAATTTGAAACTATCCACTTGGAATTTAAGAATATTAGCGATTGTCTCAATTTCTTGTACATTCTGTTCAAAATTTTCGATGACCAAGTAGAAGTCCTCTAGGTTTGCGGTTACTTCTTGCGTCCCAGCAGAGGTCTCAGAAACGGCAGCAGAAATATTGCTGACAGAAACATGAACCATGTCTTTTTTTTCAACGATCCCGATAATATGGGATTCAACTGTTTGGATACTTGAAACCAATTTTTCGACAATGTCAGAGATCTCATTAGCGGACTCGATGGCTTTGTTAATATTGTTGGTCTGTCTTTCGCCGCTTTCAAAGGAATCCGTCACTGCAGAGACCACTTTTTCCGATTTTTTGCGGATCGTTTCAATGATCGAACGAATGCTCTTCGTTGATTGACTGCTTTGTTCCGCTAAACTGCGGACTTCTTCTGCAACAATGGCAAACCCCCGGCCCGCTTCCCCGGCCCGAGCTGCTTCGATGGATGCATTCAATGCCAGTAAGTTGGTCTGGTCAGAAATATCATTGATCAGCTGAACAATTTTTCCGATACTTTGGACATCTTCATTCATGTCGTTCATGCTTTCCACTAATTCTGCTTGGTTTTGCCGTTCGATCTCCCAACTTTCAAACACATGGAACATCATTTCTGAATTGTGGACATTACTGCTTTGGGATTGACCGACATACCCGTTCATCAATTCGATCTCTTTGTGGATCTCTTCGATACTTAAGGCTAATTCGTCCATATCAAAGGAGGTTTGTTCCGCTTCGGAGGCTTGTGAACTAGTAGCATCTGCGATGGCGTTCATCGTCTGACGCACATTTTCAATTGAATTTTTGGCATTTTTTGAGGTTGTCGTTAGACCGCCTACCATTTTTTCCATCCGGCTACTTTCTTCATGCATGCCAACGATCACCGCTTTGAAGGTGTTTAAAACCCCTTGAAAACGATTTTGAACTTGCCCAAAAAGGGAGATTTGGTCGCTGCTGCCGATCTCATCGATATGGGATAGATCGCCAGAACCGACTGCTTCTAGTTCTGCCAACAACGTATCCATGCCTGAATGGGTCTCTTTTTTTGCTAGATAGGTCATTCCTACTAACACTGCAATTTCTAGTAGCAGTACGATCACTGAAAAAATAAAGAAACTTTTTGCTGCTTGTCCGTCTCCGTGGGTGCGGATCACGAAGAAATAGCATCCTAATAATACGATCAGGGTAAATCCTAGCGGAATCAACACCGCTAAGCGGATTTTTTTGATGATAGCTTGTACCTTCTTCTTCATAACAGTATCCTTTCTTATGCAAAATGATCAGTCGTGCTGTTTATCAAGATTCGCTCTTCACTTGATAATCGTTGGGTCACTCCTTCTTTATCCGATTATGAAAACAATCTTCTAGTTCTTTAATCGGATCTTTTGCTAGAAAAGTTAAGCATCTTCACCAGACATATGTATCTTTTGGATCAGCAAAGCGAGTATAGCCGCCTTGGTATTCATCACGAACCAAACGACCGTTTTGCAGCTCGACTACCCGATTACGGACCGTATTGACCATCGTACTGTCATGGGTCGCCAATAGGATCGTGGCACCGACTTGATTGATCCGCAAGAGCAGTTTCATAACTTCGACGGCTGATTTCGCATCCAGATTGGCGGTGGGCTCATCGGCAATCAAGACTGCTGGATCTGTGACGATCGCTCGCGCGATTGCTACTTTTTTGCGCTGTCCCACTGAAAGCTCTTCGGGATAATGATCCTTTTGAGGAAACATGCCAACCAGTTGCAGCGCTTTGGCGGTTTTTTCCTGGCGCAGCTTGCGGGGAGTGCCTAGTACTTGCAGCGCATAGTCGACGTTTTTGGCAACCGTCAGATAAGGAAGCAAAAGGTCTTCTTGTCCGACGATACCGACTTGTCGCCGAATCATATAGAGATGACGGTCTTTGAGTTGTTCCAACAAGACATTGCCGACTTGGATAGAACCGGCCGAAAGTTCTTCTTCTTTCAAGAGCAATTTGAATAACGTTGATTTGCCGGCACCGCTGGGACCCACCACATAGATAAATTCTCCTTGAGGGATCGCAACAGAAATATCGGCCAATGCCAACGTGCCATTGCTGAATTTTTTACTGACCTTGGTTAAGCGAATCATGTTCTTTCTCCTCTAATCTGTAAAACGATTGATCACGGACCACATCTCATCGGCTGTCTGCATGGCTTTCGTATTCAGTCCATACGCACGCTGGGTCGTTAACAAGTCTGTCATGGAAGTCGCTAGATCCACCGTCGACTGTACTAACTGTCCTTGCAAGACGCTGCCAAAGGCTGCCGGATTGGTTTGCGAAGTAAGCAACGCTTGATCACCGGCACTGTACAGTTGGTTGCCCACTGGCGTGATGTTTTCTGTATTCGTCGGCTGATAAAGGGTCAGCTGTCCCAACACTCGAGTCTGACCATTTTCTTCCGTCGTCAACTGACCGCTGGCATCTATTGCGATTTGCTGCGCATCCGGCCACTGAGGGGTCGGTACGTTTGTGGTCATTGCCACAGGGTACCCTTCACTATTGACTAATTGCTTGTTCTCACTTAAATGAAAATTGCCTGCTCGACTCAGCAGCAATTGACCGGTTTGGTCCCGAACCCCGAAAAAGCCATTGCCTTGGATTGCGAGATCTAATGGCTGAGCAGTGCCCGCCAGATTGCCTTGGGCAAAACTTGTGGTCGTGGTTGCCTTCGCCCCCATTGACGCACCATATTGGGCGGTGTTGCCATTAAACAGCGTTTCTTCTGCACCGATGGCATTTTCCATCAATGCTTGAAAGTGCGTCGTTTGTGCTTGGTAGCCATTGGTATTGACGTTGGCGATATTGTTGGCTGTCGTGTCTAAGTTTGTCTGCAAATGATTCAACCCAGAACGGCTGATTCCTAGTAATCCACTGATATTCATTGACTCATCCTCAAATCTTTCCTAATTCGTTGACCGCTTTTTGCAATGTCTGATTCGTTGAACTCAAGACTTTCTGATTGGCTTCAAATTCCCGAGAAGTCTGGATCATCGCCACCATTTCATCGGCAACGGATACATTGGCTTGTTCTAAGGCACCTTGCTGGATTACTGGTGCATTCACATTGGTTCCTGCTGCGTTGCTAGTCACGTAGTTTTGACCATCTGTAGTCAGTGCTTCTGGGGGAAATGATTGGATCTGAAAGTTCGCTGGTCCCAAGGCGCTGACTGCTTGTCCATTGGCACCCAAGACAAGATAGCCTTCTTGTGTTACGTATTGATTCTGCTGATTGACGGTAAAGTCGCCATTTCTCGTATACAACCGCTGACCCGCATTGTTTTGAACGACAAAGTAGCCTTCGGAAAGCAGTGCAAAATCGCTGGCTTGTCCCGTCTGTTTGACGGCGCCTTGGTCTTGGCTGATCGTACTACCTGCCAGTTGCGTCCCTAAAGACAACCCACCGATATCGCGGCGAGTATCCGCATTGGGCCCGCTTTGATAATTATGCAGCGCCACTTCATCTAGTGCCGACTGAAACAAGGCTTTTGCTTGATACCCTGTTGTATTGACATTGGCAATATTGCCGCTCGTCGTCTCTTGTCGCTTTTGTAATAATGAAATGTTCCGTGATAAGACATCCAATCCTCGAATCATGCCAGTTCCTCCTCAATCAATGTGCGCAATTTGGCAATCGTTTTGCCGTGAATTTGTGAGACCCGCGGAATTGAAATTTCTAAGATTTCAGCGATTTCTTTTAACGTCAGTTCTTCGGTATAGTACAGACTTAAAATTATTTGTTCCCGTTCCCCTAATTTTTTGATGCACGCAACCAAAGCGGTGCGTTTTTCTTCAGCGACTAAGGTATCTTCGACATTCTCGGCAGGATCCCGAACCATATCCTTTATCGTCATGCCTTCTTCTTGGTAAGCAAACAAGGTATCTTCCAAAGAGACGCTGGCTAAGTAGTGCAAACTCTCATAAATATCCGCTAGTTGACTTTGGTTGATTCCCAGCTGTTTGCAGATCTCAGTATCGGTCGCTTCTCTTTTGAGGCTTTGCTCCAACTCTTGCCGTGCTTGATAAAACTGATTGACTGCCGCCATTTTGTAACGGGAGATTTTGGCGTGCTTGCGTACTTCATCAATAATTGCCCCTTTGATGCGAATCACTGCATAGCTTTCAAAAGGAACTTTTTTTGAGGGATCGAATTTCCGCAAGGCATCCATCAGCCCAATCACCCCAATATTGTAGAGATCACCTGATTCATAATCGGCGGTTTTGATAGACAGGCGCTGAACCACCCGTTCCACTAGCGGCAGATACTTGATGATCTCCGCTTCTCGATCGACTTCATACATCGGCGATGCCCCTTCCTAAGAAAATTCTGCTTAAATGTCAATACTGCCCACCGTTTCGATCGCAATTTCATTGGGAATCTCATTTAGAGAAAGAACGGCGATATCTGGGAAATTAAAAACAATCATTTTTTTGAATGCTAACCGGATCTTAGGCGATGCCAGAATGACGAAATTGATATTTTGAGCAATCGCCGCATGTTGGATCCCACTGATGGAATCCAACAGCTTGGTCACGGTATCTGGTTTTAAGACCGGGTACGAGCCAGTTGCGGTTTTTTGGATACTTTGAGCGATGATTTCTTCTAGTTTCGGCTGGATCACCGCCACTTGCAGCTCGTGTCGTTCATTGGCATACTTGGCAGCGATCGTCCGTTTCAATGCTTGGCGGACATATTCTGTCAAAACTTCTACGTCTTTCGTGACAACGCCGTAATCGGCTAAGGTTTCTAAGATCGTTGCTAAGTCATTGATAGGAATTTGTTCATCCAATAAATTTTGTAAAACTTTTTGGACCTCGCCGAGCCGCAAAATATCGGGGATCAATTCATCGATCACGACATTGTACTGCTCTTTGATGCCCTCCAATAATTTCTTGACTTCTTGGCGACCTAACAGCTCTGGTGCATGGGCATAGATGATTTCTTTTAAGTGTGTTGCGATCACAGTCAAAGGCTCGATAATCGTAAACCCTTGCAGATCCGCCATCTCCTTATCGGATTCATCGATCCACATTGCATCCAGATGAAAGGCTGGTTCTTTTGTTGCGATTCCTTGAAAAGGAAACGGCTCTTCATTCGGGCTGATCACCATGACTTTGTTCGGGTAAATATCGCCGCGGCCGACTTCGTTGCCACGAATCTTGATCACGTAATCATTGGCATCCAAATAGAGGTTGTCGCGAATACGAACGGGACTGACTAAGATCCCTAATTCTCTGGCACTCTGTTTACGGATCGCCACAATGCGGTTCATTAAGCTGTTGTCGACCGAACTATCCACGATAGGGATTAGACCATAACCGATTTCCACTGAGATTGGTTCCACTTGGAAAGAAGCCACGGAATCATCTTCTTCCTGCGCTTCTTTTTTGCGTTCTAGTGCCAATTTTTGTTCCCATTGTTTTTGTTCCACTCGCTGCTTTTCTTCTTTTTGCGTAACCAGAAAGCTGGCTGCGAAAAGGCCTAAACCAATCAACACAAAAGGAACAAAAGGAAACCCGGGAACTAAGGCTAAGACGAAGAGAATCGCCCCCACGATCCGAAACAGTTGGGGATTACGCATCACATCTGCCGCAATATCCAAACCAAAGGAACTATCGTTATCGGAACGAGTCACGATTACCCCGGAAGCAATCGAAATCAGTAAAGAGGGAATCGAGCTGACCAAGCCATCCCCGATCGCCAGTTTCCCGAATTGGGCGAAGGCTTCCATGACGGTCATTTGTCCCCCCATGGAGAAAATGATCGCTCCGCCGACTAAATTGATGACAGTGATTAAGATCCCTGCGATCGCATCCCCTTTGACAAACTTGCTGGCACCATCCATCGAACCAAAGAAATCAGCTTCTCGCTGCAGATCTTTTCGTCGTTTGCGGGCATCCGCTTCCGTGATCAAACCAGCATTTAGGTCGGAATCGATCGCCATTTGCTTGCCGGGCATCGCATCCAATGTGAATCGAGCAGTCACTTCGGAGACACGCCCTGCACCATTGGTCACGACGACTAGCTGAACCACCATGATGATTACGAACAAAATGATCCCCACGATGTAATTGCTGCCGGCAACGACATTGGCGAAGGCATCGATCACGTGTCCGCCATTTCCTTGGGTCAAGATCAAACGAGTGGAAGATAGATTCAAGCCTAAACGAAACATCGTTGTGATCAGTAGCAAGGTTGGAAACGTAGTGAATTCCAACACTGATTTGGTAAACAGGGTGATCAGTAAAATGTTGATCGCGATCGTCAAATTGATAATGATCAGAATATCTAATAATGCACTCGGTAATGGAATAATAATCAAACCAATAATAGCTAGGACGATCACCGAGATTAAGATATCCGCCAGACCAATGCCTTTTTTCGGTTTTGAGGCAGCCTCATTCATTTTAGTTCCTCCTGTTTCCTTAAATCTTGCCGCGTTGGCTTTCTTCTAGCTGATAGACCAAAGCGATGATTTCAGCAATGGCTTCATACATTTCAACAGGGATGAGATCCCCGGGTTCTACTTGACGGTAAAGGGCCCGTGCTACTTCACGGTTTTCGATTTGTGGGATATTTTCTTTCAGTGCTTCTGCTTTCATCCGCTGCGCCAGCTGATCTGCCCCTTTGGCCAAGACCCGTGGCACCCCTTCACTGCTGGCATCGTAACGAATCGCAATGGCGAAATGGGTCGGATTGGTGATCAAAACCGTCGCTTCTTTGACGTTGGCGATGGCATTTTGGGTCATCGCACGGTATTTCGCTTTGCGCTGTGCTTTGACTTGCGGATCACCTTCCATTTGCTTGAACTCTTCTTTGACTTCCTGTTTGCTCATCATCAAGTTCTTGCGATGGCTATAGCGTTGGTAGCCGTAGTCGACTACGGCCAAAATGATCAAGAAAATCGAGATCTGTAAGAACAATTCTTTGGCCCGCAGCAGCATGAACAGGATCGTTTTTTCCAACCCCACTTCACTCAAACCCAGTAAAACAGGGACGGCGGCTAAAAATTGTTGATAGCACAAGTAGACGATCACGCCGAATTTTGCCAATGTTTTGCCTAAATTCATCAACGAGCGCAAACTGAATTGCTGCTTGATCCCGCTGATAGGGTTCAGCTTTTTAAAGTCTGGTTTGACGGCCTTTCCTGAAAACAACAGACCGACTTGGGCATAATTCGTAATAAGCCCGACTCCGAGCGCGACCAGAAAGACGGGCGCACACAACAAAAGCAGCAGCAAGATACTCTGCACCCCCAGTTTCGGCAGATCCGCCAAACTGGATTGATAATCAGCCAGCTGCGCCAAACTTCGGGAAAAATAAGGCAAAAAAGAAGCGGCGAAAAACTGCCATAAAGACAGAGTCAAAAACGAGAAGACCAGTAGCGAAACAGCAGCTGCTAATTCCTGGGTCTTAGGTACCTCCCCGCGTTTGCGGGCATCCCGCAGCCGCTTGGCACTGGGTAGTTCGGTTTTGCCATCTTTTTCTGCCATCTTCTCACCTCCTGCTGGCTGCCTGTTACTTTATTGAAAAGACTTGATAAACTCCTGCAAGTAGCGGACCGTATCTGGCAAGTGTTTGCCTAAGTACGAAAGGACATTGGGTAATAGCAAGAGAAACACCACAAAACTGATGGCGGTTTTCATCGAAAGACTCATCATCAAAATATTGATCTGGGGAATCGACCGAGAAATCACACCTAGCACGAGGTCCACCAACAGCAGCGCAATGATCATTGGTGCTGCAAGATTGACTGCCATCACCATCATTTGGCTGAAAAGTTTGACGATGCCTTCAACCGTCGTGCCTTGGATCACCACAGAGCCTAAGGGCACGATCCGAAAAGACAACAGCAGTGCTGTAATCAGTCGATGATGCAGATCAAGTCCAAAAAACACAGCGATCGTCAGCCAATAGTACGTTTTGCCATACTGGGAAGAGGCGATTTGCAACGTCGGATCATAGGCTTGCGCCATCGAAAAACCCACTTGAAAGTCGATCAATTGGCCCGCAATTTCCACACCGGTAAAGACCAGCTGACTCAAATAGCCCATCGCCATCCCAAACAGTACTTCTTTGATGACGAAAACCGTCATCATAAAGAGGGAAAGCTCGGGAATCGCAGGTGCCGTCGGCAGACATAGGACCGTCAACGCCATGCCGATCACGATTTTTGCCAGTGACGGAAAATTTTGCTGTGAGAAGATCGGACAAAGGACGACAAACGCCAATATTCGACAAAAAATCAACACCGTCGCTTGAATCGGCGCCATCAGGTTTCCTCCTTACATTGCTGAAATCATCTTGAAGATCATTTTGGTAAAATTCAACAAGAGATTCAGCATAAAATTCCCGGCCAAAATCAAGGTCAAAAAAATCGCTAATAGTTTCGGCACAAAGCTCAACGTTTGTTCTTGGATTTGGGTAGTGGCTTGAAAAATACTGATCACCAATCCAACGAGCATGCCGACCAATAAGGCAGGGCCAGATATCGCTAAAATTCGAAGAAAGGCTTCCCTTAGCACATCAAGTACCATTTCTACTGTCATTTCCTCTTGGCTCCTTTCTTAGCGGCTATTGAAAACTCTTGATCAGCGACTCCACGATCAGATACCAGCCATCCACTAAAACAAATAGTAAGATCTTGAAGGGGAGTGAGATCATGATCGGCGACAGCATCATCATCCCCATCGACATCAAGATACTGGAGACGACCAGATCAATGATCAAAAAGGGGATAAAAATCAAAAAGCCAATACTGAAAGCCGTTCGTAATTCACTGATAATAAAAGCCGGTACCATAACGGTCAGAGGAACATCGTCAGAAGAATGATACTTTTCGGTCTCCCCATCAGCTTCCGCAAACAAGGCAATGTCTTTTTCCCGTGTCTGTACCATCATAAAGGCCTTGATTCGTTTTTCTGAGCGGTCAAAAGCTTCGGCTTGGCTGATCTCTTGTCGATCAAACGGTTCGATCGCTTGCTGGTAGATGTCGGTATACACAGGTTTCATAATAAAAAATGTCAAGAATAAGGCCAACCCGATCAATACTTGATTGGGCGGGTTTTGCTGTGTACCTAACGAACTGCGCACAAAGGACAAGACCATGATGATACGAGTAAAAGAGGTCATCATGATCAGCAAGACCGGTAAGAGGGAAAGCAGCGTCAGCAACAAGAAGGTATTGATCGTATCACTTGAGCCATTCCCATTCGACAATAAATTGTTGATGGTGGAGCTGACGTCTTCCGTGTCGAGCGCAAACGCCGTCTGCGGAAGCATCAAACTGCTGAAAAGGACCGCAGCCATGATCTTGATATCTCTGCCTTTGATCTTCATTTTTGCTTGCCTCGTTTTCCAGCAATTTCCGCCTTGGCTTTGTTGAGCCATTCAGAAAAATCTTTGCCAGCTTGCACTTGGGTGTTTTCTAGGCTTTGCTGTAAAAAAGCGGCCGTTTCTTCTGGCGTCAACTCTTTGATGATCTGATTTTGCTGTTCAGAAAAGCTCATGACATAACATTTGTCCATGATTTGGACGATCCCGATCGAAGACGACTTGCTGACGGCGATTTTTTGTAAAATACGCAACTGGTGATTGTGCTGGTTCGTGTAACGATTTAAATATTTCAAACTGATGTTGATCAAATAAAGAATAAGCAGCAAAAACCCAATCATTTTGACCAGCGATAAAAATGTTTCCATCAACACGCCTCTTTCTATTGGATCACTAAATCCGTCACATAAACATCCTTGGCGATTTCTGATCCGTATTCCTGATTAATTGTTTCTTTCAATGCTTTTTTTAAATTCGGTACACTTTCGGCGGAGCTCAAAATACCGCTGGCCTTTTGTTGGCGCAATAAGTTTACGACGCTGTCACGAATGACGGCCACATTTTTCGTAGCTTCCGCGCTTTTTTCCTCATCGGCGACTAAAATCGATAAATTGACCTTCATGTATTGCTGCTCTTGGTTGTCTTCTTTTGCCAGATTGACTAAAAATTCATCCAGTGCCACGATCGCTTCGTCTGAGGAGATTTTGCTGCTGTCTTTTGCTGTTTCAGCAGCTGCTGTTTTTTCCCCCGTCAAAAAGTGATTCGTCACTAAGGTACCGCCGATACTGCCGCCGACTACCACAATCAAAAGGATCGGCAGTAAAACAACCATACTCAAGCCTTTTTTCTCTTTTTCTGCTTTTGGTGCTTTTTCTTCTTTTGCCATCTTTCCCACCCTTACGTTTTCACTTGGTTCGAATGGATCACCATATGATACTCGATTACCCGCTGCGCAACTTCTTGCGCAGCTTCCGTCACCACTAAGGTTTTGCCGTCTGTCAGTGTAATCAATGTATCCGGCATTTCTTCGATCCGATAAATCAATGTTGGATTTAAATAGAATGGCTTGCCATTCAATGCTGTCACTAGAATCATGGTCAAACTCCTCTCAATGATGAAGCGTCACGTTCTTAACGTTTTAGATTCAATAATTCTTGCAGCATTTCATCAGAAGTCGTAATACTTCTTGAATTTGCTTGATAGGCACGGCTAGCAATGATCATTTCGGTAAATTCTGTCGAAAGATCGACATTCGACATTTCCAAGGCACCCGCCTGTAGCGTTCCTGCTCCGTTGTTGCCAGGGCCTGCGACGATTGGATTCCCTGAGTTGCTAGTTTGGACATAGTTGTTGCCGCCGACTTTTTCTAAGCCTTCTGGGTTATTAAAGGTTGCGACACCAACTTTCCCCATCACAAAGGTTTGATTGCCGTATTTTGCCAACACTAAGCCATTGGCATCGATTGCCATGGAGTTATAGGTCAAGGTTTCCCCATTGACGGTCAGTGTACTTGGAATTGATAAGGGAGATACCGTTTCTTGTCCGCTCAATGCTGTGTTTTCATTAAAGTTGTCATCATAGACAACCGGTTGACCGCCGGTGACTGAACGACCTAAGACTTGCATCCCATCACTATTGGTCAAGGTTCCGTTGCTGTCACGAACGAATGCGCCATCTCGTGTGTAATAGGTTTCGCCATTTGCTCCTGGTCCTTGTACCATAAAGTAGCCCTGTCCGCTGATATAAAAATCCATGCTGCGGCCAGTCGATTGCGGGGCACCGACTGTATTGATGGTATCGATGGAGCCCGTCTGAACCCCTAAACCGATCTGCGTTGCGTTGATTCCACCTAACCCGTTGCCTGGCGCAGTTGCGTTTGACATCGTTTGGCTCATCATGTCTTGGAAAAGTACACGACTTGACTTGAACCCAACCGTATTGACGTTGGCGATATTATTGGAAACCACGTCCATTTTCGTTTGAAGATTTTTCATTCCACTGACACCTGAATATAATGATCGTAACATGCTTGTTTTCCTCCTTATGGTTGGCGTATTTTCCTCTGTCATTCAGAAAATACTTGCAGCCCCTTTTCAGTCCAGCTGCTATTTGATAAATGTGGCGCTGTCAATATTGGTGACTGTGTGAAGTTCATTCATCCCCATCGCCGTAATGATGGTTCGTGAATGGACATCGGCGATCAAGCCCATATCTTTGTAAACGAGCAGTGATTCTTTGCTGCCTTTTTCCGCTAGCTCACTAAGCGCCGTTGAAAGGGATTGATAATCATCATCTTGTAAGGTCAATTCCCTTGCAGTCAAACGCTTTTGCGCATGATGCGAGACTTTGATGTCGTTTTGTTTTTGTTCAAGTATTGAAGAAAAGGCTTGTTTGTCCACGACTTTGCGGGGATTTTGATAAGGCTCCCCGGCAACTTTTTGCAGCCCCTGTTGAATCGTCAAACTCATTTTGCTTCGCCACCAATCTCTTGGATCGCACTCATACTGTATTCTTTGCCATTTACGACGATCGTGGCGTAGCCATTGGCAAAGCGGACCTTTTCGATGGTTCCTGACAATGTTTCTGTGCCGTCCATCAGGGTGACTTGTTTATTGATCAAGCTAAAAGCTTGCTGCTGTTGCTGTAAAATCACCGAGGTCGTCAACGTTTCGCTCAATTCATTCAAGCTCTCTAAGGTCGTAAATTGAACCAGTTGCGAGATATAGTCGGTGCTACCACCACCAGAAGAATCGCTGCCTCCCATCGATGGGTTGCTCATAGATGCTGCTAAGATCTTCAAAAAATCATCCATGGAGATATCTGAAGATTTTTTTGTTTGCGTTAATGCCAATGTATTGGCAATACCGGCCGCAGCTGCTGTAATTTCATCTGCCATAGTTCTCCTCCTTTACACTAAAATACTGATCGCATGATCGATCGGTGCTAATTGCTGCTCTTCTTCAGCCGTATTGCTTTGATGAAACGGCTTTTTGCTTTGTCCTTTTTGAGCCTGTAAAAAACGCTGTTGGCTTAACTGACTGTCACTTGCCATCATACTGCCGGCAAAGGATTGATTTGACAGCGGACCAGCCTGCTGGACAGAAGCTAACGTAGGTTCTTTGATCACTAGGATCGGCTGCTCTTGCTTTTGCAAAACTTGCTCTAGCTCATGCTTGATGGACAGCAATAATTCTTTGGCTTGCGGCTGCTGAACAGTCAGTTCTAAGCGACTGCCTTGGGCATTCGTTTCTAGAGAAAGCTGGATCGTGCCTAATTTTTCAGGAACGAATTGCAGCGTGATTTTTTTCTCGCTTGCCGTGCTGCTCGTTTGGACGAGTTGGGCAGCCGCTTTTGCTAAGGGTAGGACCGCTTGTTCCATATTCGCTTTTGTTGGCGTGGGTCCTTGCTTGGTCAAAAGGGGAGAAACATCAAGCAGTTGCAGCGCTGGTGCCACCATTTCATTGTCAGTTGCTGTTGAAGAAGCAATGGCTTGTGCAGAAACAGCTTCCGCTTTTTTGGCGACTGTTTCATTCGTGCGTTGCAAGGTACTAGTCGTATCCGTCGCTTGGTGGGTCACTGGCGACGCTTGATCCAATGGTCCCCTTTGGCCCAATTGAGCGGTCCCTTCGGTGGACTGTTTCAGCTGTGCTTCTGTCGTCTCCGCAATCGCAGTTTTTGTTACTGAATCGATTTCCTTGATTTCCTTGAAAGGAGCGATCCCTTTTGCCGTGGACTGCTCTTCGCCTACTAAGTCTTCTGGCAAAGGCGTTTCAAGCGTTGTTGCTGCGGCTTCACTTCTGTCATTTGTCATCAAATCTAGACCTTCAAGCGTAGACTCGGAGGGGTTGATGACTGTGGTGGCTACGTCTATTGGTGCTAAAGCTGCTGAAACACATCAGGCGGAGACGACACTGTCGGGAGAAGCTGCTGTGCCGGCGCTCGTTTGGTTCTGCTCCGCCGTTACCATCGATGCCTGTGGCGCTTCATGAACCAAGTCTGCAAAAGGTGCCTGGCTGATCTGGCTCATTCCTGGCGCTTGTGTCGTTGCAAGCTGTTCGGGTGCTGAAGTGATTTCTGGCTCCTGCGGCAGATGTTCCATACTGCTGGCAACCCACATTTCTGGTGCAACGGCGTTTTGCTCCGTCATGCCTGATGTTTCAAAGGGTGCTGACAGATTGCTTGCGGTCTGTTCCGTCAGCTGTTGCATCAGCAAACTGAAGGCTTCTGGTGACGCCTCCGTCTTTTTTGATTTGCTGCCGACAGGTACAGGGGATACGGCACTTGTTGTGATCTCTTTCATTGTTCACCTCCTCTCAGCTGATGCTTTGAAACCAAGGTCGTCTTATCACTAAAACCATTAGTTCTTTAAGAAAATAAGGCGCGATTGCCGAACTCATCCAATTGCTTTTGCTCTTCCAATTGCTCTTCATAGATGTATTCAGCAAATTGTTTTTCTCGCAGCTTTTCCACGATCTTGCGTTCCTGCTGCGCTTCTACCACCACCGATAACGACTCTGCCAATTCTTGCTTCACGTGAAACATTTTGTTCTGAACCTCATCGATGGTGGCATTCAACGCAAGCAAATAACGTTGCTGCACTTGCATCCGCCCAATGGTCATCTCATTGACATCAAAAAGCTGGGCTTTTTCCTGTGTCAGCGTATTCAGGCGCTGTTCTTGCTGAATCAATAGTTGTTGTTTTTGGGCGTAAGTTCGTTTGGCTTCTTGCTCAATAGTTTTTCGATGATCCAATACTTTTTCTAAGGAAAAGTGAAATGCTTGCATAGCTGCTCCTTTATGATCTCTTTTACATAGTTGAACGCTGGCGCTCGATCAGCGCTTCTTCACTGAACAAATGCGCCAGTTCAAAAATCGTTTGTTCAAATGGGATCCGCTCATCCACTTTTTGCTGTAAAAACCGTAGGATGGGGTGATGCAGCGCGATCGCTTGGTCGGTCAACGCATTACTGCCGCTTTTGTAGGCACCGATATCGATCAAATCCTTGGCTTCTGCATAAACGGCCATGTTTTCTTTTAGTTCCCCCGCATGTTTATGCTGCTTCTCAGAAACGAGGGTCTTCATCAAGCGGCTGAGGCTATTTTGAATATCGATGGCAGGATAATGATTTTGAGCGGCGATTTTTCGGGACAACAGAATATGTCCGTCAAGAATCCCCCGAACCGCATCAGCGATCGGTTCATTCATGTCATCACCTTCTACCAAGACGGTATAAAAAGCAGTGATCGAGCCTTTGTCCGACATCCCACTGCGTTCTAACAACTTCGGTAAAGCTGTAAACACAGAAGGGGTATAGCCTTTGGTCGTCGGCGGCTCGCCTGTCGATAGACCGATCTCCCGCTGTGCCATCGCAAAACGCGTCACCGAGTCCATCATCAATACGACTTTCTTGCCTTGATCGCGGTAATACTCAGCGATCGCCGTTGCTACATGAGCCCCTTTTAGTCGTACGAGGGGCGGCATATCGGAGGTAGCACAGACAACGACCGACTTGCGGTAGCCTTCTGGGCCTAGATCATTTTCAATAAATTCTTTGACTTCTCTTCCTCGCTCGCCGATCAAGCCGATCACGATGACATCGGCTTCGCAATAACGAGCCAGCATCCCCAATAAGGTACTCTTACCGACCCCGCTGCCGGCAAAAATGCCGATCCGTTGGCCAAGGCCAACAGTCAAGAGACCATCGATCGCCCGGACACCTGTCGGCATGATCTCAGCGATTTTTTGACGACGAAAGGGGTCAGGAGAATCTTGACTAACTGGATATTCTGGCGCACTTTCCAGATCCAGCGCCATATCTAACGGTCGTCCTAGTCCATCTAAGGTGTGCCCTAGCAGCGTATCATCGATTTTTACCGTCAATGATTTGCCAGTTGGCCGCACCAAACAGCCGGGTCCGATGCCTTCTAGCTGATCAAGGGGCATCAGGAGCACGGTTTTTTTCACAAAGCCCACGACTTCGGCTAAAGCTGTATGTGTCTTGTTTTGCAGTGCGACTTCACAGATTTCTCCTATGAAAACCGCCAGCCCTTCGACTTTGATCAGCAGACCTACGACTTCGCTGACTTTGCCGTAGGTGGTAAAAAACGGCTGTGATTGCGCCGTTTTGCGCATCTCTGTGATCGGTAATTCAAACGTCATTCCTTCACACTGCTTTCTAGAAATTGGCTCAAAAAGCGATCGATTTCTTTCCTCAGTTCAAAAACCACCAAGGCATTTTCAGTTTCGATACAAAAATCGTGTTCCGCCAAGCTGTCATCTGCCATGAGTAAATAGCGAAACCCGCTGATCGCCTGCTTTTTGGTTTCCATCAATTCTCGCAACGCTGCAAGATGCTGCTCTTGGCTGCGAACAGTCACAAATTGATCGGGTTGTTCAAATTGCCATAGCACAGACTCCACAAAAGGCAGGAAGCCTGCTTGCTCGTCTGTAAAACGTTGATTGATTAAGGCTTCGGCGATTGCCGTGCCGTAAGCGATCATTTCTTGCTTTTTTTCTGAGCGAAAGGTGTTGATCTCAGAAACGGCTTCAGCGACATTGGCTTGGGCTTGTGACATCAATGCTTGCGCGGCTTCTTTGCTGGCATTGAGTCCTTCTTGATAGCCTTGTTGAAAGCCGTCTGCTTGTCCTGCTTGAAAGCCTTCCGCTCTCGCTTCTGCTAGAATTTGCGCTGCTTGTGCTTGTGCATCGGTCAAAATCTGCTGCTTCAAGGCTTCCATTTGCTGCAAATGCCGTTCCTGCTCCAACTGGCGTGCACGTCTAGCCGCTTGCAGTTCTGGGTCTAAGCTTGCTTTCTCAATCGGCACTTTGATGGTCGTATCCGTCAAAATACTGCGAGCAGCTTCGGTCGTTTTGACCGCCTGCTGCTTCAATAAACTGCTATTTGACCACTGCATCTTGGTCGCCCCTTCCGATGTAGATCTCACCGGTTTCATCTAGCCGTCGAATCACAGCCACCACACTTTGTTGGGCTTCTTCTACAGCAGACAAGCGGGTAGGACCCATAAATTGAATTTCTTCTTGTAGATTTTCCACCGCCCGTGATGAGAGGTTGGAGAAAATAAAGTTTTTGATGTCATCGGTCGTGCCTTTAAGCGCTAAGACTAAGACATCGTTTTGAACATCTCGTAAGACTTTTTGAACATCCAAGCGTTCGAGGGTCACGATATCCTCGAAAGTAAACAAGCTGGATTTCACTTCGTTGGATAGTTCTGGTTGCCGCTTTTCTAAGTCGTTCAAAATGTTCTTTTCGGTGCTGCGGCTGACTGAGTTCAAGATTTCTACCAGTGTGTGCACACCACCGACATTTTCCGTATCGTTCTCAATGTAATTCGAGAATTTGTTCTCGATCACTTTTTCGATCCGTTCGATCACCAAAGGCGACGTACTGGAGATCGTCCCGATCCGTTCAGCGATCTCCACTTGCAAATGATCAGGAAACTGCGACAAGACGCTGGCCGCTTTGTCCGGCTGCATGTAGCATAAAATCAACGCTACTGTTTGTGGATGTTCACCGATCAACAGATTGGTCAACTGTTGAACATCGGCTTTGCGAGCGATATTAAAGGGCCGTTCCCGCAGCTGAATCTGAGTCAATACGTCAATGACTTCTTTGGCTTTTTGAGGGCCTAATGCTTGGTTCAGCAAATTTTTGGCATAATCGATCCCGCCGTCTAAGACATATTTGCGGGCCGTTGCGGTATGAGAAAATTCCTCCAACACTTGATCCCGCTCTTCGGGACTGACAAAGTCGATGTTGGCGATCTCATAGCTCACTTTTTGTATAAATGATTCTGGCAGCAGCTTCATGATCTTTGCAGAGGTATCTGATCCTAGAGAGATCAGAAGAATCGCTGCTTTTTTTACCCCATCTATTGTATCCATGGCTGCCCCCTTATTTTTCTTTCATCCAAGCTTTGATTAATTCCGCCGCTACTTCAGGATTGCTTTCGGCATAATTTCTAGCCGTTTGATCCAATGTTGGTTCTCCTGAATGTTCTGCTGCGGTTTCTTGTGTGGATGCTTCTGGCGCCGCTGGTTTCGTTTCAGCAGACCGATTGCCGACACCACCAAAAACGACTTCTTGTGCAACTGTCGGACTTGCTCCAGTGCTAACTGCGGACGGTTGTGCAAAAGTGACCATTTCCTCCGTCACATCGACTTCCAGCTCGTCTTCTTTACGACGACGTCGGATCACGCCAACGATCATTAAGATCACTAAGAACAAGGTCAACACGATGCCGCCGATGATGGCATACTTGAGATAACCTTTGGCAGCTGCAATCGGTTCATTCCCTTGCGGATCAGCGGCTGGATCAACCTCTGCTTGGGCAAAGTCAAATCCTTGGATCGCGATTTGATCACCACGGTCATTGTCATAGCCGACAGCACTAGCAATCAACTGCTGCAATTCTGCTTGATCCGCTTGCGAAAGGTTCGCATTGATCACGATCGAGCTGGTCATTCGTTCGATCATGCCAGGGGCCGTAATGGTCGTGGTGGTCTCGGTATCCAATTCGTTTTCAACGGAACGGCTGTAGGAATTGTTTCCCTCTCCATCCGTGCCCGTCACATTGGAGACATTGTCATCCACCGTGCCTGTTTGGGCTTCTTGGACGGTCCCTTGCGAACCAGCAGCCTGCACTGTCTCACTCTTGATCTCTGGGTCATCATAAGTGACTTTCTTTCGCTCGATCGAATCAAAATTCAAGTCTAAATTGATCGACACTTGGAATTTGTCTGCACCATAGATCGGTGTCAGCAACTTCGCTACTTTTTCTTCTAGCGTTTTTTCATAGGAATCTTTGATGGCAATGTATTTATTGTTCAGGCCACTTAATTGACTGGCTTCATCTTCGGTTCTAGTCAAGGTATTGCCCGCGCTATCAACGACTTTTACATTTTCTGGCTTCAGCTTTTCCACTGCGCCGGAAGTCAAGGTAACGATCCCTTGCACGGACTCGTCTGAGATCTGCTGATTTTTCAAGGTCAACACGATGGAGGCGGTTGGCGCACTTTCCTCAGAAGAAAAGACACTTTCTTCTGGCATCACGAGTAAAACTTTGGCGGATTTGACTGCATCGATCGACTCGATCGCTCGCTGTAGTTCGCCCGTTACTGCCCGCTGATACATGATTTTGCGGTCTTCGTCCGTTGTCATCATGTTGGCATCATCAAATAATTCAAAGCCTGTACTGGTATTTGGTAACTTATTGTCCACGGCAAGATTGATGCGGTATTCATCGACTTGGTCCTTATCGATCAAAATCGTCGTTCCATTGTCAGCTAATTTGTAGGCGATCTGCTGTTCCTCCAAATCCTTGCTGATCGTTCCCGCATCGGCATCGCTCAGATCCGTAAACAAGATACCGTATTCAATTCGCGTATTTAAATAATAAACAGCTGCTGTGATTCCGAGAACGCTGATAACGGAAAGAACAACGATCATTTTCTTTAAAGAGCTTTGCATTTGCCAACGGTCTTTGAGTTGTTCTGTCCATTCTTTCACTTTATCCATCATTTATCCTTATTCCCTCACCCACTGCTAAAACTGCATATTTTTCACGTCATTGTAAGCTTCTAAACACTTGTTTCTTACTTGAACGGCTGTTTGTAGCGCCAGTTGCGCCTCCGTCATACGAATCATCACATTGCCTAGATCGCTTTCATCGCCGGTGATCAAATTTACAGTATCTTGATCCATGACCGTCGTTTTTTGATTCAACTGATCGACCGCATGGGTCAAGTAGGAAGAAAACTGATTTTCCTTGGCGCCTGCAACACTGGTCTCGTTTGAAGCAGCCCCCGTGCCTAGTGTCCGCAAAACGTTTTGGTAGTCTGTTAATCCTGTCGTTAAAAGTCCATCCATTTTCTCGTTACCCCTTTGATATTTCTAATGCTTTTTTCAAGATCGTTTTATTCATTTCGGATGCAGAAACATTGGCTTCGTACGTTCGAACCGCTTGCAACATTGCCACCATTTCATCGGCAATATCCACATTTGATTGACCGACATATCCCTCATCGTTGGCAGCGGGATTGGTAGGATCATAGGTCAGCTTTTCTGTCTCATCGGCAGCGATCCCCGTCACTTTGACACCATATGTAGCCGGTGTTCCTTCGCGACTATTTTTTAAATTTTCTGAAAAAAGAATACTCTTTTTTTGATAAGCAGCTGTTGTTTGTGTTTGATTCGTATTTACATTTGCGATATTGCTGGAGATCGTATCTAGTTTTAACCGTTCCAATGCTAGACCGCTCGCATTGATCGTTAGTCCGTTAAACATACCCATTTGTTTTTCCTGCGCTTTCTATCAATTACTCAATACAAGGTTCATCATTTGCAAGCGTCCGTTGACTTGTGCGGTCAATGCACTGTAATATAACCCATTGGCTGCTTGATCCAACATCTCCACTTCAAGATCCACGTTATTGCCGTTGTCTTTGATGCTGGTAGTTGCATTTTCAGTGATTTTCGGTTTTACTTGAGAAACTGACGCTTCTGTTGCAGCGTCCGTCCCTGATGAAGCGAGTGCCTGCTTTAATTCGCCTTCAAACACGATGCGTTTTGCTTTGTACCCATCCGTGTTGACATTGGCGATATTAGACGAAATCAATTCTGCGCGTTGTGCAGAAACGTTCATGGCTGTTTTTAATAAATTATAGGTATCCAACAGTAATTGCTCCTTCCATATTCTGTACCAAATGCTTTTTTTATGGGCCAGAGAAAAATATATTTATTTTTTTCAATATTTTTTTATATTATAGATTAAAAAAACAAGAACACGTGATGTCATTATAGTAGAATTGCTTTTATTTTACAATTTGATTTTACAACTTTACAGATATGTCAGTTAAGTTACAATCATGTTATGTTATTTATTAAATTAGGTTTCATCACAAACTGATCAGCAAATTTAAAAAGAAGTCTCTCTCGATTAAACGCTTTATATGGCTATCTTTAGTTTTCTATAAAAGGATGCATTTTGATAAAAAAACGTTCATTATGTATATAAATGATTAACTTTTTTTTACTGAACGCCTGTATAAATGGTAAAAAAACGAGAAATACTTCACCAAAAAAACGATACCATCTGAAAATTTCCACAGGATCTACAAACTATACCAATCATAAAAAAGCTTGGACTTTTTATCCAAAAAAACAAAAATTAAAAGAATCAGTAATTTTATCTCAGTTATTTTTAGGATTATTTTTTTTGCTATTAAGAATAATTTTAATTCACCGATAAAAATAGAAAAGGGTTAAAACCCGGAATAAAGAATTTGGGAGGACGCAACAAATGGATTTTTTCTTGCTGATCGGTATTATTTTAGGATTGATATCTGTGGTGGTTGGAATGATTGTAAAAGGGGCCAATGTGGCTGTCCTAATCAACCCCGCAGCCGCAATCATTATTTTCGTCGGTGTGATCGCAGCCGTTATCAATTCATTTCCCAGCAGTGATATCAAAAAAATCCCGAAAATCTTCGGCGTTCTGCTGAAAAATAAAGAATACGACTTAAAAACAACGATCAATACGATTGTTGAATTGGCCAACCAAGCACGTCGTGATGGTTTATTATCTCTTGAAGGCGCCATCCAAAACTTGGAAGATCCATTTTTAAGAAAAGGTTTAGAAATGGTGGTTGATGGCATTGCTGCCGAACAGATACAAGAAATCATGGAGAATGAGATCTATGGGATAGAAGAACGCCATCGTATTGGCTCGTCTATCTTCAAAACCGCTGGAACTAGCTCTCCAACTTTAGGGGTCTTGGGTGCCGTGATCGGGCTGATTGGGGCGCTAGGCAATCTAGAAGATGTAGAAGCTTTAGGACACATGATCTCAGCTGCCTTCGTGGCAACTCTTTATGGTATTTTCTTCGGTTATGTTCTGTTCATTCCCTTTAGCTCAAGGCTATCCTTGAAATCTGAGCAAGAAGTCCAAATGATGTCGATCATCGTTGAAGGGGTCTTAGCAATCCAAGCCGGACAATCGCCAAAAAGCATTGAGAAGAAATTATATAGCTTGATCGATCCTAAAAAACGGGAAGAACAATTATAAAGGATGAACCGATATGAAGCGAAAAAAGAAACATGAAGAACACGTAGACGAAGCGTGGCTTTTGCCTTACTCAGATATGTTGACCTTACTGCTGGCTTTATTCATTGTCATGTTTGCTATGGCGAAAGTCGATGATGAGAAATTTCAAGAAATCAGAAGTGAATTTGGCACCATCCTTTCTAGTCACCATAGCAGCTCCTCTGTGATCGGATCCGTGATCGATATGGGGGAGACTAATACGGGAAAAAAAGCACCCACATCTACGGAAGCACAAGCACAGGAAGCCTCTGTACGGACTCAACTGGAAAATCAACAATTGCAAAAAATCAGCGATCAGCTATCACAAGAATTAGCTTCTTCAGGCCTAAAAGATCAAACAGAAGTTCGCTTAGAATCTGATGGGCTCCATATCACTTTGGCTAGCAGTATCCTGTTTACATCGGGCAGTGCTGAGATCACAGCCACCACTCGGCAGTCACTGGATTTGCTCTCTGACTCACTGAAAAAACTAAAAACCAACAAAATAGTGATTGCAGGTCATACCGATAACGTACCGGAAAAAGGCAATGGCCGATACCAATCCAACTGGGATCTCAGTTCGGCCCGTGCCATTAACGTTATGGAGTATTTCATCAGTAAAGGGGCCGTCTTAGAAAAGAATGCCGCAATTCAAGCCTTTGCTGATACGGAACCCAAAGCTGATAATAACACCCCGCAAGGCCGCTCGGAAAATCGTCGTGTAGAGATGATCATCCAGCGGACAGAAATGGCTCACTAACCAGCAATAATTGTTTATAAACATCTTCATGAAAAGCCAAGACTGCTGACATCAGTCTTGGCTTTTTTTGTAGCATCTTCTTTGATAGTAAAAAAACATTCGCCAGCTATGCTTTCGAATAGCTGATGAATGTTTTCTTCTTGTTCTATTTTTCCACTTCAAATCGATTAGTCAATCGCTTCAATTCTTCCGCGATGTCTCTTAGGTCTGCCACATGGTTGGTGAATTCATCCATGGTAGCTAAAACTTCTTCCGCGTTTGCGGAAACCTCTTGTGTACCAGCGGCATTTTCTTCCGTTGATGCAGAAATATTTTCTAAGTTTTCCAACACACTATTTTGAATGTTTTCAATACGTGCACTTGCTTCTTCAATATGATGAATACCTTCAATCATATAACTGCTGCGTTGAAATACTTCTTTTGAAGACGAAATTGCTTCTTTAATTAAGTTGGTTTGTCGTACGCCACCTTTTACAGAAGCTGACGTCTGTTTGACCATTTGACTAGATTGCTCACGAATTTCTTCAATAATCGCTTCGATTTCTTTGGTAGAAGCTTTACTTTGCTCCGCCAATTTACGGATTTCAGCAGCAACAACTGCAAACCCTTTACCGGACTCTCCCGCGCTGGCTGCCTCAATTGAAGCATTCAAAGCTAACAAGTTTGTTTGGTAAGAAATATCGTTGATGACCCCAATGATTGAATTGATGTTTTGGATACTATCATTCATTCCCGTCATGTTTGACATTAAGCGTTCCATCTGTGCCAATTCTTGACGCCAGCTGTCATCGACTTGATCCATGATCGTTAAGTTTTCTTGATTAATCTTCGTGGATTCTTGCGACTTGCTGCTCATTCCGCCAACGTTATCTCGTAATTCTTTAATTACTTGCGTAAGATTTTGCATTTGCGACACACTATATTCTGTTTCCTGAGCTTGTGCACCGGTAACTTCTGCAATACCCGTGATGGTTTGAGAGACTTCTTCTGTCGCAATATTGGTTTGTTTTGAAAGTTCCAATAAAGAATCGGACATTTCTGCGACACTACTACTTTCTTTTTGCACTTTTTGGATCAATGCGCCAGTGCCTTCGATCATCACATTATAATTGTCTGCCATTTGCTGAATCTCATTCCCAGTTTTATCTGGATAAACGACTCGACGGGCTAACTGGTCCCAAGTCCATTTTTCGCCTTTAACTCTTTTAGACTGGCTCATCTTCTCTAGTTTGCCTTCACCGACTTTTCTAAAGTAGTGATTGAAACAATCGATGATCGCTGCTACTATTTTAATGGCCGCATAGGAAACAAGTCCTACAAATAGCAACATCAGGATTGTGACGATGATCGTCGTGCGGACTAACGCTCCTAACTCTTTATCTAAATCACTGGCTTTGACTTCGGAATAAGCCCAAACATTGGAATCAGCAGATTTGTCGTACAACACATCGTTGACTTTATTTGAGTCGCCCAAAACGACCTTACCATTAGGATCTTTTGCTTCTTTGATCTTTTGGAATACTTCTTCTTCTTTGATATTCTTACCGATTTGTTTCGTGTTCTTTGAAGTGACAATGATCCCAGATTCTGAAACTAATGTAATATTTCCTGTTCGTCCAACGGTAAAGTCAGACAAAATGTCTTGAATGCTTTCATATGAAACATCTACACTCAAAACCCCTACTTGATTATGGGAATTCTTAATCATAATGGAGGCTGATGTCACAAATTGGTTCGTTACCGTATCCAAATATGGGTCTGTCCAATATACTTCTCCTTCGGCTTTAACGGCCCCCTTGTACCAAGGACGAGTCGTTGGTTTGTAATCATCTGGCAAAGGGTTGAAGGTCACATACTCATCATCTTCCGTTCCAAATGTCACTTCTAGAAAGCTATTGGTTCCAGCAATTGCTAAAGAAAGATCTGAGCGGATACGTGCCATACTAAATTCTGTTTTCATGGATGGCAGTTCAGCCATTGACTTCAATTTTCTTTCCGTCGATTGACGTAAGCTTTTTTCTTCCGCCAAAATCAAATTAACGGCACTTTCTTTATTCAAATCATTTCGTTGAATCAATAAATCCTTTGTGGTCAAATAAGAACTTGTCAGCATGACAATGATCGGGATCCCCGCAACCAAAATCAAGGTGACCATCACATAAATTCCTATCGTTTTTTTCCTTTTTTTCACAAATGTGCCACTCCTTCATTTACAATTTCACACTATCCAATGAAGACTCGTCTGAAGACGACCCTCAGTAAAGATAATCGGTCATTTCACCGAACTATTAAGAGCGTTCATTAGTAGAAAATGCAGCCATTGCTTTTCCACCATACAAATAACACTGAACCGAAATCGTCCTGTAGGAGAAACCACTCAAAATAATAGCTAAAAACCTTGTAGAATCAACTAAAAAACCATACGGTGATACCGCATGGTTTAGTTAAACGAGCACAATAAGAATTTCCATAGAATCAAAAAACAACGATATATTTTTTCAACAGCCAAAGGTGGGCTTTTAGAACGATAGTAATAGACTCTTTTAGAAAACCGGTATACTGAAGATCAAATTACTTGAGAATGTTCGAGCTATTCATAAATTAACAGTTTAGAAAAACAGACAATTCGTTGATAATGACCGCATGTTAACAACTTCATTGCAGACTCCACTCAAGTAGCAATATAGATGGTCAGAGTATAAGCAATTATGATGCAGACTGAGCAATTGCTAACCATGCCGCTGGAATCCGATATGGAGAGCATGAAACATAATCAACACCAATAGCCCGCAAGAATGCAATAGATTGTGGATCACCGCCTACTTCACCGCAAACACCAATCGCTTTTCCCTTCGTTTGCTGACGAATCGAAGCCACCGCTTGTTCCATTAGTTGTCCTACTCCCGATTTATCAAGATGTTGATACGGATCCTCAGACAGGATTCCTTTATCTAAATAGCGTTGAATAAAACCAGCAGCATCGTCCCGTGAAAATCCAAAAGTCATTTGCGTCAGGTCATTGGTCCCAAAACTGAAAAAATCAGCTAGCGGAGCTAATTCTTTTGTTAATAAACATGCTCTTGGTGTTTCTAGCATCATCCCAATCTTGAAAGGTACTTCTTTCTGATAGTGGGCAAAAATTTGCCGAATGTACGTTTCAAGACGTTCTCTCAAAACGCGCATTTCTTCCGGAATACTGATCAAAGGCAGCATAATCTCAGGATAAACAACACTTCCTGCTTCAGAAGCTTGTAGTGCCGCTTCGATAATTGCAGCTGTCTGCATCTCATAAATCTCAGGATAAGTAATTCCTAGACGGCTTCCTCGATGCCCCATCATCGGATTTACTTCTTGTAGATCATGGATTCGTTGCTTGATTTTTTCTAGAGAATAGCCGCTGCGCTTGGCCATTTCTTCATATTCTTGTGGTCGCGGTAAAAATTCATGCAACGGCGGATCCAACAAACGAATGACGCATTTCTGTTCTTTTGTCTGCAGTAATAACTCCTTGAAGTCATTTAACTGAAACGTTTTCAGCTGAGACAAAGCTACTTGTCTTTCTTCGGTCGTTTCAGCTAAAATCACTTGCCGCATCGGCCAGATTCGAGCTTCACCAAAAAACATATGCTCCGTTCGCGCTAGCCCGATACCTGCTGCTCCAAAAGAAGCTGCTGTCTTGATTTCTTCGATAGTTTCCGCATTTGCACGTACCACTAAGTCTGCTCTCTCTTTAGACCAGTCTAAAATCGTCTGCAGCAAACCAAAATCTTGCGAGGCAACCAGTGATAGCGCCCCTTGATACAGATTGCCTGTCGTCCCATCCACTGATAGATAGTCTCCTTCTTGAATGATTACTTCACCACATCGAGCTTGTTTCAAAAATGAATCGACAGCTAACTGATCACAACCTGCCACACAACATACTCCTAGTCCTCGGGCAACGACTGCCGCATGAGAAGTCATGCCGCCTCGAGAAGTCACGATGGCTTCACTAACGACCATCCCGTCAATGTCTTCCGGTGAAGTCTCTTGTCGCAATAATATGACTTTTTCTCCCGCTTGGTGTGCACTAACCGCTGCTTCTGCCGAAAAGTAAACACGACCTACCGCTGCACCGGGACTAGCAGGCAATCCTTGACCAAGAGGAGAAGCTTTCGCAAGAGATTCCGGAGAAAAGATAGGATGCAGCAACTGATCCAGCATGTCTGGTGTCAACCGATGCAGTGCTGTTTTCTTCGTGATCTTTCCTTCAGAAACTAGATCGATAGCAATCTGTACAGCTGCTTTGGCCGTCCGCTTCCCATTACGAGTCTGTAAAACAAATAATCGCCCTTCTTCAATGGTAAATTCGATATCTTGCATATCTTTGTAATGATTTTCCAGTAACTCGGCAATCGCCGAAAACTGCGCGTGGATTTCTGGTTGTGTTTTGGCTAAATCACTAATCGGTCTTGGCGTACGAACCCCCGCGACAACATCTTCTCCTTGTGCACAAGCGAGAAATTCACCAAATAATCCTCTGTGTCCTGTCGTCGGATCGCGAGTAAAAGCAACGCCAGTTCCACTTGCAGCACCACTATTGCCAAAAACCATTTCCTGAACAGTCACGGCTGTTCCTAGATCATGAGCAATTTTGTGGATTTTACGGTAAGTGATAGCCCGGGGATTATTCCACGAACGAAACACAGCTTGAACGGCTGATAATAATTGTTCCAGCGGATCTTGAGGGAATCGTTCTTGCGTATGTTCCATATAAATACTTTTGAAAACCTCGCAAATCTCTTGCCAGTCTGGAGCGACCATTGATTGGTCAGAAGGATATCCCTTTTTATGTTTATAGGTCGTTAAATAGGATTCAAAATGACTCTTATCGATCCCTTTAACAACATCCCCATACATTTGGATAAGGCGACGGTAGCAATCATAGGCAAATGTAGGATTCTTTGTATTCGCTGCCAGCGCCTGTACCGTTTGATCAGTTAACCCCAAGTTGAGAATCGTATCCATCATCCCCGGCATGGAATACTTTGCCCCACTGCGAACAGAAACCAGTAATGGCTGCTGGTTTCCGCCAAAAGACTTGTGGGTTCGTTCTTCCAATGTAGCTACTGCTCGAATAATTTCTTCTACCAACGGCTGTGTAAGTTGCTGGTTTTCTAAAAATTGTCGGCAAACATCTGTTGTAACAATAAATCCCGCAGGAACAGGCAACCCGATACTGGTCATTTCAGCTAAATTTGCTCCTTTCCCCCCTAGTAATTCTTTTTGATCTTTCGTACCTTCTGAGAACCAAACGATATTCTTCATTTTTTTCCGCCTTCCTAATGTGATATACTATTAAGCTTAAAACGAAGTATATAGCGTACACTATTGATTCGTCAAGAAGAAATTTTTAAGAAAAATTCGCGCCAAAACCCTTTATTGCATTTTCCACGCGGAAAATATATAATAAATAGCATATCACATTTATTTAAAGAAGGTGACACATTGGAATTGACAAAGCGACAACTTAAAATCATTGAAATCGTAAAAGACAATCAACCTATCAGTGGTGAAACCATCGCAAAAAAACTAGGATTCAGCCGTGCTACTTTGCGCAATGATCTCTCTATCCTGACAATGACTGGATTACTCGATGCCCGGCCCAAGGTCGGTTATTTTTATACCGGACAGACCGTAGAACCGCTGTTGTTTGATAAGCTATACCATGCAAAAGTAGCAGAGATTATGATCCCACCGTTAATGATTGAGCAATCCGTTTCGGTATATGATGCTGTGACAACCCTATTCATGTATGATGTCGGGTCTCTTTATGTGAAAAATGCAGAAGAGGAACTAATTGGTGTTCTATCCCGCAAAGACCTTCTGCGCTTCGCTATCAGCAATTCAGCAGCAGAAAAAACACCGGTGGCAATGATCATGACGCGAATGCCGAATATCGTCACGATTACTGCCGACCAAACTATTTTGACTGCAGGTACCTTATTAGCTAGGCATGAAATAGATACACTCCCTGTTGTTGATGCTGAGAATCCAAAAAAAGTCATTGGTAAAATAACCAAGTCTAAAATTATGAACTACTATATCCAAGCAGGCAATGCGATCGAAAACAATCAATTCTAAGGAGCGAAAAAAATGAAGAATGTTCGACTATATTTGATTTCAGATTCCGTTGGTGAAACAGCACAAAAATTGATTAGTGCCGTTTCCGCACAATTTCCTACGATCGATCTATCCGATATTCAACTGTATCCTTTTACAAATGATGAAGAGAGCTTATTGGAAATCTTACAAGATGCTTTACTGGATAAATCGATTGTTGTGACGACGCTTGTTAACAAAGATTTAGTGAAATTTGTCGAAGCCTTTGCTAAACGCACCGGTCTTCAACATGTCGATTTCATGACGCCATTGATCTCAGTAATCGAAGCAACCGTCGGGCTACAAGCAGTTCAGGAACCTGGCGCAATCCATCGTTTAAATCAAGAATACTTCAGTCGTGTTGCTGCAATGGAGTTTGCAGTGAAGTATGATGACGGCAAGGATCCTCGTGGTTTTCTCGATGCTGACATCGTATTGCTCGGTGTTTCCCGTACTTCCAAGACACCGTTAAGTCTATATATGGCTAATCGTGGTTACAAAGTGGCTAATCTGCCTTTAATACCTGAGGTCGCTTTACCCAAAGAGATCAATCAAATCGATCCCAAAAAAATGATCGGGCTCACTACAAATTCTGACTCACTCGTCGAAATACGCCGTTCTCGACTGGCTTCATTAGGGTTGAAAGAAACTACTAACTACACAGAACCAAGCCGGATCGATGATGAACTAGCCTATGCGAATCAATTATTCCAACAGCTAGGAATCAATGTAATCGATGTCAGCAAACGGTCGATCGAAGAAAGTTCGATGTTGATCGAAGAATTTTACAAAAATAATGCCTATGCACACTGAAGATCAATTAAATGATTTCATTGAGATTATCAATTTAGAGGCGATCCAGCAGTTACCTAAAGCAACCGAACACTTTGTCAGTGATCTGCACGGTGAATATGAAGCTTTTGATCATATCTTGCGCAATGGTTCAGGCAGCATTCGGGAAAAAGTCGAAACATTGTTTCAATACTCACTGACAGCTGCTGAGAAGACCGAGCTATGTTTTTTGATTTACTATCCAAAAGAAGTATTGCAAGAAAAAGACTATCCGCATGAGGATTGGATCCAATTAATGACTCAACTGGTCAAAGTGGCTCGTTTTACTTCCAGCAAATATACGCGGTCCAAAGTTCGAAAAGCTTTATCAAAACAATTTGCTTATATTTTAGAAGAATTGCTGTATCAATATGACTCGGACTTCAACAAAGAAGCCTATTATAAAGCGATTTTTGATAAGATCATCGACTTATCCTTAGCGCCTCTATTTTGTGAACAGCTAGCATTTTTGATTCAGCGTTTTGTCGTTGATCACCTACATGTTATTGGGGATATTTATGACCGGGGACCCGCACCTGATAAAATCATCGACCGGCTCATGGCGCTTCCTTCTTTGGATATCCAATTAGGGAACCATGATATTTTGTGGATCGGGAGTTACTGCGGTTCTTTCCCTTGTTTGGCAAGTACCATACGGATCGCTGCACGGTATGGAAATTTAGCATTGTTGAAAGAAGGCTATGGCATCGACCTCTCTAAAGCCATAGCATTTAGTCGTAAACATTATCAAGAAAATAAGGGGTTTTATCCTAAGAAAACTGTTGATGATCTTTCCGAAGAGGAAATTCACGACGCCATGCTTCTCCAGCAAGCCTTTGCAATCATTCAATTCAAGGTAGAGGCCGCTGTGATCAAACGACGCCCCGAATTTCAATTAGCGGATCGTTTGCTATTGGGTAAAATCACAAAGGATTTGCAGATTCAGCTAGAGGATCACTTTGAGCCTCTGATCCATGCTTGCTTTCAATTGGTTGATCCCGAAGCACCCTATCTTTTGACTGATGAAGAGCAAAAAGTACTGGAGGATCTTCTCAAACAATTTCAATCCTCCGAAAGGTTAGCAACCCATGTACGTTTTCTAGTAGAAAAAGGCACGATCTATCAAATTTATAATGGCAATCTACTGTACCACGGTTGCATCCCCTGTCATCCTGATGGTCGCTTCCTTTCAGTGTCCTTTGGAAAAACCTCTTATCAGGGCAAAGCATTGATGGATTTCTTTCAAGAATGTGTAAAACAGAGTTTCGCAACACCAGAAAGGACCGACGATCTGGCGACCGATGTCCTTTGGTATCTCTGGTGCGGAGAAGGGTCTTCTCTTTTCGGTAAAAAATCCATGAAAACCTTCGAGCGCTATTTCATCAGTAATAAACACACGCATATTGAAGAAAAAAACGCCTACTATACCCTAAGAGAAAAAGAAGCATTTTGCCGTCGCTTATTCGCTGCGTTTGGATTAGACTCGACAGGACACATCATTAACGGCCACACACCAGTAAAAGTGAAAAAAGGAGAGACGCCAATCAAAGCCAATGGGCACCTACTGGTAATTGACGGTGGCTTATCCCGCTCCTATCAGGAAGTTACCGGTATCGCCGGTTACACATTGTTATCCAATTCTTTTGGGATGACACTTGCTGCTCACCAACCATTTACAGATCGTCAGACAGCAATCAAGGAGCGGAAGGATCTAATGACGCAAAAGAAAATCATCCTCCGCCAAACCAAACGAATCACTGTACGGCAAACGGATATTGGGAAGCAACTACAAGCAGAAAGTGCTAGTTTGTTCGCAAAAAATAATCCTATCAATAACTGAGACATTCAGTTTACTGATAGGATTATTTTTGATTTCTAAGTAACTTTCTGATTTATTTTTCAGATATCTTTGGAGCTATGAAAAGATTTCAACTTCTCTAATGCTTGTAAAACAAAAATCAGCACTAAAATCGCCAGCGCCAAAAACAACGTCTCCAGTCCTTTTCCTTGTGCCAACAATAACTCACGTAAAATCGCCGTGATACTGATTAGAATCAGATAACGAACAGGAATATGATGTCCTTCTTTTACATACCGCAATAACATCAAAATGATTTCAAGTAAAATAAATAGTGTAGCAATCTCTTCAATCAAAAAGGATAGATCACTGACTTTTGTCAAAGGAATGACATAAGTAACGATTTTATAAATTGCTTCTGCCATCACAACCAATACCAATACAACTAAAATTGCTAACATAATATCGACAACAGCACTGATCAGCTTTTCAAAGTTTTTAAAATATTTGCCCATAGCGCGCCCCCTTTTCACCTCATTATAAGCGAATTTAATGAAATTACTTTGTGATATGCTTGAAAAAGATGCTTTTTTATTGCACAAAATAATCACTCAATACTTCAGCAAATAGATGAATAGTCGTAAGGGATTCGCTGGTTTAAAACTCTGACTATCTTAGCCGAAGCGCTTATCTAAAAAAGGCATCAAATGGTTCTTCTAAAAGAAGTTTTAATGGTTCTGATCCATCCGCAGCATTGGCCGGATCATTACTATCAATCGGTGTATCACCAGCTTCTGTGCTCTCTTCACTTTCGTCAGAAGTAGTTGTGCCTGTACTGCTTGAACTGCTAGATGAAGAGGTTGAACTACTCGTACTTGAGCTGCTGCTAGAGGAGCTCGTCGTTTCGGATGTACTAGTCGTAGTATCAGAATTTGCTGATCCATTATTGGAAGTGCTAGATGCTGTATCTGTCTCCTTCACTACTGCTTCACTACTGTCAGCTATACTTTCTGATTCTGTAGACGGAATGGCCGATGAATCTTCATTTGATTTTGTTCCACTGGTCTGTGCAGTTGTTTCGGAGTAGGAACTGACCCGTGCTTCATAAAAAGTTTCACTGGTTGTTTCCGTTTCAGACGTACTTGTTTCGGCAACCTGCACTGGTGCTTCAGAAGATGGCTCCGAAGAATTGCGCTGGAACGGGGCCGCAACAAAAGCATTTACGTCTTGATCAATTGCCATACTCAACATAATCGTGACAAAACAACTAACGAGTGCTGACTGCAAATTAAATTTCAACTTCATTGCTATCCCTCACCTTCTCTTTATATGAAGTACCGTGCATTTTTTTGAAGAAATGGTTTTCTCCATCTATTATACAAAAAAAAGAAACGAGCAACAAATTAAGAATTCGTTGCAGCAATTGTCCCGTATTTTACAAGCTTAACATCTGAAATACAAAGAAATAACAGCCATTGCAGGGCTGCTATTTCTTTGATTATAAGCCGACCATTTACTGGATGGGATCTTTTTTATAAATTACGCAAGTGATTTGGGTCATTAATTGGTGTTTCGATATCACTATCTCCCATTCGAGGGGTCGGATGAACCGATTCATCAGGCATTGCTGTCTCACCTGTAACAGGCTGATCAATGATCGCTGTATCTGTTTCTTCGATTCGATCGGTTGCGTGATAATCGTAGACTCCTACCACTAAACGATCCTGCCCAAGGTCGTCACGATAGGCAAATAAAGGATCACTCTCATCATCAATCGTCCGATGGTCATAGTCGCCAAATGAGAAAGCATCTTTGATTTTTTCCCACATTGAACGATCATCATCTGATCCTCCAGTCGCTTCTACTTCTGCACTACTTAACGTATCTAAGCCAAACTGCTCGATGATCGTTGCATTCGCAAACAAAACAATGTCGTCTTTGTTGTACCCTTCGTTTCGCAATTGATCAATTGCTGTCAATGCTTCAGCCCGAGTGTCGTAACTGCCAATAATCGTCAGGTTTCTTTTATCCATTTGAAAGCCTCCTTATTTTGTGTACGCGTGAAATCGGTCTATCTTTCAGCACTTGCCTTTTCATTGAAGGAAGTTGCCTACCATTTCATTGTATCTTACTCTGCGAAGGAGACCAAATGGTTTGTTTGCGCTTACGAAAATGATAAGAATCACTGTCTTTATTGGTTCTGCAGTTGCAACCATTCACTGTAAGCATAAACGAACGGACCGATGCCTTTAGCATCATCGTTGACAACTGGCTCTGAAATATAATACTCATAGGAGCCATCTCTGATTTTGTAGTTGCCTTTTCCAGGCATCCCCCCTAAGCCAGCAACTAAACAGATATCTTTCAATGTAAATTCTCCGTTTTTAATAACCAATTTGTGCTTTACAAGAGCGCGTAGGATCGTCTCGCCGATTATTTTATATTGTGAAGGAAGAATAGCTAATCGACTGGCTTTTAGCATCACATAACTCAAAGCAGCAGATCCACTCGTCTCTAAATAATTGTCTTCACCGTCTGGTCTATCTGTTACTTGAAAAAAGAGACTCGTTTTTGGATCTTGATAAGCCATTACTGCACCTACAAGTTCTGTTAAATAGCGCTGCAACTGCTGCTTTTCTTGGAGATAGCCTTCATGGGACAGTAAAACTTCAAGTGTGTCAACTAATGCCATAGCATACCATCCAAGAGAACGAGTCCAAAAGTTTGCGCTACAACCTGTCTTTGGATGCGCCCAAAATGCAGTTCTCGTACAGTCGTATCCGTGATACAGCAATCCTGTTCGCGGATCTTTCATTGACTCCATGACATTTTTGAATTGCCCAATCACATCACTAACATCTGCGGAGTTGCCAAACGTTAGTTGGTATTGGATCGCAAATGGTTGAACCATGTATAAACCATCTAGCCAAACTTGTTGCGGGTAGACCAGCTTATGCCACATGCTTCCTTCCTTAGTGCGCGGTTGCAACAAAACTTGCCGATACAGATTATCTAGAGCCTTGCGGTATTTGCTTTTCTTAGTGATTGCATATAACTGAAACAATAGTTTTCCTTCATTGATTGCGTCACAGTTATATTCTTTTTCATCGTACCCCAATGGATTCCCTGCCTCATCAATATAGTGATCAATAAAGGTTTCAACAAACGCAAGATAATTCTCGTCTTGTGTTGCATTAAACATGTATTGGATCGCCAGAATCATGCAGCCATCGATATAACTCCAACGGATTGGATGATTGGCTAATCGAGCCTCTTGATTCCAAATAGGTGCTTCTGGCGAAGAATGTGCGATTACTTGATCCAAAAATTGTCTTATTTCTTCCAACTATTTTCTCCTTTACCAATTCTTAACTTTGTATGTGTAGATGCCTCATGCCCTCCTTCTTTGCCAAACAGTAGCGGCAGGCAAATGAAGAAACAGCTGGCTAGTTTGCATAAAATCTCTCGTTGAAAAATGACTGCCACTGGAACATTTTTGCGATATTTATCTGTTGAAACGATCTGCAGCTGAAAGAATGCTTTTCCAATCGTCTGCTGATTTTGCATGAATGGATATTGCAGTGCAAAATACATAACACACATCAAACAAATCGCAATCAAAACAGCAACAAAGTCATTATTGATGACCCGACCGATTAGCGGAATTCCTCCTACAAAGATAAGAAATATGGTTAAAATCCCTAAAACAAAATCAACGATTTGTGCGAGAATTCTTCTGATCAACATATGACTACTCTTTACTTCCTGTAGAAGCAACGCCATCAATAAAGTACCGTGATCCCATAAAGAAAATTGCGATCATAGGTAACAGCCCCAAACAAGAAGCAGCGAATACTCTCCCATAGGAGACCATTGCTTCACCGTCTAATAATTGTTTCAATGCTACTGATAGAACCGTTTTATCTGAACTATTCAAATAAATCAATGGTCCTTGGAAATCATTCATGCCCCACATAAAGCTTAGCAAGGCAACGGTAATCAGAATTGGTTTGATTACGGGAATGATGATTTTGAACAAAATCTGAAATTCATTACACCCGTCCATCACTGCCGCTTCATCTAACTCTCTAGGAATTGTTCGCATAAATTGAATGATCATAAATACAAAAAACGAAGAACTAGCAAAAATATCCGCTACATAAAGGCTGGCAAAACTATCCAAAAGTCCCACCTCACGGTACAACAGATACAGTGGAATGCGAAAAGCCAGTTCTGGCATCAATAATGTAACGATCACGGCACCAAAGACAAATTTTTTCCCTTTAAACGATTTTCGTGCAATCACATAGGCGGTAATCACACAAGATAAAACTGTAAAAATCGTTTTTGGAATCAAAAATTTCAGTGTATTCCCAAAGAAAAACCAGATAGAATGGTCTCGCGTCAACTGCCAAGCATCGGAAAAATTCGTTGTAACCACACGGTCACTTGGCGGGAAAATACTCAAGCTACCAAAAATGTCCCGGTTCTCTTTAAACGCAGAACCAATCATCCAAAACAACGGATAAATCAAGATAATCCCCACACCAATCAATAATCCATAACGAATGATTTCATTCATCCGTCTTCGAGATTTACTCATTTCCATTATTCAGCCCCCTTAATCATTATAAAATACCCACCGATCAGATGACTTGAAAATAATAACCGTAAATATACCGATGATCACCAACAAAATCCATGTTAGTGCACTCGCATAGCCATAATTCCCATTTTGAAAGGCTTGATCATAAATATAAAGATTCAAGAAATAAGTCGTCTTATTTGGTCCACCTTTAGTGATTAAATACGCGGAGTTAAACTCTTGAAACGCTTTGACTAATACATTTACGGCGTTGAACAAAATTACGGGGGTAATAATCGGTACAGTGATATTGAACAGTTGTCTTATTTTTGAAGCCCCATCCATTTCTGCCGCTTCATAAACTGTTTTAGAAACACCTTGCAATGCCGATAAGAAAATCAACATGGTCGAACCGAATTGCCAAGTTTTTAAAATAATCAGGGTAAAAATCGCGAACTTTGGATCTTTTGTCCAGTTAATGGCGACATCGTTTCCGAGTGTAAAAACACTCAACACCATATTCACAGGTCCGTTGACATCAAAAAGCATGGTCCATAAAATTGAAACAGCTACATTTCCTCCTAAAATAGAAGGAATATAATAAGCGGTACGAAAGAAATTGACTCCCTTAAGCTTAAAATTCAAGATGGCTGCTACTGCAAAAGAGACAATGATAACTGCTGGGGTACCAATCAACACATATTTGATTGTTGCAAAGAAACTCGCAGTAAACGTATCGTCTTTTGTAAAAATCTCTAGATAATTTTGTAATCCGACAAACTCCGGATCACCTAAAATCGGATATTCTAACAAACTGTAGTAAAAAGAAATAATGATTGGGTAAACTTTAAAGACTAGGAAGCCAATGATCCATGGCATGAGCATGCAGTAGATCACCCAATTTGTTCTTTTCATTTTTTTCAACATCGCATTTGACTCCTTTACCTTCTAAATGAACGCCCAGATACTAATGGGTTACTTCCAGACATTCTCACTCATGTCCAATTTTATTTCGGAAAAAGAAGGGTACGGGACGTAGTTAAGTCTCGCATTCCTTCTTGTTGCTTCCTATTCTTGGTAATACTTATCAAGTGCTGCTTGCTGTTTCTCAATGAATTGCTTCGCAGCTTCCTCCGACGTGAACTTTCCTGTCCGAAATGCCTCGTAAACCGTATATCTTTCTCCCCGCACATTTTCGTCTTCAAAGTATGGATCTAACACCGTTTGTTCATAGTCATCCAATTTGGCGTACCCTTCAGCCACAGCACCTTCGACTAGTTGATTCGCTACTTGCAGATCGTAACAAACTGTGTTGCTTGAAATACCCAAAGAATCTCCGGCAGCCTTCACCGCTTGCTCATTGGTAAACAAGAACTCAATAAAAGTGGCTGCTGCTTCAGGATGTTTCGAATTTTTTGAAATTGCGTAGCCAAAATTTGGTTTCACATAGATACTTGGTTTAGAGTCAGCATCGACTTGCAAGAAATCTCCTACAACTAACTCATCTAACCCGTCGCCGCCTTTGTATGAGTTTGTCCATTTCGCCAGTGAGTTTGCCCACTCATAAACAGAGCCTGCATTGCCTTCTACCCATTGAGGGTTTGATTCCGTATCGATTGGGCTTGTTTGCTCAAAAGTCGGCAGTGCACCAGCATCTTCCAATTCTTTATATCTTTCAAGCACTTCTTTCACTTCAGCCACACTATAGTTGACTGTCCCAGCGGTCTGCATGATCTTCCCTGTATAGTTGTAAAGCATCTGAGCAATAAATAGATCTAATGAGAACTCTCCCACATTGAGATATGCGTACTGATTGTCTTCACCAGTTGGCGTATTCCCTTTCGCAATGACTTCTCCCGCTGCCAAAAGATCATCATAGGTCGTTGGCAGTTCCAACCCATTGGCTTCATAAAGTGCTTGGTTCATCAAAGGAACCCGACCGGTCATTCCGTGGGGAACCGCGGCTTGTTCACCACCCACTTGCATCGCTTCTAAATAAGAACTTTCCCAATTGTCTAGCGTCAAATAGTCACTGACCTCATTCAAGTCCATAAAGATATTCTTGCCCTTCCCGAATGAAAAGAGCCAATTGTAATTCACTTGCATCACGTCTGCTTCAGTTTTACCGGATAGCTGAGTCAATGTCTTTTCTTGCCATCCATCCCACGCACCATACTCTGTGTTAACCGTGATATGCGGATATTCCTCTTCAAAAAGAGCCACCACATCTTGCATCGCATCATGGCGATTATCCGCTCCCCACCAAGCAAACTTAATCGTCACTGCTTCTGCATCTTTTGTTGAACCACTGCTGCCAGAACCAGTAGTGTCAGGCTGAGATCCACACGCTGCTAGAACTAAAGTGCTAAAAAGACTGGCAACCAATATCTTCTTTTTCATCTGATTATTTCCTCCTCCATAAAATGCACACGTTTACAATTTTTCATTTATGTATCCGCTTACTGATTTTATCGGACAAAAAATGTCTCAGCAATAGACAAGCAAAACTTGCACAAAAAAGTGACGTAATATCCGCGAACTTGTACAATATTGACTTTTTTAACAGGAAAATAATCCTCCTTTCATGCCTGTGCAAAGATGAGTGACTATTTAGAAATTATTTTTTTCTCGCAGACTTTCTTTGTATGCAATTTGTTTCTTGCGGTATTGCAAAGGGGATGTCTCTGTATATTTTTTGAACACACGGTTGTAGTAGGTAATGTTGCTGTATCCACTTTTTCTCGCTATTTCAGCAATATCCCAATCTGTATCTTCCAGTAATCGCTGAGACTGACGGATTCGTTGAATGTTGGTATATTCAGTGATGGTGTAGCCTGTTGCACGCTTGAAGATACGGCATAAATAGGATTTGTCGAGATAAAAAGACGAAGCGATTTGTTCCAATGAATGAATCGATGCATAGTTCCGACGAATAAAGGCTGCAATTTGATTAACTAGCTCGCTTTGTTTTCCCAAACTTTCTGCCGGTTCATCAGAAAGCCCCCTGAAGTTCTTGATCCGCTGAATAAAAATAAAAAGTTCGATTAATTTTGTTTCGACCATTACCTGGTAATTGTATTCTTTGTGGATCACTTCATCTGCGATTTTCGCTAAGAGCGTTTGTACGTAAGAGCGATCCGCTGGCGGAATCTGAATGATACCATGATGTTTTAAAAAAAAGGTCTCCAGATCTATTCCCATGGATTGAGCGATTCTTGGAAATTTGCTGGCTTCATAGAGAACGAGTACACGATCATGATAAATATACTTTCCTGAGAATGTATTGTGGACACAGTCGGGGTGAATCATAACCAATGTACCAGGTTGGATTTTATAGGTTTTTTCTCCAATCAAAAAATAACGGTTCCCTTCTATAAAATATTGGATTTCGCATTCAGAATGCCAATGCTTCACCATATTGTAGATACTATCTCGTCGTGAGCGATCAATCGTCAATCCGTTCATCATCCCACTATAAACAATCGTCTTCATACTCTCCACTCCTTTCTTTGTTTTCTATTTTACCTAAAAAATAGGAAACTCCATAGGGGGGACGGAACCAAAATCTGCTTGGATTCTTTGACAGATGTAAACAGAATGATTCTAAAAGACCATTCAAAAATAAATCTATCTTCAGCGATTTTTATTACGAACAAACCAGCAAAAAAGCATTACCCGATATCACGAATGTGTATCGGGTAATGCTGATTGATTTTCTTTTGAGTTGCATGAAATCAGGTGTCTCACTATTTCACGATCAATTTTTGACCAACATAAATGATATTATTGGACAAGCGATTCCATGAAGTGATTTGGTCAATACTACTACCATACTTTTGCGCAAGAGACCACAGACTGTCCCCAGATTTAATGGTATGATATTTAGTCGAAGAACTATTATTGGCAGAACTATTACTTGAAGAAGCATTTGTCGCGGTCTTCGTAAGATAGGCACCACTGACCCAGCCTTTGCCAGAAACATAGTACCATTTGTTATTCCCATTAACACTAGTACCATTTTTGACGGCTGTTGCTGTCACGGTACTGCCTTGGCTCAATGAACCAACGATGCTGCCACTTGTCGATGCTGTAGAACGAATATTCAATGTCGCGGTCGTTTTCATCTTTTGATTGATCGAATCACCTGTATTCGATGTATTCGACGATGAGCTAGAGTCACTCGTTAAATACGCGCCGCTGACCCAGCCTTTGCCAGAAACATAGTACCATTTCGTATTGCCATTGACACTAGTACCATTTTTGACGGCTGTTACTGTTACGGTGCTGCCTTGGCTCAATGAGCCAACGATGCTGCCATTTGTCGATGCTGTAGAACGAATATTCAATGTCGCAGTCGTCTTCATCTTTTGGTTGATTCCAGTATTGGCAGTATTATCATTTGTATTGCCTGATGTTGAACCAGAATTTACTTCTGTTAAATACGCGCCGCTGACCCAGCCTTTGCCAGAAACATAGTACCATTTCGTATTGCCATTGACACTAGTACCATTTTTGACGGCTGTTACTGTTACGGTGCTGCCTTGGCTCAATGAGCCAACGATGCTGCCATTTGTCGATGCTGTAGAACGAATATTCAATGTCGCAGTCGTCTTCATCTTTTGGTTGATTCCAGTATTGACAGTATTATCATTTGCATTGCCTGATGTTGAACCAGAATTTACTTCTGTTAAATACGCACCACTGACCCAGCCTTTGCCAGAAACTTTATACCAATTTGTATTGCCATTGACGCTCGTTCCTGTTTTGACCGCAACTGCCGTAAAGGTTGTATTCGCAGTAAGTGAGCCGGTAACTGCTGCTGTAGTAGACGCATCTGAACGGATATTCATAGATGCAGTCGTTTTCATTTGCTTTTGAATCGCGTTTTCTCCTACAGGGGTCTCAACATTATTCATGTCACCGTTCCCAGCGGAACTGCCGCTATCGTATTGAGTTAAGTTATACGTTGCAATAAGATTGTTCAATTTGCTGGCATAGGAAGTATCAGTCGCATAGCGTCCTTGCAGCCATGCCGTTGCTTCTGTATATGATCTCGTATTGCTCTTCCAAGCACCGCTGTAATAATAGCTACCGGCAGCAAAACTGGTATTTCGTAAGACATACGCATTATCTTGGAAAGATTCTCTTAAAGATGGATATTTGCGGAACTTCGCTATAATTTGATAATAATTGCCCGAACCATTATCTTCCAATGTTGCCATTTCGACATACTGCCCATTATAACTTCCTTTGATTCCAAACATATTGTTCGCTTGGGTCGTCAAAGTCGAAGTACCCCAGCCGGATTCTAGGATAGCTTGTGCAATCATCACTGATGCATAGAGATCATTAGCGGCAGCTACTTCTGTTGCATAACCACTTGCTTTCGCAATAAATCCACTCGTATCAGCACGTGCTGAGAAGATCGAGGTTCTTGCTAACGCAGGTGCAGCAACAATTGGCGTCTCAACGACCGCTGTATCTTCCGTGATAGTTTCCTGTGGCGTTGCCGCTTCCTCAGGTGTTGTAACAGGCTGCTCTTCAATAGGAACAGTTGGTTCTGTTGTTTCCTCTGTCGAAATCGTCTCGTCAGCACTGCTTTGAATGCTGTCTCCAGTTGAATCAGTGGAGCTATTTCCTCCAGATACTTGATTTTCTGTGATCTCTGCTTGGTTTTTTGCATCATCTGAAGTCGCTGTTTCTGCAGCTAAAACCAAATTTGGTGCAATCGTTGAACCGGCTACCACAGTTGTAGCCATCGTCAACCCTTTTTTTGCTAATAATGAACGCTTCAATCGTTTTTCTAAACGGCGTCTTTCTTTACGAATCGTCATTTCATGCCTCCCAACAAACATAGTCTCTTTATTTTAACATTTTTTTAATAAAGGTACAAAAGGGGGTTTTTTCTTACCCTGTTTTCTCTTCAAAACCTGATCATTTATCTAGAGATTCAATAAAGGCCTTACGCCCTATGGTGTTAAAAACTGAAATAGTAGTAAATAGACAGAAACACCCAACATGAATCGGCATCTCTGTCTATTTTACTTATAATTAAACTATCTCCATCGGTACATGTTCTCTTCTTGCTTCTGTTAATGTTAAGTTGAAAAAATAGCGCACGACTCAATGATAAAAATCAAAGCGGCCTTTTGCTAACACTTCTTTAACCCCACCAGTTAGGAACAGGGAGCGGTCCATGATGGCTTTTTTGACAAATGATGCTGGATAACCTTTTACAGGCATTTTACCCACCAAACCAAAGGCATGCGTGTTCCCAATAGAGGCTACAGATCCTAAAGATTCAAAATGAAAGTCTTCCGTTTTTTCACCTTTAATCAAGTGTAGACAGTTTTTGGCAGCTTGATACCCCATTTTCAAAGCAATCTGTGCTGTCGTTGGATAAGGGCGATTTGTTGCAGGATCCATCACAGCTGAAACATCCCCTACTACAAAAACATTACTGTGCTCTGGATCACTTAAATCTTGGTTGACCATCACACGTCCACGGCGAGCCGCATAATTTGAATCTGCCATGACATGGCTTCCACTGACACCTGTTGTCCAAATGATCGTTTTAGCAGACAATTCTTCTGTAGCACCCGTTTCAGCATCCGTTTGATAAACAACTACTCCAGGCTTGATTTCTTTGATTGGTTTTCCTGTTAGAAATTCAACACCCCATTTTACCAAGTTATTGATTCCATAGGCAGACAGATTTTCATCAAACATCGGTAATAATCGCGTAACTGCTTCTACACAAAAGAGTTTGATTTCTTCTGATTGGACACCTGCGATCTCAGCAAATTCCTTCCGATTTTCCACTAAAGAACCTAAGAGTTCTACTCCAGTGAATCCCGCCCCACATACGACGATTTTCAATAAATCTGGATCTTGTGTTTTTTTGTATTCTTTCATTTGTTTCAATAAATGATGATAAATAGTTTCTGCTGAATCAACATCTACCATTTCCAATGCGTTTTCATTAACACCTGGGATCCCAAATGACTCAGATTCAAATCCTAATGCTACGATCAAATAATCATAGGAAAGAGATGTTTGATCCGTAAACATGATCCGTTGACTTTGACGGTCAATCGTTGCAACTTCATTTTGTAGGAAAGTTGTTTTTTGTGGTCGTACCACATCAGCGATATCGTAACTAATTCGCTCTCTTGGCTGCGTTCCAGCAGCCACTTCATGCAAATCTGTCGCTTCATAATGGTAGTCATTCTTATCTACTAATGTAATATGAAAATCACCTTTTGATCCTTGTAATACATGCAATGCTCGCAACCCTGCGTAGCCTGCTCCTAAAATGACAACTTCCTTCATTTCCTATTACTTCCTTTCTTCCTTCAAAAAATTATAAAATCAAACCGATCGCAAAACTAATGACCTGCGCACATGCTCCGACCGCAAGGATCTTTACAGCGCAGACAAAGGTTTCGCGTTTGATTTGTTTATGCATAAATAGTTTTGTCTGTTTCCAGACAAATGGTAAGACGAGAAACGTCAACAACATCGTCCATGGTGCTAAATGCAGAACCACTGCTGTCAAGATCGCTACAAATGCAATAATGTTCAAAAGAACAAATAGCCGTAATCCTTGACTCTTTCCTAAATAATGCACCAATGTATAACGATTGTTGTTTTCATCTTCCTCCAAATCACAAATGTTGTTGGCCAGCATCAAGTTAGCGATCCACAGTGTATTGGGTAGTGCGATTAGAAATATTCCACCCAAGGTCGCGCTATTCCATTGAAAGGTTTCATAAGTATTCAAATATACACAAATCAACGAAATCATGAAGCCCATCGTAAATCCTGAAAAAAACTCACCTAGCGGTAAACTCGATAAAGGCCGCGGACCTGATGAGTAAAAGATACCAATCAAGTAACAATAAAGTCCCATCCAAAACAAGGGCCAACCGACGAAATAGGCCAATACGATACCCATCACCGCCGAAACGACGATCATACCGATCATTAAGCGAAAAACGAATGGAAGCGAGAGCTGCTCGCGTCCGATAATATTTGTTTTTTCTTTGTAATCATGAACTTCTGTTGCGTGATGGTAATCGTTATAATTATCTAAAATATCTACTGCCATGTTGAAGATCAGCATAGCAATAAAGTATAACACCACATAACCTAAATGAATTGAGCCGTAGTTATACCAGCTGTAACAAATTCCGATAAAAAATGGGAGGACACTGGCTGTTTTCGCTTTAAATTCCACAAGCTCCAGAAATACTGGGAGTGTCAAATACTCATCTCCTTTTGATAAATGCACTTAACTAGTCAATAGACTCCCTTTAAGTTAGAATAAGGGCTGAATGACTGGTAGAAAGGGTTTTAATATGTTGAATTTTTGGATCGATTATCCTTCGATCGAGCAAAGACTAAAAACTGTCTGTTCGATCATTGAAGAACGCGTAACTGTTCGTAACAAAGAAATACAAGATGTATTAGTTGATTTTACTTATTCTGGAGGAAAAATGCTGCGTCCAGCATTATTTTTCTTATTCGCTGATCTAGGCGAACCCATTGATGAAAGAAATGATCAATTAACCAAAATTGCTGCTTCATTAGAAATCTTACATATGGCAACCTTGATTCACGATGACATCATTGATGATTCGCCGTTGCGTCGCGGACGCATCACTGTCCAAGCAAAATATGGCAAAGATATCGCTGTTTACACAGGTGACCTGCTCTTCACCCAATTCTTTGAGTTATTGATCGAGAGCATGAATGGCTCTCATTTTTTGGCTACAAATGCCCAAGCAATGAAACGCCTTTTGCTGGGAGAATTAGATCAAATGCACACACGCTACAATATAGATGAATCAATTGCTGATTACTTACAAAGCATCAATGGTAAAACTGCCGAATTATTCTGGCTGGCCTGCATCGAAGGTGCTCATTTTGGCGGTCTCGACTTAGAAAACCAAGAACGGGCTGGTGAGATCGGACGAAACATCGGCATCGCTTTTCAAGTTTTTGATGATATTTTGGACTATACAGCAGATTCTGGAACGTTGAAAAAACCCGTTCTTGAAGACTTGGCACAAGGTGTCTATACATTACCTCTGCTCTTTGCTAAAGAACAAAATCCTGCCGCATTTGAGAGCTATCTGTCCAAAAAAAGCGAGTTGACCACCGAGGAGGCCACAGAGGTTGCTGAATTAGTGCGCCGTTATCATGGCGTCGAAAAAGCCACCGATTTTGCTGTTTCTTATACCGAAAAAGCACTAGCCGACATCGAACTGCTGCCGAACACCCCTAGCAAAGAAAAAATTCGCGAGCTAACGCAACTGCTTTTGCAACGAAATTATTGATCATTCTTTATTCTATCCTCCGCAACTGAAAGCTATTCTGAAAATAAACGAACCAATCGGGTAAACAGTGAAGTGTTTTGAGGAGCGAATGCTCCTCAAAAACTAAGCCGACATTCATGCGATCACTAGCCGATTTTTTTGTTGTCTTGGCAAAGGTCCCAGTTTGATTACAGTCGCCCTTGATCAATAGCTAATAACTGTTGAAAGTGTTGGTTTTCGACAGCTAACTCAGCAGGCGTACCGCTCATCGTTAATTCTCCATCCTCAATAAAAATGACCTGATCCATCAGTGAGATTCCTTGCAGGTGGTGGGTGATCCAAATAATCGTCTTGTCTTCCAACTCATTGAAAAAAGTTTCCAAAACAGCTTGCTCAGTGATTGGATCTAGCCCAACAGTTGGCTCGTCTAATAAAATAATCGGTGTTTTCTTCAAAAGAATTCGCGCTAATGCCAACCGGTGGCGTTCACCGCCGGAAAAACGTAACCCTGCTTCATCAACCATGGTTCGCAAACCTTCTGGCAGAGCTGTCACCATCTCTGATAAGCCTACTCGTTTCAGTACGTCCCAAACTTCTTCTTCTGACGCTTCTTCATTACCAATCCGCAAATTATTTAAAATCGTTGTATGGAACAAATAAGGACTCTGGTTGATGACTCCAATCCATTCGCTAATATCTTCACCAAAACTTGCTACCGGCTCACCATTTAAGGTAATACTACCTTGGGTCGGCAATAAATCTCCCCTGAGCAAAGAAGCAAAGGTACTTTTTCCAGAACCGCTACGTCCCAATATTGCCAGTTTTTGATGCGCAGGAATCGTTAAGCTAAGATTCTTTAGTACCTCTTTTTCAGATGGATAATGGAAACTAACCTGATTCACTTCTAAATTGAACGGTGCACTTATAGCTGATGCTGTCCGTTTTTGTTCCTCTTTTTCTGGTAATGCATTAAAACGATCAATCGAATCTTTGTATATATTGGTTTCTTGTGCCGCTGAAGGTAATGGTGCGAAAGCATCTACCAAAGGAAAGACACAAAGGACAAATGCTGCTATCCAATTAGCTAAGCCACCGTGCTCGCCAGGAAATCGCTGACTTGTCCAGACAATCAACGCAACCGTAATCACCCCGAAGATCACTTGTAAAAGGAAATCTCTTTCTCGATCAAAACGATTGATTTTCTCATCAACGCTTCGTAGATTTGCCGCCAATTGCTTGTGTTCATCGACGTATTCTGCTCCTCGCTGTGAAAATACCCAGTCAGAAACTCCTAGCGCATTATCAGTCAATGTTGTATATAATTGATTCTTCATTTGTTTTTGCTTTTCTTGACGAGCGCCATTGATCACAACGGACCAGAGCGGCAGCACAAACACATTTATTCCCAACAACAGCAACATTACCAATGCAAATCCTAACGAAAAGTACCCTAATCCGATAATCAGAAAAGTATACAATAACCAAGCAATCACCGTAGGGAAAATCGTTCGCAGATATAAGTTTTGGATATGGTTGATATCTTCTGCTAATAATCCTAAAATATCGCCAGTTCGATGGGTCTGCTTAAAGAAAACGGCATCTTTTTCGACAACATTGTATAGTTTTAGGCGTAGGTTCGATGTCATTCGCAACACCCAATTATGACTTGTCAGTCGTTCAACATAACGAAAAACTGGTCGGCCGATCCCGAATGCTCGGGTCAGAACGATTGGAATGTATACTAACAAAATATTCTCTGGAATTGAGGCAGAGCGGCTAATCAGATAGCCAGAATTAAACATTAACGCGCCTCCGCAAAAGAATGTCATAAATCCTAAAAACAGCGCTGCTGCAAGAACCTTTTTGTACTTTGAAAGAAAGGGTTTGACCCAGGTATCTGTTTTTAGCGAACGCCAGAGACCGATTTTATTCAAGTTGTTCCCTCCTCATCCCATTGACTAACGCAACGAAAGCGCCATTCTTTGCTTGCAGTTCTGCCAATGTCCCCCGCTCAACAATTCTGCCTTGATCCATTACTAGGATTTGATCCATCTCTTCCATCCAGTGCAAGCGATGTGTCGCAAAGAAGACTAGATGGTTCTCCATCAACGGAAGCATCCGTTCTTTCAATTCTACTTCTGTTTCAATATCTAAATGGGCAGTTGGCTCATCAAATAATAAAATTTTTCGATGCTGGTCTAAGAAAGCACGAGCCAACGCAATTCGTTGCGCCTGTCCACCGCTTAGATGGCGTTCTCCTTCACCTAGCATTGTATCGATTCCTTGCGGCAATTCTTGAACTAATTTCGTTAAACCTGCAACTTCGATTGCTTGCCACACTTGTTCTTCAGTAGCATTTGGCTGATAGAAAGCCACATTTTCTCGCAAAGTCATCCGATAGATATAGGGGTTTTGGGGAATATAAACTAGTTGCTGCTGCCAATCCGACTGTCTTAATGCAGTCATTTTTTGGCCATCAAAAGTAATTTCGCCTTCTTTCGGAATCAAAAAGCCGCTTAAGTTATTGATCAGCGTTGATTTTCCAGAGCCACTCATCCCAATGATCCCAATTTTTTGAAATCCTTGGACCTCCAATGCAATATCTTTCAAAACAGACTTTTCTCCATAATCAAAAGATAACGAATGAATCGATAGTTGCGAATCAGCTTGCCATTGAGGTAAACTTACTGGATCAATGGCTGCTTCTGGCTCAGATAAAATCGTAGATACAGCGGTCATTGCATTTTTCCCATCTAAAGTCGCATGGTAATCACTTGAAAAATCGCGAATTGGTAAAAAATACTCCGGAGATAAAATCAAAATCGTTAGTGCTGGAAATAACAAGATTTCTTCATTGATCAAACGCAGCCCCAGTAAAACCGCAACCACAGCGATGGACAATGTTGTGAAAAAATCCAATGCAAAAGTGGAAAGAATTCCGACTCTCAACGACCCCATCGTTGCTTTACGAAAACGTTCGCTAGAAGCGAAGATACTTTTTCCATATTTTTTGCTGATCCCAAAAAGTTTCAAGGTGTCGATTCCACGTAATGAATCAATAAAGTGGTTGGACAATAATTGAAATGTGCGGTATTGTTTTTCAGCTTTACTTTGGGCGGCATAGCCTAGGATGATCATAAAAATAATGATCAGTGGAAAAACCAGCAATAAAACCAGACCTGAGATCCAATCCAAGTAAAATACTAAAGCCAAAATCACCCAAGGAATGATCGACATGTTCATAATTTTTGCCAAAATAAGTTGTAAATAGTTTTCTACCTGACTAATGCCTTCCAATACCATCGTTGTAATGTTTCCGGTACCTTGTTGCTGAACGATTTGTGGTCCTACACGAAAAATCTTTTCTAGCAGTTGATTACGTAATTCAGTAGCTTGCTGGTAACTATAGCTGTCTAATTTCTTTGTCCGAAAATAAACAATGGCCTGGCGACCTAAAAACGAACAAAAGAACAGTAGAATCCAGCCCCACTGCTCTTCTAACGATTGTCCTTCCCATAATCCAGTGATCCCACTAGCAAGACCATAGGCTTGTCCAATGATGAAGAGAGCTTGCAGGAAAGAAAGTCCTGCAAGCAATCCCATTAACCGTTTCATTCCGGGAAGCTCTATGATTTGTTTGTCGATCATTAATAACCCTCCGTCAGCTCAGTATGACTAATTCGTTTACGGAAAATATAGTAGGTCCATGCTGTATAAGCCAAAACAAACGGCAAGATTGTCAGTGATAAATAACTCATGATCTTCAATGTGTAGTGACTAGAGGAAGCTTCTGCAATCAACAAATCATAACTAGGGTCGATTGAGCTGATCAATACTCGTGGGAACAAACCAGAGAACAACAATCCGACTAGCGCCACCATGGTCAAACCACTAGCAATAAATGCCACCATTTCTTTCCCTTTAAATACAGAGATATTCGCTATCAGCGTCAAAGCCACAATCACAATCAGCAAAAGAAGCGTCGAAGCAAAATGTTTTTCAAAGAAATCTGTTTTGAAATAAAGTAGCGCGGCAAACGCCACCAAACCAAAATATAGCACACCATAAAAGGCACTCGCATAATTTCGGGCACGGTCACGGATCGGACCAGTAGTTTTTAGTGCAATATAATTCAATCCATGTAAGTAGCAAAGCAAAGTTAAGGCAATCCCGCCAACTACAGAGAAGAGATTGACGTAGTCACCGAAGTGCGCAGACATATTTCCCTCTGCATCAATTGGCATGCCTTGGACCATACTTGTAAACAAGAGTCCGAACATAAAAGGCACCAATGTACTGCCAATGGTTAATGTCCAATTCCACATATTTTTACGGTCTTCAGGCATTTTTGCCCGAAACTCAAAGGAGACACCGCGTATAATCAATCCGACTAGTATCAATAACAAAATCAAATAATAACCACTGAACAAAGAGGCATACCAGTAAGGGAAAGAAGCAAACATCGCGCCACCTGCGGTAATCAACCAAACTTCATTCCCGTCCCACACTGGTCCGATCGTATGCACGATCTGATCTTTTTCCTGTTCATTATGGGTCAATGTCTGGACAGACATCCCCACACCAAAGTCAAATCCTTCTAAAAAGAAGAAGCCGGCAAACAAAATGCCAATCAATACATACCACATTAGTTGCAATCCGGTCATCCTTCAAACGCCTCCTTATCAAATGGATCTTCTTCTGCTTCGTGCAGCGTTCCTTCCATCTGGTTGTTTTCAGGACCATGTCCTAACTCTCGCCGAATCAAATAAACCATTGTTAATGCCAAACCAGAGAAAAGAACAAAGTAAACAATATTTGAGATAACAAGCGAAGTTGCCGATACATTTGGCGAAACACTATCTTCAATCGTAAATAAACCATAGACTGTCCATGGATAGCGACCCAATTCCGTAATCAGCCACCCAGCTGTATTTGCAATGAATGGGGTAAATAATGTTATAGCCACTACCCAAAGCATCCAACGTTTCTCAAATAGCGAAGGCTTCTTCTTACGCGTAAAGAATAACCCCAATGAAGAAACCAACAACATCAATGCACCAAAACCTGCCATGATCCGGAAGCTCCAAAACAATGTGTTGACCGGAGGAAAATAGTTCCGATCTCCGTAACGTTCGATCAAATCTTGATTCACTGTGTTCATTCCGTCAATCGAACCAGATGGTTCGTTAAATGCAAGGATACTCAACATATAAGGAATCTCAACACCAAAAACCCGTTTGTGTTCTCGTTCATTTGCCCATGCAACTACAGTCCATGCCGCAGGATCTCCGGTATCTTCATACGTACCTTCCATTGCTGCAAATTTCATTGGTTGTTCTTCAACCAAATACTTCATTTGTTCGTCACCTGCGATCAACACCGTAATTGAACCAAACAAAGCTACTGCAAAACCGATCCGCATTGATTTTTTGAAAAAATCACGGTCAACTTTCTTGTCTTTTTTCAACAATTGGAAAGCTGACATTCCTGCAATCAGAATTCCTCCCATGGCAATTGCTGCAGTAATAACATGAAGGAACTCATACCAGACTTGTGGGTTAGCTAACAGGGCTCCGAAGTCAGTCATCTCAGCACGACCATTGTTCAATGTGTATCCAACTGGATGTTGCATAAAACTATTGGCAGCTAAAATCCAGAAAGCAGAGAGCATCGAGCCAATAGTAACTAACCAAAAGAACGTCATATGCAGTTTAGGGCTGACTTTATCCCATGTGAAAATCCACAACCCTAAGAAAGTTGATTCCAAAAAGAAGGCTAGCAATGCTTCTAACGCCAAAGGAGCACCAAAAATATCCCCAACAAAACGAGAATAATCAGACCAGTTCATTCCAAATTGAAATTCTTGAATGATCCCAGTTACCACTCCTACCACAAAACTTAATAGAAAAATATTTCCCCAGAACTTTGTCATTCGGCGATATTTTTCATCTTTTTTGATCACATAAAGTGTCTCCATGATTGCAACAACGACACCAGTTCCGATCGAAAACGGTACAAAGAAAAAGTGAAAAATCGTCGTCATCGCGAACTGGATTCGTGCTAATGTTACAATATCCATTTTACATCCCCCTATTTCTAAAAAAATACATTAAAATCATTCTAAATAAAGAAAAATTCCAAATACGAATATACTCCTCTCTTAAGTAAAAAAGAAGTAACTTGCCTACTATTTTTATTTTTTAATCGCTTACTCTCCATTCTTTAAAATTGAAACGTTTTCACAAACAAAATGCTCTACATTTCTATGTTTTAATCTTATCACCATCATATGGTAAAGACCAATTATTCGTATAGATGAGGGGAAACAATTTTTCCTACTCCGTTCTCTTACTTCTTTAATCGGCTCGAAATAATTTTTATTAATCCAAACGTTCTAAGAGAAACTCATCCGCTTCACAAAATAGAGTCGCTATTTTCGAAAATATTGCATTTGATGTAACTATCTTCTGTAAAAATGCTTCACGTGAAACATTTCAGAAGAAAACCACAACGCCCTTCTAAATTTGCAAAATTTTCCATATCATCAAAAATATGTTGGTCCCCTTTTAGTTGGAAAGAAAGAGTCAGCCATTCTTAGAAAATTTAGTTTTATTCCGCTTACCAAGTGCAATTATTAAAGTTTTTCTGATTAAAATTTTTATGATGTGTTATCTATTATTTTTAGATTTTTTACTCTATTCAGACAATCTATTTTTTCAGCAAAATAACCGCACAACGATAATCCGTGTTGTGCGGCTATAAAAAAACGAGTATTAATCTTACGCTAAATCTTCTCCATTTGAAGCAATCACTTGTTTATACCAATCGAAGGATTTTTTCTTTGATCGATCCATTGTGCCATTGCCTTCATCATCAAAGTCCACGTAGATAAAGCCATAGCGTTTGCTCATTTCTCCGGTTGACGCGCTAACGAGGTCAATACATCCCCATGGTGTATATCCCATCAGGTCAACACCATCTTCAATCGCTTCACCCATTGCTTCGATATGACGACGTAAGTAATCAATGCGGTAATCGTCTTCGATTTTGCCATCTTCACTAATAGTATCGATAGCTCCTAAACCATTTTCCACGATAAATAATGGTTTCTGGTACCGATCATACAATTCATTCAACGCAATGCGCAGTCCTTCTGGATCGATTTGCCAGCCCCATTCACTTGCTTCCAAGAATGGATTGCGGACACCACCCAACAAGTTACCTTGTACTTCATCAGCTTCTTCTGTTGTGATATCCACTGCAGAAGACATGTAATAGCTAAATCCAATATAATCGACGGTATACTTAGCAATCAATACTAAATCTTCTTCGGTAATATCAAGATCTTCCTTCTTGACCCCATGCTCTTTATACAAGCGATCAGTAAATGCTGGATATTTCCCACGTACTTGCACGTCGGCACAGTAGTAGTTGAAGGCTTGGTTATGGGTCATTGTTGCTACTTGGTTGACTGGGTTTGCATCAATGCTATAGGTCGTTGCATAAATGATCATGCAACCAATTTGTAACTCAGGATTCAATTCATGCCCAATTTTTACTGCTTTACTGCTGGCAACAAATTGGTTGTGCCACGCTTGGATCACGTTTGTAAAGTCGCTAGCACCCGTACTGTTGACCATTCCTTGGCTCAATGCGGAGAAATGGAAAGCTGAATTGATTTCATTGAAAGTCATCCAGTATCTGACTTTACTATGGAAACGTTCCAAAACGACTTTTGCAAAACGCTCATAGAAATCGATCAATGCTCGATTTTTCCAGCCACCGTATTCTTTGGCTAAATGCAAGGGCATTTCATAGTGGGAGATCGTAACCACTGGCTCGATCCCGTATTTCAAACATTCATCAATCAACGCATCGTAAAATGCTAACCCAGCTTCGTTCGGTGTCGTTTCATCACCTTTTGGAAAAATACGTGTCCAAGCGATTGAAAAACGATAGCTCTTGAAGCCCATTTCCGCAAACAACGCAATGTCTTCTTTGAAACGGTCATAATGGTCGATCCCGCGATGATTTGGATAGGTGTATTTGTCCTCATCGATCGTCCAATCAAACGTATCACTGCCTAAAATCGCTAAACGCTGTTTGCCACCAGGCATTGCATCCGCCACTGACAAGCCTTTGCCATCGCGATCGAACGCCCCTTCTAATTGATTCGCTGCGGTCGCGCCGCCCCATAAGAAATTTTCTGGAAATTTTGCCATTTGCTCGTTCTCCTTTGCCTAATTTATTTTAACAAAGTCATATGTTTGCAAGTAACTGAAACAATAACTTTGCTGCTTAACATTCTAAGAAATACCCGAAAAAAATAAAAAACCTAAATAAGAGCCGCTACAAAGAGCGTTTTCTCATTTAGGTTTTGCCTGATCGAGTCAGTAACAATCCAACTTGGGTTTTTCTGTTTTTACTATAGCATTAAGCAGTCAGATTGTCATCATAAAATCGGTTTCTTTTAAACTGTTCATGTTATGGTCCACCTGTACTTCTCTCATAACAGAAAATTATTCCTATCACTTTATAAACATTCGTAATGGTTGTATTAAAATCCATTAAATATGGATTTTAATACAATTTAACTTTCTTCTTAATTTAAAAATTTTAAAAATAAAATAACTATTTAGCTAAAAGTAAAAGACTTTTGGCAGCGATGTTGATTTCCTTCACGATCTCTCCACGTGGCTCTATACCTGCTCCAAAATTATCTGCAACGATCCACCATTTCTCTTGCTTGAATTCTTCCCTATTTACCAAAATGTCTTTATTGCTGCTGTTCACCAAAACAGCTAATGATTGCCATGTATCATTGTAACCATTATTCGGAATAATATATGCAAGGAAATTTTCATTGTTACTCTCAATAAACTGAATACTTTCAGCTGTTCGAATCGTGGCATCTCTCAATGGAGGATAGAATTTACGGATCTGCCACATACCTTGATAAAATGACCGCAACTCATTAAAAGTTTGTGCGCGTTTCCAGTCTAGCTGATTAATTTCTATCGGTGAACGGAAAGAATTTTCGTCTCCTTGTTTGGTACGGCCAAACTCTTCGCCTGCTTGGGTCAATACTGCTCCTTGGCTAGTAAACAAAATGGCTGCTGCTAGTTTGTTGCGGGCTAAAAGCTCAGGATCAAAATCATAATTTCTTTCCTTCGCTGAAGCCTGCATGGTTGCCACCAGTTTGTCCCATAAGGTCAAATTATCATGGACTGAAGCATAGGCGATCACTTGGCGGGGAGATTTTGCCCAGCGCTCGGCGCCTTCTTGTTCAGCAACTTTCGTATTTCCTTGAATCGCCGTTGCCAAATTTGCCGCATAAAAGGTTTGCTTGACTTGCGGTTGACCATTCATTCCTTGAATAAAAGCTCCGTCTGTTTCTTCAAAGACATCACCTTTGATACTGTCTCTTAAATCATTGCTAAAAACCGCAACGCCTTCTGACAGTGCCCAGACATTACTTTTATTCGCTGGGATGTTTGGCTGGATGATACGATTGCTGCCGGCATCCCATGGTTCTCCGTATAGAATAACATGAGAGAAACCTTCCGAATCCAGGCTTGCACGCAGTTGATTCATCGTCTCCACATCGATCAGTCCCATCAAATCAAAACGAAATCCATCAATTTTGTACTCCTTAGCCCAATAAAGGATTGAATCAATAATAAACTTGCGCATCATTTTACGTTCTGAGGCAATTTCGTTGCCACAGGCAGAGCCATCAGCGAAATTTCCTTCTTCATCCTGACGGTAGTAATAGTTTGGCACAGTCTTATTAAACCAAGAAGATTCTGTGACTGCAGTATGATTAAAAACGACGTCCATTACTACACCAATAGATTCCTCATGGAGAGACTGAATCATTTGTTTGCATTCCCGAATGCGGGCTTTGGGATCCTTCGGGTCTGAAGAATACTTTCCTTCCGGAACGTTATAATTCTTAGGATCATATCCCCAGTTGTAGGCTGTAGACAGCTCGTCATTATCAAAATCAAAGATTGGCAACAGATGAACATAGTTAATCCCCTGCTCTTTCAAATAGGCGAGCCCTGTTGGCTGCCTTTCATCTCCTTCAAGATGCGTATTCTTTTCAGTAAACGCTAGATATTTTCCACGATTTTTTTCTGAGATGCCGCTAGTTTTAGAACTACTGAAATCTTCCACATGTAATTCCCAAATGTAAGCGTCTGTAATCGTATCTTGGCCAACACATTCTGTCTGCGACCATCCCTCAGGATCCGTTTCTTTTAAATCAACGATAGCCCCACGATCCCCATTGAGACCGACAGCTTTCGCATAAAGATCAACCACTTCAACCTTCTCTTGTCCTCGCTGGATTTCAAACGTATAGAACATTTCTTTGACTTCATCCGTAACTGTGACCTTCCAACAATTATTTTCTTGCTTCATTGGAACTGTCATCACACGATCCTTGTCTTTAACCTCTCCGCTTTGATAAATAATGACTGAAACTGCATCAGCCTCTGGCGTCCAGCATTTAAAGGTTATCGCATGCTCTTGAAAGGTTACGCCAAGGTCGTTTCCTTGGTAAGTATGCTCTTCCAAAAAACAGATTCGCTGATCGATTTGAGCTTTTTTATCTGAATAATTATCTGTTTGACCCATCAAGATTCCTCCATCACTTGTTTCTTTTTAGTCATAAAACACCTTACTTTTTGCTAATTCTACCTTCTCATATTTCTTGAAAATTGCCAACAATAAACCCATACTATTCGTTTACAAGAAAATGAATGAGCCAAGAATTTTTATAAAGCAAGAAGCCTATCAAGTAATGAAAAAAATTAAAAAACAGTTTATCGTTATTTTAAAAACCAGCTTCGATGACTGATTGTGGTAATATTTCTCGATAAATATACATAGGATCAATCAGTGTACGATAAAAATAGTCTTTAATATCTTGTAAAAATTCTTCTATTGCTTGCATATTCTCTCCCCGTACATAAGTAAGAACGAGACCAGAAAAGAAAATCAAACTTTCATTATGCAATTTTTCAATGTCTTCGCAATTTGCTTTTTGATATACTTCGGATTCAGCCATTGTCTCTATAAACAATGACAATGATTGATCTCTTAAATAGGAACCACACCCTATATCATTCAAAAATAACGCAAAAAATAAGTTCCTATTTTGGCTGGCAAACAAATAATAGTTAAGCCAAAACGTATACAATGGATCATCCTCTATCTCCTTTTTCAAAGAAAGCTCGTGAATCTCTGCCAAAACATCATCAATCATTGCCTGTTTATAATTTTGCATATTCGAAAATTGCAAATAGATCGGTTGTGTAGAAATCTTTGCATATTTCGCAATTTTTCTAACAGTGATGGGAGTATACAAATATTCTTCTAAATGACTGCGTAACCTATTGATTAAATATTTCTTTGTGATTGTTTGTTTTCTCATTATTAACTCCTTTCCTGATAAACACACACTCTCTTACTAACTTCTTTCGTAGCTGGACTGAGTATCGTGTGTCTTTTATCAAGCAACTTTTCCAACAGCAATTACCTAACACAACAACTATACGTTTGTCTAAAATCCTAACAACTTTTTATTAGTAATACTTTACCAAAAGAATCTAATATAAAATAATCAATATTTTCACCGTACGATGAATTTTAAGTAAGGAAAAATGACTGGAAGCAAAAAAATAGGCGCAACCTGGAAGTTACTACGTCTTGAGACTGATTTCCACAAATCGACTTGCAAAACTATACTATGTTTTATATAGTATTATGTATAAGGTGGTGTAGTCATTGGATAGTCAACTGAAAAAAGGGATTATCGAATTCTGTGTGTTAGCTTTTTTACAAAGAGGAGACTCTTATGGATATGAAATCGTTAAAAATATTGCTCCTCTATTGCCAATCTCTGAATCAACTTTATACCCTATCTTGAAACGCTTAGAGGCAAATAAAAAAGTTTCGACTTATTCAAAAGAACATAATGGCCGGCTGAGAAAATATTATCAAATCACTGCTCATGGTCAAAATAGTATCCATGAATTTTTGACTATTGATTGGCCTCATTTAGAAAAAATTCATCATTATATTAAAGGAGACAACTGACATGGATCGCATAACATTTATTAAAAGTTTAGCAGCTGAATTAGCCTATAAGACCAAACCAAGTGAGATTCATCATCTTATTGATTATTATGATGAAATGATCCAAGATTTGATGGAAGAGGGACTCTCTGAAGTTGAAGCTGTAGCCAGATTAGGGACTCCTCAAAGTATTGCTCAAAGTGCATTAGGTGCCGAAGAAATTGTCGTAAAAGTTCCTCGGCGTTTTCATCCATTCTTATTAGTGATAATTTTTCTAGGATTTCCTCTGTGGGGAAGCTTACTGTTAACCGTTCTATTGTTGATGCTTAGTGGTTTGATAGTTATTTGGTGCCTTCCATTCAGTACAAGTGTTATTGGCATAACTTCACTGATTGGCGGCATTGCAAGTGTTGTTTTAAGCCCTTTACTACTATCTCAAGGTCTTCACTTTTCTATCACCCAGCTAGGTCTAGGCGTCACGATGTTCGGAATAGGGTTAGTATGTATGATTTTTACTTATATGCTTAGTAAACCCATCTTAGGTTGGACGCAACAGTTTATTCATTTGCCTAAAGCGTTATACAAAAACTTTCAAAAGCAGGTGGTAAGATGATCAAAATAAATAAACGTTTGCTGCTAATGATAGGCGGGGCATTCATTTTTCTAGGGCTATTCATTTGTTTTTTAGGGTATGCATCATCAGGGTTTTCTCCTGAAGCATACATCGTATCTGACCGTCCTTGGTACCAACTTTTCAATTTTTTTACAGATTAAAATATGTTCAAAGCAATGATTTCACCGAGCAATGAAATTGTTGAACTATACTTTTCTTCCTATGCATACTATTATGTAAGTACATCCTGTATCCTATTTTATAGGGTAAACAAGAAACGCCATACCATCCTATGGTGTTTTTTGTTTGTTATTTAACAAATATATTTAGATAAAAAGCCACTTCTGAGTTCAACCTCAGAAGTGGCCCTTTGTATAAATTCTATTGAATTTCTTGTACCGTACCTATGGGAAATAATTTTCTAAATAATCGTCGTACAATTGGTCCGGCAATCAATAATTGTAACGGTAAAGCAACAACTACATTCTTACCAATATTAGATAACCATGTCATTAATAGTCCTTGATTTACATTCGGATGCATTACAGCACCAAAAAGTGACATAAAGAAAACCATGCCAGCAATCATCATTGATGAGATTAGACCAATCTTTTTCCAAGCTGGGGTATCTTTTTCAATAAAACGGAAAGCAAATGCTTTCGCAGGACCTGAGACAATAAACCAATCTAAAATAAACGCAATACATATAGCAAATGGCAGTTCATTCCAAGCCAATTGAAAAGCTATTGCAGTAATTCCCACCTCATACATTAAATTGTAGACACTCATGAAGTACACCATAAAAAAACACATAAATGTCGTATAGATCAAACTTTCTTTTTTGTTAATCGGCATTTAAAACTTCCTTTCTTTTTTACATACTTGATTATTCTAACAAAATAAAAATTTTGGTGTAAGGATTTTTTTGAAAAGTTTCAAATAAAATTCAGTTTTATTTTTCAAACATTTCTATTGACTCTTCAAAAAGAAGTCAGTACAATAGCTTTTAGATTAAATCGTACAGATAACAAGCAGTAATGCTTGTCGAGAGAGAGGCGGTTTCTATTTATTTAGAAACTGGCTCTTTTTTTATGAATTTTTTTAGAGGTGATAATATGGAGAAAAAAATAAAATTGTTAGGCGCTATTATAGCAACCGGTATTATGTCATTTGCTGGGGTATTGATCGAAACAGCTATGAATGTAACATTTCCGACTTTGATTAATCAATTCAATCTTTCTACTTCAAATGTGCAATGGGTTACAACAATCTATTTGCTGGTGATATCGATCATCGTACCAATTTCTACTTTTCTGTTGAAACAATTTCAAATTCGAACATTATTTTTGGCTGCTAACGGGTTGTTTTTAGCAGGATTACTGATTGATTTCCTCTCCCCTTCCTTTGCTATCCTATTACTTGGTCGTTTACTTCAAGGGGCAAGTACAGGAATTGCTTTACCGTTGATGTTTCATATCATCCTTACGTACTCTCCTTTGGAAAAAAGAGGAACTATGATTGGAATCGGAAATTTAACTACTTCAATTGCACCGGCGATTGGTCCTACTTACGGAGGTTTATTGACTTCTCTCTTGAATTGGAACTACATTTTCCTCTTCTTAATACCCGTCTTATTGGTCTCATTGGTTTTAGGTCTTTATTCAATACCTAAAATTGCAATTGAAAAAACTGGTCGTCTGGATTTGTGGAGTGTTTTGGGTATCACTTTTATGTTTAGTGGCTTTTTGCTTTTCTTAAACCAAATTGGTTCTCTTACGAGCATATTTCCATTAGCACTTGGTATTTTAGGTGCAGCTCTTTTCTATAAACGTTCCTTGCAATCTGAGCCTTTGATTCGCTTATCTGTATTCAAAAATCGTTCTTTCCGATTATTCTTATTCGGATTTCTTGTCTGTCAGTTTCTTTTACTTGGAATCTCATTTGTCTTGCCAAACTTTGTTCAAATAGTCCTTGGTCAGGACGCATTCACTGCTGGATTGGTTATGTTGCCTGGTGCGATTGTAGGTGCTGTTCTAGCTCCTCTTTCAGGCCGTATGTTGGATAGCATCGGACCTAAAAAACCGATTATGATTGGTCTTGTATTGATTACTTTTGGCTGGTTAGCGTTGGCCTTGCTATTGCACCTGACGTTTTTGTGGGCGTTTATTGCTGCCCATGTCTTTTATATGATTGGAATCGGTTGTTCGTATAGCAATATGATGACTATGGGGTTAAGTAAAATTGACCAACATTTGGCCGCCGATGGAAATGCCATCTTCAACACACTGCAACAATTTTCTGGCGCTGTCGCAACAGCTTTAGTTGCGACAATGATCGACCTTGCTCAAAAAGTAAGTCCCGATTATATTTCCGGAACAATTTTAGGGTCACAAATCGCTTTATTCTTCCTATGGGTGCTAGTATTGCTAGTCGTATTTCTAACTTTGCGCTACTTTTATAAAGAACGTGTACGCCAAACAAAATAACCCTTTAAGAAAAATAAAACAAAAAAATACGGCTCATGAATGGAATGATAGCTTCCTTTCATGAGCCTACTCTTTTTTATTTAGCGGACTTCAGCAGCCCCTACTCGATCATGCGCGTGTACACTGCCGGTTTTGTTGATTGTCAGCTGATTGATCTTTTCAGCGTTCGTAAGAACCGTAACAACATCTGTTTTCTTTCCAGCTTTGGTAACAGCTTCTAGATCCATCTCAGCAATCAATGTATCTACTGTGACAGCATCACCTTCCGACACTTTGACAGTGAATGGTGCGCCTTTTAATTCAACGGTATCTAATCCCATATGAACTAAGACCTCTGCCCCACCAGGAGTCAAAATTCCAATTGCATGTTTTGTTTCAAAAATACTTGAAACCGTCCCTGCAACAGGAGCATAGATTTTTCCGTTACTTGGACGAACTGCATAGCCATCACCCATCATTTTTTGTGAAAAAACAGGGTCTTCCACTTCACCGATTGCAATGATTTGACCATCTGCCGGTGCATAAAGCATTTCCTCAGTTACAGTAGTCTCTTTTGAAATAGTTTGAGATGGAGTGTTTGCTACACCAGCACTTGCACCTGCTGTTGCCAGTCCTTCTGCATACGCATTGTCTTCAACACTATTGACTGAATCAATTTTATTAAAGATTCCTTGACGGCGAAAAACTATGGTTAAAATAAACGGTACAACTATTGCAATCAGCATTGCCATCCCAAAAGCTAACAAACCTCCGCCTTCTGTTGCGTTGATGGCTAAAATACCAGGTAATCCACCGACTCCTATTGCATTTGCTCGCACACCCATTAAATTATTAAACATACTTGCAATACCTGAACCAATCATTGCAGCTACAAATGGATAAACATATTTTAAGTTGATCCCAAACATTGCAGGTTCTGTCACTCCCAAGTAACAAGAGATTGTTGCTGGAATTGAAACCTGTTCTTCTTTTTCATTCCCTCGATGTAAAAATACAATCGCTAATACAGCAGAACCTTGTGCAATATTAGATAGCGCAATCATCGGCCATAAATTTGTCGTACCAAATGATGAAATCAACTGCATATCGATTGCATTTGTCATATGATGAAGTCCAGTAATAACTAATGGTGCATACAGGGCTCCAAAAATCAGACTAAACAACCAGCTGACGGAAGAAGTCAAGCCTGTATTAACAACGTTAGAAATAATGTCTCCTAACCACCAGCCAATCGGTCCTAAAACAACATGTGCAGCTAAAATTGTTGGTAATAAAGAGAATAACGGAACAAAAATCATTGAAATCGCTTCTGGTATATGCTTCCTAAAAAAGATTTCTAAATATGCTAACATAAAACCAGCCAACATCGCTGGTATAACTTGTGCTTGGTAACCAATTTTATCAATTTGTGCAAATCCAAAATCCCAAAATGGAATATCAGCAGCTGCTGTACTAGCAACAGAATAAGCATTTAACAACTGTGGAGAGACTAATGTAATCCCTAAAATAATACCAAGAATTTGAGTTGTTCCCATCTTACGAGTAATACTCCATGTGATACCTACTGGAAGAAAATGGAAAATTGCTTCCCCAGGTAGCCATAAGAAATCATTAACTCCACTCCAAAATACAGATTGGGAAACAATTGTTCCACTACCAAAATCAATTCCTTCCAAAACATTACGGAACCCCAGAATAAGTCCTCCAACAATAATAGCTGGTATAATTGGTGTAAAAATCTCTGCCAAAACTGCAATAGCCCGTTGAAACGGATTTTGATTCTTTTTTGCAATCGCTTTACTTTGTTCTTTAGAAACTCCTTCAATCCCAGATACCGCTGTAAAATCATTGTAAAACGTTGGAACATCATTTCCGATAATCACTTGAAACTGCCCAGCATTTGTAAACATCCCTTTAACACTTGGAATATCTTCAATGGCTTTCTCGTTTGCTTTCGACTGATCATTCAGTACAAATCGCATCCGCGTCGCACAGTGAGTCACAGCTGCAATATTTTCTTTACCGCCTACATACTCCAGCAATTTCTCAGCATCATCCCGATACTTCCCCATAATAATAAACCCCTTCCATTTAAACTTGTATATATATGTTTTTATTTCATGCTAATCATAACTTTATATTTACAATATTGCAAGCGTTTCATTCTATATTTTTTTCACTAAAGACATTTGTGAAAAATAATCATTCAGAACATGCTTTATTTTTGTTGGTACAAAAGGATTTTCATTCAAAAAAATAAACTTTGAGCAAATAAAAAAAACAAATCACTTTCATTTAACTTTACACAATAATTTAAAAAAACAGCCTTATTAAATTGAAAAAGCTTACAATATCGGTTATAATCATTTTGCATGTATAGACAAGTAGAAAGGAGAGAATACTGTGAACAAAATTGAGATCACTAATGATCAATGGCTATTGGCCGACCACATGGGTGCTATATTCACGTTTACAGGGACCACCAATGAACGAATAGCAGCATTAAAGAAACAATTGGAAAAGAATCAAGAGGGAGGAATCCTTTCCGACTCATTCGTCTTTACTAACGAAGAAGGAACCTTTTCATTAGATCAATGGTTAACCGAAAAATTAAATCGAGCGTTTGTATGTGGAACTGAAGAAAGCTTTGAAGAGAAGCGTTTGGAGATTCCTTGGCAATTAGAATATTATGGCTATACTCCTGGCAAAGATGAGTACTCCGTTGAATCACTATTAACAGTAGGAAATGGCTTTATAGGGTTGCGTGGTACTACACCAGAAATGGAGATTTCCGATGCCAATTATCCTGGGCTTTATTTAGCAAGTCTCTATAATACGGCGGAGTCAGAGGTGTCTGATCGTACCATTACAAATGAGGACTTCGTCAATGCACCAAATCTGCAAAAAATTTATTTAGTCATTGATAACGAAAAAATCGATATCGCACAAAATACACTTTTATCTTTTAAGCGTCAATTAAATTTAAAAACTGGATTATTTACCTCCTTCGCTGAAATCGAAACACAAACAAAAAAGCAATTAAGAATTGAAACACAAAAAATTGCTAATATGGGAAATAGTCATCACTACTCCATCCTTTACCGCTTTACTCCACTTAATTTTACCGGAGAAATCGACGTGATAAGTGAAGCAGATGGTTCGGTCTACAATTATAATGTCGCACGCTATCGAAGCTTGACAAACAAGCACTTGACCATTCAAACAACGGAGTATTTTAAGAGCAAAGCTCTACTCATTGCCCGTACAAATCAGTCTGACATTACGGTTTGCCAAGCATCACAATTATTTTCTGATGACTTTTCTCTTGAAACATTAAAATCAGAAAAAACGGCAGAAAAAGTAATTCAAAAATTAACAATTTCTGTGGAGAAAAATAGAACTTATACTTTAGAAAAATCAGTTACTGTTGCTAAATATCAAATGGGAGAACAAACAACTACTAGCAAGCTGGCACTTCTTTCACTACCACGGTTTAAAGAAATGTATGCTGAATCCAAAGAAGCTTGGCGCAAACTATGGGAGAATGCAGCCATTACCATTGATGGGGATCTCATGTCACAAAAAATGCTGAATCTTCACACATACCATCTATTAGTGTCAGCAGCACCCAACGCCTATGAGCAATCTCTTGATGCTAGTATCACAGCCCGTGGTCTCCATGGTGAGGCTTACCGTGGTCATATTTTTTGGGATGAATTATTCATCTTACCTTTTTATATTCTTCATTTTCCTAAAACCGCCAGAGAGATCTTACTTTACCGCTATCAGCGCTTAACGGCAGCCAAGAAAGCAGCCAAAGAAGCCGGATACCAAGGAGCAATGTTTCCATGGCAATCTGGTTTAGATGGAACAGAACAGTCACAAGAACTTCATTTGAATCCTATCAGTGGTGAGTGGAAAGAAGACCATAGCCGATTGCAACGTCACGTTTCTTTAGCGATTGCCTATAATGTATGGCAGTACTGGCATAACGTTCGTGACCGATCTTTTATGGAGCAATACGGTTTAGAATTAATTTTAGAAATTGCTCATTTTTGGCAGAGTGCTGCTACTTTGGATTCTCTCACAGGCCGTTACTCAATCGAAGGTGTCATGGGACCGGATGAATTTCATGAAAGCTATCCCAACAGTCAAAAAGGTGGGTTGAAAAATAATGCATATACTAATATGATGGTAGTGTGGTTGTTTGAAGAAGTGGAAAAATTACGCAACCAACTTTCACCAGAAATCTTTCAAAGTGTAGCAGCTAAAGTGCAGCTTTCAGAGGACAATTTCTCACAAATGACCGATATTCGTAAAAATTTATGTTTAGAAATTAATCCCGAAGGAATTATTGCACAATTTGAAGGCTATTTTGATTTAAAAGACTTAGACTGGGATCATTATAGAGAAAAATATGGGAACATTTATCGTATGGATCGTATTTTAAATGCTGAAGGAAAAAGCGCCGATGCATACAAAGTTGCCAAACAAGCTGACAGCCTAATGATTTTTTACAATTTTTCAACAGCGCAAGTGCATCAAATTTTAGATGATCTTACTTACCGCTTACCCGAAGATTATGTAGAAAAAAACTTGCATTATTATTTGGCAAGAACTTCTCATGGCTCTACACTCTCTCGAGTTGTACATGCTCAATTGGCAGCAATGGTTGACCAGCAAGATCTCGCTTGGTCTTTATATCAAGAGGCTCTCTATTCAGATTACCGCGATATTCAAGGAGGAACCACTGCCGAAGGAATTCATGCGGGTGTAATGGCGGCAACTCTCTATATTCCGCTAACGACATTTGCGGGAATCGATTTTCGGGAAGATGTGATGCGTATTGATCCAAATCTGCCTAAGCAATGGCAAAATATTCAATTTAATATTCAAGTCAGAGGTATTAATTATCACTTTAATGTTACACATGAAACATTGACAGTTGTAGCTGACCAAAATACAACGATCATTCTTTCTGGTGCTACTCATGAATTAAAAGCCAATAAAGAACAATCTATCAACTATTAAAGGAGAGTAACATAATGAAAAAAGGGTTTGTTTTTGATTTAGATGGTGTGATTACAGACACAGCCAAATATCACTATATCGCATGGAAAGAACTAGCCGCTGAAATCGGTATTGAAATCGACTTAAAATTCAACGAACAACTAAAAGGGATTAGTCGTATGGATTCCTTAGAGCGTATTTTAACATTAGGAAATAAAAATGATGCTTATAGTTCAGAAGAAAAAGATGCTTTAGCAAGCAAAAAAAACACTCACTATGTTCAATTACTTCAAAGTCTGACTCCGGATGACCTTCTTCCGGGTGTCAAAACTTTTCTAGAAGAAGCAAAACACAAGGGGATTCCTTGTGCTATCGCATCGGCATCTAAAAATGCGCCATTTATTTTAGATAAATTGGGTGTCATGCAGGATTTTGATGTAATCGTTGACCCAGCCACACTTTCTAAAGGTAAACCAGATCCAGAAATCTTTATCCAAGCTGCAAAAGGGCTGAACATTAAACCTAGTGATGCAGTTGGTTTTGAAGATGCCCAAGCAGGTATTGATGGCATTAAGGCAGCTGGCATGTATGCAGTTGGTGTCTATTCTGGTGAAGAACTGCATGGAGCTGACACAATCGTCGAAAAACTGACGGATCTTTCAATTGATGAATTATTGGCCAAATAGCCGATTGCTTTTCAAAAATGCCCTCGCTATAATAGGCAAGAGGAGGCAATCCCATGAATAAATTCAAAGAGATATTTTTGGATCTTGAACAAAAGATACTGTCAAACGAATACCCGCCACACTCTCTTTTACCTAGTGAGAACCAATTAATCAAAATGTACAGTGTTTCTCGTGAAACGGTTCGAAAAGCCTTGAATCTTTTAAAAAATGCTGGCTACATTCAAAAAAAACAAGGAAAAGGTTCAATCGTTTTAGATCTGAATCGTTTTGACTTTCCTATTTCTGGTCTAACTAGTTTTAAAGAATTACAAGATACTCAACGTATTCCTAGTGAAACAAAAGTAGTTGAAATTCGTAAGATCGCCGTTTCACCAAAATTACATGGTATTACTGATTGGCCAGTTGCTTCTGAAGCTTGGAAATTGGTACGTCAAAGAAAGATTGATGGTGAAGTTGTCATTCTAGATAAAGATTATTTAGATGCTTCGATTATTGAAGAATTGCCTGAACGTCGAGCACAAGACTCGATCTATGATTACTTTGAAAATGATCTTGGACTTGAAATTGCCTATGCACAAAAAGAAATTACCGTGGATCCAGTCAATAAAGAATTAAGAGATTTAATGGACCTTCATCCTGATGATCAACATGTTGTTACTGTACGTAGTTTGGTTTATCTTGAAGACACACGCTGTTTTGAATACACTGAATCGATACATCGCTTAGATAAATTTCGATTTGTAGACTTTGCGCGCAGAAGAAAAATCTAACCTCTCTTAAGTACTAGGCGGCTTTGATTAATTTTAATCCTGCTAACGAGGGCTAAACTATTTGATAAAAAAGAACCTTGGCTTTAAAAGCCAAGGTTCTTTTTTATGCTATTTAGCGTAATCAGTTGCTCGCGTTTCACGAATAACCGTTACTTTGATATGTCCTGGATAATCAAGATCATCTTCAATTTTTTTGCGGATATCACGTACTAGACGAACCGCATCTAAATCGGAGATCTCTTCTGGCTTAACCATAACTCGTACTTCTCGTCCTGCTTGTACAGCAAAACTTGAATCTACACCTTTGAAGCCATTCGCAATATTTTCTAAGTTTTGTAAACGACGGATATAGTTTTCCAACGATTCGCTACGTGCACCTGGTCTAGCAGCGGATAAAGCATCTGCTGCAGCTACCAGCACAGAGATAACTGAAGTAGCTTCTACGTCTCCATGGTGGGATGCAATTGCGTTAATGACTACAGGATTTTCTTTATATTTGGCAGCAAGTTCAGCACCAATCTCAACATGTGAGCCTTCAATTTCATGATCAAGTGCTTTCCCAATATCATGCAGCAGTCCAGCACGTTTTGCTAACTGAATGTCCTCACCTAATTCAGCAGCTAGAACACCCGAAAGTTTTGCCACTTCAATTGAGTGATTCAATACGTTTTGTCCATAACTGGTTCTAAAGCGTAAACGTCCCAATATCTTGATCAAATCAGGATGTAGGGTATGTGCACCGACTTCAAAGGCTGCTTGTTCCCCATATTCACGGATGTGTTCATCCATTTCTTTGCGGGATTTCTCAACCATCTCTTCAATACGTGCAGGATGGATCCGTCCATCTTGGATCAGTTTCTCTAATGTCATTCGTGCAATCTCTCGACGGATTGGATCGAATCCTGATAGTACAACTGCTTCTGGTGTGTCATCGATAATCAGATCAATACCGGTCAATGTTTCCAATGTCCGAATATTGCGTCCTTCTCGTCCAATGATTCGACCTTTCATCTCGTCATTTGGTAATGATACGACAGATACTGTTGTTTCTGATACTTGATCTGCAGCACAACGTTGAATTGCTAATGACAATAAGTTTTTCGCTTTACGATCTGCTTCTTCTTTTGCACGTTGCTCTGATTCTTTTACCATAATCGTTAATTCATGATTCAATTCTTCTTCCGTTGATTTCATGATCAACTCTTTGGCTTCCTCTCTAGACAAAGCCGCAATACGCTCTAATTCTTGCTGTTGCCCATCGATTAGTTTTTCTACTTCTTTTTCTCGCTCGTCAATTAATTGTTGTTTCTCACTAAGTCTGTTTTCTTTTTCTTCCAGTGAGTGCTCTCGTTTTTCCAAAGAATCATCTTTGCGATCAAGTACTTGTTCTCTTTGGAGCAAGCGATTTTCTTGTGATTTTAAATCAAGTTTGCTTTCTTTCAACTCACTTTCAATCTCTGACCGATAACGCTGATTTTCTTCCTTAGCTTCTAACAATGCTTCTTTTTTTAGAGTTTCTGCTTCTTTTTTAGCGCTTTCGATAATTCCAGTTGCAGAATTTTGCGCGCCATTGATCTCTTTTTCGTGACGAGATTTGGTCACAAAAACTCCTAATCCAAGACCGACAATTAAACCGATGATAGCGAGGAGAATGTAAAGTAGTTCCAATGAATCCACCTCCATACTATCTTTTACAATATTTTGTAGTTTTGATAAACAAATTAAAATAAATTATCAAGTTGCCTACTGCTATGTGGAAACCCACATAAGTTTATTCTAATGTTTGTACACAAGAGTGTCAACTTTAAATCCTATGTATATCACCTCCGAGAGTGTAAAATATTTTGTGTAAATAGAAAAAAGGAAGTCCCTTCTGTAGAATA
>OCAE01000046.1_pt1 | contig 128788 bp, 130 predicted proteins | sample 1495581 | NCBI WGS metagenome assembly OCAE01 (sample SAMEA2580278, study PRJEB22360) | human gut metagenome | biome: human gut; feature: human-associated habitat; material: faeces | place: Denmark | collected 2008/2010 | reverse complement strand
TTAAAAATGCATAAGAAAAAGACGTCTACCATTTATTCTTAGGTTGACGCCATTGGGCGTATTTCCGCTGCATTATTCGCGATTTCCGCTTGTGTCCCATTTGTAAGCAAGCCACCGAAGCCTACACAGGAAATCCCGTTTTCCAGCCACTCCTCTAAATTATCAAGACTTGCACCGCCACTTGCCATTAACGGCATTTCCGGAATCGGTGTTTGAATGATTTTCGCAAGCTGCGGCCCATAGAAATTGGAAATCGGAAAGGCCTTGATATAGGAGGTACCAACCTCTAACGCCTCCAGCATCTCTGTAATGGTCGTACAGCCTGGTGCGTATGGTATCTGATAGCGATTGCACATACGCGCGACCTCTCTGCTGAAATTCGGAGCAATGACGAATTTCGCTCCTGCCAGAATTGCCATACGGCAGGTTTCCGCATCCAGTATTGTTCCGGCTCCGACTAGCATAGTCTTTCCAAATTCATGATTCAGTGCCGCAATGACATCTCCTGCATTGGGGAGTGTATAGCTGATTTCCATCACATCAACACCACCCTGCAAACAGCCTCTTGCAATTTCCTTTCCCCGTTCAATACTCTCTGTACGAACGATTGCCATAGCACCGCATGCCTCCATACGGTTCACTATATCTGCTTTAAACATATTACATCTCTCCTTCCTGCACATAGTACTGCAGCATTTCCCGAATTTCAGCCAATACAGCCTCATTCGGCATAATGATTGGTTTTCTGCATTCTCCAGCCGCTATTCCAGCCATATTCATAGTAGCCTTTAATACCGACGGTATACTCCCCAGCTTCAACACCTTACGCAAAGGCTCGATCTTTTCCTGCATCATCTGTGCCTCTGCCAGCTTTCCTTGTTCAAAATATCTAATGATAGCCACATCAATATCGGTTAGCAGATTACTGGTAGCCGCCACTGCCCCCTTTGCCCCCAGCTTCAATGCCTTTAGTATCAGGGAATCACTCCCACTGAGGACGGCAAATTCCATCTCCCTTGTAAGCTCTATATACTGTTTAATCTGTTCGATATTACCACTGCTGTCCTTAATTCCGACAATATTATCATGACACGCAAGTGCTGCTGCGGTTTGCGGTTCAATATTGTTTCCTGTATTTTTAGGAATATTATAAAGTATAATCGGTATGTTAACAGCATCTGCGACCGCTTCATAATGCTGTAATAGCTCCTGCTGGCTCAGCGGTACAAGAAACGGTGTAATTACACTGAGTGCAGTAATACCCGTCTGTTGCAAAGCCTGCGATAGCTCGATAACCTCCTGTGTGGAATTGCCGCCGCTTCCTGCATACACAGGAACTCTGCAATCAGCATATTCTACCACCATTGCGGCTAGCTTTACTTTCTCTTCTCTGCTTAAAACATGAAATTCACCGTTTGTTCCCAATATAAATATTCCATTAACCCCCTTTTGAATGAGACGTTCCACCAGCCCGCGTACCGCTTCCTCATCAATACTGCCATTTCTCATCGGTGTGACCATTGCAGTTATCAATCCTTTAACTGTCATTGCTGTTCCTCCCTTCGTGTGCGTTCACCAAGACTTCCTCCCGGATGCCATTTTAAATAATCCTTTCCGGTGATATTTTTACGATATTGCAGCAGAACGCTGAGACTCTGCAGCACAAGCAGCTCTACCAAAATACTGGCTCTCGGCGGTTTATTAAGACGATCGCCTTCCTGCTCCACATGAGCATACAGCTGTGCATCACTGTTTGCATACAGCCAGGAATCAGTATTTCCACAGACTGCAATGATTACGGCACGATTTTGCTTCAGCGTCGTTACCGTCTGCTTCAGTTCCGCAGTATTCCCGGAATTGCTGATGACGATGACCACATCCTGCTCGGCCACCTGACCGGCACTTCCATGAACCGCCTCTGTACCATCCAGAAAATAAGCCGGTGTGCCGGTTGACGAGAGCAGAGATGCAGCATAGCCTGCAAGATGCGCAGGCTTTCCGATTCCCGTCACATGAATACGACAGCCTTTCTGTTCCGCTTCCTGAATGAGATTTCCAGCCATTTCCAGCTGCTTCATATCATATGCTTTCACCGCCTCGTGCAGTTGCGCCTCCGCAAGCCGCATAAAGCTTTGTATTTCTTTTATATGCTCCATACTTCCTCCTTTTTATACAATCTGTTTCCGAAAGTTTCCATATACCTGAATTTGTGAGCTGACGATTACAAACGCTTCCGGATCTGTTGTCTGAATCAGCTTCACCATATTCTGCATCTGATCCCTTGTCACGACACTGAGAAGGATTTCCTTCTCGGCCTTTGTATATGCACCAAAGCCGTTCCAGCAGGTGATTCCGCGCTCACTGTAAGCAAGCAGACGCTGACGCAAAAGAGCACTGTTCTCTGTAAAAATCATCAGCTCAACCTCAATATTTCTTTTATGGATACGATCCACGGCAAACGACAGCAGTGTAGAGTGGATCATAGAATACACAGCTGTTTGGAAATCATAAAATAGTAAACAGAGCAGATAGACGGATGTATTCACCAACATATAAATACTGCCAACGCTTCCCTTGTTGCTCTGGGAAAGATAAATACCAATCACGTCAATGCCTCCTCCGCTTCCCTTTCCATTAAAGATCATCACTGTACCAATCGCACATAAGACAGAGCCCACAATGACAGCAACCAGCGGATCCTGCAGGAGCAGCTCACGCTGCACAGGTATCAAAGATAGCATCAGGCTCTGCACAGCAATCGTCAGCAGCGTCATTACGGCAAAGCGCCTGGATACATAATGAAAGGCAAACAAAAAAATGAGAATATTTAAAAGAAAATTGATGATACCGGCAATATCAAAGGGAAACTGCATACCGCTGCATACCGTTATGAAATCTCTGAGCAGCTGAGCAATCCCCATGAAACCCGCACTATACACCTGTACAGGTATCAAAAATATATTCAACGATATTGCAAACAATACTGAACCCAGCAAAACCTGCAGGATATCCTTAACAGTTTCCTTCGTCATGTACATAAACCCGTTGAACGCGTTTCCCCATTCCACAGGTAACCTCCACCGCCGTTCCACCGGTTTCCCGTCCAAGCAAATTGGCACTGATGCGCTGTGTTCCCTCACTGCCCAACACTGTAATGGTATCATTCACCCTAACATCTGGGATATCAGTGATATCGACCATCATAACATCCATACAAATTTTACCAAGAATACGTGTGCGTTTACCGTGTACTAATACATACACCTGATCCGAAGCATACAGACACCGGGAATATCCGTCCGCAAAGCCCAGTGATACAACAGCGATGCGCATTGGCTGTGGGGTGATAAAGGTTCTGCCATAGCCGATGCCTTCTCCCTGCTTTACATCACGTATTGCATAGATGCGTGCTTTCCAGTTGACAATCGGTTCCAGCTTCAGATATTCGATATCCGCATCCGATCCCAGTCCATACAGATACAGTCCCACCCGCACCATATCCAGATGCATTTCCGGATTGGTGAGCGTTGCCTTGGAATTGCAGCAGTGACGAATACCGGGATCTATATGATCTTCTTCAAGACGATGCAACATATCACAGAACAGCTGATACTGCCGAGCAAGAAAGGCTTCATCCTGCAATGCTTTACTGCCGGCAGTTGAAAAATGTGTGTAAATGCCGGTAATCTGTAGCTGTGGCAGTTCATATAATGTCCGCACTTCTTTGTAGGCCTCTGTAATACGCTCCTCCTCGCATGCGATCCCCAAGCGATGAAAGCCGGTATCCAGCTTGATATGCATAGACAGGCGAAGCTTTTTCTGTTCACACAGCTCTGCAATATGCAGAGCATATGAATAGGATAGAGCACTGCAGGTGATATTCTTCTGCGCTGCCTCCTCTATATTGCTGTCATCAAGAAAGCCGAATACCAGAATGGGTGTTGTGATGCCCTGATCACGCAGCTCTCTGGCCTCATAAAAGGATGCTACCGCAAACCAGTCACTCATATCCTCGATTGCTTTTGCGATACGGACTGCCCCGTGTCCATAGCCATCAGCCTTCAGCACAGCTAACAGCTTGGTATCCTTTGAAAGCAGAGCTCTTACTTTTCTTGTATTTTCTTTCAGCTGTTGCAGATTCACCTCTGCATAGGTGCGATAAGGTAATACCTTCATATATTGTTCACGTATGAAGCATGTAAGATACGCCTCATACCTCTCCTTTCCTTCGCCTTTTTGAAAAAATGGATCAATGCTGTGCATAGACCCAAATTACATTAGAATATTCCAATCAGTACACCGAGCGCACATACAGCAGCCAGAATCAGTATGATTTTTACTGCGGATACCTTTTTGTTAAGAAGATATACAGAGAGCAGAACCATACTCAATGGCAGTATGTTTTTTAATATCACATCCAGCACATCCGCCTGCAAGGCAATCTTGCTTCCCTTCCCCAGAACAAATTCAAGCGGTGAGCTCAGCGTAACATAGCTGGCAGCCAGTGCCCCAAGTGTAATTCCACCCAATGTGGAGGTCATAGTTGTAATCCAGTTCAGCTTACCACTGGAGAAAATTTCCTGAATACCTTCTTTTCCTGTATGATAAGATTTCTTAAGGAGCCAGATGGCAAACGGCCAAACGATCGCTACCAGAATACCCTCTAAAAGGAAAGGCGCAATCAGATTACCTGTCTGACCGATACTGATACAAAAGGCAGTAACGATTGGCGCAATGGTACCGCCACGATCGGAATCTCCCAAGCCTGCCAGCGGTCCCATCAGACCTGTTTTTAAAGAATTGATTGCTTCATCGCTGATAGGTGCTCCATTGGCACGCTCCTCCTCCAGCGCCAGTGTAATACCGTGAATCGCAAGACCGCAATAAGGCTCAGAGTTATAAAATTGCATATGCCGCTTACAGGCAGCTGTCAGCTCTTCCGGATTATCCCCATACAGCTTCACCAGCACCGGAGATATGGCATAGAAGAAACCGGGAGCCTGCAGCCGCTCATAGCTGACACTCGCTTCCTGAAAAAACACCCATCTCCACCAGACCTTCATGAGGTCTTTATTGGTAATTCTCTTTTCCTGTTTTACTTCATTCCTTATTTCTTCCATGATTATTCACCTGTCCTTTTTGAAGATAGATCCGTATAGAAATAGGCAATGATGATTGCAAACAATGCTACAACGATCATTGAGAATCCCTGATAGGTCACCATCAGGAAACCCAGCAGAAAGAATAGAATAACCGATTTCTTGGACATCAGCATACGCAATGTCATCCCGATACCAACAGCAGGCAGCACACCCCCGATGACCTCCAGCATATGAAGTGGCATACCGGATAGTGAATCAATTGCGGTTTTTGCAACATCTGCACCAAAGTATACGACCAGTGCCACCGGAATGGTCATCAAAAACGCAGTCGTAATCTGTGGCGGCCATACATGCAGAAAGTTCATCCGTTTCACATCACCGGTTTCCGCTGCCTTATCCATCATGTGAACAAAGATACAGTTTTTCGTCATGTGTACCGTCCAAAGCAGATTTCCCAAAAGACCAATCGGTACCGCCATGGATACTGCAACCTCCGGAGAAGCACCACTGGCAAGAGCCAGAGCTGTGCCCACGATACCTGCAAGCGCAGAGTCAGTCGGCATCGTACTGCCGACCATGATCACGCCGATAAACGGAAGATTGATAGCAGAACCGATGATCAAGCCCTGCACAGGATCCCCCATAATCAAACCGACAATCGCCCCGTTTACCAGCGGCTGACGGACATAATTCCCCATGAATGCTGTCAGCCATGGCGTACCACTCTGACACAGGAAGTATAAAAACCCAATCAGAATCGCCTGAATTACATTTATATGCATACGTATTCCTTACGGCTGTTAGCTATACAGTATACAGCCGTTTCTCCTTTCGTTTCAAATAATTTATTGTATTAAAGATATTTCCCTAACTCCTCAGCCTTTTCCGTAGGAACGACCTGTACCTTCATCATCAGCTCCATCTTCCGAAGCTCTCGAAAAACCTCACGTTCCTCATCAGAAGCGGCAATATTTTTATAAAGCTTGCTTCTTCCGGCTTTCATCCCCATACCCCCGACATTGAGATATTCCAGCTTTACGCCGTTGTTCAGCAAAGTTAGAATTACCTGCGGTGTTTTGACCAGAATCAGAATTTTCTCCCCTTTTCCATCCTCCTTTAGATAGGCTGCAGCATCTGTATCATTGAATACCTTCAGGGAAATCGTTGATGGTATTAGTGATTTCATCATCATGACCACAAAGGTATCCTTGCAAAGCTCGTTGTCGATAATAACAACCTCATTGGCATCACACTGCTTCAGCCAGACAGTCATGACCTGTCCGTGTATCAGACGGTCATCAATTCTTGCAAATACAATTTGTTTCATAATTCTTCTCCTTTACGTTGTGCAAATTCTTCCATTCCCACGATTGACTTACAGCAGCGTGTCCAGAGGAATCCCTTTTTCTTCCGGAACAATCTGTATTTTTACCGATATACCGCTGTGATAAAGCTTTTTTAATACTTCCAGTTCTTCATCCGATGCACATATATTCTTGTATAGTACCTTTCGGTTTTCCCTTGCCCCCATACCGCCGATGATGATTTCATGAAGCTCGATGCCTCCCTCCAGCAACAGATAAAAGGTTTGCGGATATTTTGCCAGTAAAACAAGTCCGGCACCGTCATAATCTCGTAGATATGCAATTCCTGCTTTTGTATCCAGCACCTGTATCTGAATACCTCTTGGTACCACCATAGTGATAAAGGAACGGATGAAGGTGTCGTGATAGGTTTCATCATCGATAATCAGAATATTTTTTGATTTTACAAAGCGTACCCAGGATGTCATCACCTGGCCGTGAATCAGTCTGTCATCAATTCGTGCCAATAGAATATTGCTCATAACGCTTCTCCTTTTACTGAATCATATCAGTATTAGAAACCTTGGCGAATTCTTCGAAAAACTCCTGAATTCCTTCCTTTCCGGCATTCTGTGCCATACGACTGATTGCATCAAGACCAAGGTCCTGCATGCGTCCGCTTAAGGCTTCCAGAATCATTGGCAGATTAGCGCCTGACATAATTCGGTATTCATGTTTTCCCTGCAGAGCACGATAGCTCATTGTCGCCTGGTTATAAGGACTTGCCAGCAGCAGATCACAGAATACGACCACACCGTCACCATCATCCAGCTCGACGATTTTATCAGTGAGTTCTTTTCCGAAGACATCGATGCTGGTTTCGTGCAGAATGGAAATCGTATCAATACGTTCCTGTTTTCCCGCAATCAGCTCAATGCTGTCAAGAATTCCTCTGGCAAAGCCTCCATGGGTTGCAATTAAAAATCCAACCATGCTTCCTCCTGACTAAAGTAATCAATTACTTTGTATATTCCTATGTGTTCTATAGCACGATGCAAGATAGCAAGCGTCCGATCAAGAAAGCGATTACATCTGCTACACTCATAGTTTAATCATCTCCTTTTCCGCTGTCAAACTGCTCAGCTTTTACACAAAAATGGAATGTGTGGTCGTGAAAGTACTGTTATTTTTGCATGCATTTTATCATCCGTAATTACTGTGTAATCATAATACAGGTAAAGGACACATAAAGAAAACAGAGGAACACATACCTTCTTCATGTGTGTGCTTTAACAGGAAGCAATCTACACTATTTTTCTTTTCAAAAAGCAAAAGTCTGCAAAAAAAAACGGGAAATTCCCGTCGCATTCTATGATTTATTATCTCTACCTTATATTCTGATGAAACCGATCCGGCAGCTCTTCTGCCTCATGTGCTTCCTGCAGCATTTCCACATATGCCGCAAAGGCCCGTTCAGCAGACTGATAGATACCGCTCTTTCGGATGATATTCGCCGGGTATGCCCCCTCGATCAGCCAGTATTCATTCCCTGTATCACTCTCCAGAAGCCATACCTCGCTATCGCCCGCTTCATCCGCAAAGCTTTCCACATACATGATGCTCTCCACAGTCTCCGGCTTCAAAATCCCTTCCGCATAGCTGCGCAGCTGTTCCTTCTTCACTGTTTCATTCATAAACGCTTCCCTCTTTCCTTAGTTTCTGTTATCTTATGATCTCTGCTTATGCCAGATACTGCAATGCATATCCCACAAAGACAGCCAGTGACAGCAGCATGGCATCCTCATCAATATCAAACTGTGCATGATGATGCGGCATTCCGGTATGACACGATTGAGAATTTCTGGAGCCGATAAACGCATAACAGCCCGGCACATGTGCCAGATAATCGGCAAAATCATCCGCCTGCATCATTTTCTCCTGATTATGAATTACCCTATCCTTACCAACCACTGCCTGTGCAACCGGTGTGAGTTCTTCAACTACCTGATTGTCATTGATCAGGGGTGCCGCAAAATCCCGGAATTCCACCTGAGCACTACCACCGTATAAGGAAGCTGTCTGATGTGCAATCTCACATACCCGCTGATTGATATAGGCTCTTGTCCGGGATGAAAAGCTGCGTGTTGTCCCCTCCAGCAGCGCTTCCTTTGCCACAATATTATACTGCGTTCCGGCATGCAGCGTACCGATTCCGACAACCGCAGTATCCAGCGGAGACAGGGAACGCGATACGATGGACTGCAGATTTATCACGATTTGTGATGCGATATACAGCGCATCAACGCCCTTTTGCGGAGTGGACACATGTGCCCCTTTTCCCTGCACAACGATACGGAAATAATCACAGCTTGCATTGATTGGTCCCGGTGTCAGAGAGATTGTCCCGACATCCAGACTGCTGCACATATGGGCTCCAAAGATACGATCTGCCCCATCCAGACATCCTTCCCCGATAAAGGTGCGTGCCCCCTGGCCGATTTCCTCTCCCGGCTGAAAAAAGAAACGGATTTCACCGGCGAATTCATGCCTTCGCTCCTGCAGCAGCTTCACCGCATGCAGCAGTACCGCTGTATGGGCATCATGGCCGCACGCATGTGCATACCCGAAATTCACACTGCGATAGCTTTTGTCCAGCAAATCCTCCATGGACAAAGCGTCCATATCCGCACGCAAAACAAGAACCTTTCCACTTCCTTTTTCTCCGCTTATGCTGGCAAAAACCCCGGTTTCTCTGATTCGGCGGTGTGCAACGCCAATCCGCGTCAGCTCCTCCTCTATTTTTGCGGCTGTCTCATATTCCTTCATGCTTGGCTCCGGATGCATATGAAACCAGCGGCGAAGTGCAATCAAAGACTCCTGCTCTTTTTTTATCCACGTATCTATCTGCATACCTGCCTCCTGTAATCTTTTGCTTTCTGTCATTTAATCGACTGTCGAACGTGCTTCCGGCTGTTCTGTACAGCGAAGAAGCCGTCTTGCGTGATAAAGCTTATCGGAGTTCTTTTCCTTCTGAATTATAAACGTATGATGGAAAAATGGCAAGTCGTGATTCTGCACAAGCGCATCAAACAATACTGTATCTTTCCCTATACGCTCGCGTTGCAAAGGCTTCCGCAGGAGCATTTATTCCACAATGCCAGCTAAAAATGCGTGTGCAACATGGCTTTCCACACGTAAAGCCAATGCAGCGAACGCATAAAAAACGATTTATATTTGTATAATTACGCAGGAATGTTAAAATAAAGAAAAGGATGATTATCATGAAAAAACAGCTACGCACGTATCCTAAACCATACATCTATACCCTGTATTCACCATATGCACCGCATGAGGCGCTTCTCTTTTACAAACGGGACCGCCGGAAACAGCATTCCCGGTGAAAACTACGATTATGAGCAGGATACGCCCCTTTTTTATGATTGTTCTCATCATCCTGAGCTCCTCATTCTTCCTTTCCTTTATCAACCGCTATGATAACAAATATTACAATGTACAGGCTCCAGTAAAAAACGGACAGCTTTTAAGCAATCAGCTGAGGCTGGAGGATAATGCACTGTATTCTCTGGTGGATAACTGGCTGTTTTATCCACACATCTACCGCAATGCAACAGCCAATCAGGATGCCAGAGGTGTCTATACCTACCTTGGCCAGTACCCGGATTTCTCCATGCGTTATGCTGCACGCTCCCCTTACGGTGTATCCAGCTATCAGCTGAGCATTCCGGCGACAGAAAGCGGACAGACGATATCCATCTATTTTCCTGAAATCGATATTGCCTCTGAAATATGGCTGGATGATACACTGGTTGCTTCCAATGGCAATGTGAAAACAGCTCCCATCAAGGCCCGCATACAAAATACCGTCATTACCTTTTCCACAGAAAAAACACATACCCTTTATGTCATTGCGGCAAACGACACGCATTATTACAGCGGTATGTATTATCCATGCATATTATCCACCCCGCAGGGGATACAGAGCATGATTCTGCGAAAAGTCTTATTTTACGGATTCCTTGTATTTTCCTCTTTGAGCATTGGATTGTATTCCCTGAATTTATGGATCAGAAACCGCAGAGACAGCGTTTCCCGTTGCTTTGCGACAGCCACCCTTGCCTTTTCTCTGTTTGCATCCAGAGAGCTACTCCGTATGTCTGGAATCTCTCATGTGACCATATTTTATGCCTTCATGGACGCGGCTTATTTTCTTATGATGTATAAGATTCTGGAAATCAATACCCTGCTTTCTCCTTTATCCAAGAAAAATCTGATTACCAGAGGAATGCGACTGCTTTCCATCGGTATGTGTATCCTGCCCTTTGCCAACCTGTTTATGCTCGGCAAAAATGCGGATGCCCTGCTTGCATATGGCTGGATCGTAGACGGCTTTAAATACATCAGTGTGCTTTATATTTTGTATACCACGCTGTATGGAAGCCGATACCGACGCATGGAGCTATGGCTGCTGGGAGCGAATACCTTTTATATTTTCGGTATTCTCTACACGCTGCTTGGCGCAAATCTCTTTGAACCCCTTTGCTATGGATGGCCGAATGACTATTTTTCCTTTTTCATTGTACTGTCTCTGGCAGCCCTCATGATTCAGCGCAGTGAACAGATGGCAAGGGAAAACGAACGGCTGACTATTCATTTACAGGAAACCGTAGAACAGCGAACGGAACAGCTGCACACACTGTTAAGTGAAAGAAAGGCCATGCTGGCAGAATTTGCCCATGATCTGAAAACTCCCCTCAGCAGTATGCAATCCTTTATCGAGCTGATCCGTATGCAGGATACCCTGATTGATGATGAGGTTGATGGGTATTTGAAAATACTGGAACGAAAGGGAGCTGAATTACAAAATCGAATGACCGTCCTACAGAAATTCTCCTCTATGGATAAGGGGAGTCAGGATAAGCATGTTCTCGATCTGACACAGTTTCTGAAGCAGTTTCATGATTTTAACAAGGCAGATTGTGATGCGGCGGGAATCTACTTTCTGTATCTCTCTGCCAGGGAGCCCTGTCCTGTATTTGCGGATGAGAAGCAGCTAACGCGTTCGCTTGAAAACCTGCTGTACAATGCCTTATCCTTCACGGAGATGGAAGGAACCATCACCCTGTCCCTTTCCACAGAGGACTGCAATGCGCATATCGTTGTGGAGGATACCGGCTGTGGAATTGCACCGGACAGACAGGAACAGATTTTCCACAAGGGTGTATCTCTGCGGGAGGATTCCACAGAGCGCGGTCTTGGTCTTTACATCACCAAAAGTATAATTGCCGAGCATAACGGCTCCATCTGGGTGGAGTCTGACGGTGAGCACGGCTCTGCCTTTCATATCCTGCTTCCGCTTGCCTACAGCAACCTTCAAGAATCTGTCAAACCATAAGGCAGAGACTGGGTATGTGTGACTTTTCTGTTATAATAAAGTCAACGTTTGAAGAATGATTACAATACACAGAAAGGAATGAACGCATATGAAATGGTACGAAAAGCAGAAAAAGCTGTATACACAGAATCAGGAGGAACAAAAAAACACCCCTTTTGGGGACCGTGCATCTATAAGGGGGAACGACGCAGTCGACCATGCAGCTTTATCGGCTGCTGTGCAGGAGTCTTTAAAGAGTCAAAACGAGCAGCTGCAAACCGGAAAAAACGATGAGGCAGAGAGTTTTAAAAGCAAAGAAACCACGGTTATTCAGGAGCACACAACCTTACAGGGAGATATGAATACGGAAGACAATATCACCATACATGGTGTTTTCATTGGAAATATCAGCTGTGGCGGCGATCTGACGATCAGCGGCAGCGTGAAGGGAAATATAAGCTGTAAGAATGCTGTTATACAGCAGGCCAAAATAGAAGGGGATATCGTGTGTGATACACATCTTGAAATCAGTCAGGGCTCCTGTGTCCACGGCAATGTGAACGCCAAGCAAATACTCTGCGGCGGTCAGATCATCGGGGATACCCGAATCGAGGGGAAATCCCAGTTTCTGGCATCCTCTGCGATTTCCGGTGACATTCAGACGCAGTGTCTGGAGGTGGAATGCGGCGCCGTGCTGCAGGGAAATCTTCAGGTACAAGCTTCCTGTTCTGCGTAACCATGACCCGGCTCATAATCGTTAAGCAGACAGTATTATCTATCGGAAACAACAGCTGACATGAAGTCATAAAGCGACTGCCCTGCCTATCGTAAAACGTAAGCCGTCATCAATATCAGCCTGAGGCTAGTACGCACAGCGTAGCAATCAAAGCTCGTAAAAGACACGATGTTTATGAATATTTGATATAAGCACAGCGCTTTGTTTCCATATCAAGACCACAGTAGATAACCACAGCCAAATTAAAACATCGTGTTTGTTTCTGAAACGTACACGATGTTTTTTCATCCTGAAACAGGTGGTTCCACGAACTTATAGCCCTTGCCCCAGACGGTCTGAATAAACATATGATCCCCCCAGGCCTCCTCCAGCTTTTTACGAAGATTGGCGATATGTACCTGCACTGTATGTGTGGAATTCATATCCGGCATCTTCCATACCCGCTGGTAGATTTCCGATATGGTATACACATGCTCCGGTGTCTGTGCCAGCAGCACCAGGATATCGAATTCCGACATGGTTAACGGAACCCTGTTATCCTGAATCTGTATGGTTCTTGCATCCAGATTGATTCGGAGTGGGAAAAAATTCAAAATCTTCTGTCTGGAGGGTATTTGATAATACTGCCGTATCCTTGCCTGTATGCGAAGATACAGCTCTTCCAGAGAAAACGGTTTGGTAATATAATCATCCGCTCCCATCAGAAATCCATTTTTCAAATCCTCCTGTGAGGAAAGATTCGTCAAAAACACGATGGGTACAGAGCTGAAGCTGCGTATTTTCCGACACAGATCAAACCCGCTTTCCCCCTTAAGAAGCACGTCCAGAACGATACAGTCTATCGTTTCCTGTTTCAGCACCCGAAGACCCTTTGAACCGCCGGTGGCAGTAAATACATCCTCATTGTTCTTCTGCAGATACTGCTCTGCAGCAATCAGTACATCTTTATCATCATCAATGATAAGAATCTTACTCATGATCCATCCTCCATGTCATTCTTATTGTATATTGTATCAGAAAAGTGAATGACAAAACATGGAAAACCGGATGGCTTGAAACTTTCTTGAACATTTAGGAAATTCGAAAAAAGGCTTTGGCATTGTCATAGAATACCTTTTGAAGTGCTTCTTCATCCAGACCGCTGACGATCACCTTCTGCATTTCCACGGACGGATGATGAAACGGGCCATCAGTGCCGAACAGGATACGATCTGCACCGACACTCTCGTATGCCTCTTTGATTTTTGTATGCATCGGCATACCGCTCATTTCCAGATACAGATTCGCATAGCGACGAGCCATTTTCAGGCTTGCGTCGATATACACACCGTGTCCGTGTCCCATATGAATCATCATCACCTTGACATTGGGAAAGCGCTCTGCGAGAAGCGCAATACTCCAGGGAAGGGAATAGGGTGGATGTCCGCAGTGAATACAGACAGGAACCTGATAGTGCTCTGCCATCTCCATGACAGGATCAACACATACATCGTCCGCCACAAAGGCATGCCTGAGCGGATTCAGCTTTACTGCCTGAAAGCCTTTCTCCAGATACTGCTTCAGCAGCTGTGTGCAGTTTTCCTTGAGCGGGTTAACATACACAGCACCAGCAAAACGATCCGGCCATTCGCTGATTGCCCGGTATACGGCCTCATTATTTTGGGAACAGATAACCGTTTTCTCAATCTCATACATATCCATCAGCTCGAGAAGCTGTTGTGGAGTCGCCGCTACATTTGCCCAGCCGCCGATTTCACCGATATGCGCATGTGCATCTATTTTTTTCATATACGTTTCTCCTCAAAAAATGAAAGCATCTCCGTGCGGGACAGCATCGCAGACAGTACCGTAAAAAGGACGAGTCCGATGACTGTCTGCATACAGATTCTCGCAACAGAGGCGATTGCAGGTACAACCCCGGTCAGGGGTATTTTAACAAGTGTATAAGCAATAATCTGAAAAACGCCTCCCGTTCCCGCTGCGATCAGTCTGTTTTTTAATCGTGATTTCTCCAGTAAAAGTCCCATGATCCAGCCCATGGCATATTTTATAAAAAAGGTTGGCAGCACCCAGACAGCGGCACCGCTTAGCAAATCGGATAAAGCACCACCAAGGCCCCCGGCCAACGCCCCATGTTTTCTCCCCAGAACCATCACCCCCAGAAAAATCATACAGTCCCCCATATGCGTGTACCCTCCGGTTGCCGGATTGGGTATCTTTATAATATAGGTTGCGGTAAATATCAAAGCTGTCATAAGTGCTGTCATTGCCAGCTCCTTTGTCTTTTCATGCTGCATACAAGCTCTCCTCTCTATGAAATTGTATACATTCTACCATTAAACTGTATATTGAAAAATGAACAGTTTTATAAAAATAAAAGATAACAGTTTTATTAGGATAAGAGATGAATTTGTTTGCATTCGATAAAAGCTATCCATTCATTAAGGGCAGCTGTTTTCAATATGTTTCATCAATGGGAAAAGCATGCACATTTCCTTACAGTATAAACATATAAGATACCTGCAGGTTTACAGTACGTTTCAGCATATAAGGTAATTGTGTTTGAAATCACACCACGATTGTATGCTTCTTGTCAGAGAATGCACGATTTACACCGCATATGAAAAAGCGATTTCCCATTGCATCAAGAGAAGGAAATCGCCTTTCATTATTTTTTACAGTGAACATTTTCTTATTTAAAGGATTCGTTATTTTCAATAAAATTTATAAATGCCCTGCACTGCTCTGCCAGAAAGGGCTCGCTTTCTTTTAAAACCAGTTTCCCGTCTGTCACCTGTTCCAGTGCATTTGGTATCGTAAGCCGCGGCACATTCATAACCCTCATATTGAGAAAGCTCAACAGGGTGACCAGCTGATCCTGTGCAATCAGCGTACCGGACATGCCGGGTGTAATACCGCTTACGGCTGCCGCCTTTCCATTTAAAACCCGCTTCTGTGCTTCATCCGGACGGGACATCCAATCCAGAAAATTTTTTAATACCCCGGAAATGCCATGATTGTATTCCGGTGAAAAGAACCATATGCCATCCGCCTCCTGAAGCTGCGTACGCAGGCGCTGTACAGCAGCAGGTGCCGGAAACTCAATATCCTCATTCATAAAAGGTAGATCCTGATAATCGAGTATTTCAAATACAAGCTCGTCACCGCAAAGAGCTGCGGCTGCTTCTGCCAGCTGACGGTTCAGGGATGCTTTGCGAAGAGAACCGACCACAGCTGCAATTTTTATTTTTTTCATAAGCTGCCTTCTTTCTATATCTGTATTCTAGTCCTGCGTGATGGAAAGTACAAGATATATGCCTGAAATCCTTTTATTCTCGCTTCAGTATATGCGATGATTTTATTTATATGCGTATTCCTCAAATATGACATAGTATTGTCATATTATGTCTGATACAATGGAGTCAGAAAGGAGGGATCACATGCAGATACAGAGAATGTTTGAAATCGTCTATATCCTTTTACAGAAACGAAGAGTAACTGCCAAGGAGCTCGCAGAGCATTTTGAAGTCAGCACGCGTACGATTTACCGTGATCTTGACGCACTTTCCATGGCGGGAATACCGCTGTACACCAATAAGGGACATCAGGGTGGTATATTTTTGATGGAGGATTATGTACTCCACCGTTCCATGTTCAGTGAAGAGGAACAGCAAAAGCTGATGGCTGCATTGCAGAGCTATCATATTGCAGACCCGCAGGATGTGGATTCCCTGCTTACAAAATTAAGCTCCACCTTTTCCGCAAAGCTGACCAACTGGATTGATGTTGACTTTGTGGACTGGGGATCCGACCACAGTGCCAATCGCAAATTCCTTCTGTTGAAGGATGCGATTCTTGATAAACAGAGGATACAGTTTTCCTACCATTCCTCCTATGGCGCCAGCACTACAAGAACGGTTGAACCATTGCAGCTGCTGTTTAAGGGGTCCGCATGGTATCTGATCGGCTACTGTACAGAGAAACAGGCACAGCGTTATTTCAAGCTGAACCGCATGGAGAACCTTCATAACACAAAGGAACATTTTGAGCGGGAGCTGGATACATCCAGTCTGCCGCATGATCAGAATGAATATAAGAAGGATTTGATCCATCTGGTTCTGGAAATGAAGGAAAATGTCGCCTATCGCATCTTCGATGAATATGATTCCTCCTGCTTCCGGCGAAGAGAGGATGGAAGCTTTCTTGTTACCATTGATTTTCCAAAAAGCGAATGGATATACGGGTATCTCATGTCCTTTGGAGATTCCCTACGCATCCTGGAGCCTGTGGATATACGGGATGAGGTTATCAATAGAATGCGACATGCAGTCAAGCAGTATGAGTAATATGACATACTGATGTCCTATATGGTGTGATAGGATATAGAAAAAGGAGATGGAAGCGATGGAAAAGAATATAAAGCTTGACTATAAGAAAAAGTATAAGGACCTCTATCAGCCGAAAATCACGGGTATGCTGATCGATATAGCGGCAATTCCCTTTCTGATGGTGGATGGAAAAGGAAATCCGAATGAGGAGGATGGTGATTACAGCAAGGCGATGCAGTTGCTTTACGGTATCACCTTCACGATCAAAATGAGCAGAAAGGGGACCAAGGCTCTGGAGGGCTATCACGATTATGTGGTGCCGCCGCTGGAGGGACTGTGGGAAATGAAGGGAATCAAGGGAATGGATTATTCCCGTAAGGAGGATTTCCTGTGGACATCCATGCTCCGCCTTCCGGAATATGTAACAGAGGATGTGTTCGCATGGGCATGTGAGGAGTTTCATAAAAAGCACCCGGAGGCAGATATCAACCGAGTACGTATGGAATGGTATGAGGAGGGGCTCTGCGCACAAATACTGCACAAGGGCTCCTATGATGAGGAACCGGCATCCCTAAAGAAGCTGCATACCTTTATTGAAGAAAACGGCTGCTGTGTGGATATCGGCTCAACTGCAGCCAGCGGACAGCTTAGAAAGCATCACGAAATCTATCTGGGAGATCCGAGAAAGTGCAAGCCGGAAAATCTGAAAACGGTACTGCGCATACCGGTAAGAAAACAATAACGGAAACCATCCGTAAAGGAGAAAAAGAGCATGGAATATATACAGCTGACACAGGAAAATTTACAGAAGGAGCACATCTGCTGCAGTATGACAGAGAAAAAAGGGGATCACAGCGTCACGGATAAAAAGGCTTGGCTGAAGGAACGCATGGAGGAGGGGCTTGTATTTTATAAGGCCGATGTACGCGGTAAGGTTTTTATTGAATATATACCGGCTCAAGCCGCATGGTTCCCTATTCAGACAGACAACTGGATGCACATCAACTGTCTGTGGGTTTCCGGAAGCTTTAAGGGCTGCGGCTATTCCGATGAGCTGCTGGAGCACTGCATTGCAGATGCCAAAGCGAAGGGAATGCATGGTCTTACGATTTTATCAGGGAAAAAGAAGCTGCCCTATTTGAGCGATCCCTCGTATCTGAAATATAAAGGCTTCATCCCTGCTGATGAAGCAGGTGAGTATGTTTTGATGCATCTGCCGTTTCATGCGGGTGGAGAGAAGCCGCGCTTTGCGGATGGTGTATTGCGACCGCAGCATCCGGAAAACACCTTTGTATTGTATTATACCGATCAATGTCCGTTTGCCAGTCAGTATGCGCTCAAATTCGCGGAATGGATGAACAGCTGGGGACAGGCCTGTGTTGTTCATCATATAACCACACGGGAAGCTGCCCAGAGCTGTCCGGGACCGGTGAGCGGCTATGCGCTGTTTTATGGAAATACGTATCTGACAAATGAAATCCAGTCGGAGAAAAAGGCTGAAAAGCTTTGGAAAACCTATGGAAGCAAGACTGTGCAGGCTGGATGATATCTTCCTGGTAGGCTGTGAAACAAAACTGGGAACATCCCTGAGCAGAAATGCCGGCATTTCCATGGCATTCTGGAAAAGGTTTAATGAACAGCTGAAAATGTATCATGTGAAGCAGGGAAAGCAGTTTGTGAAATATGCCCTCACCCGGCGCGGATCACAGGGTCTGACCTATGCATGCGCTGTTCCCAGTGCACAGCTGTATCCGGATCACTTTCAGATTTACCGTATTCCCAAAGGGGAGTATCTGTGCGTGGAGCATCATGGTGATATGGCAAAGCTTCCGGAAACCATCGATAGAATATTCAAGCAGGAGCTGAAGGACAGACAGCTGACACCTGCAAAGGGAGCGCTTGTTTATTTCGAAAAGTATGATGAGCGGTTTCACTACCGTCAGGACGCTTCGGTTATTGAGCTATATATTCCACTCGCAGGAAATGCATGCAAGTCCATGGAGGAGATTGAGGCGAAGACAATTTTACAGGGGGGCGGAAATACCATCGGGCAGTTTTCCTGGTTTGGTATGGATTTTAATATGAATCTGTATAAGGGATGCAATCACGGCTGTATCTATTGCGATTCCAGAAGCAGCTGCTATCAGGTACAGGAATTTGACCGGGTACGGAAAAAGAAGAATGAGCTGCTTATTCTGGAGCGTCAGTTAAAGGGGAAACGGAAAAAAGGAGTGATAGGCATCGGTGCCATGTCGGATACCTATAACCCTTTTGAAAAGCAGCAGGAAATTACAAGAGGTGCATTACAGCTGATTGACCGCTATGGATACGGTGTGGGAATCGATACCAAAAGCACTCTGGTGCTGCGCGATCTGGATTTGCTGGCACGCATTGCCTCACATAATCCTGTTATCATCAAGCTGACAATCACCTGTGCGGATGATGCTCTGGGAAAGATGATTGAACCGTATGCCCCAAGCTCAAGTGAACGCTTTCTGGCATTGGAGGAATTGCACAGGGCCGGTATCTATGCGGGGATTTTGATGATGCCCATTCTTCCCTTCATCAATGACACACCGGAAAACATCACCGGTATCGTCGAGCTTGCGGCAAAGCATCATGCGAAATTTATCTACCCTGCATTTGGCATGACTCTGCGGGATAATCAGAGGGATTATTACTACTATCAGCTGGATCATTATTTCCCGGGAAAACGCAGACTGTATGAACAGCGCTATCATAATGTTTACAGCTGTGATTCTCCACATGCCGCAAAGCTGTATAAGCTGTTTCAGACAGAGTGTCGGAAATACGGTATCCGCTACCGTATGAATGATATAATCCGGGGCTATAAAAAGCAGCAGGTTCAGCAGGGGCAGCTGAAGCTGTAGAGCGATACAGATGCTATCTCTACTGCGAATTGAGCAATAAGAGAATTTCATCAGCTCCCTCTATGTCCCCGACGATTGAAATACATGGACAAAGGGAAAACGAATGCTTGAAAAAGAAGATGGGAGGTATTTATGAAGCGACCGGAATTATCAAGAGCCTTAACACCGGAACAGTTTCAGGAAAACTATTATCTAAAGGAGGAGCTGCAGGCGTTTTTAAAGGCATGCGGTGTAACGGCAGCTGGCAGCAAGGCTGATTTAAACGAACGTATCCTTCAGATATTACATGGAAATGCGATATGTTCTGCCGTAAAGCAAAGAAAAGTAAAAAACAACCGCACAGACACGCTGTGTCCCGATTCTATCATTGAGAAAGATCTTGTTTGTTCACAGAAGCACAGAGCATTTTTCAAATCTATGATTGGCGGTAAGTTTTTCTTCCATGTGGAATTTCAGGACTGGCTGAAAACCCACGCAGGACAGACATATCAGGATGCCGTGGATGCATGGTATGCCATACAGGAACAGAAGAAGCATAAAAAAACTGTTATCAGCCCGCAGTTTGAATACAACACATATATTCGAGCCTTCTTTGCGGATAATCCGGGGCGTTCTTTAAAGGAAGCTATTATGTGCTGGAATCATCGAAAAGCCATACCGGGACCGCACGTATATCAAAAAGAGGATCTTCTGGTTTTAAATGAGCAGGAAGATGAAAGATAGCCTAGTTTCATATAAACGTATTTCTGCAATTGCAGTTATGCGTTTTTTCTTTGATGCAGTTATGTTTGACATAAGGCTTACACCCTTTTATTAAATAAGCACATTATTCTCAAAAACTGAGAAATACAGTATATGATACTTATTATAAAAGCATGTAAATTTGATACCAACCTTCTTTATCTCAAAAGACTTTGTATGTAGAATCATGTATATATTAAATTTTCCAAATAAAAAGGATACCTTACGATACCCTATATATACTGATTTTCCTTATGCTACATAGCCGCTATCAGCACCAGCTTAACGATTGATATCCGTAATTTTCACAACACGCGTACCAACACGCTGGGCAAAGACTTCATCATGTGTAATGATGAGAATCGCCATTTCTTTGCTTAAGTCTTTGATAATGGAGGTCACGGAAGCAATGGATTCCACATCCAGCGCACTGGTTGGTTCATCAAAGCACAGAACAGAGGGCTGCAGCATGCAGGCACGGGCTATCGCCACCCGCTGTTTCTGTCCACCGCTCAGAGTGGAGGGATAGGCATGCAGCTTATCACTGATCTGCAGCCGTTCCAGTAATTTCTCTGCCTTTTGAACCGCATCCTCTTTGCTCATCAGCTTATGATAAACGGGAGCCTCAATCAGATTCTGAAGTACATTGCGATGCGGAAACAGCTGGTAGTTCTGAAACACCATGCCGACCTCCTTGCGCAGCGCCTTTTTTGTTTCCTTATCCGCGTAGACACTCCTTCCGTTTTCCTCTTTCAGAAGGTAGCTGTCATTGATGAGAATTTCTCCGCTGTCGGCGGTTTCCAGATCACAGAGACAGCGTAGCAGCGTTGTCTTTCCACTTCCACTCAATCCCATTAAAACAACGATTTCCCTTTCCTTCACATCCAGATCGACATTGCGAAGCACCTGATTATCGTGAAAGGATTTGTATAGATTTCGAATTTGTATACTCATACGGCCACCTCTACTTATAATAGTTCAGCCGTTTTTCCAGATAATTCAATCCGCGGGAAATCGGCATATTCAAGACCAGATAAATCACACCAACATAAATGAAAGGAAGTCCTGTCGCATAGGTACCGGCTGCGATTTTGGCATAACGCAGCAGCTCGTCGATTCCCAGAATGGAAACCAGACAGGTATCCTTCAACAGCGTCAGGCTCTCATTGATAAAGGAAGGAATACAGTTGCGCAGCGCCTGTGGAAGCAGGATATGCAGAAACGTATAGGAGTTGGAATAGCCGAGAAGCTTGGCTGCCTCCTTTTGTCCCTCATCAATGGATTGTATGCCACCACGCAGAATTTCTGTGAAATATGCGGTATAGTTCAGAAGAAATGCCAGTATAGCTGCCGTTGTCCGATCCAGACGGATGCCCAGATAAGGAAGACCGAAATAGACGAACATCAGCTGCAGAAGCAGCGGTGTACCTCTCATGATATAAATATAGAAACGAACGATGGTAGAGACAACCGCATTCCTTGACAGCCTGACATAGACCATGGGAAGTGCCAGAACAAAGGAGCCGACCAGCGTTACCACCCAGAAGAACAGGGTGATCTTCAGCCCTTCTACAAAGGCCGGAAGCAGCTGTATAAAGAAGTCCATAGCTTATTTAAACCAGGTATCCTTGATGTTATCGAAGGTTCCATCGTCCTTTAATTCCTGCATTGCCTTGTTGATATGTTTGCACAGCTCTGTATCATCCTTGCGCATTCCGATTGCATATTCCTCTTTACCGAAGTTTTCATCCAGTACCACATAGTTCACTCCATTATCCTGCTGCTTCATATAGTAACGCGCCAGAGTCTCATCTACAACGATGGCATCGCTTCTTCCGGATTCCAAATCCATGAAACAGTCATTGTTGGTATCAAACTGGGTCGGCTTGCCATCCTTTAAGCCTGCAACAAAGTCCTTATCCTTCATGACCGCATCATACGCACTGGAATTTTTCTGAACTGACAAGGTTTTATCCTTAATGTCCGCCTTTGTCTTGATTCCCGTCTTATCCGTTGTGATAATTATCTGACGGTTTTCCATATATGGATCAGAGAACAGCACCTGCTTTTTACGCTCCTCCGTGATGGAATATCCGTTCCAGATCAAATCAATATTCCCGGACTCCAGCTCTGTTTCCTTTAAATCCCAGTCAATGTTTTGAAACTCAACCTTCTTACCGATTTTCTTTGAAACGGCTTCTGCCAGCTCCACATCAAAGCCGACCAGCTTCCCATCCTTTTTAAATCCCATTGGCGCAAAGGTGTCATCTATACCAATGGTCAGTACCTCCTTGTCATCCCCCTTTGCTGCATCTGATCCACAGGCAGTTAAAGTGAGTGTGCACAGCAGTGCGAGCATTGTTAAAGCTATCCTTTTCATACGTTTTTCCTCCTCAATTTCAAGCGTCTGATGAAAAAAAGCTTCCATCCTCCGGATTTTGTCCAGAGGACGAAAGCTGTTGCTTACGTGGTTCCACCTCAATTTATCAGCTCCTTACGGAAACTGACCTCAGTAAGTGATGATCATGCTCATCGTCATGGAAGCATCACTTTGATCGGTAACGGAATCAACCGGCAGACACTACTATTGTTTCGCATCTGCAGCTCCAAGACGTGTTCCACAGCCAACTCATGATTCCCTTCTCAGCAAACGGGAACTCTCTTTCATGTCTGGACATGTGTACTATTTCTTTTCATCGCTTGTACTGTAGTTACAGTATACGGGATGAAAAATGAAATGTCAATGCATTTTGTAAGAAAATGTAAGAATGTGGTATCTCAATGAAATACATCAGAAAGTATTGAAAGAAAATGTAAAATTATATATTCTGCGATTCCTGCACCTGCCGCTTATACATACAGGTCCCCTCCTTCCAGGTTTCCAGCACCTGAATATTTCGTATCTCCTCCACCGGAATTTCCAGCGGATTTTGATCAAGGACGGCAAAGTCCGCCAGCTTACCTGCTTCCAGCGTTCCCTTTTGATCCTCCTCATGGTACTGCCATGCCGCATACTGCGTAATCGCACGCAGGGCCTCATAAACATCAATACGCTCCTTTTCCCCGAGAAGCACTCCGTTTTTTGTACGGCGAACAGCGGCACACCATACGGATTCCATCAGATTCGGTGCGATAACGGGAGTATCGGTATGCAGGGTGAACACAAGTCCAAGCTGCAACGCATCCCGCAATGGAGAAATCAGCGAAGCCCGCTGTACTCCGAAGTTTTCAATATGCACATCTCCCCAGTGCCATACATGTGCCGCAAAGAAGGAAGGAATCATTTGCAGCGGCTTCATCCGTTCCAGCTGTTCCTTTTGCACAAGCTGTGCGTGAATCATGACAGGACGTAAGGTATCCTTAGCATCCAGCTCTCTTACAATCTTTTCAAACTGTGTCAGATACTGCTCAGCTGCTGCATCACCATTGCAGTGTGCGAGAAGCTGCTGATGCTCCAGCAGACTTTTGCGAATACAGGCAGCCACTTCCTCATCACTCATCGTTCCATATCCGTAATAGTTGGCATCCCCCTGATAAGGTGTTTGCATCCATGCGGTTCGTCCCTGTGGAGAGCCGTCAAGAAACATCTTATATCCGCCGATGCGAAAATGCTTATGATACTGCACTCCCTTCGGCTTGCTTTCCTTTCGCAGTGCCTCACTGTCCCGGATTCCCACATAGCCGACCACATCCTGTTTCAATATATTACGAGCTGCGGCCTCTTTCAATATGGCATATACCGCCGCATTCATCATCCCGTCCTGTATGGTGGTAATTCCATAGCTGGCATATAGCTGCAAAGCATCCTCCAGCAGCCGCATCATCTCCTCGATGGATGGCATCGGCACATGATGCAGAAATGAAGTAAAGGCATTTTCCTCCATATAGCCGTTCAGCATACCATCCGTATTTCGTCCATATCTGCCGCCAACCGGATTGGGTGCATCAGGGGGGATATTGGCCAGCTGCATTGCTGTATATGATGCAACACCCATATGGGAGGATGCATGGGTAATCACGATTGGCCGCCTGCCGACAGCCTTTAGGACATCGGCATCCGGATGCCGGCGCTCCTTAAGCAGCGTATGATCATAGCCGACACCACTCACCCAGTCCTGCTCCTTCAAATGATGCTGCTGTATGAAATCAGTTAGTATGTGCTGAATATCCGCAAAGCTTCTTGCATTGCTTAAATCCGCCTGACGGAATGTATTCGCACAGGATACCAGATGGCTGTGAGCATCTATGATTCCCGGGATGATGACTCTGCCGCCCATATCCACACAATCTGCGGCTTTATATTCTTCCGGTATGTGATCACCGATGTAAACAATACTCCCATGTTCGATGCACATACAGGATGCTGTTTGTCTGTCCTTCATAGTGAGTATACGTGCATTTAAGATTTGTATCATAAAAAACACCTCCTGCTTATAGTGTACCACACGGTATGGATTTCATGAAATCCGGTTTGCCGGCGTAATTGATTCCCCTATGCAATTTATCCTTGGTTCACAGCACTGCCTGCTTTTTCTTAGTCTGCCCTGCCTAACCAGGAACACCACCAAGTCCTTTTCATGCAACACCAACCACAGAAAACTTTCTCTGTTAACAGGTCTTTATGCGTCCCCTCCCTTTCCTATCCGTATTGTTTCCATATACCCTACAAATGCAGATAACCTCCACGATATGGAAACAGTCTGAAAGCATATGAACTTTATATTTATCGTTCTTCTTCCTGTTTATCAAATTATCTTTCTCAATTCCTATGCCGAACACACTAGAAAATGGATTGATGCCTATCAGATGAGAAATGAGGAAGGCGAGATGGAAAGTAAGCGAAGCCTGATGAGGAGGATTTACATTCCGGAGATAAATGCAATTGTTAAGCGCAAGGGATTCGGGAAGCTGAATGACTTTGAACAATTATGCTAGGTTCTGCCCTTCGGGTACCTGTTAAAAATAATGATGAAGATGGTATATTAAAAACAGAGGAAAGGCTGATGAAGAAGGTTATACCCAAAGGGCACCAAGTGGAAACGTACAGAAAATTTCATGATGCAGAATATCTCCGGTCGATAGGGATGGCAACGCAGATACAGGAGCAGCGCGAAAAAAATGCTATTTTGGATAGTTTTGAAGATGGTGTTGAACAGGGAATTAAACAAGGCGTTGAACAGGGAATTAAACAAGGCGTTGAACAGGGAAAAAAGAAGGTGAAAGATTGCTTTTAAATCAACTAATGAAAAGTAAATATCATCAAGACTGCTCAACATGGCTGTGCTCTTTATCAATGGAACAGCTCGATCTTGTATCCAATTTATTATTCACCTGTGATACCTTACAAAAACTGAAAAATCAGCCTGCTGTTCACAAATAATACATATAAAGTACACAATAAAACTGTTTCAAATTCAGGTTCCTTCTTACTTCAGGGTGTATGCAACAGGAGACTTCAACACTATTGTATTTATCAATAGAAGTTAAAGTCTCCCTGTTTTGAGTTTATCCACATTCGAGAAAGAACCCAAATTCATAAAAACAGTTTTTCGACAGTTGCATATAGAAAATAATTGGTGTCTGCTGTTTTTATCAAGGTATAAAGCCTGCATAAATAGAAACAGATGTTCGCGGCACTTAATATTCATTTGTTACATATTCTTTATCAGCAAATTGTTTCATTACGCTGTAATAAAATGAAAATAATTTTGAAAATCTATTGACAAATCATGTAAATCGGCTTTATAATCAAGACTATACATTCGATTGATTCAGGAAGAGTAACAGAACCCTCGGATCCAAAGAGAGCTGATGACGGTGGAAATTCAGCGTGAAGAGATCTTGTGAATGGCCCTGAAGAGAAGCATCGGCGAAAAGTGATGAGTAGCTGATGACGCAATTCCCGCGTTATCTGAGGAAGCAGACATGTTGGTGTTTGTATAAGAGTGTTTTGCATTTGTCTTTTCGCAAAACGTATAGGTGGCTAAACGAAGATCCTTCGTCCTATGATACAGGGCGGAGGTTTTTATTTTTATTCTCACTCTTATACAGTAGCAGGAAAGGAAAATAGAATGGAAAATACAGAAGCAATTCTCTACTGTCACAGCAGACGATGGCGCAGCTTTTAACAGCCGCCTATGCAGAGGACAGGAGGAACCCTATGATCTATCCCGATTTACAAACTGTGCGTATTTACGCAGACACATATACACGAATTCCCGTTTACACAGCACTGGATTATGAAGCAGACGATATGCTTGATCTGTATGCAGCGCTGCGGGGACCCTATTCATTTTTTCTGGAAAGCGGTGTTCTGAACTCGTATGGCCGCTATTCCATCATCGCTTTACCCTGTAGGAAACGCCTGGTAAGCAGAGGTGGAACTACAGCTCTCATTCAATACGATGAAACAATACAGCTGGATGGAAATCCACTGGACATCCTAAAGAAAGAAATGCAGGAATGTGCTCCCATCTATCCGGAGCTGCCGGTATTTACAGGAGGAGCAATCGGTCATTTCAATTATGATATGATTCGCTTATTTGAAGCCATTCAGGATACCCGGCTTCCCTCTCTAAAGCTTCCCCTGATGCAGTTTGCATTTGTGGAAGAGCTGCTGGTGCTTGATCATGAACAGCACCGGCTGTATGTCATTGTGAATATGCAGACACAAAACGGATGTCCGGACAACGCCTATGACAAAGCGGTTCAACGCATTTACGAGCTGCAGGCTTTCCTGTCACACAGAAAGCCGTATAGTGGAAAGCCACTTGCAAGGCGAACCGTCACAAGCTCCATGAATAAGCAGCAATTCATGGCTAACGTGGAACAGGCGCAGAAGCACATACAGGAAGGCGATATCTTTCAGGTTGTACTGAGTCAGCGTATGGAGGCTTCGTATACAGAGGATCCATTGGATGCGTATGTCCAGCTTCGTTCACTGGGGAAAAGCCCCTATATGTATTATCTTGATTTTGATGAATATGTCATTGCCGGTGTTTCACCGGAGCTGCTGTTAAAGGGGCGCGGACGTTCCATTATGACGATGCCGATTGCCGGCACCCGTCCCAGAGGAGCTGATGAACAGGAGGATCTGAAAGCAGCACGATCCCTGCTGGAGGATCCCAAGGAGAATGCAGAGCACAGCATGCTCGTTGATTTAGGACGGAACGATATCGGCAGGGTATCGGATATCGGCAGTGTTCAGGTTCGGCATATGAAGCAGGTGCAGCGTTATTCCCATGTCATGCATATGACGAGCGAGGTACACGGTCGACTGAAGGAAAGCTGTGATATCTATGACGCACTCGCCAGTGTCCTACCGGCAGGAACTCTGTCCGGTGCGCCGAAAATCAGTGCAATGAATATCATTGAACAGCTGGAGCCGGTAAAACGGGAAATTTACGGTGGGGCTATCGGCTTCTTAGGCTACAATAAACAATTTGATGCCTGTATCACCATCCGTACCTTTATCTTTCATAACCATAAGGTCTATTTACAGGCAGGAGCCGGAATCGTAAAGGATTCCGTACCGGAAAAGGAATATGAGGAAACGCTGCATAAAGCAAAAGCCATGCTTCGTGCAGTACACGGTGAGGTGACGGTATGATTGTAATCATCGATAACTATGATTCCTTTACCTACAATCTCTATCAGGCAGTTGCCGTATATGCGCAAGATGTCATCGTATTGCGAAATGATGCTGTTGATGCCTCTATGCTGCAAAAGCTGAAGCCGACTGCTCTCGTGTTTTCACCGGGGGCAGGTCATCCCCATGCTGCCGGAAATATGGAATCTATCATTCAGCAGTGTTACAGGGATATTCCCATGCTGGGAATCTGTCTGGGGCATCAGGCCATAGCTGAGGTGTTTTCTTCCAGAATCACCTATGCAAGGGTGATTCGGCACGGTGAGTGCGATGCAATCACGCAAACAGCACCCTGCGCGCTGTTCGATGGTCTTTCCACCACATTTTTGGCAGCCCGCTATCATTCTCTGGTTGTAGAACAGCCGGGTGAGGAGCTCATCGTAACTGCTGAAAGCAGCACAAAGGAAATCATGGCGATTCAGCATCACCGCTATCCTGTATACGGCATTCAGTTTCATCCGGAATCGATTCTGACACCGGACGGTATGCGAATTATTGAGAATTTTATAACGAAAGCGAGGAGCTATGTATGTTAAAGGAATATATTAAAAAGGTCAGTGAACACCATGATCTGACAACAGAGGAAATGAAAACTGCCATGAATATCATTATGGATGGCAGAGCAAGCAGTGAACAGATCAGCGCATTTCTGATCGCAATGAAGATGAAAAAGGAAAGTCCTGCGGAAATCGCAGCAGCGTCCAGGGTCATGGTAAGCAAGGCGACACCGCTTCCAACCGATGTGAAAGGTATTGTCGATATCGTCGGCACCGGTGGTGACTGTCTGAATACCTTTAATATTTCCACCACCTCCTCCTTTGTATTGTGCGGTGCAGGACTGGCAGTTGCCAAGCATGGAAACCGCGGCGTATCGAGTAAAAGCGGAAGTGCGGATACCCTGGAGGCACTGCATGTCAACATCACCCTTCCGCCAAAGGAAGCAGCCTATCTGCTGGAGAAGGTTGGCATCACCTTTCTGTTTGCCCAGACCTATCATGAAAGCATGCGGCATGTCGGCCCGATCCGCAGACAGCTTGGATTAAAGACAATGTTTAATATTCTCGGACCCCTGACGAATCCGGCACATCCCGATACCTATGTCATCGGTGCCTACAATGAGGAAATGGCAGATGTCATGATTCATGTCTATCAGGAAATGGGTGTTAAACAGGCAGTGGTTGTGCATGGGGACTGCGGTATGGATGAGGTTTCCATGACCGGAGATACCCTTGTACATGAGTTAAAGGACAATCAGATTCGTACGTATACGATTTCTCCGGAGCAATTCGGCAGAAAGCGCTGTCAGCTCCAGGAGCTTGTCGGCGGAGACAGTGTGGAAAACGCCAAAATTCTCATGGATATTTTACAGGGAGAGCACAGTGCCAAACGGGATGCCGTTTTACTGAACAGCGGTCTTGCCCTGTATATCAGCGGACGTGCTGACACCATGGAAGACGGAATCAGGCTGGCTGAGCAGAGTATCGACAGCGGACAGGCGCTGGCGAAATTCAGGATGTTTCAACAGCTGTCACAGGAGGTAGGTGCATGATACTGGATACGATCATAGAAAAGAAAAAAACTACACTGGAGGAGGAGCTGATGCGGATGCTTCCAAGAGAACAGGGTAAGATCGCCAAGCAGATGAAGCTGTATGATTCATTATTCGTTATCGGAGAAATAAAAAAAGCAAGTCCCAGCAAGGGTGTCATTGTAGAGGATTTCAGCGCTGCGCGCTTTGCGAATGCGTATGATGAGGCAGGTATCAATGCCATCTCCATACTGACAGAACGCAATTTCTTTCAGGGCGGCTTGGAAAATATAGAAATTGCCCGTTCCGTGAGCGATCTTCCTATTCTGCGCAAGGATTTCATTATGGATGCCCGCGAGGTTGTGCAGACAAAGCGTATTGGCGCAAACATGATGCTGCTGATTGTGGCTATGCTGGATGATGCAACCCTGCGTGAATTCTATCAGCTGGCACGCTTTCTCGATCTGGAGTGTATCGTGGAGGTACACAATGAAAAGGAGCTGGAGCGGGCATTGCAGCTGCAGCCGGAAATCATCGGTATCAATAACCGCGACCTGCATACCTTTGCCGTATCTCTGGAAACAACAAAGCGTCTGGCTTCCAGAATTCCTGCGGATATCAGTATCGTTTCCGAAAGTGGAATTTTCACACATGAGGATATGGAGTATGTAAGAAAAGCAGGTGCAGATGCTGTTTTAATCGGAGAGAGCTTCATGCGCTGTCCGGATATCCGTACCCACCTGCAGGAGCTGAAGTATGGCAGTTGTAAAGCTGTGCGGTATTAAAAGTGAAGAGGATGCGGCACTGATGAATGAGGTGAAGCCGGACTATGTCGGCTTTGTATTCGCTCCCGGAAAGCATCAGATATCCGCAGCCTCCGCCTGCAGGCTTTCAAATATCATCCGATACAGCAGACTTGTCGGTGTTTTTGTGAATGAACAGCCTGCCGTCATAGCTAAAATTGCCAAGCAGACAGGTCTGGATGTTATTCAGCTGCACGGAGATGAAAGCGATGCGGATATCCGGCAGCTGAAAGAAAGCTGCAATTGTGAAATATGGAAGGCTCTGCGTATCGGTCAAATCGAGGATATGGATGCTGCAGCATTTCCGCATGCGGATCGTCTGCTTGTGGACAGCTATGTACAGGGCCTGCGCGGAGGAAGCGGAAAGCGAATCGCTATGGATTTATTACAGAAGCTGGACGTGTCCAGACTCATCATTGCCGGTGGAATCTGCAGGGATAACGTAAAGGAAATTCTGGCATTGCAGCCTTACGGCATTGATGTCTCCAGTGCACTGGAGACCAATGGCAAAAAGGATAAGGAAAAAGTGCGCACGTTTATGAAGCAGCTGAAGGGTTGAACAGAAGCAGACCAAGCACTGTAAAGGAATACTGCAATGGCGTACATTTTACAAGATAGATGCCCGTAAAAAGCGGGAGATGGGAGGCAGTATGACAAAAGGAATGTATGGAGCGTTTGGCGGACAATATGCGCCGGAAACACTCATGATTGCTCTGGAGGAGCTGGAGAATGCCTATGAGCAGGTAAAGGATGATGCGGATTTCCAGCAGGAGCTTCAGTTTTATTTAAGGGAATATGCGAACCGTCCTTCTCTGCTGTATTATGCAAGGAAGATGAGCGAGGAACTGGGCGGTGCAAAGATATATCTGAAGCGGGAGGATCTGAATCATACCGGTGCGCACAAGATCAATAATGTGCTGGGGCAGGCATTGCTGGCAAAACGAATGGGAAAAACGAAAATCATTGCGGAGACGGGTGCCGGGCAGCATGGGGTTGCCTCCGCAACAGCGGCGGCTCTTTTCGGTATGGAATGTGAGGTGTTCATGGGGGTTGAGGACATGCGCAGACAGTCGCTGAATGTATTCAAGATGGAGCTGCTGGGGGCAACGGTTACCGGGGTATCCAGCGGCACTGGCACCTTGAAGGATGCCTGCAATGAGGCCATGCGTGCATGGGCTTCCCGCTGTGATGATACCTTTTATGTTCTGGGCTCCGCCGTCGGACCACATCCGTATCCGATGATTGTCCGTGATTTCCAGAAGATCATATCAGAGGAAATGAAGGCGCAGTGTCTGGAAAAGGAAGGACGTCTGCCGGATGCAGTCATCGCCTGTGTGGGCGGCGGCAGCAATGCTATCGGTACCTTTTATGATTTTCTGAAGGATGAGGATGTTGCCCTGATCGGATGTGAGGCGGCGGGAAAAGGGATCCATACCGAACAGCATGCCGCAACCATTGCACGCGGCAGTGTCGGTGTCCTGCATGGCATGAAATCACTGTTTCTACAGGATGATGACGGTCAGATCATGCCGGTGTATTCCATTTCCGCAGGACTGGATTATCCCGGAATCGGACCGGAGCATGCCGACCTTGCCCAAAGCGGGCGCGTGCAATATGTGCCAGTCACAGATGATGAGGCGGTTGCGGCTTTTCTGTATCTGACAAAAACAGAGGGCATCATACCGGCAATCGAAAGCAGTCATGCGCTGGCCTATGCCATGAAGCTTGCACCGACCATGTCAAAGGACAGCATACTCGCAGTCACCCTGTCCGGACGTGGTGACAAGGATGTAAAAAGTATTGCGGAATATCTGGAGGTGGACATTCATGAATAGAATCGATGCAGTATTCAAGAGATTGAAGCAGGAACAAAAAATGGCCTTCATCGGCTTTCTGACAGCAGGTGATCCGGATATTCCCACATGTATGGAATGTGTGAAGCAGCTGGAACAAAACGGCTGTGATATCATTGAAATCGGAATCCCCTTTTCCGATCCGATTGCGGAAGGACCCGTCATTCAGGAGGCAAGTCTTCGCGCCTTACAGAATGATATCACAACAGAGACTGTTATGCGTATGGTGTCGAACATTCGCGAGTTCTCCCAGATTCCTCTTGTTTTCCTCCTGTATTACAACCAAATCTTCAAATATGGGGCAAGCCGGTTTCTCAGAGAAAGCGAAGCTGCCGGTATTGATGCTCTGATCATTCCCGATCTTCCCATGGAGCACCGTGAGGAATTAAAGCCGCTTGCGGATGCACATCATATACAGCTGATTTCCCTGGTAACACCTGTTTCCAGTGTCCGTAAGAAAAGCATTGCGGAACAAAGTGAAGGCTTTCTGTATTGCGTGACATCCCTTGGTGTAACCGGCGAGCGAACGGAATTTCAGGCGGATTTGAAGGCATTTCTAAACGAGCTTTCCGCTTACAGCGATACGCCAAAGGCACTTGGCTTCGGTATTTCCACTCCGCAGCAGATTACCGAGATGAAGTCCTATGCGGACGGTGTGATTGTCGGCAGTGCCATTGTGCGGCAGATCGGGCGACTGGCGAAGCAGGAAATCACGCTGGAAGAGATCGGCAGCTTTGTGAAAACACTTGCGGATGCGGCACATGCCTAGAAAGGGACAATGCGTCCTTTTTTTGTACCGATTACAACGAACGCTTCACCACTTCTACAGATGTACCTCCTATACCAGCCACCTTCTTCAGCTCACGTAAACCGGCGTCTTCTCTGCCCTGCCGTGATGATTTATCAGCTAAGCACTAACAGAATACATGCAGAAGCAAAAATGCATAGTTTATTTCCGCTTTATGGCAGTATTCTCTGTACCTTGGGATAAAAAAACCCTTATTTCAAACAATAGATTTGTTTCATCCGACTGCCTGTGAATAAGGGATTTTTTACAGTATGAATTTCATAGTTCCTTTCTCGATTGTAGATAAACTCAAAACAGGAGATTCAACATTATTGTATTTATCAATAGAAGTTGAAGTCTCCCTTTTGCATACACCCTAATGTTAGAAAGAACCTTTACATCATGTTATTTGCTTTTTCTTTCATCTTTAAAAACCGTTTTTTCTGCCTGTTCCTTGATAGTTTCCAGATTTGTTTTATACTGCTTGAATTTCTCAAGTGCCATCGCATCCGTCTTTTCATCCTCATAAAGGTAAATTGAATCTACATTTATCATATCAGATTCCTCAGACAGATCCGTTTCCTTTGCAGAGCTGATACCGGTGATCTTCACATCGTAATAATCTGTATTCTTTTCTGTGGAATACTTACTATCCTCTGTAACCTTTGTGCGATAAACATAATGTGCTGTACCGGTATGATCATAGGAACGATATTCATAATACACACCGATCAGCGCGACATGTTCAACAGTTACCTTGGTTGAAGAGAAAAAAGATGTGCTTCTGTCTTTTATATAGGCTTCCAATGCTGCTTTTGCCGCTGCCTCGAATTTATCAGAGCTTGCCTTTGGAATCTCTGCAAAGGTTTTATATACGATTTCCAATCCCTCTACCTTTACCTTCTTCTCTGGATTTTCCACCTTTACTTTACAGCTGTCTGCGGTAGCCTGACTGTATTCTGCTTTCAAAACTGCATCATCGCCGTTTTTCAGTTCGCCATCCTTTTCCACCTTATAGGTAACATCGCTCATAAACATACGGATATCTTCGTTTGTATGATCATAATCCGGATTACAATTGATATCCGCCGTTCCTTCACCGGATACGCCTTCAAAGGTAACGGTACAAGCAGAGGTCAAATCAATCGGTGTCTTCTTTACACTCTGATAAATACTGAATCCAGCAATGCAAACGATAACGACTGCCGCCGCAATACCGCCTATGATTGTATTCCGTCTGCCTTTTTCCGTCTTGTAATATGCCTTGCATTTCTCAGAAAGCTTAAGAGCATGATCCTGGGCTGCTGCTGATGCCTTTGATACAGCCTCTCCGGCAGCTTTTGCGCCCTCACTTAAATCCTTCATTGCCTCCTCGGCTTCTACCTGCTCATTCCTTTTCACAAACAGGATATAGATACTGATTCCTGCTGCTGCAATTTGTGCAAGCACCATGATGACGAGCATGATTCCCTTGTTATCCATACTGCCGGAATACGCCATCGCAGCGGTGAAATCACCACTTGCCAAAGCATGTACAGCCCGTATTGCCGAAAAGCAGAAAAGCCCCATCAGCAATGCAGCACCATTGCAGCCAAGCAAAAGCTTTCCCATAAATGAAGCATCCTTCAGATAACCGATTCGAAACGCATATCCTCCAACCAGTATTACAAGGATGACAAAATCGATGTAATACAGCACACACAGACTGCGAAAGGAAGACAATGCACTTGATAATCCGGATAAGCTGTCCAGTCCCTGTCCCACTGTGAGGTAAATAATCAGCATAATTACTGCCAGAATACCTCCCGCAATACTACCATACATCAGATATTTTCTTGTTGCATACTTTTTTAACAATTCCATTTCATTCCCCTTTCAAACAGCAAAAAAGCTATTCATGTAAATTATTATATCACACAATATCACATTGTTTAAAAAAACATATACATTTTATGAATAACCGCCGCTTATTTTTCAAGATTCAAACCGCTTGACATCTGTATCGGAGAAGTTCATAATGAACGGTGTTCAAGTTGGAGGTGGTTTATGAACAAGGTTGTTACCTCAAAAGAGGAGCTTCTGGATACTGCCAGACAGATTGTATTTCAAGAAGGCATTGATCAGCTCAGTATCCGGGTACTTGCTAAAAAACTGAATATTTCCGTTGGTGCTGTTTACAACTACTTCCCGTCAAAGTCCGACCTGCTGCTTGCCATTGTGGAAAGCTTCTGGAAAGGAATTTTTCACAAGGATATCTGCATTCTCAGTGAAACACTTCCCTTTGCGGATTTCTATGAGGTTGTATATCATCGGCTTGCAGAGCATATGGAGGATTTCTTTTCCGTACTGCTGGGTCAGCTGGATATATTGCGCAATACTGAAAAAGAGCGTGGAAAGCTGATGGAGGAACGTTATCAGCAGCATATCCGCGAGGGTTTCCTTTATGCCCTGCAGCAGGATTGCGATATCCCTGAGCATATCTGGAATGCTACCTTCACAAAGGCTGCCTTCATCGATTTTCTGATGGAGCATATGATGAATGATTTATCGCACCAAAGAAGGAGCTGTACCTTCACAAAGGAGCTTATCTGCCGGCTGCTTCAGGTAACGCACGGAACAACTACTCACGGCACAAAATAAACCATGTTCATATAATAAGGAGGAAGACACATGCAGGCTGTTATGGAAACTGCTTTTGATATTTTATATTTATGTACCGTATGTATACTGGGAATCACCATGATACGAAAGGCAAGAGGAAACCGTATGCTTTTCTTATTTGGCATCATGGCGGTAACCCTCGGGCTGGGAGACGCCTTTCATCTTATCCCCAGAGCCTATGCATTATGCACTGACGGACTTGCGGCTCACACGGCAGCATTGGGAATCGGAAAATTTATCACATCCATTACGATGACCATTTTCTACCTGCTGCTGTTTCGCATATGGGAGCTGCGTTATAACAGACACCGTCCCCTGCTTCGCACAGGCATGTATCTGCTTGCCTTGCTCCGCATGGCACTCTGCGTCTTTCCGCAGAATGCATGGACAAGTCCGAATGCACCGCTTAGCTGGGGTATCCTTAGAAATGTGCCGTTTGCATTGATGGGACTTTGGATCATCGTGCTGTTTTATCAGCAGGCAAAGCAGAAGGAGGATTTCGATTTCAAATACATGTGGCTTGCCATCACACTGAGTTTTCTGTTTTACATTCCGGTCGTCTTATGGGCTGATACCCTGCCAATGATTGGAATGCTGATGATTCCCAAGACACTCGCCTATGTATGGGTTGTATGGATGGGATATCAAATGATGAAAAAGGAGCTGAATTATTTATGAAAAAAACAATCAATCTTGCATTTTTATATGCGATTCTCGCCATGATTGGCGGAGTCTTTTATCGAGAATTTACAAAGCTGAGCGGCTTTGATGGACGCACGGCATTATCCTTTGTGCACACCCATTTGTTTCTGCTGGGAATGGTTATGTTTCTGATTGTCACCTTTTGTATCAAGCTGTTTGCCATTCAGGAATCAAAGAAGTACAGGGCGTTTATCATCGTGTATAATATCGGTGTTCTCCTGACCTCCCTGATGCTGGCGGTCCGTGGTGTTCTTCAGGTAAATGGCAGCACACTGACTTCTGCGGCAAACGGTATGATTTCCGGCTTTGCAGGTATTGGACACATTCTGGTTGGTATCGGTATGATTCTCCTCTTCCTGATGCTGAAGGAGAAGGTGAAGGAATAATGCACGTAGCGAAGAAATATCTGCTTCTGACAGCAGGCATTGTATGGGCAGCCGCAGGCTTCAATATTGTCAGGATCGGATGGCTGAGTACCAGCTATATGAGCATAGCAACTGCTGCTGCCGCGGTTATCACCTTCCTGATTTTCTACCATATGATTTTTAAAAAGCTGATTCATAAGCATACAGAGCGCATTCTTGCCAATACAGAAGATCGTATGCATATCCTGCGCTTCTTTGATGCAAAATCCTATATTATCATGATCTGTATGATGAGTTTTGGTATTGCCCTGCGTGCATCGCATCTTTGGCCGGATGTATGTATCAAGTCCTTCTATACCGGTCTTGGCTGCGCACTGCTTGCGGCCGGAATCGGCTTCATACGACAGTATGTAAAAACCAGTACCTTCCGATTGCATGCGAATTAGTCAAAACGATACAGCCTGTTTTGCACTACACTACAAAAAAGAAGAGAATTCAAATTTTACGTAAGGTATCTTTGAATTCTCTTTTTCATTTGTAATTGCTTTTTCTGGACAACCAGTTGTTTTATGCTTAACGGCTTTCTATTCCATCTTTTTTATTACACAGGTTTTCTTGTAGAAGGCGATGCCGTACCCGAGAATGTCGGTATAGCCCTTTCTGTGCAGACCCTCGATATACTGCTTTTCTTTGATCTGTTGTATTGCCAGCTCTGCACTCTTTTCCACATCCTCTTCACGCTTTGCCACCTTTAATTCAAACAGCAGTCCTCTGTTCTTGTTATACGCCGGTAGAACTGCAAGGTCGCATCTTCCAAAACCGGATTCCTGGTTGGAAACAATGCGATAGCTGCCCTTCCCCTGCAGCATGCCGTTTAGAAATCCATGATAATACTTCTCGTCATAGTCAAAATAGCTCATAGATTGAAATAATACGGTATTCAGAATTTCATTCGCTTCTTCCACATGCTCCTGCAGAAGTGCTTCCAGAAACGATGCCTGGTAGCTTCTGATCTGCTGCTTAAACCATTCTTCAAAAATGGTTGTGTAGATGTACTGTATTTCTTTATTGGGAATCATAAGCTGATAGGTGTTTGTGTCCGTTTTGCTTATAGCCTTCAGATAGCCGGTAAACAACAGAAAGCTGTATAAATTGTCTGTATCATCCAGTTCCCGATACGTCAGCTCCGGTTTGATTGTTTTTTCAATCATGCCGCCGCTGGACAAGATGTCAAAATCCTGTTTCATTTCCGCATTCCCCTGCTGTATGAAACGATATATCACATCATTACCACTCGTATTTGCCCAGAAGGATTCAGGTTCATCATCCTTCTGAATGATTTTTTTACATACATCAATACACTCCAGGGATTAGGCTCTGCCCACTAGTAGTGTAAATATCCTGATTACCATATCGATAACCATCGCGCCACGGGCGGGCAGCGCCTACCATTCCTTCACAGTACGTTCAAACTTTCTAAGCTCATAGTCATTCAGTAGACACATCACTTCTTCAGGTGTAAAGCCAAAATCTGAACTGGACTGTTTGTCAAAAACAGAATAGACATTAAAATTATTAAGACCTGTAAAAATCGATTCTTTTGCAATCCTCAGGCAGCCTGTTAATACCCCTTTTTCCAAGGCATCGTTTGTTTTTAATGCAGCACTGAAAACATTTCTTAAAAATTCCACCATTTGATCATAATAGCCATGCAGATAGGCACTTTGCAAGGGTACATCGCGCCATGGGCGGGCAGCGCCTATTCGTCAATCAACAGGATAACGTTTTGATGATAATGCTGCTGAAGACACTCGCAAAGGAATTTCAGCGCTGTCTGCTGGCTGACTTCATTCTTTGTTCCCATATAATATGCAGTCAGCAGTTCCTTGTCGATTGCATTGATCTGTTCACTTTCCAGTAATTCCTGATTTCGGCGGATGATATCACGAATGAAAACACTATACATTTCCAATTGCTTTTCGAAGGTGGTTTGCTTCATTTCCTTAAAGAAATCATGAGGACAGGATATTTGTTTAGATGCTCAACAGCATCACGCCGTTTCATAATATTTAAGCCGTTAAAGAGATAGGCGTTTTCTTTTTGCTTAATGGAAAAGAAGTAGTACAGCGTGCTCATATTCAGTGTCTTACCAAACCGGCGCGGTCTTGTATATAGGACCACCTTTTCCTCCAGAACATTTTTGATAAACATTGTTTTATCCACATAGTAATACTCTTTTTCTATCAGTTCTTTAAAGTCCTCGATTCCTATCGGCAAGCGCTTCATGATCATCAGCTCCTTGTATTTTTATACCACGTCCCCTGTTTTACACCAAAAGATTTCGCCATGATGCCAGCTAAGGATGTTTGCGCCTTATTAAGATAGAAGAGTATGAACAAGGGTGCTTATCATACAGCTACTTTTGTCTGGTATGTCCTCCTTTATTTACGATATACAAATACATAACAGTTCCAACAAATATAATCCAGCCATACCCCATACTATAGTCATATACAGCATGGAGTAAGATAGGAATCCATAACGTTTTAGATTCCTCAAATACATAGATAAAGCCATATCCGATAAACAGACCAAATCCTATATTCGATATGCAATCTGTCAGAAATACAGACAGATCACCACCAACCACTACCGTTGGATATACGGCATGTGTGATTCCCCGGAATAAACTGCTCAATACAATTGCCAAAGCTGTATTCTCTTTTTTCATTATGGAATACATCACACCCCGATACAAATACTCCTCTGAAAACCCGATGATGATTAAATCCTGTATAAACAGATAGAAGCCAGGCATGTTAAATTGCTGATGTACAACAAAAAAAACACAATACATAATGCATAATAACAATAACAGATACGTATGTCTGATTCTAAAAAGCGAACCTGTATCCTTTCGAAATACAAGTAAGCAGATAATCGGGAGCAGCATCACCGCTATCATTTGTGTAATTACTGATGATATGGATAAAACACGCAGATCAACACCTGCCACTTTTGCAATATACAAAACAACATATAGGATCCCTATTTCCAAGCAGCCAATTATAAACGCCGTTCATATGTTTTTCATTATTCACCTCATAACAGTAATTCCTGCTGGTGTTCTCACCTAATGCAGGCTATCATTCTAAAATAATCAAGCAAGCGGGAAAATCGTATGAATGGCCAGCCGATGCGCTTCCTTTTGTGCAAACACGGTACCCTGCATACCTTCGCACAGCTCCTTTACAATAGCAAGCCCAAGACCTGTATCTCTGCCGCTACCACCATTGTCCTTTGTATAAAAGCGTTCAAAAATCGCCTTTGTATCTACATCATCCACAAGGTCATTCTCAAACACAAGCTCGCATGTGTTGTCTGTTCGTTTTGCAGAGATAACAAAGGTCCCAAAGCCGTGACGCAGTACATTGACACACAGATTATGCAGCATTCGCTTCAGATATACCGGATCACCTGTCAGCATTGTCATAGGATCGACCTCCAGTTGAACCTGCAGCTCCTGCTGTTTGAAATCCTTATAATAATGCAGCAGTACTTCACTCAGCATATCATGGATACGAATCGGCTCCGGATGAAACTCAATGCTGGCACTGCTCAGACGGGTATACAAAAACAGCTCCTCCAGTAAATCCTGCAGATATGTCATACGTGCCCGGATCACCTGAAAGCAATGCTGCCGTTCCTCTTCGCCCTCTGCCGTTTCCAGCATTTGCAGATACCCGCTGATACTTGTCAGTGGAGTGCGGATATCATGTGATATATTGGTTATCAGATGTTTAAAATTATGGTCCATCCGCATCGCCTTCACACTTTCCTGCATATAATATTCCCGCAGCTTCTGCATTTCCTCGCATAGTGCCTTCATCTGCGGATCCATGGATGCTGAATAAAACCGGAAGGTGCTATGCTCCCGGTTGGTGTAGGTCAGCTGTTCTCTGATACAGCGGACATTTTTATGCTGAAGGAAGAGAAGCAGTAAAAGGAACAGACACAGCAATCCTAATACAAGCACGATAATTTCCAGCATATTGTTCCCTCTCTTCCTTATTTCAAATCTTTTTTCCGCAGCAGTACATAACTGCCTATATTATACAAGATTGCACTGGTAATTGCCACCATAGCAGCCCGGCTGTAGAATACAGCGTCCCAGGAATACGGCAGCTGACCGGATATCGCATACAGAATATAATCCGTATACTCCACCTTCAGTAATGACATAATCCCGGCATGCAGCATAAATACCGTCATACTGCCATAGCCTACAGACACCAGAATAGCAAGCACTTTGCTTCCGGTCGCATGAATGAGCATATTCAGAAAGGATGCAATTACAGTCAGTATCAGCATCTGCATCAGGGAATAGCATATAAACTGCAGGATGGAGAAGGAGGCAAAGGAATCCTGCTGCCACAGATTCTCCACTACAACCATGACAATGATCACAGCCCAGTATATAAACGCGGTGATAAATGAAAACACAAAGCGTTCCAGCAACAGCAGCTCCTTACGGTGCATCATCGGATAGATATTCTTCACGAAGCCGCTGGCATATTCCTCACAGAAAAACAAAGACAGAAAGATCAGTACCGCTATCTGATAAAAAGAGCTTTTAGGAAAGTAATAAAGAAAATCAACAAGTGTATCCTTTCCCTGATGAAAGGTCGCAAACGGTGTATTGTTCTGCAACCCCACAGCAGTCGTCAGCCATAAATACAACAGCAGCATAACGGTCATCGAAATATAAAAGGACTTCTGCCGCACCATACGATATAAATCCATTTTCAGATTATTCCACATGTTCTTCTCCCTCCTTCAGGAAATAGGCTTCCAAATCCTGATGATGATCCTCCATGCCATAAAGTGCCACATCATGCAGTACCAGCTGTCGTGCGATATGGGAGGGGTCCTCATAATGATCATACAGACGCAGAATCCCCTTTGGCAGCACCTCATAGGTTTGAACAAAGCATGTTTCCTCCAGGATAACACTTGCCTTTTTCACATCATCCACCCGCAGCTGAAAGCAGTCCCTGCAGCGTTCCAGCAATTCCTCCTTTGTGAACTGCTCAATAATTTTACCAGAACGAATCACAACGAAATCCGTAGCAACCTTATCCAGCTCCGCCAGCATATGGGAGCTGATCAGGATACTCATGCCGCGTTCCTCCTGCAGACGCTTCAGCAGATCACGCATATCGCAGATTCCCTGCGGATCGAGTCCGTTTGTCGGCTCATCCAGAATCAGCAGCTCGGGATCCCCCAGCAATGCCATCGCAATTCCCAGACGCTGCTTCATTCCCATTGAGAAATCGCCTGCCTTTTTCTTTCCTGTAGTCGAGAGTGAGCAAAGCTTTAAAAGCTCTGTTATCAGCTCATGGCTGCAGCACCCAAGCATAAGTGCCTTCATTTTCAGATTATCATACGCATTCAACGCCGGATACAGTCCCGCATGTTCTATCAGCGTCCCTACACGCCGGAATACAAACGGGTCCTCACCGGGATGCTTGCCAAACAGCTTCAATTCTCCCTGTGTTTCATGCAGCAAACCGCTCATCAGCTTCATAAGCGTGGATTTTCCTGCACCGTTTGGTCCGATCAGACCGGTAATCGATCCTTTTTTCATATGAAAAGATACCTGATCTACTGCTGTGAAATTATGAAATTTCTTTGTCAGGGCCTTCGTTTCTACGATCCATTCCTTCATATTATCATTCCTTCCTTGTATATGAAGATTATAGCAAATGAAGTTTCAGAAACTGTCTGGAAAAGGTTAAGAAAGAATAAAGAAAAGGACCTTAGTCCTTCCATTTGAATCCGATGCCCCATATCGTTTCAATATATTCCTGTTTCGAAACTGCATGCAGCTTGCTTCGGATATTACTGATGTGAACATTGATGGTCTTGTCATCTCCCAGATAATCATCTTCCCATGCATATTCATAGATTTCCTTTTTCGTACGTGCCCGTTTTACATCCCGCATCAGCAGCTCCAGAATCCTGTATTCATGTCTTGTCAGACGAATTTTCATCCCCTGAATTTCCAGATGACAGAAATCCGGCAGAAGAACAACACCGTCTACAGCAATGGCATGCTCCTGCTTCGACATTCGTTTGCGCAGCTGAACCTGAATTCTGGCCTTCAGCTCCTTTAAATCAAACGGTTTGCATAAATAATCATCAGCACCCTCATTCAGCAGAGCCACGCGGTCGTCGATTCCATCCTTTGCGGATAGCACGATAACCGGAAGCTGCTTTTGCTTCAGCTCCCTGAGAAGCTGTTCTCCACTGACTCCCGGCAGCATCAAATCAAGCAGTACAAGCGATACTTCGGTGTGCTGCAAAATCAGACGTGCCTCTGTTCCGGAATATGCGTCCACACAGATATAGTCCTTTTCCAAATATTCATCGATCATATTGTGGATGGTTTCGTCATCCTCCACAATCAATATATGTTCTTCACTCATAGCTTGTAAAGTCCTTTAAGGGCAGTGTGTCGGTTATCTTCATGCCAAGGCCCGAAAGCAGCGCAATGCCTTCCTCACGATATGAATCTGTCTCCAGTGCAGCCGGCTCATGGGCATCAACTCCGATGATCGCCGTATTGCCAACCTCTGCCGCAGTCTTCCAGAAATCAATATGCGGATACTGCATGGTATGCATGATGTCATTATAGGCAGCACCTGCCAGATTGTATTCCAGTGGTATATGTAATTCCTTTGCAGCCTGGCACAGACGTATCGATTCGCGCTTTGCGACTTCATCAAACACACGACGGCCCCGCATGAACAGATCCGGATGACACAGGTAGGAATATAGATTGGTCTTCATCCCGGCGATGGCTTCATCCACATAGGCGATCAGCCATGCCTCCTCCTCACATGCGGTCCCAAAGTACACGCGTTCCTCATCCGTCTTAAAATAATGATTACCGAAAATGATATAGTCAAGCTTTTTGTCAATCAGAAACTGCTTTAGCCAATCGATATATTTGGGGAAATATTCGCATTCCAAACCGATTTTAATGGATATGCGATTCTTATATTTCTCTTTTAAAGATGAAACGGAGGCATAGTAGTCATCGAACTTCGACAACGGCATCCGCATATTCGCCACAAAATCGCTGTCATAATTCCATGGGGAATGATCGGAAAATCCAATTTCCTCATAACCGTTTTTTATGGCACTTATTACATATTCCTCATCCCTGCCTGAGGCATGCATACAGCGCCGGGTATGCATGTGATAATTTGTTTTACGCATAGCTGCTCCCTTCTTTTATCAACAGGTATACTATACCACAAGTTAAGAGGGAATAACAAAAAACCGACTGTATTTTATGCTTTTACATGCAATACATATAGCCGGCTTGCAAGTTTTGAAGTAGGCTGCCGTACAAACAACAGCCTGATTTCTACCTTTTTCCTTTGCCCTGTAAAGTGCCTGATCACTTCGTTCATACACATCATGAAAGCAGACCTGTGCATGTTCAACAAGACAGCAGCCTATGCTTATGGTCAGCGTTTTCTGCATCTGTGGCAGGCGGATGGTGCGAATACGCCGAGCAGGGTATCTATAACATGCTGCAGCTGTGCCTCATTCTGTATCCCGTTCAGATATATGCAGAACTCCTCCCCACCGATTCGTCCGGCAATATCATCCGGGCGCAGCACATTTTATATTTCATGCCTAAACTCAAAGCTTGCTGCAGCTACCTTTTCCGTGAAGGTATCGTAAAAGCAGTTTCTATCCCGTAAAGATATAGAAAAAAAGGTCAAGCCTATCATTTTTTTAACACGATATCCTCGACCTTTTCATTACACTGTTTTGCTTATATGACCACAGGTAAGACAATTTCCGATAACCACTTAATTAAAGTACACGAGTTCGTCATCCAGCGGCAGTACCTCGGTCAGCTGTTTTACATATAGAACCGGGACATCTCCCTGATATTCCTCATCAAATTCGACTGCAATCTGCGCCGTGATGCTGACCCAGTCCTTCGGGATCAGATTACTTGCATGCTCATAATGACACAGCAGCCCGATCAGTGAGGTATCATCTGCGCAACAGACCATGGCATAGCGTCCAAAGACAAATGCATTCGGTATTCCATCCACATGCGTTGCGATGACCTTTCCTTTCAGCTCTACGCTTTTTCCCTCATATTTACGGGGATGCTCGAGAGCGTCCATATACCACAGACCGTAATCGCCGTCCGCTATGCGTATTACATCCGCATGAAGATCAAACGGCATTTCGTCATCGCCAAGCTCCACGATCTGCCCATCTCTTGTCTCATAAATCAGCTGCGCACCCTTATTGATTGCTTTTATATTGTTTCTCAGATACAGCTTTTTCGTTGTTTCATCACAACGATTAAAGATAATCGTTTCCGAATGCAGCAGCTGATCGTAAATCAGGGAGCGCATATTATTCAGATAAACTTCAAACGTGGAGGCATCCACAGTAGAAAGAATTTGAACCAGCAGCCAGTCAAAGGGGTATTCTACATCCATAAAGCTATTTAAATTCCAGGTTCCGTTAAATTCAATCATCACTCGGTCAGGTTCAATCAGACTGTCACATTTCTTTAAAAACTCATAGCTCATCGCCGCTTCATTATCCACAGTAACCAGTGCGGTATTTGTTTTTGTCAGAAAATCATCATCGTAGTCTTCCATACCTTCTTCACAGGCGAGCAGCAGTGTGCGCTCTCCAGTATTGAATCCCGTATCAAGCAGTGTTTCCTTAATCAGTGTTGTTTTACCGCTTTCCAGAAATCCGGTAAACAGATATACAGGTACTGTCATAGCCTTCTCCTATTCCGCATGAAACAGCTCTTTCAGCTTATCTTCTTCAAGCTTGGAGCCGATGACACAAAATCTTCCGGTATAGGTTGGCTGCCCTTTTCGAATTTCATATTCTTCCGGAACCAGATCAAAATACAGCCATTCCTTACTTTCAGTTTTCAGCATTCCCTTAGCACGCAGGATGATGCCGTATTCCTCACTATTGGAGAGTTTCTCCAGAATTTGGCGAAGCTCCTCTTCCCCATAGGTGCGTACGGTTTCCATTCCCCAGCTGGTAAACACCTCATCCGCATGATGATGGTGATGATCATGATGATGCCCACAGCTGCAGCTTTCCCCATGCTCGTGATGATGGCCATGGTCGTGACTGCATTCCTCACCTTGCTCGTGATGGTGGTCATGGTCGTGACTGCATTCCTCATCATGCACGTGATGGTGGTCATGGTCGTGACTGCATCCCTCACCATGCTCATGATGGTGGTCATGGTGCTGATGGCATGTCGGACAGATGTCCGCTTCCTCCAGCAACTCCTTTTCCAGTGATTTCTTTTGCTCCATTGCCTCCAGAATCTGTTCTCCGTTCAGCTCATCCCATGGTGTCGTTATCATGGTCGCATGTGCATTATGCCCTCTAATATCATGGGTCACACTTTGCAGCTTTTCCTCATTCAGATTCTGCGTACGGCTTAAAATAATCGTATTGGCATATTCAATTTGATTGTTGAAAAACTCACCGAAGTTTTTCATATACATGCGGCATTTCTGTGCATCCGCAACCGTCGTAAAGCTGTTCATACAAATTTCGGCTTCTTCCGCCACTCCCTGTACCGCTTTTATTACATCCGACAGCTTGCCGACACCGCTAGGCTCTATGATGATCCTTTCCGGATGATATTCCGCAAGCACCTTCTTCAATGCCTCGGAAAAATCACCAACCAGAGAACAGCAGATACAACCGGAATTCATTTCCCGGATTTCTATTCCTGCATCCTCCAGAAAACCACCGTCAATACCGATTTCACCAAATTCATTTTCAATCAGAACAATCTTTTCCTTATGTAATACATCCTTGATCAGCTTCTTGATCAGCGTTGTTTTTCCAGCTCCCAGAAAGCCGGAGATAATATCGATTTTCGTCATTCCAATAACCTTCTTTCCTGTTCCTTTGCAGTATTCCCAACGTCTGTTAGTATAACACCAGGATGCGAAACTTTCAAATACAAAACCATCCTCCTCGTAATGCTGAAAGGAAATGTTAACTCCATCTTTGCCCTTCCTTATCATAAAGACCATATTCCATGACAATTGGAACTATACTCTTTATCAGCTGATTCTTACCGGTACAAAAGGCATCCGCGTTCCCAGTCAAAATATTTAATGATGGCTCTGTCATTTTTACTATCCTATTATTTGAAGCAGCATCTTATAGAATTAGCATCACGACCTTTCCTATATAGTAAACACCCCTGCATTTGCATACGCAGAAGCAGGGTGTTTCCATGATTTTCTTATGTAAGGAACCTCCAGCTATAAATACCCTCAGGATTCTTTATATTCCTCGTCGATGCCCTCCCAGCATTCCGCATGCCGGATCCCCAGCTTTTGCGGTTCAAACAACGGGTCCTTCCCCTGCTTTTTCTGCTTCGTGTAATCCTTCAAAGCAAGGAAAGCAACATTGCCCAGCAGAAGAATCACCAGGATGTTTTCTATCGCCATAAAGCCCATCAAAACATCGGCCAAATCCCATATGGTGGAAAAATCCGCCTGTGCCCCAAAAAAGATTACGGCAACCGTAAGCAGTCGGAATACAAGAAGTGCCTTCTTATCGTTGATGATAAATTTCAAATTGCTTTCCGCATAGCAGTAATTGCCAATCAGGGAGGAAAAGGCAAACAGGATAATGGAAATCGTTATGAAATGAATACCCCAGGTTCCTACTTCTGCGGAAACCGCTGTCTGCACATACGGCATTCCCGTCAGTCCGTCCCGAATACCGAAATTCAGCAGCATGAACGCTGTTGTCGAGCAGATGAGGATCGTATCTATAAAAACGGATATTGTCTGTACAAGCCCCTGTTTAACCGGATGGGACACATCTGCTGTTGCTCCGGCATTCGGTGCAGACCCCATACCCGCTTCATTGGAAAACAGTCCGCGCTTGATGCCATACATAACACAGGAGCCTGCAAAGCCTCCGAAGATAGCCTGCAGATCAAAGGCTTCCTGAAATATCTGTGCGAATATTGCCGGCAGTCCGCTGATATTGGCTATCGTTATGTAAAGTCCCAGCAGAATATACAACACTGCCATGATGGGAACAATCGTAGAGCTGATGATACCGATGCGATGAACACCTCCGAAGATGACCGCTGCGGTAGCACCCGCAAGAACAAGACCTACCAGCATGGAGGCAGTCTGTGTATCCGTTACATAATACTCCAGAGCACTGCTTACATTATATGCCTGCAAGCCGTTGAAGCCGAAGATGAAGCAGGCAATCAGCAATACCGCAAACAGAATACCGAGCCATCTCTTATGCAATGCCTTCTCTATATAATATGCAGGACCTCCGCGAAACTGATCACCATCACGCTCCTTGTAGATCTGTGCCAGCGTGGATTCCACAAAGGCACTGGCACCTCCAATGAGTGCAATCACCCACATCCAGAAGATAGAGCCTGCTCCTCCTGCAGCAAGAGCGGTTGCGACACCGGCGATATTACCGGTTCCTACACGGGAGGCCGTTGATATCATAAGTGCCTGAAAAGAGGATACACCGTCATGGTGATGTGCCTTCTCCCCAAGCAGACGAAGTCCCTCCCCCAGCATGCGAAACTGTACAAAGCCTGTTCGTAAACTGAAATACAGTCCTGCTGCGACCAGCAGAATGATCAATATATTACTGTATAAAAATGTGTTTAGATTTCCTAATAGTTCCTGAATGAAATTCACGCATTCACTTCCTTTCTTCTTATCGTACCCCGCATCCATCGCCTCATTCGCTGAAAAGCCCAAATAAAAACACGTTATCGGCGTGTTTAGAATGGAAATACCCGTACAAGTATACCATACTTATATAAAAATTGAAATCCTAGAATTTTAGTGATATATGATTGTATGTCGCAAAACCTTTTCCATCGTGTTATACTTATACATATAAAATAACATTGTAAAAAAGGAGACACACATGAAATATCCGGTATTGCGAACCAGGTTTTTACCTAATTTATATAAGCATTGTAAAAAAGTACAGGTGCTTCATGTCAGCTATGAGGACCGGGGCTTTCTTTCACAGGATGAACAGCGCGGTATCTGGCTGCAGGATACCAGAGAAAAGCTCTACGAACAGATTGAAGGCAACTTTACGACCTGTCAGGCCACAAGAATATTCTCCCTCCATAAGGAAACCTTTATCATTTTCAAGGATAATCTGACAAAGAAGCTCTTAATAGAATTTCTGGAAAATCTACTCACCGAAATCAGCTATTACTGTGAAGATCAGGTGCAGTTCCGTTACCAGCTTCTCACTGCTGTATTGTTTCAGGATGGCTGTGAGCCGAGAATGACCATGGCGAATAAGCTTGGCAGGGATATTGAAGACAGTGACGAAATCAAACAAAGCACCGTCCTTCTCAAGCCGGGCAGGCCGCCAAGAGGCAAGTATTTCAAAAGCTGGAAGGATTATGAAAAGCAGATGAACGAGCGGAAGGCTGTACACAGCCCTATCGAAAAGCCGCAGCCTCAAAAGGAAGCACCCGTTGATACAGGTGACTATATGTATTACATTTAGGAGTCCTTCAGTATATGGTGTCCAGAAAAGCGATGAAAGCATCGCTTTTTTACCATTTGATAAACTATCACTTCTGTCACCTTTTCTAATTTATTCTTTCATCGTGCTATAATAGAACAGGAGGTATGTTCTCATGTCTGTATATCTGATTCCCCTGCAGTCAGCACTGCTGCTGTTTCCATTTCTTGCGGCGATGATCACGCTGCCTTATATCATTATTCAATATCGAAAATACGGATCGATACTACCGATTCGTGTACTGATCGTGTATTCCTTTATATTTTATCTTCTGTGTGCATATTTTCTCGTTCTGCTTCCCCTGCCGCCAATGGAAGAAGTAGCTAGCTATACAAAGCCGATTGTGCAGCTGATTCCATTTGCCTCTTTAAAAGAGTTCACCATGAACAGCTCCCTAATCTGGAATGATCCCGCCACCTATCTGACAGCATTGAATGAGCCGAGTCTGTATCTGATCATCTTCAACATTCTGCTTACCGTTCCCTTCGGTGTTTATCTTCGCTACTATTTTCAATGCAGCTGGAAAAAGACTCTGCTGTTTACCTTTCTTCTGACCTTATCCTTCGAATGTCTGCAGCTGAGTGCACTGTTCGGTTACTATCCACGCCCTTACCGTCTGTTTGATGTTGACGATCTGATTACCAATACACTGGGCGGCATGCTGGGATATGCAATCACACCGGTATTTGCTCATTTCCTCGTTTCACGAAGCCGTATGGATGAAAAAGCATATGACCGCGGTAGAAGCGTATCCCCACTGCGCAGAGCACTGGCATTTTTCTTTGATAACCTCATCATCCTGTTGACAACAGCCATCATCACTGCGCTGATTCTGATATTACGCGATGAGTTCCTGCTGACAAGCCCTGCCATACGCATCTGTCTTTTATATCTGGCAGTCGTATTTCTGTATCTGTTCATTCTTCCGATACTTATGCATGGCAGAACGCTGGGTAAGGCAGCTGTGAAAATCAAGCTTGTGAGCATGGATGGGCATCCACCGCACTGGTATCAGTATCTGCTTCATTTTATGATTCTTTACGGTCTCATCCTGCCTGCACCGTTTTATATTTTTCATTGTGTGCTGGCCTTTCTAACGCAAAGCGCTGCAGCGCACCACTGGATGTACGGAGGAGCCGTACTCATTCTGGCTGTCTTATATATGGTGACCATGTATCAGTGTATCCTATCTTTGTTTGATAAGGATGCCATTCCCTGGTATGACCGATTCCTGCCGATAAAAAATCAATCCGGCATACAAGGGCTTAAAAAGGAAGTGACAGGTTCAGATACTGCCTCGCTCACGGAGGATGATACCAGCACAGCAACCAGCTGACTTGCTTCCTTGAGAATTGACCATAGGATCTAGAGGGAGGAATCCGCATTGGCACACATCAGAATGAATTCGTACGGAATTTGTGCACTTTCGCCAATATACAGGGAGATTCCCTTAGAATGCATACAAAAAATCCTGCATAGAGTCCATACAGATTCTGGTAAAAACATAACACGTAAAAGCAAACAGCGCTGTTTTGACAGATGCTGTTTTTTTCACTGGCTGCCATATGTCTTCGACTTTGCGGCATCCCTATTCTCATGAACAAATTGAAAAATGACCTCAGCTGTGCATAGGCTTGCAGGATTCTTTGCTTCCATATAAAAACAGGCAGACTACATTCGCTATGCTTCCTTTCATCATAAAAGCACAGCAGCCTTCCACAGACTGTCTGCTTTTGCGCCTCGCGAACAGTTTGTCAGCTTACGGTTGAAAAGATGCAGTCTGCTTCATACATCAACTGCATCCATATAGTGTGTCAGCTTCTGAATAAAGGAATCATAATCCTGACAGGTTACCAGCTCATTGAGAAAGGAGGGCTCACTTAAAATCTCAATCAGATGATCGAATATCTGCGCAAACAGCTTTCTGGAATCATCATGTACCCCCAGCAGTGTGACAATATGAACCTCATGCGTTCCCCATTCCATACCCTGCGGACACAAAACCACACTGATAAAGCTTTTCTTTGCATTGCTTGCCAGTGAATGCGGTACGGCGGCATCCTCAAAAGCTGTCGAAGACATATGCTCACGCGCAAAGACATCCGTTGTAAAAGAAGCATCGGCATAGTCTAGACGGATGGCATCATTGCACAGCGTCTGAATCAGCCGGGTGCGATCCATGTTCATATTTGTATAAAACAGTCTGGGATCAAACAGATCAAATAAAAACTCCTTCAGCTTATTCTTATTTTTTTCAGCCAGCATTTTGGTAATTGTGTTTTCAAGCTGATTCATATCCTTTTCAATTAAAAAGGGATGAATGATGATGGATGGCTGAGGGAATGGTGTTTCTACAGTCGATATAATCAAATCCGCATGCAGAAGACTTGGCTGATATGAATGGATGGACATCGCATACTTGATCGTCACCTTGTCCTCAAAGCGGCGACTGATCTTTTCCAGCGTGTTTTGATGAAGACTATAGTAATCCGCATAGAGAAACAATACGGTCAGCTTATTTTTTGATTGTACATTATTTTCAAAATAGCTGCCGATATGGAAGGAGATAAAAGCAATTTCATCCTCATTCAAAATGATGTCATACATATCCTTAAACTGCTGTGCGATATAAACGGCAATATCATAGATCAGGGGATAGGTCGATTTTATCTTTGCCGTCAGCGGATTTTTAGCATAGTAATTATGCTCTACGCGATTAAACAGATTCTTGACATGAATCGTAAACTTCGCGATAAATTCCTCATCAAAGGGGTCCAGAAGATAGCATTCCTCCACATTGTGTATAACGGTATGGGCGATATCTATATACCTCTGTTCAATGAAGGAGGAAATGTTGGAGCCGTTAATGAAGGAATAATCGATCATCGTGGTGTTATTCATAATAATCAGGGTAAGATTATATAATTCCGCATCATTGATCTGTATCGCATATGCCTCTTCAATATATTCCCGGATTTCTCTTGCCACCGTATACTGCGGCGTTTCGAAAAACGGTGTGAGGTCCACCTGCTCATGCAGGATACAGCTGCTGCGGATGCGATCGATCATCACAATCAAATGCAGGGCTGTATTGTTCAGCGTATAGTCATTCGCAAACAGATTGTTGCGTGAAAAAATATCGGAAAGATTCTTCCGGAAATCCCAGAAGTGATAATGATAGGTCAGCAGCCGCACCTCATCTTTTAAAACAAAATTATCATAGGAATCACTGGTAATCAGCCGGCTCATCAGCTGGCGCTTTTCTTTTTCACTGCCGTCGATAAACAGCACATCCTTTTCCTTGCGAATACCGATCTGATACGCGGATATCATTTTGCGAATACTGCGGATATCGTTATCCACTGTAGATTCACTGACATAAAGCTCCTGTGCCAGATCAAAGATATCAATGCCGTTCTTGGAGGAAATCAGCTTCTGTATTATCAGATTCTGCCGTGTCTGCGGGGTTTCCAGATTATGCTTTCCGCTCTCCCGATAACGCAGATACTGCTCCGTGCTGCTTAGCTTATAGCCCTTGTTTGTGGAAATGACCAGTGGTTCTTCGACATGCTCTTCATTCAGGATACTGATGTATTTGCGAATCTGGCGGGTGGAAACGTGAAGCAGTTGGGAAAGCTCAGCTGCGGAAATCCAGCTTTCATAGTGATGCCATAAATAATCCAGCAATGTCGATATATTATCTTTCATGTTCAATCACTCTCCTGCCTTATCCCCCTGTAAACAATGATAGTATTACATGATAAGTATACGTGAATTCGAAAATCCGCTCAACTTAAAAAAGTTCCGTGCACTAGGAACTTTTAAAATTTGTCTGTTTCGGCTGCATTCGTTATACTGAGGGTGTCGATAAGAAAGGAGGGCAGTCACACTGATTGGTATAAGAAAAAGAGACATATCACACGCTGAATCGCTTCAGCCAAGTACGGGAATACTTTGATACATCTCTTCTATATTCTAACACCAATCCAGAAAAATTTCATTCATTATTAAAAAAAGTCCGTGGAATGTTAAAAAGCTTACGGACACAAAGGAGATCATTATGAAAAACATTTTATTAGTTTGCGGTACAGGAGCCAGCAGCGGCTTTATGGCGAAGAACATCCGACAGGCCGCAAAAGCACGCAACATCGAAATCGGAGTAAAGGCACGAAGTGATTCTGTTGTAGAGGACTACATCGAGGATATCGACCTGCTGCTGGTAGGTCCGCATCTGAGCTATATGCTGCAGGATCTGGAGGACATCGCAGAGCCCCATGGCGTAGCTGTACAAATCATACCGAAGGATGCCTACGGCGAGTTAGACGGGGATGCCGTTCTTGATTTCGCATTACCCTTCCTTGAAGACTAATGCATCAAAAGCTTTCGCTTTTAAAGTAACTTAAACAAAATGAAAAAAATGAGGAGAAACATATGAAAAAATTCATGGATTGGATGACGAACAAATTTGCTCCGAAAATGAACAAGCTTGCGCGTAATCCCTGGATTGCGTCTGTACAGGAAGCGATCCTAACTGCAATGCCAATGATCTTTATCGGATCATTTACAACAATACTAACAGCCTTTGGAGGTCTGATTGACGGGTTCCCGGATTTCAGTCCATTGTCAACCTTCTCTTTGGGTCTGCTGTCCCTGTACCTTGCCTATCTGGTGCCTTACCTGCTTATGGAAAAGAAACGGCACAATAAGACAAAGAAGGAAGCAGGTCTGGCAGGTATCGGTTTTTTCCTGATGCTGGTAGGTCCCACCTTTGATGAAGCGGGTAACATTCTGTTTCAAAGCTCCACGCTTGGTAACGGCGGTATGATTGCGGCCTTAATGGCAGGCTTGTTTGTAGGCTTTGTGATGAACGCATTCTCTACACATTCCTTCTTTAAAGAAGACAGCGCTATTCCGGATTTCATCACAGTCTGGTTTGATACACTGATTCCGATTCTCATTATCCTGTTCGTCGGATGGCTGTTTATCTTCCAGCTGCACATCAATATCTTTGACTGTATCTATACCTTATTCTCTCCGATCTTGAGTGCGGGTGACAGCTTTCTCGGCTTTGTGGTACTGTATTTCTTCGGCTATACCTTTTTGTACACCTTCGGTATTTCCACATGGGTCATCTATCCAATTGAATCAGCTTTGATTTTACAGGGGATTGCCGCAAATCAGGCGGCTGTCGCTGCCGGAAACGCAGCATCTGTCATAAATGCAGACGGAGTTTCCTATTATTTCACCCTCGGCGGAGGCGGCTGTACCTTGGCGCTTGGACTCATGATGCTGTTTATGGCAAAATCAAAGAAATGCAAGGTCATTGGCAAGGCTTCCCTGGTACCGAATTTATGCAATATCAATGAACCCTTGTATTTGGTGCACCAATCGCATTTAATCCGATTCTAATGGTTCCTATGTGGATAGTCGGATTGCTTGCCCCTGCATTGACCTGGCTTGCCTTATACTTTGATATCCTGCCGAAAATAACGACCTTATTCTCCTTCTGGTATCTGCCTGGACCAATCTGCTCCTATGCAGTTGGCGGCATGATCGGTCTGTTGTTTACCTTCTTCATATTCGTCTTATCCTGGATTATTTATTATCCGTTCTTCAAGGTATATGACAGACAGTGTATGCAAAAGGAAGAAGAGGATGAAAAGAAAAAGGATCAGCTGGCAAAGCGCAAAGCAATGCGTGAGCGTACAGAAGAAGCATAGAAAGGAAGGGTGTTATGAAAAAAACTACGATCGAACAGCTTAACAGTGCCGCTATGCAAATCATCTTACATGCAGGTGATTGTCGCAATCTGTTGAATGAGGCAGTCAATGCCCTCCTGGAAGATAAAAGTGAGGAGGATATAAAGGCTAAAATAACCGCTGCAAAAAAAGAAATAACGAAGGCTCATGTGATTCAGACCGAAATGATACAAAGCTCCATCAATGAGGATGAACTGCAAACAACATTGCTTTTCACACATGCACAGGATACACTGATGACCATCAACAGCGAGGTCAACTTAACACAGAATATGATACGTCTGTATAGAAAGCTGGAGAAATAATATGTGGAAAACAGCAACCGGATTTCCGAAGGGCTTTTTATGGGGTGGTGCTATTGCCGCAAATCAGGCGGAGGGCGCATGGAATATCGATGGAAAAGGGCCGTCCATGGCTGATATCGAAATTCTTCCGGAACACTATGACCGCAAGCATGTCGTTGGATTTACACATACCGCTCAGCAAATCAAAGAAGCACTGCAGGATAAGGATGGCTATTATCCAAGAAGGCACGGCATTGATTTCTATCATACCTATAAGGAAGATCTTGCACTGATGAAGGAAATGGGATTCAGCTGCTTTCGTACATCCTTCAACTGGACCCGCATTTTCCCAAACGGGGATGAGGATCTGCCGAATGAAGAAGGACTGAAATATTACGATGCACTCCTTGATGAAATGTTGAAAAACGGGATTGAGCCTGTCATGACCGTTTCTCATTATGAAATGCCGGTTCATCTTATTACAAAATACAAGGGCTGGTATGCGCCTGAAATGATTGATTTCTTTGTCCGCTTCTGTGAGGTACTGTTTAAACGGTATCATAAAAAAGTAAAATACTGGATACTATTGAATCAGATCAATTCCCTTGGCGGCTGGGGAGAATTCGCCAGTCTGGGTATGGTGGAAGACGGATATGAGAATTGGGAGAGCACAAAATATCAGGCTACGCATCATCAGTTTGTCGCATGTGCAAAAGCCACAAAGCTGGCGCATGAAATCGATGCGGGAATGCAGATTGGTATGATGCTGGGAGATGATGCATTATATCCTGCCACCTGTCGCCCGGAGGATGTTTTTGCTAATACGCAGCGGATGCAGATGAGCATCTATTTCTACAGTGATGTTTTACTGCGCGGGGAATATCCCGGTTATGCTCTTCGTTATTTCAAGGATCATCAGATACAGATCCATGCAAAGGAGGAAGAACTGAAGCTGTTAAAGGAACACCCTGCAGATTTTCTCTCCTTCTCTTATTACTTCACCCGAATCGTAGATGCGTCGCAGCCTCAGCCTAAAGAAAATCCGTATTTGGAAACCTCTATCTGGGGCTGGGCTACCGATCCTCTCGGATTCCGAAACTCTTTGAATCAGTACTGGGACCGTTATCATGTTCCTATCTTCATTGCGGAGAACGGACTTGGTGCGATTGATACGGTCATTGACGGACACATTCATGATGAGTACCGTATTGCTTATCTGCGTGAGCATATCAAGGCCATGAGGGAAGCCATCCTCGACGGGGTTCAGGTATTTGGGTATGCATCCTGGGGACCAATCGATATCGTCAGCTGCTCACAGGGAGAAATGAGCAAGCGCTATGGCTATATTTACGTGGATCGTGATGATCGCGGTAACGGCAGCAATGCACGAATTCGAAAGGATTCCTTTACCTGGTATCAGCATGTAATTCAAACAAACGGTGAAGAACTGTAAAGCAAAAAGGGATGCCGTATGCATCCCTTTATCATAAATGGAAAGGAGAAATTCTGCAAGAAACGCAGAATCAGACAGATATATGAAGCAATTAAAAAAAGGATTTCCAGCAGATTTTTTATGGGGAGGTGCCATTGCAGCGAATCAGGCAGAGGGTGCTTTTCTGGAAGGCGGGAGAGGATGGAGTGTTGCGGATATTCTCAAGGTGCAGGATAAGGGTGATCTTAAAAAGAAATCAAACAAGGAGACATCCATGAAGGATATCGAAGCTGCTCTGCAGGATACAAAAGGTTATTATCCTAAGCGCTATGGAATTGATTTTTATCACACCTACAAGGAAGATCTAAAGCTGCTGGCAGGCACCGGAATGAACTCCTTCCGCACCTCGATCAGCTGGTCAAGAATCTTTCCCAACGGAGATGAGACTACTCCAAACGAAGAAGGTCTACGCTTTTATGATAATCTGATCGATGAAATTATTAAAAACGGCATGGAGCCATTGATTACCTTATCACATTATGAAATGCCGCTGCATCTGGCAACTGCTTATAATGGATGGAATCATCGCAAAACCATCGATTTCTTTGTAAAATATGCTGATACGGTTATGCGAAGATATAAAGATAAGGTAAAGTACTGGATTGTCGTCAATCAGATCAACCTGATTCATCACGAATCCTTCAATCATCTGGGAATCCCCAGTGATCGCGTTTCTAACCTTATGGAAGCGAAATATCAGGGAATACACAATGAATGCACAGCAAGTGCTATCGTAACAAAAATAGGACATGAAATAAATCCGGATTTTCAGATTGGGATGATGGTATACGATGGTCTAAGCGAACCGCTGACATGTAAACCGGAGGATGTATTTGCGAATATGCAGCGTAATCAGCGTGAATATTTCTTCTCTGATCTTCTGCTGCGCGGAGAGTATCCGGGATATATGCTTCGCTATTTTCAGGAGCACGATATACGGCTGGATATCCGGGAGGAGGATGAGCGCATGTTAAAGGAAAACCCTGCAGATTTTCTGGCGATTTCCTATTATTACACGTGTGCATCTTCCAGCGAAAGCAATTCCTGTGCTGATGTAAATGATGATGGGGCGGTATCCAATCCTTATATAGAGGCTAGTGAATGGGGCTGGGGAATCGATCCGCTTGGTCTGCGAACGGTGTTGAATTATTATTATGATCGTTATCAAAAGCCGATTATCATTGCAGAAAATGGATTTGGGACCTTTGATGAAATCAGTTCGGACGGATGCATTCATGATGAGCGTAGAATTGCTTACCTTCGAGAACATATCCGAAACATGAAGGAAGCAATCATGGATGGAGTAGAGGTCATCGGCTATTATCCATGGGGTCCCATAGATATTATCAGCTGTTCCTCCTCCGAGATGAGTAAGCGTTACGGATTCATTTATGTCGATCAGGATGATTATGGAAACGGAACAAAGCGTCGGCTAAAAAAAGACAGCTACGACTGGTATCGAAGTGTGATTGATTCAAATGGTGAAAATCTGTGATAGGTGAAGAAGCATTTGTTCAATACGAGCAGCTGAGCTTAAAATATCGTCCGTTTTTACATGTATAAGGCGTTACGTTCATAGCTTCAGTGTATAAAAGAGACCTCCTGGTATAATATAAGCAAAAAAGAGAATTTAAACTACGAATAACGCGTAGGATTTCATTCTCTTTTCTTATTTTTCTTGCCAAACTCGGCTTAATTGAGGTTATTTAAAATCCGGAAATATCCATGTCAGGATATCTATGATTTTACCTATAACCCTACCTTGCTCATCACATTTCTTCTTTTCATTGGCCACATATGCAATTTGTTCTCGGGTAAAGCCTTCCTTCAGCAGATCTTCTACCTCTTTATCAGTCATCATTTCTTTAATAAGATTCTCCAGCTCTTCTTTCTCAACGAACGGCGTATTTTTTTCAGGTGTTTGTTTTTTGATTTTATTTCTCACTTATAATTACCACTTGGGGCTAAAACACATTGGTTGCCATTAGAAAGTTTTACAGACTGTAAATTCTGCTGTTCATCTGCATAAGCATCAGTCATGTTGCTGTATTTGTTCCATGCAAACTTAACTTTATTTATTAACTCTGCTTTTATTATTTTGTTTGTAGCCTGTTTTACTACACCGCCTGCAGCCATCCATCCTATTAAAATTGGAATACCTTTCGATAAAATCCAGATTTTAATGGTCCAAATGATTCTTCCGTTTACATATAATTCACCTTCGATTACCTCAACTTTTTGGCCCTCAAAAGGAGTGTCCTTCAGATCCTTCTCCGAAAATACATAATTTGTGTTTTTAAGCTGTTCTTTTTGACTTTGGCTGTATGAATCTGTTTCTTCAATGTGATTTTCCGGTATTTCTTTGGAACTTACAGTGTACTTTACATCACCTAACACTCCAGCACAAAGACATAATGATACAATGATAGCTGCTATTTTTTTCATATGATTCGCCTCCTTCAAATAGTTCTTCTATCACCTACATCATATCAAAATAATTTTTAAAATATAGAATGATGTTATTCAAATTTTTATGGTATCCTATTTTTAGTAGACACAGCATCTAACAGAACCCCTTCTAATTATATAAGGCTAAAATGGTGCTTATTTAAAAGTCTAACCATTCACCTCTTTGGCGTCAAATTGTTTGAAAAAAAGCAGGGATAATTTCCTACGAAAAGGGTAACTCATTATCTGTATATGCATAAACCGGCAGCTGTACTGACATATGCGACAGCTCATCATCTTCCTCATTTTCATACCCGTTTTTATAATCTATCTGAACTCTGAATATCCTTGATTCTAGTTCAAACACACGGATATTCAAATCATTTACGCAATCGCCCAGTTCGCTTCATCCGGTATAATCACAGGCGTAATCTTTTTCCAATGCATATCGTGTTACAATGTCCCGGATTACTCTTAATTATTCACTTAGTGAAATGCTAATTCTGCGCCAAGGCCCGCTGTCAACGGTCTATAGAATTCCTTGCCATTATTGTTGATAGGGGTATATAAATTACTTTGTACAGGAAACCACTCAAGGGGAAACCCTCGCTCCTACTGCATTCGCCTTTCCTCTTTCCCGACAGACCTGGATAATCCAAACGGCAATGCTCTTCTGTGGTTTCTGATGTATCATAACATCTTTCAAATTTTTGATGAATGTGTCATATTCCATCTCGCAGTGATTCAGTCTTCTCGTCCTGCATAATGATACTTTATATCTGCTTCCTTATTGCGTATTAAGCTGCATCCAAGAGAATCATGATGAAAAGCTTCATTGTATCTAACGTACGCTCCTGTAGAAATACATGTGAATTTCTATGGAACACCTCGTGGCTTAGTCGCGAGGTGTTTCCTTTGGTTCCATCACCCTCTGCTATGCACACCGCCTTTCATCAACAGCTCCTCAATGTCACGATCACTTTCCAGATCATAGTCGCCGATCAATCGCCCTGTATGATGATACCGTATCCCCGCCTCCTCATTGCGTTTTAAACAACGCATTATTTCTGCCGGTCCGCTTTTTTGCAGGCATTGATTAAAAACACGCACTCTTCTTTTCTTCAGCATATCCTCATCGCAGGGAAACTCGTCACACACATAACAGCCGTCCATTCCTTTTCTCAGGCAGCAGGCCAAAATACCGCACATATCCTTATGCTCACAGCCCCTCGCATGACAGCCTGGACAATCTGATTCCGAGCACACACAGCAGGCAAGACCGCAGTATGCCATTCCTCTATCCTCTCTCATAAAGCACCTCATTTCCTGCTTTATCATACCAAAAAAACTACGACAGCACTATGTCATAGTTTCCTGTTTATTTCTCATACTGCTTCAGCATTGTACTGCAGTCTGCTTTTATGCGTTCCACCAGCTCCTCCGGCTCCAGCACCCGTACAGTATTTCCCATGCCGAGTAAGCTTGCATACCAGAAATGCTCCTGCTTTGGTACCTGCATGCAATACAGAAAGGATGTGTCCGCATATACCTCCATGATTGTTCCCTGAAAATATTCCAGCACTCTGCCTCTGGCCTCCGGTTGACAGTGCAGCTTGATCGTCCAGATAACCTGCGTATCCGTCTCATCCAGCTGCTTCAGAATTTCACGCAGACAGGGATGCTTACGATTTGTATGTTCAGCTTCCTGTAGCTGTTCCATCCGTACCAGCTTATACATCCGATAGGCCTGCTTATCCACATCCCAGCCGACCAGATACCAGGCATACCAGCGAAAAATCAGTGCCACCGCCTCGCAGAAGCGTTTTGTCTGCTTCCCCTGAGCGTCCGTATATTGAAAAGTAACGCTGTGCCTTGCGGCAATCACAGACTGTAATAGCCTGCGCTGTTCGATAGCCGTTTCATTCGCAACGGAAAAATCAAGCTGCACCCCCAAGGTGTCTTCCTCATGCTTTGGAAAAAGCAGCTTCGCGGTTTGTACCTCCTTATGCAGACCGGCACTCTCCATACTGTCCAGGGATGCCGCAATGATCGCGTAATCCTGTTCCTTTACCAGAGCCGCAGGCAGCTTGTATCCCTCCTGCAGCTCATAGCCTCCATTCACGCCGCTATACGCAATGATGGGGACACCTGCCATGGACAGGGTATCCATATCCCGCTGAATACAGCGCAGGGACACCTCAAAGGTATCCGCAAGACAGCGTCCGCTTGCCCGTTTGTGATTCAAGAGATACAGGGTTATCCCGTACAGACGATCTGCCTTCATCCTAAGCTACCCTGCACACATCCACCCATGAGGCCTGCGGAAGCAGTGTCTCCAGCTCCGCAATGGTCAGCCTGATTGCGGAATTCGGTGTACCGCAGGCAGGATATACAAAATCAAACCGCTTTAAAGAAACATCCAGATATATGCGGGTATTCGCAGGTACACCAAACGGGCATACACCGCCGATGGCATGATTCGTATAGGCTTCCACCTCATCCCCCTTCAGCATTTTCGCCTTACAGCCGAAGGTTTCCTTATATGCATGATTGTCCACCCTGCAATCACCGGCAGCTACCACGATAACAGCATGCTCCCTCACCATAAAGGAAAGCGATTTTGCGATGCGCTCCGGCTGTGTTCCAAGGGCCTGTGCCGCCTGTTCCACGGTCGCACTGGATGCGTCCAGCACCAGTATGTCCTGTTCCTTATGATACTGCTTCAGGTATGCTCTTGCCTGTTCCATTGCCATTTTCTTATCCTCCTGATTTTCTAATACTCCACGCCCTTGCGTGCAGCTATGCCTTTTTGATAAGGATGCCTGTGTTCCACCATCTCCGTATGATAGTCACATATATCCAGCAGCTCCTGCGAGGGATTGCGGCCGGTGAGGATGATTTCCAAATCCCAATGCTCCTGTAAAAAATGCAGGAGTTCTTCCTCCCTCAGCAGTCCCAGCTGTACAGCATCCAGAACCTCATCCAGAAAGATGCATGTGCATTCCTTTGCCCTGTCCTTTACCCATGCGAACAGTTCCTGTATGCCCTGTCTGGTTGCCAGCTGCTCCTGCTCCTGCATTTGAAAATAAAACCCCTGCGGCATTTGTGTCGCACGCACCTTTACACAGGATAAAGCCTGCAAAGCACGCAGCTCCCCGCTTGTGCCATCTTTTAAAAACTGCGCTACCGCAACACGCCTTTCATATCCCGCCTGACGCAGAACCAGGCCGAAGCCGGCAGTCGTCTTTCCCTTTCCGTTTCCACTGTATATATGCAGCATACCGTACATCCTCCTTATGCCATCTCATCCGCTATTATACCATAGCTGTGCATATTGTGTAACGGTTTCAGCTATAAATGCAAATTTGTGAAACTTCGTGGTAAAAATGTGAAAGTTTTTCATGAAAATATTGATTTTATGTACAAAACAAGGTATCATCATAATATCATATAGAAAAGAGAGGTTAGTCTTATGAAGAAAAAATTATTGGGAGGACTTGCACTGGCACTGCTTCTTGCAGGATGTGGAAACAGTGGCGACAGCGACAAAGAAAAAACGGATGATGGAAAGAAGACATATAAAATCGGCATCATCCAGCAGATGGAGCATCCTGCGCTCGACAGTGCCAGAGAGGGACTGGAGAAATATCTGAAGGGTAAGAGCGATGCGAAGTTTGAGATTACGGTAAAAAATGCACAGGGGGACAACGGAACGGCAGATACGATTGCCAAGCAGTTTGTTTCCGAAGATGTGGATCTGATTTATTCCATTGCGACCAACGCATCACAGGCTGCCGTAAATGCGACTGGTGGAACAGATATTCCGGTTGTATTCAATGCAGTAACGGATGGTGTGGAAGCAAAGCTGGTCACCAGCAATGAGAAGCCGGGCGGCAATGTTACCGGCGTCAGCGATGCGGCACCGCTGGAAAAGCAGCTGGAGATGATTCGTGAATTACTGCCCGAAGCAAAGAAGATCGGTATGATCTACAATATCGGAGAAGTAAACGGTAAGCTTCAGGTGAAACAGGTGGAAAAGCTGGCTTCAAAATATAACTTTAAAATCGTCAAGAAAGGCGTCAGTGCAACTACAGAAATCGCAACCGCTGCAGAACAGCTGGCAGGCGATGTTGATTGTATTTATAATATTACCGACAATATGGTCGTTTCCGCTACTGCCTCCATTACAGATAAGGCAAATGCAAAGAATATTCCGGTATTTGCGGCTGAGGACGGGCAGATGAAGGCCGGGCTGCTGGCAAGTGATTCCATCAGCTATGAAAAGCTTGGAGAGCAGGCAGGCAGTGTTGCCTACGATATTCTTGTCAATGGTAAAAAAGCAGGCGATATCCCTGTGGAAACCGCAAAGGATACCACTCTGTATATCAACAAAAAGGTCGCAGAGCAGCTGGGTATTAAAATCCCGGATTCACTGGCAGAACGTGCAACGTTTGTAGAAGAATAAAGTAAGGTGTGAATACGTATGGATTTTATATTAGATGTTACGGCGCAGGGTCTGGCTTACAGTATCCTCGCCATCGGAGTCCTGCTGACCTATCAGGTTCTGGACTATGCAGATCTGACCGTTGAGGGCAGCTTTCCTCTCGGTGCTGCTGCGGGTGCCATGTGTGTAATGCATGGCATCAATCCGTTTCTTTCCCTGATTGTGGCATTTATTGCAGGACTTGCGGCCGGTTATGCGACCGGCTTCCTGCATGTTAAATTCGGTATCTCCAGCCTTTTAAGCGGTATTCTCGTCATGACGGGGCTGTATTCAATCAATCTGATTGTAGCCGGAGATATGAGCAACATTCCATTGTTTACCTATGACACGATTTTCTCCTACGGGGCGCTGCTTGGCAATTCCGCAGGAGGAGCACTGGGCACCTGGATCGTGAAGCTGTGGCCGATTTTCATCCTGCTGGTTCTCGTTTTATTCCTGAAGCTGCTGATGGACTGGTTTCTGGATACGAAATACGGCTTTCTTATGCGTATTGCAGGAGACAATCCGCAGTTGATTGCGACACTGGGAAAGGATATCGGACATATCAAAATGAACGGTCTTGCCATCTCCAACGGCTATGCCGCCGTGTCCGGTGCAGTGGTTTCTCAGTTTCTGAAATATTTTGATATCACGCTGGGTACCGGAATGATCGTTATGGGACTGGCTTCTGTCATCATGGGGCTGACGCTGTTCAAACGCTTTACATTCATCGGCTTCACAACAAGTGTAATTCTCGGTGCCATCACCTATCGGCTGACGATTGCGGCTGCCTTAAAGGTGGGTCTGCCGCCAAGCTATCTGAAGCTGATCATGGCTGTCATCTTTATCGCGGTGCTTGTTCTCGGCAATGGTGTGATGGGGAAATTCTTCCATCGCAAGGTTCAGGAATCGTGAGGTGAGAATATGCTGAAACTAGAACATGTAAAAAAGACCTTCAACAAGGGCAGTGCCAATGAGGTCATCCTGTACAGGGATTTGAATGTGGAAATCCACGACGGTGAATTTGTCACGATTATCGGCTCCAACGGCAGTGGAAAATCAACGTTTTTCAATGTTATCAGCGGGAATATCCGACAGGATGCAGGAAGTGTCTCCTTTAACGGAAAGGATGTTTCCCGTCTTCCTGAGCATAAACGCTCCCAGTTTATCGGACGTGTATTTCAGGACCCGCAGAAGGGAACCTCCCCTTCTCTGACAATATTGCAGAATATGGCAATGGCCTATCATAAGGGAAAAAGCTTTGGTCTTACAAAGGGAGTGGATAAGGCTTTGATTCCACTGTTTGAAAGAGAGCTTGCAGATATGCAGCTGGGGCTGGAAAGCAAGCTGCATGTCAGTGTCGGTTCCCTGTCCGGCGGACAAAGGCAGGCATTATCGTTATTGATGGCAACCCTGATTACACCGCAGCTTCTGCTGCTGGATGAGCATACGGCTGCCCTTGATCCGAAAACAAGCGATCTGATTATCCAGCTGACCAAGAAAATTGTGGAAGAAAAGAAAATGACTACCATCATGATCACCCACAACCTGAAGCATGCCATCACCTACGGGGATCGTCTGCTGATGTTTCACAAGGGGGAAATCATTATGGACATACCAAAAGAGGAAAAGAAACAGCTGACAGTGGAAAAGCTGATTGAGAAGTTTAATTCCCTGAATATGCTGGATGCTCTCGATGATGAGCTGGCATTCAGTGCACAATAGAATACGATAGCGATAGACTTTTGCGGGAACGTATCCTGTGGAAGTCTTTTTCCTGTCCGAAGGGGAGAATACCGGCTACAAATGTCACACATAGCCGTGGAATTTGCACATGTTTCACTGCTTGCGCCAAGAAAAGAAAACGTGCAGCCCTATTGACCTCACGTTTTCCCTGCAGTATTCAGCCGTTCTGTATGGAATCAGTTTCCACCTCGTATATCCGCTTTTCGCTCCGGCTTCAGTGATACCTTTTCAAAGATAAAATCTCCGCCGTATCCCAGCGGGCTCTGCGCCACCAGACCGACCTTTAATTCTTCTTCCATTTCCATACGTAATATGCGATGCATCCTCCAGTGCACCCCATCCAGAGAATAATGAATCGCAAATATATGATCTTTGCGGCATAGCTGCAGCCATATGGAATCGCTGTCTGCTTCTACTCCATTGCAGTCATCTGAGGTTGTATCCGTTATAACAGATACAACAGCTCTGGTATGCAGATCGGTATACTCAAAGCAGGCCTTCACCCAGCGTGTTTCAGACTCCATTGCCATAAGAGCCGGTGCATCATAGGTGGAAAGAAAGCGCTGGGACACCTTTGCCTGCAGGACGAAATCCCCTTTCACCCGCTGATACAGAAAGGCTGCACTGGCATGAGCCTTTCCAGTAATCGGACTCACTACAAAGTCGCTTTTCGCGCTGGCATGCAGGATAACCGCTCCATCCTCCTGCCTATAGGATGCATCATTCATTGTTTCAAATGTCATGTTTCCTCTCCTTTATTCGTTTCCATACGCTTCATCCCAGATTCCTCCTTCGCCTTCAGCCGGCATACATGATAGGCACGGTCTCTATGCTCGATATTTTTCTCATAATTCTTCTGGTAGATAACGGAATAAACAAGATCAAGCAGATATTGTGCAGATACATGAGAGGAAAAGGTTGTTATTTTCTGATAGGAGGATTCAAAGCCGCAAAGATACAGACGGCAGGTGGCAAAATAATACAGTGTCTTATCGTGTCTGCTGGATAACAGCAGGACGGTTACCTTATTCTCATACAGCTGCTTTACACATTCCTGCACATGATCGGAGATTCCCGCGTAGGAAAGGATGATTGCCACATCCCCCTGCTTGGCGGAGGCACAGTACAGACGCTGCTGCAGCAATTCCCCCGCGACATGGATATGCATACCAATTTCCTCCATCTTGCGTGCAAAATTCTCCGCTGCCTGCAGATTGGTATTCGTCGTAAGAATATAGGTGAAGCGCGCCTGATAAATATGCTCTGCGAACGTTTCCAGCTGTGTGATATCAAGCAGCCGTATGGTTTCATCAATCGAGGTTTTATACAGACTGCCCAGTGTCTGAATCAGCTGTGCGGTGGATTCCTTTTACGTAAAGGGGTAATCGTAATTCACCTCACTGGGACTGCTCAGCTTCTCGTTCAGCTCACTTGCCAGCTGAATGCGAAAGGCGGAAAAGCCCTCAAAGCCGAGCTTATGGCAGAAGCGATAGACACAGGAGGTACTGACTGCAGCTGCCTGTGCCAGCTGTGTGCCGTTCATATGTATGACCTCTATGCTGTTTTTTAGAATATAATCACACAGGGCCTGCTCGTTCGCACTCCAGCTGCGGGTATTCTGTAAGGTTTCCCGTACATGCATACACATCCGTCCTTTCCTCTTCATTATAGCGGTATGACAAAACTTTGTCATTCCTCTTTCGTGCTTTGACAATTTTTTTCATATTTTCCGTTTTCCACAGCAAATCCGTGTCAACCTTTTTTCAACCGTTCCCCTGTCTGTTTACAGGATAGGAGCTTCTGCGTTACACTGCATATGTCAAAAGGAGGACAATCTTATGTATAAACTGATCGTCTGCAGTGTCGATGATACACTGCTAACCAACAATCACACACTGAGCGAGGATACAAAGGAAGCACTGCTGCAGGCCCAGCAGGCCGGTGCACATCTGGCTCTGATCTCACGCCGTTCTCCACACAATCTGAAAAAGATCGCAGAAAAACTGCAGATGAATACGTATAAGGGTTATATCGCCGCCTGTCACGGAGCCTTTCTGCAGGAAATGGGCAGTGAACGCGTACTGCGGAAGAAAGAGGTTTCGCTGAAGCTGGTGGATAGAATCAAGGCACTTGCCGAAGGACAGGATGTCACACTGTCGATTGTGGAAAACGGCTGTCTGTATGCGAGTGGCATTGACCCTTATGTACAGCTGGAGGCTTTACTGAACGATATGCGGCTGTGTCCCTGGGAGGCATTTGAGGACATCAGTGATACGGTATTGAAGCTCTATGTTACCGGAGAAAGCAGCGCCTTAAACGGCTTTATCAGCTGGATGCCGAAAACCCTGGAGGAAGAAATCAAGCTGATTCGCAGCGGCAGAAATATGTGCAGCATTGTCCATGGTGATGTGGATAAGGGAACCGCATTACAGTGTATTATGCAGGATATGGGCATTCAGAAGGAGGATGTGCTGTTGATTGCGGACAGTACCAATGACAAGGCGATGGCACCGTATGCAGGCTGTGTAAGCGTTATGGCGAATGCAGAGGATGAGGTGAGAAGGGATGCCGCCTTCCTTACGCACAGCAATGAATTTGATGGTATCGTACGGACACTGGAGGTACTGACACAGGATGTGGAGGTCATATAACAGCGGCAGTATGTAACAGCAATTGATAACACCAGACATAGAAACGGGAATTCTTTCAAAAGCAGTTGGAAAAGTTCCCGTTTTGTTTTATACTGAAGGAGATGTAACCGTTAACAAGTTATGGAGGAATGCTATGAGCAGATTAACGATTATGACCGCTACCAATGCGCAGCGGGTCATAGAAGATCTCTACAAGGATCTGGAACGAAGAATCATTGCCAGTCCGCCGGGCCTCTGTCCGGTTGATATGGCAAGTGCTTTTCTGAAGCTGTGTCATGCACAGACATGCGGAAAATGCGTGCCCTGCCGTATCGGTCTGGCACAGCTGCAGATGCTGCTGGAGGATGTACTGGAGGGAAGAGCTGCGCTTTCCACGATTGATCTGATTGAAAAGACTGCACAGAATATCTCATGGAGTGCGGACTGTGCAATCGGACAGGAGGCTGCCGACATGGTGCTGAAGGGTGTGCAGGGATTTCGGGATGATTATGAGGAGCATATCCTGCACGGACGCTGTACGGCCAGTCTCAATCAGCCGGTTCCCTGTGTTTCCATGTGTCCGGCCGGTGTGGATATTCCCGGCTATATCGCATTGGTGAAGGAAGGAAGAAATGCCGATGCTGTCCGACTGATACGGAAGGATAATCCCTTCCCTGCCGTCTGTGCCTATATCTGTGAGCATCCGTGTGAAGCGCGATGCAGGAGAAACATGCTGGATGATTCCATCAATATCCGCGGTATCAAGCGCTATGCTGTCGATCATGCCGGCTATGTGCCGCCAGAGCCCTGTGCAAAATCTACCGGAAAGCGGATTGCCATTGTCGGCGGAGGACCCGGTGGTTTGAGCGCTGCGTATTATCTGCAGCGAATGGGTCATCAGACAGTAGTTTATGAAAAACGAAAGTCTCTGGGAGGTATGCTCCGCTATGGAATCCCCAACTACCGGCTGCCCAGAGCACGCCTGGATGAGGAAATCGAAGTAATAAAAGCCGCAGGTGTGGAAATTCATACCGGTGTGGATATCGGTAAGGATATCGCCATGTGTGATCTGGATAAGGAATTTGATGCTGTTTATCTCGCCATCGGTGCACAGACAGATAAAAAAGTGGGTATTCCGGGAGAGGATGGAGAAAATGTCATCTCAGCGGTTACGATGCTGCGGAAAATCGGTGATGACATCATGCCGGACTTCAAGGGAAAACGCGTGCTCGTCATCGGTGGCGGAAATGTTGCCATGGATGTTGCCAGAAGCAGTAAGCGGCTTGGTGCAGCCTATGTGGGAATCGCCTATCGCAGACGACAGGAGGATATGACTGCCCTGCCGCAGGAGGTTGAGGGTGCACTCGCGGAGGGCTGTGAGCTATTGCCTTTACAGGCACCAACGCGCATTGAACTGGATGAGGAACAGAAGGTCGCGGCTTTATGGGTACAGCCGCAGATGATTTCTTCCTATCGCAAAGAACGTCCTTCACCGAAGCAGGCGGATACAGAGGAAAAACGGATACCCTGTGATATCGTCGTTGTAGCCATCGGTCAGGGTATAGAATCTCAGCATTTTGCGGAAGAGGGTGTCCCGATCCGCCATGGTGCTATCGACGCGCTGGATCATTCCGGTGTGGAAAACATGGAAGGCATATTTGCCGGGGGAGACTGTGTAACCGGTCCGGCTCCCGTGATCCGTGCCATTGCGGCAGGTAAGGTTGCGGCTGCCAATATTGATGAGTATCTCGGCTATCATCATGCAATCGAATGCGATGTGATCATTCCTGCGGCGAATTATGCAGATCGTCCAAAATGCGGCCGTATACAGCTGAAGGAGCGACAGACCACCATACGGAATGCTGATTTTGAGCCAATTGAATATGGTATGAGCAGTGAGGAGGCACAGCAGGAATGCGGACGATGCCTGCGCTGCGACCATTACGGCTTCGGTGTATTCAAAGGAGGAAGAACGACAAAATGGTAACGATAACGATTGATCATCAGCAGATTGCCGTCGATGAGCAGTTGACAATTCTGGAAGCCGCAAAAGAGGCACATATCGAAATTCCTCATCTTTGTTATCTCAGGGATATCAATGAAATTGGCGCATGCCGTGTCTGCGTAGTAGAGCTTCAGGGTAAGGATAAGCTGGTCACCGCATGCAACACCGTAGTCCAGGAGGGGATGGTCATTTATACCAATTCCCCAAAGGTACGCTATGCACGCAGATGTAATGTGGAGCTTCTGCTTTCTCAGCATGACTGCGAATGCGCCTACTGTTCACGAAGCGGAAATTGTTCACTGCAGAAGATAAGCAACGACCTGGGCATCACTTCCCTTCCGTATGAAAAAAAGGTGATGTATACCCCATGGAATCAAAGCTTTCCTTTGATTCGGGAAAGCAACAAATGCATCAAGTGTATGCGCTGTATTCAGATATGCGACAAGGTACAGAACCTGCAGGTATGGGATGTGCAGAATACCGGCTCCCGTACAACAGTGAATGTATCCCTGAACCGCAGTATTGAAGAGGCGGAATGCAGCTTATGCGGACAGTGTATCACACATTGTCCGGTGAATGCCCTGCATGTGCGCGAAGACAGCGAGCGTGCCTTTGCGGCATTTAACGATCCGGATAAAATTACCATTGTGCAGATTGCTCCGGCTGTCCGTGCCGCCTGGGGGGAATCGCTCGGGCTGCGTCGGGAAGAGGCAACGATTGAAAAGCTGGGAGATGCCTTTCGCAGAATGGGTGCTGATTATGTTTTCGATACGGATTTTGCAGCGGATCTTACCATCATGGAGGAGGCCAGTGAATTTCTGGAACGACTGCACCATAATAAGGAGCAGGAAATGCCGATGTTCACCTCCTGCTGTCCGGGCTGGGTACGTTTTCTGAAATCGCAGTATCCGGATATGGTTTCCCATTTATCCACATCAAAATCACCGCATCAGATGTTTGGTGCTGTTACGAAAACATGGTTTGCGGAAAAGCTTGGTGTTGATCCATCGAGCATTTACAATATTTCTGTCATGCCATGTGTCGCAAAGAAGCATGAAATTGATATTCCGGTCATGAATGATTCCGGTTACCGTGATGTGGATGTCGTTTTGACAACCCGTGAGGTAGTCCGTATGATCCATGCCGAGCATATCGATGTCGGCTATCTGCAGGATCATCCACTGGATGACCCGCTTGGAACGGCCAGTGGAGCCGGTGTGATTTTCGGAGCTACCGGCGGTGTCATGGAAGCTGCCCTGCGCAGTGCCTATTATTTTGTGACCGGTGAAAATGCAGATGCGGATGCATTTGCGGATGTCCGCGGTATGGATGGCTGGAAGGAATCCACATTTGAAATACAGGGAATCCCGGTACGCTGTGCTATCGTCAGCGGACTCGGAAATACCCGCAGACTCATCGAGGCCATGCGCAGGAAGGAAGTAGCCTATGATTTCATCGAGGTTATGGCTTTTTCCGGGGGGGGGGGGGGGACAGCGGATCCATGACGGGGAGGAGCTTGCGGCTGAGCGTGCCGATACGCTGTATCATCTGGATCGCAACGCCAAGCTTCGCTATTCGCATGAAAATCCCTCCATTCATGCTTTGTATGACGAATATCTAGGAAAGCCGCTTTCAGAGCTAGCGGAGAAGCTGCTGCATACCGATCATGAAGCCTGGCAGATGCCGCATACAGAACGTTAAATAACAGCTGTCCAAGCAGAAAGAGAATACAGCCTCTCATTGTGAAGTTCTCTTATAACAGCAGACAAAGCAACGTATAAAGGCATGGAATCCAGTGGATGATTCTGTGCCTTTCCATTTCATACACGTACCTTCGTGCAGAGAAAGCTGCCCTGCCAGTAGGTCAATTGCAGGTGGTCATAGAGGAAGCATCATTGAAGTAATCCATCATCCTATGCAAAACCACGCATACTTCTTTCATTTTCCCCAAACCTTACGTATAATAAAGGTAATAAAACGGAGATGATACCATGACAGAAGTTCTTCAAAAGCAAGCAGCAACGCTCTATAAGCTTCCACGCTTTCGCACTGCATTTCATAACGTCATTCTATACTCACTGCGCAGCAACGGGTATTATGACTACCGCTATATCAGCAGAAGCATCACCCGCGCAGATGTTCTGGCTGCGGACACCCCTGCTTCACAGCTGCAATATCTTACCGAGATATCCGATCAGACACTGCTGCACTACACCTTAAAGCACGCGGCGGTGATGGAGAAACGCCATCTGCTGCTGCTGGAGCTGTTGAGACAGGCAGGGTATGAAAAAGACATAGCGGTTAAGGATGCTGTTCTATATGAGAAGGATGCTGTGCAGCTAGTGGAAATCACCTCCCTTCCGCAATATCTGGAAACCATCCTACAGTATCGTAGGGCGCATATTTCCTTCTATTTCCGCGGACATCAGAATATGAATTATAAGATGACTCCCTCCCTGTTTCGCAGCCCGGAAACAGCTGAACGTGAGGATGCCATCTATAAACAGACACTGATTGAATATCCGATGGATTTTTATAACAGCAGAAGCCATTTTGAAAAGCTTGTAAAAATGCAGCACTATCAAATCTGTACCCGCCTGCTCGACCTAACGACCAATCCTCTTGTGGCACTGTTTTTCGCCTGTGAGGATGCCACAAGGGATACTGGACAGGTTCTCGTATTTGAGAGCAGGGAAGCCCCGTTGTTTCCGGATAGTGATAAGGTCTGTATGCTTTCCAGTCTGGGCTTTTTGAAAGAGGATGTCCGAAAAGCATTACGTGAGGAAGCCACAGAAGCATTTTCCGAAAGCGTGAGTGCCGCAATGCTCCTGCATGAAATTCAGCGGGAATTACCGGCCTTTCAGCCCTATATAAAGCAGCGTGACCTGCGGCAGGTTTTGCTTGTGCAGGCAGCTATGGATAACATTCGCATACAGCGCCAAAACGGCTTGTTCTTCCTGTGTGGAAACTATGCCAGTGATGATGAGGAGCTGCAGAGTGTCCTGCGGAATAAGCTGTTGCACCATGAGGGGAAACAGATGGTCTTTTACATCAAAAAGAAGGAACAGCTGCTGGAGGAGCTGAAGCTGGTACATATGTCACATAAAGACCTGTATGGTAATCTGCAGGAAGCTGCATGGGATATCATGCACAGCGCTCGGTAGAATTGGAGAAGTTATGGAAACCTATAAAATTTCACAGATAGCAAAACTGCTTGGATTGAGCAGTGACACGATTCGCTTTTATGAAAAAAAGGGTCTGGTACACCCTTCTGTGAATCCGGACAACCAATATCGGGAATATGATCTGGACAATATTCTGGAGCTGCTGGATATCATATATTACCGGCATCTGGATATATCCTTACAGGATATTCAGTCCATCTGCACCAGCAGAAGCAGGGAAAATATGTATGAGCTGCTGTTGAAAAAGAAACAGGAGACAGAAGAAAAAATACGGTATGAGCAGCAGCTTCTGAAAAAACTCACCTGCATATCCGAGACGTATCAAAGAGTGGAATCCAATCAGAACATCTGCAGTATCAAAGCCTTTCCGGCATCTGTCATTCTGTTTGAAAGTGAAAAAACAAGTGATTTTTTCACACAGCAGATTGCCCATCTGACACAGGATCAGTTTGTCTTCTGCTCCCTGTTTAAAACCTATCATATCGACAACTGTGACATACAGCCGAGAAAAACCATCATTGCACTGGAACAGGATATCATGGAGGAGCTGCACATGGACTACCCGCCGGCACAGCTGATAAAAGCGCATAAGCAGCCATGTGTGTTCCTTGTGATCCACATGCTTCACAGTCAGATTCACCCTGAGGATATTGCACCGCTGCTCACCTATGCCGCAAAGCAGAAGCTAACCCTGCAGAATACCCTGTATCTGCGGGAGATACCCCTTACCAGCTATCAGGATGATCAGAATTATTATGCAGAGCTGTATATTCCCATATGTGAGGACTAAATCCTCATTTTTTTATGATTTTTCCTTGACCTTGGAGCTGCTTCAGGGTTTATACTTACATCCGCACGGAGGTGAAGTCAAAATGAAAAAAGATTATATACACAAGCAATTCTGGAACTATGTGCTTCCTTCCATGTTCACAATGCTGTTAAGCGGCTTCTATGCGATTGTGGATGGGTTGTTTGTAGGGAATGCAGTGGGGGATACTGCTCTGGGGGCTATCAACCTCGCTTATCCGATACAGGTAATATTAAATGCTACAGCAATCGGACTGGGTATCGGAGGCTCTGTTGTGATGTCACGCAGCCGCGGTGATGGAAAAGAGGACAAGGCACGCCATGCCATGGGATCGACACTGGCACTGCTGCTTGTCTGTGGAATCATTTTGTCTGTAGGACTGCTTGCACTGCACCCGATGCTGCTGCGTATGCTGGGAGCGAAGGGAGCCATGTATGCACAGGCCCGCTCCTATATCATAGTTGTACTTATGGGGGGACTGCTCCCTGTTCTTGGCAACGGATTGAATCCACTGCTGCGCAATTACGGGAAAACCTTTCTGGCAACGGCAATCATGAGCAGCGGACTGATTACGAATATCATCCTCGATTATTTATTTGTCTTCCGTTTTCATATGGGACTGGCAGGTGCGGCTTGGGCAACCATCACTGCACAGGGTGTCGTCGCTGTCCTTACGCTGCTCTATATGTATGCCAGAGAACTTAAAAGCTATTCCCGAAAGGATATTGTGCCGGACGTACCGCTTGTGCAATCCATCGTCCGCATCGGACTTTCCCCCTTCGGACAGACAATGGCACCTTCTCTTGTTATCGTATTAACCAACTGGATGTGTCTGCGTTATGGCGGTGATGCAGCGGTTACCATTTATTCTGTGGTTTCCTATGTACTGTGCAGTGCACAGCTACTGCTTCAGGGAATCGGCGACGGTGTACAGCCTTTGATCAGCTTTTATTACGGTGCCAAAAAGGAGGATAAGATTCATATTCTGTATCGAAAAGCCTTTTTTGTAACGATTGCGGTTTCTCTGATTCTCTGTATAGCGGTAGTCCTCTTCCTGAATCCGCTGACCGCTCTGTTTGGAATCAGCGATGCCATCTTTGAAGGAGCGAAGACTGCTATTTTGATCACTACGGTGTCTTTTCCCTTTCTCGGCATTACCAGAGTTACATCAGCCATTTTTTATGCGACAGAAAAAACACGAAATTCCACTTTTCTGGTCTACATGGAGCCCTGCTTACTATTGCCCTTAAGTCTGTTTGCTTTATCCTTCCTGTTTCAGCTGAACGGAATCTGGATGGCCTACCCTGCAGCACAGCTGATTCTTTGCGGAATCGCCCTGTTTATGAAAAATCCCCTGCACGCACCTGCCGCACTGCCGCAGACACAGGAACAGACGCTGTGTTAACGCGAACCGCCCCAGAATTACAGACGACGGAATGCTGTATTTGCGTGCTTTCTGTAATACAATTATTAAGATGCAGCACAATGTAATAAAGCACGGTATGACGCTGTTGTATCTAACTCGTATTACGACATGCAATACACAAATAAAATAGAAGAAGTAAATTCCAATGCGGTTCTTACTCATGGAGAAAATCAAAAAAGGAGAATTCAGCGCTATTATCTTTCATAGATAAGTTTGAATTCTCTTTTTGCAAACGCCCTGAAAATAACATGATGCAGGAGCTTTATTACTTTCCTCATTTTTTCAGGTTTTCCCTTATTTCTTTACTCGATTTTCTCAGGTTTAGCAACTTCCCTTATTAGGGAAGAATTCAGCTGTGTATATCGGCTTTTTCTTTATAAAATAATTGTCTCCATATTACGATTAACGCTTGATCGCAGCTATGAGCAGCATCATCGGTCTGCGCATTTCATCACGCATACCTTCAATATCCAGCATATGCTCCGGAGGCTGCGGCTCTATGATGTGCTGAAGCTCAAAGCCATTGCACAGCAGTGTATCGAGATAGGTGGTTAGCGTACGATGGTATTTAACCACTCTTTCCCCCAGAAAGTTCGCCTCCCGCTTTCCTTCGTAATAATAATTATCCACAGGAAAATGCAGGATTTCCCCATTCTCAGCATAATACCAGTCCTGCGTACCATAGGCTGTGAAAACCGGATGCTCAACCGAGAAGACAAAGCTTCCTTTCGGTGTCAGCCATGTGGAAATAGCGGCTGCAAGCTGTTTAAAATCCTTTACATAATGAAATGCCAGAGAGCTGATAACCACATCAAAGGATTCCTTGGAAAATTGCAGATCCTCCATTGCACTGCATTGATAGGTGATAGCGTAATCTCTGCTTTTTTCTTCCGCAACTGCCAGCATTTTCTTTGAAATATCCACACCATGCACGGATGCAGCTTTCTGCTGTGCAGCATATATACAGTGCCAGCCATAGCCGCATCCAAGATCAAGAACGCGTTTACCTTCGAAATCCGGAAGCAGTTGTTTCAGCTGTGACCATTCACCGGCTCCCTCCAGTCCCTGAACAGAACGGTTCATTTCCTTATATTTATTGAAAAATACATCGTCGTCATATTTATTTTCTTTCATATTCATGTCCTCCCATGCGAATTATGCATTGCTTATCTGATTGGAATTCACATGGGTCTATGCAATCTTCTGTCCAAGGATGCCTTTTCTCACAGGTCAACACTCCTTCCTGAAACCATATATTTCTGTATTAAGTATAGCATACGGCATCAAATCCTGCCATCCTGTAAACGCTGTATTTCCATAAGAGAAAAGATAAAAGGGCCGCAGGCACCAGCCAAATTCTCATAAATCAGAAGCATTACACTGCTCATAGCACAGCATCTATTTGCAGCTTTATCAATGAATCACAGCGCAAAAAGAAAAAGCCTTCTGCAGACTGCAGAAAGCCGTATTCTTTCCTATCTCTCGTTGTTCAGACTGGAGAAGAAGGAAAGCTGATAAATACCACAGATACCTACCAGAATATAAACAGCTCTGGAAAGAATCGATCCGGTACCAAACAGCATATCTACCAGGTTGAAATCAAAGAGTCCAATCAGACCCCAGTTGACACAGCCGATAATACTGATAATCAAAACGATATAATTTATGACTTTCATATACATCCTCCTTGCTATTTAGTCTGGACATTTTCCATCGGTTTATACCGTGATCTTTTCGACGAAAGACAGAAGAGATGCTATAATAAAAAGAGAGGAGTGTTATTTATGAATATCCCGCTATGTGTAAAGGACAGCTCCGTTCGAATATTGTTTACAGAGGGCAGAGACAGACGAATGATGGAGGCAGCGATACGGCTTTATAACGAACAGATTCTCACTCCGCTGCTGTATGGAGATACCCGGCAGCTATATGAGCAGGCAGAGGCATATGGTCTTTCTCTCACCGGAATTCAGATTGTAGATCCAAAGCGGTTTACACAGCGTGAGGACATGATTCGCCGCATGCTGGAGCTGCGTAAGGGAAAAACAGATGAACAAACATGCCGGGAATGGCTGAAAAAGGATACGTATTTCTGTACGATGTATGTTGAGCTGGGATATGCCGACGGACTGCTCGGTGGTTCTGCCAATTCTACTGCCGATACCCTACGTCCGATTATGCAGCTGATTAAAACACGCATGCCGCATACCATCGTCTCCAGCTGTTTTCTTATGAGCAGAAGGGATGAGCATTATATTTTCGCAGATTGCTCTTTAAACCGAAATCCCAACACGGATGAGCTGGTGGAAATCGCATTGCAGGCAGCGGAGAGTGCAAAGACCTTTCAGCTGGAGCCAAAGGTAGCCCTGCTTTCCTATTCCACACATGGAAGCGGGAGCGGAACAGATGTTGATACTGTACGTGAAGCCGCACAGCGATTACAGCGCATGCCGCTGGATTATGATGTGGATGGCGAGCTGCAGGTGGATTGCGCATTGTCCAGACGGGTAGCTGAGCTGAAGGCAGTGGATTCCACAGTCGGAGGAAATGCCAATGTTTTGATTTTTCCGGACTTGAATGCAGGCAACATCGGATATAAGCTGGTCGCCAATCTGGGTGGATTTGAAGCACTTGGTCCGATTCTGCAGGGTGTACGGCTGCCGATGAATGATCTTTCACGCAGCGCAACAACAGAAGAGATTTATAAAATGGCAATCATTACCGCCATGCAGAAGGAAGCAGGAAACAAGATGAGGAGGCATGGAAATGCAGACAGCATCGATTTGGGAATTTAAGGGGTATACCATGCGCTCATCGCGGATTGAGGATAAAGACGCATATTATTTAGCCGGATTCACAGAATGTGACAGCGAGGTTGCACGTATGACCGGCAGTAAAATGCACTACAGCAAAGAGGAGGTGGATGCATATTTTGTAAACTGTCTCAACGATTCCACACGATATGATTTTCTGATATTTGATCCGCAGGGCAGCCTGATCGGTGAGAGCGTAATCAATGAAATTGATGAGCAGGCACGTTCTGCAAATTTCAGAATCTGTATTTTTAAAAGCAAAAACTGCGGAAAGGGAATCGGCAGCTGGGCGATTCAAACAACAAGAGATTTCGCCTTTTGCGAGCGAAAGCTGCACAGACTTTCACTGGATGTGTTCTCATTCAATATACGGGCCAAAAAAGCCTATGAGAAAGCAGGGTTCCGCGTGGAGGGCATTCTGCGGGATGCCATTTGGGATAACGGTGTATATGCCGACGATATCCTGATGTCCATATTGGAGGAGGAATGGAAACAAATCGCATAAACAATCACTGGAATTGATAAAAGGTATCCGCAATATGCAGTGGAACTGTTTCCATCCACTGTTCTAATGCGAATACCTTCTTTTCTATGCCTTTATCAAATCATGTAAAATTTATGCGATAGCTGAAGGAATCCCTATGAATTCCCATTCCTCATCAGGCTGTAACGCTTTACCTCAATGCTTATGCATGTAATACTGAGCTACAAAGCTGCTGAATGATTGATAAACACCTTTTGCACAGGACGCTTTTCTTGAATTCCGGCTTATCCGTGCTTTCGCTGTAAAGCTCTGTGTATCCATTTTTCAATTTCCACGATTGGAATGATGGAGACAGACATGACCAGCGCAACAGCAAATTCCGCAACGGAAATATGTTCAAACGCAAACAGCTCGGATAAAACAGGAATATAGATGACCGCAATCGTCAGGAAAAGTGCACACACGACAGAACCGATGAGATACAGGTTCTGTTTTTTCATATGCACAACGGACTGCTTCAGGGAACGCATATTGAATGCGTGAAACATTTCTGTCATCGACATGGTCAGAAATGCCATGGTCATACCGTCTGCACTCTGTGTGATTTCCCAGACACCGGCTTCCATAAAATGACCGACAATATAGGAAAAAAGGGTAATCAGTGTAATAGCACAGCCCTGAAATATGATTTGCATGTGCAGGCCGTTGGCAAACAGCCCTTCACTTCTAGGACGCGGAGGCCGCCGCATCAGATCCTCATCCCCCTCCTCCATGCCCAGCGCGAGAGCAGGAAAGGTATCCGTCAGCAGATTGACCCATAGAATATGCACAGGCTTTAATATCGTAAATCCTATCATCGTGGCAAGGAATATGGAAAGCACCTCACTAATATTGCTGGATAGCAGAAACTGAATGGCCTTACGGATATTATCATAAATCCTACGCCCTTCCTGAACTGCCGACACGATCGTCGCAAAATTATCATCCGCAAGCACCATATCTGCCACATTCTTTGTAACATCAGTTCCTGTGATTCCCATACCGACACCGATATTTGCACGCTTGATGGCGGGAGCATCGTTAACACCATCTCCGCTCATCGCAACAACATATCCCCTGGATTTCCATGCATCCACAATACGTACCTTATGCTCCGGCTTTACACGGGCATATACAAATGTCTGATCAATGCGGGCAGTCAGCTCCTCCTGTGACAGCGTATCCAGTGTACTGCCGCTCATCGCCTGTGAGGTATCCGTTATGATAGTAAGCGATTTCGCAATTGCCACCGCAGTATCAATGTGATCACCGGTAATCATGACCGGACGGATGCCAGCCTTACGGCACTGGGCGATTGCCGGCTTTACCTCCTCACGTACCGGATCCATCATGCCGCACAGACCGAGAAATACCAGACCGGACTCTGCTGTTTCCATATCTGTTTCAATATGCTCATTCCATTTGCAGGCAGCACATAGTACACGCAAAGCACGATCTGCCATGCGTTTATTCATCCGGTTCAGCTCTTCGCGATCCTCTTCCCGCATCGGTTCTATTTTCTGATTGCGCCAAATGCCCGTACAGCGCTGTAAAACAACATCCATCGCTCCTTTGGTGAATTGCAGAACAACACCGTCAGACTGCCTGTGCATCGTGGTCATCATCTTGCGCTGGGAATCAAACGGAAATTCATGAATACGCGGATACTTCTGCATTTCCTCATTGATATGAAACAGCGTTTCCCCATATGCGCTCAGCGCAACCTCTGTAGGCTCTCCCTGCATGGTTCCATCCGCATGCACCTGCGTATCATTGCACAGGCTCATTGCCAGTGCAAGCAGACGCTCATCATCACCGAAATGCTCCACCACCTGCATACGGTTCTGTGTCAGGGTACCGGTTTTATCCGAACAGATTACCTGTGTACAGCCCAGTGTTTCCACAGCGGTCAGCTGTCGTATGACTGCATTGCGCTTTGCCATGCGCGTCACACCGATTGCAAGCTGCACCGTTACTACCGCCGCAAGGCCCTCCGGAATAGCCGCAACAGCAAGGGAAACAGCCAGCATGAAGGTATCCAATAAAGATTCTGCACGCAAATCACCATGACGTAACAGCTCAAACAGAAACATAAAAGCACAGATTGCCAAAACCAGAAGACTCAGCAGTTTGGAAAGCCGGTTCAGCTTCTGCTGCAGAGGTGTTGCTTCCTCTCTGCTTACCAGAATCGCATCTGCAATCTTTCCCATTTCTGTATGCATACCGGTTGCAGTGATCACTGCACGTCCTCTGCCATATACCACACTGCTTCCCATATAGACCATATTTCTGCGATCACCCAGCGGTGGATTGTCTTCCTGCAAAGCCTCTGTTTGCTTTTCCACCGGAAGGGATTCACCACTCAGGGCAGACTCCTCCACCTTCAGGCTGGCACATTCCAGAATCCTGCCATCTGCCGGTACGGCATCTCCAGCCTCCAGTACGATTACATCCCCGGGAACAAGGTCTTCACTTGCGGTAACCCGTATCTCACCATTTCGCACGACCTTGCAGGCAGGCGCATTCATGTGCTTTAAAGCTTCTATCGCCGCCTCCGCTTTTCCCTCCTGATACAAGCCGAGCATCGCATTTACCATGACGACAAACAGGATGATAAAGGTATCCGCATAGGATTCATGTGCATATGCGGAGGTGATTCCGGAAATGAGCGCAGCCCCAAGCAGTACGATGATCATCAGATTGGAAAGCTGCCTGGCCAGCCGTTTCAAAAGGGATGCTTTTTTTTCTTCCTGTAATTTATTCAGACCAAATACGCTGCTTCGTTCCTGTGCCTGTGCTTCACTCAATCCATGCATGCTGCTGTGCTGTTCCTGTAATGCTTCTTCCACTGTTCTCTGATAAGCTTCCATAGTACCGCCTCCATTGAAAAAAACTCCCATACAGCTGTGCTGTATAGGAATTGTACGTTTATTCAGCCAGCCTGTGACTTCATACGATGCAGATATCCGTAAATCGCGATTCCTTTCTGCATTTATTTTTCATGGTTATCTCTACCTGTATTGTAAAGCATACAGACCCTTCTGTAAACAGCCCCTTTTGCAATTCGGACAAAGTCATGAAATTGTCTAGCGAAACAGCGTCCCCTCCTCGAAGATTCCCCACACAGCCTGTGGATCTGTCTGTGTTTTCTGTATGGAAAATACCACCTGTGCATCCTGAAAGGTAAAGCTTCCATTTCCCTGTGTTCCATATCCGTCATCCGAAAAGCTGAATGATGCTGTATCACCGTTTCGCTGCGCAGTGCCGGAAATAGTGGCAACCTGCTGCGCATCCTCCGGATTCAGACTTGTCAGAGTATAGGAAAAGGTGGTATCTGTTACATCGGATATTACAAGTGTACTGTGATTTCCACTATACGTTCCGGCGATATCCTCCTGTTTCTGCGGCTTTTCTTCCTGTTGCGGAGTCTGCCCGTTGACACCACCACGGGTAAAGATGTCCTTATTATACGGACCACAGTAAATCGTTTGTCCCTCATACTTCAGCTGATTGCTGCTTCGAATCGCAAAGGTATAGGTCCCCTGTGTACTGGTTGCTTTGATGCTGTGATCCGAAATGCTCCACGTTCCACTCACATCCTGCATTCCCTCACAGCTGTTTTGTGTGAAAACAAAGGAACCATCGCTCCTGAGTACAATTGCAGATGCAGCACCGTTATGAGCATTTTCGTCCCTAAAGGTACCTGCCATATCCTCCATACGGTATTCCTGCTTCTGTGAAAAGAGCTCATCTCCGTATTTCCAGTAAAGGAATCCGCCTCCAGCCGCCAGACCAGCCACAAGCAGCAACAGGACCAGAGCCAGCGGCCATGTCCTTCGTTTTTTGACAACGGTTTGCTTCTTTGTTTTATGATCGGTTCTATGCTTTGTCTTCCGCTTGGTCTTTTTTCTGGTTTTGCCTTTCTTCGCCTTCTGTTTCTTATTCTTTTGATCAGAAGACTTTGACTCCCTCTGCTTTTTCATGACTGATCGCTCCTTCGCATCAATCAGCTCGCTGCTGTCAACCTGAAAAAGCTGGGCAAGTCGCTCCAGCTGTTCCTCATCCGGAACACGGATGCCTGCCTCCCAATCGAGTAACTCCTCCTGCTCTATACGCATATATGCAGCAAGCCGCTGCACGCTGATTTCATATTCCATGCGCAGCTTTTTAATATTTTTACCAGACATATGGTTTCACTTCCTATCTTATGCTAGTATTATCCCCGACACGGAAGAAGAAAGTCAAGAAAACCGACAGAATCGTAAGAATCTGATAATAGAAAAAAAGACTCCTTTTATTCATAAATATAAGGAATCATGAGCATTTCAACAAGATTCGCATCCTTATGGTCTTCAAAGGTACGATATACAAGCCGCTGAAAGACAGGACCTTTCTGAATGAGGTGTTCTCTTTGAAAAAAGGTACGGATGCGCTCCCGGGTTAAAGCTGAACGCTTATCATTATGTTCAAACGCATAGATAACCACAGCACACCCCGGCAGATATGAGAAGCCGAATTCCTCACTCACTCCAATTTCAGCAGCACAATCTTCATAAATGCCAAATCCGCAGATCCTTTTACGGTCATCGTCTTCTTCCTTTGAGATAAGGGCACATTGGAAAAACATATCCGCATTTTTCTGAAACAGATTAAATTGGATGGAATCGTTCGCATCCTCCTTGATGTTCAAACAGTCCTCCTGTGAAATAAAGAAGATACCCGGTCTTTGGATATAAATACAGTTGTACAGACAATAGGCCGTTATTTTCAATACGCTGATATAGTGGTCCAGGTTCATCAGCTTCTGCTGCAGCCGCTGTATCTCCTGCACATAATCATTGCGCTTCTGCTGTACCATTTCACGATGCGTCTGTACATTGCCGCGTAGAATATTTTCACGTATATTGGATAGCGAAATTCCCATATGAGAAAACCGCTGAATATATAGCAGCTGATCAATCTGTTCACTTGTATAATAGCGATAATTCGTTTCCGGATCTTTGAAGGGTACAATCAGCCCCAGTCGTTCATAGTGCCGAATCGCCTCTGGTGTCACCCCCATGATTTTTGCAATCTTTCCGATTTTATATTGCATATCATCACCCCGCCCTTTGTATTATACTATACAAAAGGAATTTGTAAACAGGGATTTTAAGAATACGAAAATGTCTGTCTCAATTTTGCCATACCACTTTTATAGAATCCGATTTTTCCTGTCTTTGGCTGCTTTAACGGCTGTTGATGAAATCGCATATATGAATTCAGATGATGCGTGAATGCCAAGGTACCTTGTGGATGTAACCATATATTCAGCACAGTTTTAACCGGGTTCTATGATAGATAAATCTGCTATTCCGGATGGCCATGTATCTGACAGCTGTTTTATATTGCATTGGATACGTACACATTCCTTGGAAGGAATGCAAAAATCTTTGTAAAGTATAAGCAAAGGATATGCAAAGCAGAGGTTGTTCATCAGAATGAATAGAAATCAAGAGACCATATATACGCACGCCGTCATAAGGATGCTGTTAAAATTTCCATATATTTCTATATTTTGATTACGATATGTTATTCTGCAAGATTTATTTTGTATATTTCATGTTTTATATATAATATGAATACGAAACATGTTATAATCAAAGTGCAGAGATCATAAAGAAAAATATCATAGAGCATGTGTACAGCAGAAGGCAGGAAATCGATTGCCTGTAGCAGTTAGGATAAAGCATGTATGCCGATCAGAAAGATGTTCTGTCGTACAGCATGTCATCATACAATGCTAAATAGAGCGATTGCACAAGCGGATCATGCAAAATGAGAAATACTAGGAGGAAAAAACTATGGCAGAGGAATTTAGAAGAATATGGTCATTCATTGAAAAAGCGGAGCCGGCACAGGAGATGCTGTCTGTTCTGGTACCTGGTGAAGAGATTCTGCAGTGCTATAAGACAAATTGAGATATGTCAGCACTGATGAACAAAAGAATCATTATTTTTGACAGACAGGGTCTTACCGGAAAGAAAATCGAGATTTATTCCATTCCTTATCGTTCTATTGATATGTGGTCTACAGAGAATGCAGGGAAATTATTTGATATCGATGCCGAGCTGGAGCTGTGGACAAAAGCCGGACATTTCAAAATCAATGTGGATAAAAAGTGTAACATCCGTGAATTTGATACCATCTTGGGAAACGCGATACTGGATTAGTTCTTACTTATATCTTATGTTAGCATGAAAATATACCAAAGCTTTGATATCGTTTATATGACGATATCTTTTTTATCATGCTGTGTTCCTATGTTTAAAAAAATCGGGCAGGTAAAGGTTTTATCGTATGTAACGGATGGAAGACCATCCGCTGGTATCAGTCAAAGGCAGGGTTGCACTGATAATAGTTTTCCGCATCCAGCTGACTCTGAACATAGGCAAGTGCTTCTCCAAACCTCTGGAAGTGTACGATTTCACGTTCTCTTAAAAAACGCAGGGGGGCAATGACATCGGGGTCACTGGCAGCCCGTATCAGATTTTCATAGGTTGTCCGTGCTTTCTGTTCTGCTGCCATGTCCTCAAACAAATCAGTAAGCGGATCGCCTTTGGATTGGTAATATGCAGCAGTAAATGGTGCTCCGCTGGCTGCCTGTGTCCATATGCCGGTTGTATGGTCAACATAATATGCATCAAATCCACCTGCTTTTATTTCCTCGACACTGAGATTTCTGGTCAGCTGATACAGGATTGCGGATACCATTTCCAAATGAGCAAGCTCTTCCGTTCCGATATCCGTTAACATCGCACGTACACTGTCATACGGCATGGCATAGCGCTGATTCAGATAACGCATTGAGGCAGCCAGTTCTCCATCCGGACCGCCAATCTGCGAAATTACGATTTTTGCGAAAGCAGGATCCGGTTTTCTGATATTCACCGGAAACTGCAGCTTCTTTTCATATGTCCACATACATCAATCCTCCCTTTCCCATGGCCAGGGCCCTTTGCTATACTCCCAGCTATCCGAGTGATTCTGCCGATTTGTCAATGGTCCGCAAAGATGTTCATACTCCTTTGCAACCTTCTCGCGTTCCTTCACGGCAGACTGATAATACTGCATTGCCTGTCTGTCATCAGGGTGTGAGTTTAAAAACAGTGCTGTTTCCTGAATCGCAAAATCCAGCATTTGAAGCTTTCTCAGCAGTTGCTTTCTATTCATCATCAGCACGCCCCCTCATCACCGAGAAAGGGTTTATCAAGAGCATGAAAAATTGTTCCTCTTTGAAACCCAATCTCTCTTTCATACGGTTTTTTCCATACCTGCATCGGTACATAGGCCATACCAGGCATCTGTGCCTGCTGCCGTTGATGTTTGGGCTGCTGCTCCATAAAGTCCACATCATCATAGCAGTATTCATCATTAGTTTCCCGCTCCCTGGGAATCCATGGACAGCACGCACCATTCGCATACTTCATATAAGTTCCTCCTAACCTGAGGCTTTCACCTCACTGCATAATATGAAAATACTGATAACAGGCATAGGACAAGCATATAGAAGATGAAAAATTCATTTCTATATGCATGGAAGCAGATGAAAAAAGACCTATCGGCCGCAAAGTAATCAGAACGTTTGCATCGCTTCGATAAGTCCTTTTCAGATTGCTTATAATATGTTCAAAGTATGCTGGTTTACATAAGCACTAATGAAACTGCGCCAGCAATGTCTTTTCAAAATGCTCTTCACTGACACTTGTTTTCCAGCGATAAAACAGAATGGAAAGAACAGAGAAGACTACAAGCATACCTGCAAAGACAAGAATATCCGGTGTAATGGATCCGCCGATTGCCAACGTATTGCGGAATGCATGCACACTGTAGCTGAATGGCATAAACGGATGAATCGCATTATAAAATCCGGAGGATGTTTCAATCGGATAGGTACCTGCCGCTCCCCCCAACTGCAATACCATGAATATCAGAACAATAAAGCTTCCGATTTTTCCACAGGTGATGTTAAAGAAAACGATCATGGACATGAAGCCTGCGGAAACCAGTGCCGCCATGGCAAAGGTAAGCAGCGTCTGATAGGGAGACAGGCCGTTAACCAGCATCAGCACACCGATCATAATAACTGCCATCAATGTGGAGACCGTATACATAACAGAAGCCTTGCAAGCCCACATACGCAAACCGGACGTCGTTTTACTTGTGTTTTTCAACAGCGGATACATAAGAGTAAAGGCCATGCAGGCAACATACAGCCCGACAGACATCATATAGGGCGCCATCGCTGTACCATTGTTTTCCACATTGCTCAATTCCTGATGAGTTGTGACCACCGGCTGTGCCAGCATTTCCTTTGTGTTCTGTGTTGCTGATACCGAGCTTTCTTCAGCTCCCTTATGCAGCGAGCTTGTCAGCGTATGGGAACCGTCCTTCAGCTGTAACAGACCGCCTCCCAGTGTATTGGAGCCCTGCGCAAGCTGCTGAGCACCACTGCTGATTTGAGAAGCGCCGCCCTGCAGCTGAGCAGAGCCGTTTAATAATGTCGGACTGCTGCTGTTTAATGCTGAGGCTCCCTGATATAGAGAATCACTACCCGTTAGCAGCTGTGTGATTCCGCCCTGTAAAGCAGGAATCGCAGAGTTCAGCTGTGTCGTACCTGTTTGTAATTGAGCTGCACCGGCTGTTAAAGCCGTAGATTTCTGTGATAAGGTGGAAAGACCGTTTCCAATCGTATCTACGCCCTCTGTATAAGCATGAATCCCGGAAGCCAGTCCCTGTTCACCTGATAAGGCTTTATCAGCATCTGCAAGGCCGCTTTGAAGCTGCTGCATACCCTGTATCAGACCCATGGCTTCCGCGGTGGAGCCCTGTGCATCCAGTGAACGCTGTACAGTGGAAAGACCCTGCTGCAGCTGCGCCAATGCCTGATCGTTTCCGCTGAGAAGTCCTGTCATCTCCTCACTTCCTTTGGAAAGCTTAGAGAGCCCTGTCTTGAGCACAGCATATTGCTGATTTAAATCATTCATATCCGCTGCCGCTTCTGTTAGCTGATTCACAGTATCCTCATAAGCATGCAAATCCTTCAATTTCTGTGCGGCTGCATTCAATCTCTGACTCGCATCTGTATTCTTGTTTATGATTGTCTGCAGCTGAGCCTCCAATGCCGCAGCCCCTTGTGTAACCTGCTTCAGACTATCTGCACTGCCGGTATTTTTTTCGTGCAAATAAGCAAGTAGATCAGCATGACTGTCGGTACTTGATTTTATTGCAGTGGATAGCTCCTGCATACCAGACAGAACACGAGAGCTGCCCTTATGCAAATCGGAGGTTCCCTGCGCAAGAGCATTCACCCCCTGATCTAATACAGCAGAGCTTTGCATTAACTGCTCACTTCCCTGTTGCAGGGCAGCTACACCGGTTGTATACGCCTCTACCCCCTGCTGCAGCTCACCACTTCCTGTGTGCAGCGAGGATGCGCCGTTAACTAGCTGTACGCTTTTTCCATTCATCGTGCGGATACCGCTTCGCAGCTGCCTGCTTCCCTGTTGCAGCTGTGCCACTCCATCGGTATAAGCCTGCAGTCCCTGCTTCAGTGTTTCACTTCCGTCTTGAAAGGTCAGTGTACTGGAGGCAAGAGTGTTCAGATTATCCGTGATGGTCTGATTCCCCGCAATACTGTCGGATAATCCGTTCTGAATTTTCTGACTGCCCTTACCCGCTGTTTTCAAGCCGCTGCTCAACACCTGAACGTTGGAGAATAATGTATCGGCATAGGTTTTTGTCACAGTAGCGGAAATCTGTTCCCGTATCTTTGCAATCGCTGTCTCGTCCATTTTCGAGGCGATATAATTGGTACCGGGATTCGTTGTATACCTGAGCTCCATTTTTTTCGGATGTTTATCCATGAGCGTTGTTGCATTTGATGAAAAATTTTCAGGTATCGTTATAATCATATAATAAGAGCCATCCTTTAAGCCCTGGCTGGCTTTTGCGGCATCGACAAAGCAGAAATCCATTTCCTTTGCCTTTTTCAGATTCGCAACCAGATCCTCCCCGATATGAAGGCTGGAACCGTTATAGGTAACCTTATTGTCTTCATTTACTACTGCAACCGGTATTTTATCCGCATTTCCGTAAGGATCCCACATAGAACCCAGAAAAATACCTGAATACAGCATGGGAATCACAATAATCGCTGCCAGCACAACCTTGATCCATGTACTGCCTGCTATATTTTTCCATTCTTCCTTCATAATATCCTCTTCTTTCTTTTCTATCCATAGATATACCATATCCACGGAATACTGGAATTATAGTACATTATATGCTTGTGTCAACGCTCTTTACAGAAAGTTTAGAATTGTTATGAAAAATTCACACGAAAAAGACGGCTTGATTTAAGGAAAAGGCTTGCAAAGACAAAGAAAAAACAGCTATACTATACATGATAGAAGGTGAGAGTATGAGAATACGCGGCAGTCTAGAGCAGGCAATCTGTATCGTGCTGCTGATAAGTACAAGCAGCCGGCCGGTAAAAAGCAGCGAGCTCAGTAAAAAGCTGAACGTATCAGATTCCTATTTAAAAAAAATCATGCGGCAGCTGGTCAAAGCGAAGATCGTTTCTTCAATCGCCAGTAAAAACGGCGGCTTTGTATTATTGAAAACCCCCTCCCGCATCACCTTTCTGGACCTGTTTAATGCCATCGAGGGGCAGGAGCAATTTGCTGTGAGTACAAGCCTTGTCGATCGGGTGTTTGATTCCAGAAAGCAGGTAAAGGAAAAGGAAGAAAAAATCATGCATTATCTGCATGGTGCGGAATTGGAATATCGAAAGAAATTAAAAGAAATCACCATCCAGCAAATTTTATCCGATGTCTGATAATTACAGCCGCAAGACATGTTCATGCTGCTGTATATCATATCAGAAATGATAATATTTCTTACATAAACTATTTTATAAGCTTGCTTTAAAAAGAAAATAAAAAAAAGCTACAGCCGGGACTTTAACACTGGCAGAGTCATTTGCACTTTACTCACCATGTATCAGCCATAGGTAATCCAGGCAGCCTTCTTTGATTGTTAAGCTGCTTTTCTTTTTTCCTTTACACGATGTCCTAACGTGATAAGAAAAAGACTGAATCTTCCGGTATAGAAGGCTCAGTCTTTCCTTTTTCTCAATTTCCGCCGGGACCGTCCTGACGATCTCTTTCATCCGGATAATACTTCAGGTTATTGTTCGTCCATTGATTGTTGCCGGCTGTTTTCTTTGCTTCCTCACCATGCAGCAGCTCTTCGCTGTCACAGCAGGATTTTTTCTTCTGTTCCATGTTCATCACACTCCATTCTTAGTATGTGTCCGGAAGGGATTGACTATACCGATTCTTTGCCTGAAGCATACGGCCCGGTTATTTCCAAGACATTTCCTTCGGGGTCTGTGATATTGAAATACCAGTAAGGCATCGAGATTGAAACATAATATAAGGGAGAGAGCGGTCCGATCTGCAGATTTTTCAAACGCGTATATTCTGACTGCAAATCCTCACAAACATAATTCTGAACCATTATATCATTCCCTTGGTTCACCGTCTGTATGCAGTCTTCGACATATGCATCATTATAGTGTTCGTCCACATCCTGTTCTTTCTGTACGCATTGCGCATCATATTCCGCATGCAGCACGGCAAGCGTATGCCCGCAGGAAAACTCCACCCATCGCTGTGCAGTAACTTCCTTCCCTTTTTGCTGAAGCAGCTGCTCATAGAAGCTTACCGTATCACGAAAATGCAGTGCATTGATATATATACAAGCCAGCTTCATCGTGGTTCCTCCTTCATCCAGATATCCTGTTCCTTCTCATGCTTTTTCATCCAGGCAAGTGCATAGGGACTAAATGCCATACATTTCCAGCACTTCTTCCTTATCACAGCTGCCGCCTCCTTCATCAGTGCGCCTCTTATCCCCTGTCCGCGCAGGGATACATCGGAAAATGTATGATTGATATCCACGACCTGCTTGTCCACAAAGGGGAATGTAAACTCTGCAGGCAGCTGTCCCTGTTCCTCTATAAATATACGGTGATCCTCTCTGCTTATCTCCATAACAGTCTCCTCCCCATGCCATACGCACGACGATTACAGCTTCATTGTACCATAAATCATTTCTGCATTACTGAAATTAAATACCATTTTTAACTACCGTTTTATACCCGTGTCTTAATACAGGAAGCAGATTTTATAAAACAGAGCTTTATCCGCTGTTATCAGTTATAAACAAAGGAATCAGACTCATCGCACGAAGCTGATAAGCCTGATTCCCAATCTCTCAAAGTGTTCTGGTCTCGCTGCTTCCAAGTAAGAAGCAGCGAGACCATAGCCTGCTCCTTAAGTGATGAACAGCTGTCACTGTTGTTGTTATTACAAACTAAGCGTATTTCACTCGCCTTGTTTATACAAACAGCGGTACAATCTCCTTCTTTAAAACGTCGATCAGTCCAAGATCAGACATTTTCGCCTCCGGGATAACCGGTAAAGCAAGGGTTACGATTCTCAGCAGCGGGTTTTCCATATCCACAAGACCGAGCGCACGATTCGCATCCTTCATCAGTGCATTGTCAACTGCCAGCTCCTCTGCAGGCTTCAGCGAAATCAGTCCTGCCAGCGGAAGCTGCAAGGTATGAAGCACAGCTCCGTCCTTTACCGCACACATGCCGCCTCCACAGGCAATCAGCTCATTTGCGGCAAGCAACGCGTTCTCTGCAGTATCGTATACAATCGTCAGATTGTGTGAATCATGAGAAACCGTTGAAGCAAGAGCTCCGGTTGTCGTACCAAAGCCGCGCACAACACCAAGTGCAACTGTATCGTGTCCCTCATGACGGTTTACGACAGCTACAAACTTCAAATCATCATCATTCAGCTTCAGATAACCGTTTTCCACAGGAAGCTCCTCACAGCTTACCAGTGTGCTGGACAACAGCAGATCCTTATACTCCATCAGATTCACCTTAACCGTCCCGTTTTCCACAGGAGCCTGGATACGGAAATCCTCAACGCTTAGCTTCTTCACATGCATGGAATTACGATGCTCAATAGCATAGCTTTCATCCTTAATGTCTGCCAGCAGCTTTCCATTTTCCGCTACCAGCTCACCATTGTAAAATACATGACTCGGCTTCAATTCCTCCAGGCTTTCCACCAGCAGCATATCTGCCACAAAGCCAGGTGCAATCGCTCCCAGGTTTTCGATTTTGATTTCACGTGCCGTATTATAGGTAGCACTCTTAATAGCTGTTACCGGATCCATACCGCATCGAATGGCATTGCGGACTACATCATTCATATGTCCGTTGTTCAGAATATCATCCGCTTCGCGATCATCCGTACAGAAGCACAGGTGATCGAAGAATTTCACCTGCTTAACACCCTCCCAGATATCCTTTACATTCTTTGTGATGGAGCTGTCTCTGGCATCCACATACATTGCACTGCGCAGCTTTTCCAAGCCCTCATCCGATGCCCGTGTTTCATGACAGGTATTCGGACCACCGCACAGATAGGCAGACAGCATCCGCCCGCTGACATACGGTGCATGTCCCTGCATATACAGTCCGCGATCCTCCGCAACCTTCAGAATATCCATCATACGGTCCTCACCATGGATAACGGCAAGGAAATCCATAACCTCCGCAAGTCCGATGACACGCTTTAAGCCGCAAAGCTCTTCAATCTGTTCTGCCAGAAAATCCGCTCCCGCATTCTCCAGACCGGGTACGGCAGGCACACAGCTTGGAATATCGATCAGCTGACGCATGGGGAGATCTTCTCCGCTGTCATGCATATAACGCACGCCCTCCATGCCCCATACATTGGCAATTTCATGCGGGTCGGTAATCACGGTCGTTGTCCCGTGAGGAAGAACTGCCTTTGCGAAATTACGTGGCGTCATCATGGAGCTTTCGATATGCTCATGCGCATCCAGAAAGCCGGGAATCAGATAGTGTCCCTGTCCATCCACAACGGTCGCTGCCTTGTCCAGATCCGCATCCAGATTCTTATATTCCACATGTACAATCATACCATCATAAACAAATACATTGGCCGGATAGATTTCTCCGGTAATCACGTTGACCAGCTGAACATGTTTGATCAGCAAATCGCTTGGAATTTCACCAAGAGCCGCCTTGAGCAGCTGTTTCTTATCCTTCGGCTGCAGCTTCATATACAACACTTCCTTTCTCAAAAAGATGCACTCTCATGCATCTTTTGCTTTACCCGTATATAAAATAACAAATCAGTGGTATCGCCATAACATACATGATCGGATGTACTTCTCTGAATTTACCGGTTGCTGTTTTGATGAGTACGAATGCCAGAATACCGGCAGAGATACCGCTGGCGATAGAGCCTGTAAACACAGTGAACATAATCATGACAAACGGTCCGAAGGATTCTGTAAAATCTGCGAAATCAATATCCTTAAAGCCGCTGATCATCAAAAAGCCAACGAAAATCAGAGCCGGTCCGGTTGCCGCATTGGGAATCATCAGCACCAGCGGAGAGAGAAATACCATAATCATAAAGATAACGGATACCACAACACTTGTAAATCCCGTACGTCCGCCTGCTTCCACACCAGCACTGGATTCCACAAAGGTGGTGATGACCGTATTACCGGTAAGCGCACCGACACAGGTACCGATGGCATCTACCAGAAACGGCTGCTGGATATTCGGTAAATCCCCGTTTTCATCCAGCATGCCGGCTTTTGCACTGACACCGAGAATTGTCCCCAGCGTAGAAAAGAAATCTCCGCAGAACGCCGTAAAGATCAGAATGACGGATGAGAAACTGAATACGGATTTAAAATCCAGATTAAACATGACATTGCCCAGCCCTGTGAAATCAGGAACCTTGGCAAAGGTAGACGGCACTGTGGTAACCCCTGCCGGTATTCCCAGAAGCGTAACGATAACGATACCGATCAGAATAGCACCGTTCACCTTATACGCTGTCAGAATAGCGATGATAACAAGCCCCAGAACGGCCAGCATAACAGCAGGATCGGTGAAATTCCCCATGCCCATTCCGCTTTCCGTAAAGGCTGCAATCCCTGTATTTTTGAATCCCAGATAGGCGATAAAGAAGCCGATTGCGGTACCGATCGATATTTTAATGTTCTTTGGTATCGCCTTAACAATCAAATCACGGATACCGAAGATTGTCAGCAACAGAAAAATAACACCTGAAATCAGAGTCATTGCCATAGCACCGCCAAAGGACAGCTGCTGGCTCTGAATCAGTGCCCCGAACATGAAGTTGCTTCCCATACCGGTTGCCAGTGCAAACGGGAGGTTTGCATACAATGCCATCAGCAGCGTAATCAGCCCACTGATAATGGCACAGGTGACAACAATTGCCTCCTTCGTAATCATGACGCCGTTGGCATCGATGATAAATGCGGCATCCCCATAGCCGACGATTGCCCCGGGCTGTACAACCAGAACATATGCCATTGTCATAAACGTGGTGATACCGGCGATAAGCTCTTTTTTATAGCTGGTATTGCGTTCCCTAAATTTGAAAAAATCTGCGATTTTGCTCATATTTTCCTCCTTAACCATGTCCTCACCATATTCCATGATATCCATGAAAGAAGAAGCACCATAGTATCTCATTTACGGTGAGATGTAGAGACTGTCGACCATATCCCGACATTATATGGTGAGCACAACAGTGTTCATTATACCAAAGAGGAAGCAAAACTGTAAACGTCTATGCATAGGTAATTGTTTCCTGAATGCTTACAAATACTTCCGGAATGCCTCCAGCAAAAGCTGACACCCGTCTGCACAGTCCTTTTGTGTACTGTATTCCTCTTTACAGTGGGAGGCACCTTCATGCTGAGAGCGTACAAAGATCATCGCTGTGGGACAAATGCCCTGAAAGTTCATACAGTCATGACCGGCACCGCTGGCAAGTCGCAGAATCGGCAGCTGCAGTGTTTTACAGCAGACCTCCAGCTCCTGCTTCAGGCCTTCATCACATATCGCCGCCGGCAGCTGCTGTTCCAGGCGGCGTTCAATCCGTACTCCCTGTTCCTGTTCGAGCATTCCTTCAAACTCCTGCATTACATCCAGTATTTGCTGTATGACAGCATCATCCAGAGAGCGCAGATCCAGAGAAAAGCTCACACGATCACAAATGATATTGCAGGCGCCGGGGTAGGTATGAATTTCCCCGATTGTAGCCACCGTATGCGGCTGCTGCTGCGCAAGCTGCGTCATGTGCATAATCCAGCGGGACATGGCGGTTACCGGATCATGACGACGATGCATCGGTGTTGCCCCCGCATGTGCACTTCTGCCATATATTGTGACCGTATATCTCACCAGCCCGGCAATCCCCTCAACAATTCCCACGGAGAGATTCTGTGCTGCCAGAACATCAGCCTGCTCAATATGTACCTCATAAAAAGCTTCCAGCGACGACAGCTGGCAAGTCACATAACACGCAGGATGATAGCCTGCCTGTGTCATTGCCTGTGCAAGTGTAATTCCCTTATGATCCACAGACAGCAGTCCGTCTTTTTCCACTTTCCCGCAAATCGAGCGGCTGCCAATCATGCCATATCCGAAACGGTTTCCTTCTTCATCCCGAAAGCCAATGACCATGATGGAGCGCTGCGGCTGTACTCCTGCTTCCCGTATGGTCTGCAATACTTCAATACCTGTCAGCACTCCCAGACAGCCATCGAATATTCCGCCTTCCTTTACCGTATCGAAATGGGAGCCGCAAACAACAGGAGGCAGGTTTGGTTCAGCTCCCTTCAGCGTACCTATGATATTACCACAGGCATCAATCGTTACGTGAAGACCGGCTTCCCGCATCCATTCCGTCAGCTGAAAAGCTGCCGCCTCATCCTCTTTCGTGAACGAAAGCCGTGTTACACTTCCATCTTCTGCTTTTCCAATCTGCCCCAGTGTCTGTATATGATTCCATAAACGCTTCTCATTGATTCTCATAGGCTACCTCCTGATTATGAACATTATAGCTGATTGCTTCAAAAAAGCCAAGACAGCAGAAAAGACACCATCAAACCGGTGTCTTGTTCTCGGTGCTAACGATGAGAGGAGTTGAAGGATTTGGTAATACTTATGAAATCAAGCGTCAGACGCACCTGTGATGTTTCATCCCGGATACTGCGCAGCTCCCGCATCAGATTCAGCTCTATCGGCATCAGCACCTGCTCAGTCTGAATACCGCAGATTCTGCTGATATCCATATTCAGATAATTCGCTATTTTCAAAGCGACATGCAGAGGCATCGTCCGTTCCTTTTTCAGATATTTTGTTACAGAGTTTTTATCCAGCCCGACACTTCTTGCAAGAGAAGACTTCGTCATATCCAGATCCTCAATTCTGTCATTCACATAATCTATAAATTTATCAGTCATCACGTCATTTTGCATACTATCACCACTTATATGTTCATTATAGTATAAGTGTTACCATAACATCTAAATTTAAACTTATATTATGCCATATGTAATATTTACACGGTATTTTAGAATCTTTTTAGTTACTACACTATAAATAAATGATTGCATTTTATGCAAAATTCGTTTATAATAACGATACCGTCATCAGAATACCTGACTTTTAACTTCATTCTCACAAATCAGTATCTGATGACGGCCTGCCTAGGTATCTGACAGTAAAAAGCTGTCGGATTTTTTTATTTCACTGGTAATATTTACATACAAAACCATACGATTTCCTGCACCAAACCGGATAAAACATGATATGATAAACAAAAGGAGGCGTTTTCTATGAAAAAGCTGTTATTTGTCTTATTTGCAGGAATGCTTATGCTTACCGGATGCGGTGGAGGAAATGATGATAAGAGCGGGGAAGCACCAAAAAGCAATGATGAAAGCTCAACAGAATTATCTACAAAGGAAGTGAGTGCCAAGCTGCGTGAAATCAATGACTGGTATGTTACAGATATCTGGAATGTCGGTTTATGTGATATCGGGTATTACACTTCCAGCGGTACTTCTGCGACAGGAGAGGAGCTGGACATCGAACTGACATTAAAGCAGTATAACGAAGCTATTGCAAAGCTTGAGGAATACAACACCTTTGTGAACGGATTAAAGGATAAGAAGTACGATGATGTGAAGTTTGCATGGGAAAAGCTGTATAAGGGCATCAGGGAATCCGATAAAATCGTTCAAAGCAATGAAATTAAGGCGAAATCCGGTCTGGATTTAAAAACAGACAAGCTGAGCCAGTATCAGACAGCATTCCAGAAATATATCAATGCTCTGAGTGAAAGCTGACAGCCTATTAATTCAGCAGCATATAATGGTGTTTCAGCGAATTCCACAATCATTTTAGTATTGGCAAAACAAAGAGCCCATGTTCTGCCTTCATTCAATACGTTGAAGGACGCATAAGGTAAGCCGGAAAATATCCATTGAGATTAGAAGATCAATCCCTTTCGTGTTTAACGACAAGGTGAAATCTTCTTTTTTTAACTTTAACGCACCAGAAAACGCATTATCCTCTACACACAAAAAAGGGGTATTCACAACCATTGCACGGCAACGATCATGAGCACTCCTTTTGTATGCTTATGTTTTTACATCCACCGGCTGCGTTTCTTTTACAGCTTTGTGAATCCTTTACTAACGTAAAAGTATAACAGTTCATGAATTTATAAGTATGCCTGTACAGCATCACCGCCGAATAATCGGAATCCATATTTCCATGTGATAATCCTTTGCCTCACATGATCCTTCACCATACAGCTCCACGGTCGGCATGCTTTCATTTCGGTCATAGCCGCTCGCTGGCAGCACTTCTGCATAAATAGTTTTCCACAATGCAGGCAAGCCCTCAGCTATCGGTCCGGTGTTCTGAAATTTCATCCAATCTGCCGCGGGAAGCGCAAAGGCCTCATACTCCTCTGACAGCATACCTTCCACCGCAATCATATAGCGGTTATTGCCGTACTTATCATATCCGAAGCACAGGCCGTAGGAAACTGCCGTAGCTGCTTCCTGCATCATACGCTGCAATGTGCCATCTGCCTTTACATCCGACCAAAATTTTATTGAACGATTTTCATTTTGTGTAGAAATCACGGAATGACCGGACAGATGCATACCGGCTTTCCTTTTTATTTCATATTTCATTTCTGTATTTCCGTGCACAGTGATAGCAAAGGATCTCGGCAGAAACAGCGGAAGCTGCAGATTCTGTTTTCTGGCCTGGCTCGGTGAACAGCCGAAGGCTCTGCGAAAAGCTGCCGCAAATACATCTGCGCTTTCATAGCCGTATTCCAGTGCAATATCCAGTATGCGTTTCCTGCTGTGAATAATTTCAACAGCAGCCTGCGATAGCCTTCTCGCTTTGACATATTCCAGATAACTCATATGATTCAGTAATGAGAATACTCTTTGAAAATCCGCATAGGAGCACCCGCTAAGCTGGGCAAGTTTAGCGCAATCCAAATCCTCCTTCAAATGTTGCTCCGTATAAGCCATGACCCTGTTGATTCCTGTAATCAGCTCCATCACCATCCTCCTTTCATTCAAAGTATAACCGGAATCGCATAAGAAAACCCGATGTTTAGAGAATTGATTTTATCGGGTTTATATTTTGTTTTTACAGCACCTTTTCCATTAAATCAACCTGATCATCAACAGCCTGTAATTGTTCTTTAAGTGAATAAAATCCATTGCGTTTCCAAAAGGAAGCAGCTTCCACATTCCCGTGTATACAGCCAAGACGCACACAGGTGATTCCCTGATTCGCAAGCTGTTTAAAAACTCCCTTCATGATATTGGAGCCTGTTCCTTTTCCCTGCTCTGAAACATCCAACATAAACAGACCGATATATGCAACTTGTGGTTTCGGATAATCGAAGATCAGATCCAGAATCGCAATAAGTGTCTGATCCTTTTGAAAAAAGCCGAGGAAGTATTTATCGTCTGCAGTCTTTCCCGGTGGAGTGCGGGATAAGTCCTCCATGATATTTTCATGTGTTGGCGCTGTTTTGAAGTATTTGTAATAGGTTTTATTTGCCTTGCATAGCGCATATATGTTTTCCACATCCTCTGGACAGAGTCTGCGGACGTGAAATGTATCAGAAAAATCTGTGAGCTTCATAAGCATCCTCCTTATCGCATGGTATTTCGACAACCGCTGCAGCAGCTATATCACAGTCTGAGAAGAAACCATTTCGGTAGCCGGTATGCTAACTAGTCTTAATAAACTCCGATTTCAACAATATGTACCGGCTCTTGACCGGATTCTGTAAGGTAAAGCCGCAGGATAGCAATGTTTTTTCAGAAGCATGATTCTCCCTATCGATGTCAGCAGTAATTCTATAGGCGTCTGGAAAAGAAAATATCCTGTTTACCAGCAATTTCAGCATATCTTTTCCAAGGCCTTTACCAATACAGTCTTCTTCACCGATAAGATAATCAATGCCATATGTTCCAATGCGTGGTAGTGTACCAAAATCTTCTTCGCTATCTGTAGCCTTGTAATACTGACATAGACCAATCGGTTCTTCTTGCCACATAACAATGAGATGTGTGATCCATTGATATTTTCCGTTTCGCTCTTTATATTCCATCATCCAGTCTTCGAGCGTAACACCAAGCTGTGGTATTTCATACCATTTTCTTACATGAGCCTTATGCAGCCAAGCCTCGGCCAGTGCAAGGTCACTTTCTGTGAATTCTCGTAATTGCAACATGGTTTTCCTCCTTTTTTCTGCAATCTATATATAATAGATAATGAACCCATGATTTATCTCTTGTGAAATTAGCTATGTGCATGCTGTTTTTAGCCTTTTGATAAGGAAGGCACAGAAATATCCCGTCCTTTTCCCTTATCATCCTGATAAAAATATCATAGCATACTCTGCGCTTATCTACAATGAAAGATGGATGTATCAAATCCTGCTTCGTTTTCTATCGGGGAAGAGAAGTATAAAATACGGATTCCAATCAAAAAAGTTGGACAAATCATCAAATAAGCCTTTATTTATCGGCTTTTTTTCGATGACATCCAACTTGGCACTTTTATTTGGTGGAGGTGAGGAGATTTTATATTTTGTGTTTTTTCAAGTTTTTTTATATTCATTTGCGTATATTCATACTTACTCTTCCTTATATATTATCACCTATCTTCACTTGTCGTCAGTTGTCAATTACTATAATCGTAATTTTTGTGTACATTTGTGGTATGATTTTATTGAGGTGATAGTATGCAAAGAATGTACAAAAAATATATAGAAGTAGAAATGCTCGTCGATAAAATGGGCGATATCACTCCCCTGGCGTTGATATGGGATGGTGAGCGTTATGAGGTGGACAAGATTATACGTCATAAGCCACAAGCCCATAGCCAAAACTGCGGCGGCGGTGGCCAAATGTTTGTGGTGCAGATTGGTGGCGCGACAAGGACTATATATTATGAGTATATGGGTCCCGGTAAATTCAGGTGGTTTATTGAGAGCTTGCGGCCATAAAAAAAGACTCCTGCACATAGACAGGAGCCGGCAGCAATAGGAAGATATGATACGGACTTGGGGGGAGAGTAAGATATCTGTGCTGCTGTGCACATTATCTCACATAAAAATTTAAAAAGGTAAATAAATCATCAAATACGGGATTTCTTGTTAAAAATCCCGTACTTTTTATTACTTAGTCAAAAGTCTTACAATGTCCATGATGGCCAGTAACGCTTTTTCATTCAGCGTTTCTAGGTGTTCGATGATATACTGCATCATTTCTTCTCTTTTCATGTTAACCCTCCGTTTATATAGGCTCTCCCTATCCACCTATATAAAATAATAAAAGACCACCCATAGGTGGTCAAGTGCCGCAAAATACTGCCTAGGTATCTCTTTCTTTTTAATGGGCGGCAACGTAATCATTATATAGTTTATATGAACATTTGTAAATACGTTATGAATATTTTAGCGTTATTAAGCAAGATAATAAAAAAAGTTCGGATTTATCCGAACTTCGCCAAAGATAGTGGCCGCCTTTGTTCAATACCTAGGCAATATTCAACAGGCGAAAATATTCTATCATATATATTTTTAATTTCAAGTATTTTGTTTTTTCTGCACTTTTTTTGTGTTTTAACATATATTATAATGAGTGATAGTTATTACTCACACCTCTAATTCTAAGTATTGAAAAGAGTTACACGTTGACGCTCTTTTCTTTATGCCATAGCTACATTTAATCAACATTTCATTTGCTTGCAGATTTAAAAAGCCGGAATACACCGGCCTGACTCTCTGTGGGAAAATATTGGGGTATTTCCGAAAGGGGTAGAGAGCCAATAAAAGTATATTACATATTCACATGTATGTAAACTCTAATTATTTAATTTTTCTTAATTTTAATTATAATAAGGGGCTGTGACAACTAGGCGAAAAGTCTAAGTCACAGCCCCTTATACGTGTGCTTTATGGCTAGCGCTTTTTGCGGATTTGTCGAACCCCTTTGCGAATATAGCGCTGCTTGTTGCGCTTTCCCTTAGCGAAAAACAATCCGAAAATGATCAGCACCACCCCACCGACTACCCCCAATGCATACGATATCCATTCCTCACTTTCCTCTTCTGCGGCTTTTCCATCACTCCACATATTCAGCTTCTGTGCCTTTGCTTCCTTTTCCAGTGCCCGCAATTCCTCGGTATATGCATAATCACCATAAATATAGGCGACCTCTGCCAGCCCCTGCTTCACCAATTCTCTTTGCAGCAGCACATCATCCGCATACACCCATGCCAATGTACGTCCATATTTGTCCAGCGCATCGCTTCCATCATCATACTCCAATGTGATAGTATCCGCCTCCATCAAGGCATTGCATACATATGCACTGGCCTCTTTTCCATATTCCTCTTTGGTTTTTGTATATTCCGGTGCATTGATGGCTAGAAAGCGTACTGTCGTATCCTTTCCATCAATTAAAAAATGGGCAGTATCTCCATCGGTACATTTACTGAAGATCACCTTTTCTTTCGTATTTGCCTGTATTGGCACAATGGCCAGCAATAACAGCATGGCAAGCAGTAACAATTTCTTCATAGTATCCTCTCCATAGAAATTATTATAATGAAATTTATATCGGACGCAAGACTTGAAATGTAGGAATACGCATGTTATCCACATGATAAGCATATGGAGTGCATCTCTTTATACAAGAAAAAAGACAAATGATCGCTCATTCATCTTCTACTTTAAAAAGCCATCCACAATCACGGTTTCCGCCTCTTCACTGCTGAGTCCAAAGGTTTGTAGCTTCACCAGCTGATCGCTGTTGATTTTCCCAATGGCAGCCTCATGGACGATTTGTGCATCCACATGGTTGGCCGCAATCTCCGGAATCGAACTGATTTTCGCATTTCCCATAATGATGGAATCACATTGAATATGCGCACGGGATCGGTTGTTTCCTACCGCAATCGGGTGAAACACCTGCTGTGAGGTATCCTTTCCCACCGAACGCGACACGATTTGTACGACACTGTCTTCTCCGTTCAGATTGACCGTCACATCGGAATGCGCCGTCTGTGTCCCATGTGTCATCAGCTTCTCATTGATCACCAGCTTTGCGCCCGCCGCCAGATTTGCCTCGGTTTTGCGAAACGTAGAATCGACACCTTTGATTTGACTCATATCCATTTGCGCAAAGGAGCCTTCCTCCATATGCACAACCGTCGTCGGATTTAGAATTTTTCCACCGGTTCCACTTCCCTCACCATAATGTTTTTCCGTATAGGTGATGCTTGCATTCTTTCCAATGTGAAAGGTATGGATTCCATCATGCTGCGAGGTATCACAGCCATCGTTATGTATACCACAGCCCGCAACGATGTCCACATTCGCTCCCTCACCGATGTAAAAATCATTGTATACCATATCCTGAATACCACTGTCTGTCAAAATCACCGGAATATGAATGCTTTCTCCTGTCGTAAACGCATCAACGATGATGTCAATTCCTGGCTTGTCGCTTTTCGCAACGATTTTGACATGCTGTGTGGAATGCCGCTCCACTCCTTGCCCATTCTTTCGTAAATTGAAGGCACTTCCCGGCATAAAGCCGCTGATATCGGCTACTGTCTTCAACAGGTCTTTTTCCATCTGTTCCATATATGTCACCTACTTTTTAAAACCGCAAGGTTCAAATTCCCCCATCAGTGATGGCAAAATTTCATCCCTGTTTCCTTTTGTTTTGATCCTGCCGTTTTCCATGATGATAATTTCATCCGCCAGCTGCATGATTCTTTCCTGATGAGAAATCAAAATGATCGATTGCTTCGTTGTGTTTTGCAGTCGCTGAAAGGTTTCTACCAGCTTGGCAAAGCTCCAAAGATCAATGCCTGCTTCCGGTTCATCAAATATGGAGAGTTTGAGATCGCGTGCCAGAATCGTAGCGATTTCAATGCGCTTCACTTCGCCGCCGGATAGGGATGCATCCACATCGCGATTCAAATAATCCTTGGAACAAAGGCCGACATCGGTAAGATAGCTACAGCATTTCTCCTCATCCAGCTCTTCACCATGCGCCAATGATAACAGCTTTCGCACATGCATTCCCTTAAATCTTGGCGGCTGTTGAAAGGCATAGCCTATCTTTCGCTTTGCCCGCTCATCGATGGACAATTCGCTAATGTCCTCTCCTTCCAACAGGATTTGTCCGCTGGTCGGCTTTTCGATTCCCATAATCAGCTTCGCCAATGTGGACTTTCCTCCACCATTAGGTCCGGTTATGACCGTACATGTATGATCCTTGATCGTCAGACTGACATGATCGATGATTTGTTTTCCATCAACTGCAAACGAAACATTGCGCAATTCCAGCATGGTATCTCTCCTTCCAATACTTGTACTATTTTAGCACAAATTCGCTAAATATATCATCCTTTCGATAAGAAATGGGATAAAATTACATGATTATGCTTGTTCTTGTCTTGCGCCTTCGCTTTTGTGCTACGTGTTTCCACATGATGTGCATACAAAAATAGGGTGCAGCTGCACCCTTCGTAAACGATGAACCTCTTGGATTGTATGTGGTTTCCCCTAACCATTGCGCTTGTTTGTATCATGGGGTTTTCTTTTTTTTCCAAGACTGCTGATGGCGTTTCTGAAATTTTCCTGATCGATGACCTGAACATTTTTATCCGCAAAGTGTTTACTCAATACACGGCTTAACTTCACAACATTGTTAGAAGCTACGACAATTAGTTTTCTTTCATGTCCCTCGCGATATTCCAAAATAAGAGCGTTGCTCCCACTGTAACTAACCTGCCAGGAAAGCAAATTCTCATTGGGAATCATCAGCTGATCCTGTTGTTGGTCGCTGAGATATACGATCAGTTGATCTTGTTGGATTTCCAACACTTTATGATTCGGACTTTTCAGAAAAACAACGATAGCCAGCAATGCAAATAAAACAAAACCAATCCAATAAGAACGATAATACAACATGAAGGCAAACACGGTGGCTAATAAAACTGCAAAAGGCAGATTCGGACGATTCCGCACAACAATAGGATTACTCATAGCGCAACACTCGTTTCCATTTTTTCATCGTTCACACTACCAGGCTTCCTTCATGAGATCGGCGATCAGATGCAGTGAATGATCTGCCTGTTCAAATACACCGACTCTTTCTAGAAAGCCATGGAAGGTTCCACGGTACAGATAATAATCCGTTTGGACGCCTGCCTGATCCAGTTTTTCCACAAATGCTTCACATTGCAATCGTAAAAAATCATATTCCGCACAAATCATAACCGTTCTTGGAAACAGCGAAAAATCCTTCGCAAACAAAGGAGATATACTCTCATCGTAAGGATCACTGCCACCTTGCACATAATACTCCTTCATCATATCACTGGCATCCCGCAGACTTGTGATTTTTTCAACAATCAATTCATGCAGGTTTTCTCCATAGCGTTTCATATCGAAATGTACAACGGAATCGCTTGTCATATCAACGAGCGGATAGTATAAAAACTGTTTTTTTATGTAATGTGTATCGCGATCCTTCAATGCCACGGCCAAAGCACAATTGCCACCTGCAGAATCACCCATTACCGCAACACGCGTTGCATCGATCAAGTATTCTTCACCATGTTCCACCATCCGTTTGATTGCTGCATAGCATTGTTCAATCGCAACCGGATATGCCGCTTCCGGACTCAATGTATAATCAATATGTACGACAACGCCATGAATCAATTGCGCTAAGCGTCGATTGATATTATTTAACCGTTTGACACTTCCCATAAAATAGCCACCGCCATGAATGTAAAATATACATGGTGATAACTCTTTAACATCCGAAGGGCAATACCAGCGCACGCGATATCCGCCAAAATCGTATTCCTTTTCGTCAATATGCTCTGCTAAATCGATTAGCTCATACGTAGGATGCTCATCGGGATAACGCAACTTCCCTACATCCATCCCACGTATGATGGGTCCAATATTTGGTATTTCCACAGGATGCAGCTTTCTTTCCATGTAATGATCATAGATGATCGGATCAAGGCCACATTCATGTTTGGTCGTCGGATCAAAGCTTATTTTTCGCATGCAGATACTCCTTTCTGTATCGATTGATGGATCTTCGTGAGAGTCGAATCCCCTGTTTTTTCAGAATCATTTCAATCTGTGCATCACTGAATCGTTCTTCATGCAGGCTCTGGATTTGGCGAGCCAATTGCTTCTTTGAATGGAAGGTATGATTTCCACGATTGCTGGAGAAAAGACTTTTCAAAGAGAGGACATGGTTATCCACTTGGATCCATTTGTTTTTCACAACCCGTGAACAGGTTGAAATACTGATTCCCACCGTTTCAGCTACGTCACGATATGTCAAAATGCTTATATCCTGCTGGTGAAAAAGATATTCATACTGTTTCATGATAAGTACATGAAGTACGGATAACAGCGTATCCTTTCTTTTCTGAAGCGAGGAGATCAACTGATTGGCCTCTTTGATTTTTTCTTTTAGATATGCTCTGGTTTCTAGATCGTTTGTATTTCCTGCTAACGCACAGTATTTCTGTGAAAGATGCAAGGCATCGTACATCGGATTCATCTGAATATGAATTCCATCGTCATCTCGTTTCACGATTGCATCAATTCTCACTTTTTCCTGCCCGGTCATCGAAAACTGCGTCAATGGATAAGGATTCAGACAACGCAAACGTTCCATCGCCTGCATCACTTCCGCATGTGTTACCTGCAGTTCTTCGATTATCGTTTGCCACAAGGCGCCGGCGACAGCTTCCTCATAGTCATGCAATAGTTTGTATTCCAACGATGTGGGATCCGTAAGCTGCAACAATAGACATTCCTTCAATGAGCGTGCGCCGATCCCCTTGGGTTGAATCGATTGAAACTGCTGGATCCAGTGTGCTGCTTCCTTTTTTGACAAGCAAAACTCGTTTTGCAATACAGCTTCTATATCTTCGGGAAAATACCCTTTTGCATCCAATGAATCGATCATATAGTCCATCAACGCTTCATCCTCGCTGTCATACGCGATTTGCAGCTTGATCCATGCATGCAAATCAAATGGTGTTTCCGCCTCTATCGCATCATCATAGGCAGCGGATCCCGCAGCTACATGCGGCGAAGAATCCATCTCCAATACACAGTTTGTATCCATAAGATCGCTCACATAGCTTTCCAACATTGCTTCATTCATTTCCAGCACTTTCAATGAGAATATCATACTGGGAGATAGCTGTTGACGTTGCTGTGTGGTTTGCGTCAATTGCATCATTGGGATATCCTAATAACCAATTTCCAGTTCTTTCATCGTATGTTCCAACGTAGCGATTTCCTCAGCCGTCAATGTAAAATCAAAGGCCGCACAGTTTTCCATTGCTTGCTGTGGTGTGTTGACACCAACCAATGCCGTTCCCACAAAATCCTTGGTACTGGACCAGTTGATGGCAACCTGCGCAACGCTGGCATTATGATTGGCCGCAACCACATCCATTGTTTCCAGAAGCTTCATAATTTTAGAAAATTTTGGTTCCCGATAGAAATCATAGAACGTCATGCGAATATCATCTTTATCAAAATTTGGAAGCTTGCGAATCGCACCGCTCAAAATACCGGAGCCCAATGAACCATATGTCAGAGAATCAATACCATGTGCATATCCCCATTCCATCAGCTCTGTCGCTTTCTGATTCACCATGGAATACGGTGGCTGCTGCACATCGATCTGGCCATACTGCATTGCCTCTTCTATTTGCTCGATGCTGAAATTGGATACGCCGATATGACGAATCTTTCCTTGTGATTTCAAAAGATTCAATGCACTCATGGTTTCCGCAATTGGTGTTTTCGGATCCGGCCAATGAATAAAATAAATATCGATATACTCTGTCTGCAAATTATATAACGAGGCTTCTACTTCGCGTATAATGTTTTTAAAACTGGAATCCCTTCCCATAATGGGATCTTGGTAAGGTGTATTGATCAACCCGCATTTGGTAGAGAGAATGATCTTGGAACGATCCAATGTCTGTATGGCTTCCCCAACCAGCTTTTCAGAAGCACCCCAGCCATAGCAAGGCGCCGTATCAATCAAATTCACGCCCAATTCCACCATTTTGCGAATCGCATCGATCGCCTCCTGATGATCAATTTCACCATAGCCTCTACCCCCCATCGCCCACGTTCCACTCGCTAGGCAGGATACGCTAAGACCGCTGTTTTTAAATGTTTTATATTTCATAATATGTTTCCTTTCCTCATTGAAATAATAAGTAAATCAAATAGCTTTCCTCTAGGGTCAGCTGAATTTTATACTTTGTCAGAATATTATGAAGCGCTATGCAAGACACCTCATAAAAGTGTTGATCTTCTTCACTTACCAACCCGATGTCATCGGTATGCATATTCTCCTTCAGCATCAGTCGCTCGATCATTGCGGAAATATGAACATACAGATTCGCTCTGCGAAAATCCTCCAAATCGATTTTCAATTCTTTCTCGTAGATCTTCAAAGCATCTTCAATTTCATCAATTACCACCTGTGGATTGAGAAACCGCAGCCGTTCTGAGGCACCTTCCATGGAAAAGAATTTAAGTATATCCGACTTGATTGCATAATACTGCTCTTCACTTAGAATATCGGAAACCTCATTATAAAACAATGCGCTTTCCTCTCCTTGAATCATCTTGGCAAGATTGATGATCGTGATTTGATCACTTTGCAATGTATCGGATGTCGTCAAGATCGCTCGCGTTCCACGGAACATAAAATCCTCACTGTTTTTCAACGATTTTTGAATCAAATCAAAATCGATGCAATGGATTTGAAGCGATTCACTTTGCAGATGCTTATGAAAAATATCCTTCACTTTATTTGAAATATCCAAGCCACTCAAACTTGTGATGATGATGTTATTGGCTGCTGTAGAACCCTCATAATACTGCGATTCGACAATCAAATTCGGCTTGATCGTTTCTACGACATCGCCAAACATTCGATCCTTATTTTTGATCTGCATCCCCATCTGCAACGCCATAGAGGTCGTCAAGGAGTTGATCACTAATAGATCACAGCCAACGTTATCACGAATCTTAGAGTATAGTTCCCCTAACGATCCCATGTCAAACATCAACACGATCCCACTGATCTGCTTGAAATTTGACAGATAGTTGGAAACGGATCGGACGATGTCATCCAAAGAAGAGTGTAGGTTCATATCAAATGCTTCAAACACAAACGATTGGCATAGGACATTCGCTACTTTCGCAATCGAATGCGCTGTAGAATCTCCATGTGCAACAATAATTCCATGGATCGCTTCATTTACATGGATGGCCTTATGCAGAATCAAAGCCACCAGACAGGACATGATTTTCATATGCTCTTCGCGAATCAAACGATCTTTACGTAGCTTGTCCATGAGCTGGTTCGCAATATAGAGTGAAGAAGGATAGTACTTCTTTACATACTCCTTCAAAGAATTCATTTTGCTGTAATTCGAAATTTGGATAACCGGGGTCATTTCATGTAGATAAAAGCATAGTCCATCGATTTTATGGTTTGGAATCATGCCATATTGTTCAAAAATTTCATCACATATCTGATAAAAACGATTGGAAATCAAGTGATCAAAGCGACTGCTTTTTTTCATATAGCTTTCGGCTTCATCCATCAACGCCATCGTATTCTCATAAAGCGAGTCAAAGGTTGGAGGGTTCATGGAAAACTGCTCCAGCGAGAGCAAAAAATCACTCAATTGCTTCGGCAAGGCATATGGATGTACGTAGTGGGAAAAATCCTTCAAGGGCTCCACAACAAGATTGCTTTTGATCAGTTGCGTCTTGCATTCCTTAACATCCAATTCCTTAATACATTCTTCATCTACGACAATAAAGCTCTTATCACTGTTTTTGAAATATCCGCGAGCAACTGCCAGCTTTACGACATTTTCCAATTCTCCGACATTTCCTTCGAAATCGCATAGTACAAGATAACTTAACACATGCGTGCTGACCTCGATTTTGACATTTAATAAATTGGATTCATTTTGAAAAAACTGACAAATCAATTCAATCCGATCTCGTAAAGGTCGCTCACTGATACTAGGAATTGTGGCTTTTACCGGAATTCGCCTACGAAACGTTCCTAAGAATACCTCATCTATATTTTCTGTTGTAGCCAAAACAAACCGCACATGGGCGCTTTTCCAATTGGAACTTTCTCCCAATGGTCGAAAGCGTCCTTGATCCATCAACATAAATAGCTTTTCTTGACTTTCATAAGATAAGCGATGTACTTCATCCAGAAAAATAAAGCCTCCATCCCCCTCTTCCACCATACCGATATGATTCTCATTGGCTCCTGTAAAGGCTCCTTTTTTATAACCGAATAACACACTTGTCAACAATTGCGGATTATCGGCATAATCGGCACAGTTGAGAGTAATAAACGGTGCATCCTCCTGGATGGCATGCGATTGCTTCGCATATTCATAGATTTTGCGAGCCAGCATGCTTTTCCCTGTTCCACTTTTCCCACAAATCAGAATGGGAAGACCGCCCGGGTAGTCCACAGCCACCTTAAATTGCTCAATAACCTGGGCAAGACTACTTTGGTAGCCGATAATATCTTCAAAACAATCTTTTGTCTTTTTTTTCACCAATACATACTTAGAGGGATTGTCTGCTTTTTTTTGAAGCAAGCCATCATCATACAATTCTATCAAGCATTCACCAATTTCTTTTCTGGAGCTTTTCAAAATGCGGGACAGTTCATAAGCACCGATCCCTTCGATTCCTTTCTCTTCAAGACTTTGTATCGTATTCATCAAATCGTTTTTATTGATAACAATCCCTCCTTGCATTATCCAATTTTACATATATTGTACCCTATAAGGGCAGGTATTGCACCTAGACAAAGCCTGCCCTTGCAAGAATTTCACCAGTTGCACTCGGTATGCTTCTATACGATTCCCAGTACGGCACACAACATGGAGAATGCCAGAATTCCCAGCATCACCCAATTCACATGCACGCGTTTGTTCAAAGCGTAAAAACAGATAAAGGTAATTCCCAGTGGAACAATACCTAAGAACAGCTGATCCAAATATGTCTGCATCAGAATTGGCTCCGCATCAGCACTAATCTGAATTGCCAGCTTTGTTGTAAAGCCGACATTGCTGGCTGTCATGCCACCGACCATGAACAAACCGATGGTACTGGCTGCTTTGGTGATGATTTTCATCATACCACTGTCGTAAATTTTAGCAATAAAGGTAGATCCCATCGAGAATCCCAGATATGTCATATAGTATCGGCACAAAACAGATGGAATATTATAAATCAACAAGAAGACGATCGGTCCCAACAACGATCCATCGCTGGCCATACTGATACCAATACCTGCCGCAACAACACGAACAACACCCCAGAAGATTGCATCTCCGATTCCGGACATTGGTCCCATCAAAGAAGTCTTGATCGCAGAAATGGATTGTGTATCAAAATCAGGCTTTTCACTATTTTCTTTTTCCATTGCCGCAGTAAGTCCCATGGCAAAGGTTCCGACGTTCTGTGTGATATTGTACCAAGTCGTATGACGCACCATGGCATCCTTAAACCCTTCAGGATCATCTTTATAATAGCGCTTCAACGCAGGCATGACGGAAACCATATATCCACTGGCTCCTGCCTTGACCATACCGGCACATCCGGCAAATACCGCAAACGATCGCAAGAAGATGCTGTTGAGCATCTTTTTATCTTCTTTAGGAAGATTCGTTATACTATTTAGCTTACTCATCCGAAAAAGTCCTCCACATCATCATTCTTACCACCGACGGCTACACCTTCGGCTAATTTCTTATGAATATCAAAATTTTCTTTATCACGCAATGCCATTGGAACTGCAACAACAACGGCAAGTACAGCAACGGCAATCAACGGCAGCTCTAAATATTTCACCAAAATGAATCCGGCAAAGAAGAAGACTGCCAATTCTTTTGACCAAAGCATGCGCATCAGGATGGCCATTCCGACAGCGCCTAACAAACTTCCTGTCGTAGTCAAACCGGTCATCAATACCTCTGGGATACTTCCCATAAACGTCTCCAATGGTCCGGCTCCCATCGATACACCAATGAATACCACCAAAGCTTTCTGAAAATAAGATAAAAACCACATACCGAAATGCAGAATATACAATCCCTTTTCACTTCCCTTTGCGGCTGCACTATCGATCATCGGTGCAAATAGGTTAAACAAGACATTGACAGCTTGGTTAATCAACACGGTCACAAGACCAACCGGCACCGCTAAAGCCAAAGCCGCTTCAAATTCCAACCCCGACATAACAGAGAACGTAACGGCCAATACGGTTGCCGATACCGGCTCTGCCGAAACGGCTCCTCCGATATTGACAGCTCCCATATATATGGTTTCCAGTGCTGCCCCAATAGCTACCCCGGTCGGAATATCTCCCAGCAAAATTCCTGTTACTGCACCAACGACCAATGGTCGTTCAATCATGCACTGGCCAATCAGCCAGTTTCCGCCATAACAAAAAAAGAGTGATAATGCTGCTAAAAAAGCATACATTGTTACTGACATAAGCTTCTAACGAATGATTTTTCAATCATCTTTCCCTTTCTGGCCATTTTCAATCTCTCATAAGACAGATTCGGATCGTCATGGCCTTGACCATATCCGTATTACATCCATCCAAACATGGATTACAATAAATTCTTTTCTTTTAATTCTTTTTCAATGGAAACCTTTGTATGAGCAGGAATCAACTGATGGAAAACTTCTACACCATTTGTCTGACATAGCTGTTTCGCAGCTTCCAAATCGTCAGGCGTTAGATAAATGGTTCCATCTGCAATGGAAATCTTATCGCTCATCGGGATACCATCAAATCTGCCAACATTGGCAATGTTCACTGCCTGAATATTTCCAGGGCAATGCTTTACTAATTCATAAGCATCTTTCACCGTATTGGTCAAAGCAAACATGCGCATGTCCTTTCCTTTCGGATTGTTAAATACATCAATAGAATCCTTCACTGACTTTACCAGCAGTTTTTTCCCAGCCGGAACTGCCATTTGAAGTGTCATTCGTAAAACATCACTTGTGACAGCATTGTCATTTGCCACAACGATGCCTGGTGTATTTAATTCCTTTGACCATACCAACGCTACTTGCCCATGAATCAAACGATCATCCACTCGAATTTGAATTACCATGATTAACCTCCTTTCCTGTTATTCAAAAAACAATGCTTCGTTATCATTCGAATCTTGCAAAAGATCCAGCTTAATTAATTTCATCTGTTCTCTTGCTTGTTCGATAATGACCTCAATTTGTTCATCCTGTGTTGCATCTGACATAATAATTTCTAAAATCAATGCCAAATTAAACCCTGTAATAATCTTGACATTTTTTCTGTGATTCATTGCAACTACTTTCTGATTGACACTGCCTCCGATAATATCGGTAAAAATAATGGCTGTCTCCGTTTCATCTATTTGGTTTATAAAATCGACAATCTGCTGTGTGTAATCGGATTCATCCACGTATGCATTCAAATAGCGGATATCATTGCAGTCCGTAAATAAACTCAGCGTGTTAACTACACCACTCGCCATCATTCCATGTGTCGCGATCAATACTTTCATCTTGCACCTCATTTAATGGAATATTTGTTTGGATTCAGCAATCGAATCTTAGAGCGCACGAAGGAAACCATGGGCTCTTCCAAATCCATCAGCAGGCTGATGCCATTTGTCTTTTCATCCTTTGTCAGATCCAAAATACCTTGATACATGGAATTAAAATATTCCGTCGCAACATTAAATTTACTCATTCCCAGATTCACTGCCTCTTTCATCTGTTCATCAGGGATACCTGAACAGCCATGCAATACAAGTGGAATATCCACTTTGGAGCGAATTTCACGGATTCTATCAAAATCCAGATTTGGTTGTTTGATGTATGCTCCATGTGCATTTCCAACGGCAATCGCTAGCGAATCACAATGCGTTCTTTCGATGAAATCAACGGCTTGATCAGGATTGGTAAATAAATCACTGTTATCCATGTCCTCCTCATTGGCGCCTACCCCAACATGTCCAAGCTCTGCTTCAATGTCTACATCAAACACCTGGGCAGCCTTTACAACTTCTTTCGTTAATTGCACATTTTCTTCATAAGGTAAGGAAGAACCATCGACCATTACCGAAGGAAATCCTCCTTTGATTCCATTGAGTGCGATGTCAAATCCGGCCGAATGATCTAGGTGCACGCCAACCGGCACTGTCGCCTTTTTTGCCAGATCCTTGGCGATCCATGCAACATGGCTTACCGGAATATGCGTATCAAACCCTGGAAAAAATTGGATAATAATTGGTACTCGTTCCATTTCTGCCGCTTTAATCGCATACTTGATTGTTTCAAAATTAATCACATTTATGGCAGCCACGCCATATCTGTTTTCTGTTGCATGCTTTAAAATATCTTTTGTTTTCACTAATGACATAATCATCCTTCCTTTCTTTGTTTAGTGAAATATTGATAAACGGTAAGTGTTAATAAGGAAATACACATAACCGTTAAACCAATCCATCGAAATCCTGCAGACGTACCTAGCCAACCCATGATATACCCTGCTGTTATATTCGCCAGTATAGCTCCCAAGCCTGACTGCAGCATGACTAGATATGTTTGTGCCTGAGAGGCTTTGCCATTCAACGTATGCTGTGAAATATACGTGACCGATGTATAAAAGACAACCATATACGTCAACCCTTGCAGCAGCTGCGACATTACGACCAGCACAATGCTGTCACTGGAAGCCAGCAATAAACGCACGCCTGTCAAAACCACAGCTAGCGCCATCAGATACACGGCGCGAAAGCGTTCATTCCAACGATTGATCAAAAGCAGAACCGGCACCTCACTCATTGCTGATAAGAAATTCATGATACCAATCAGGCTTTGATCAAATCCCATCTCCAATACCTTAGGGCCCAAGAAGGAGTTGACGATTGTCAATCCGATCATATTCACAACGGCAAAAATGAAAATATAGACCACTTCGTTGGTATCAAAAATTTTCAAGGCCGATCGTTTTTCTGCTTTTACAGGCATCTCTTTTTGTATCATGTATACATCCTTGGATACACTGGAAACAGCCAATGTCAAAAGCAGATAGCCAATAATTGTGAATAGAAACATGCAAAGCGGATTCTCTTTGATAAAAAATCCTGCCACAATGGTAACCACGGCATAGCCGATCGTTCCTCCCATTCGGATAACAGCATAATTTAGGTGATTTTCCCTGGCCTTTTGTGTAATAACAGCATCGCTCAGCGGAATAAGTGCTGTTGTAAAAGAAGCATACAATAAGGCACAAACAAACATTAATGTTACGGAATAACCTAGAAAATACAAAAGCATGGTTGCGGCTGCCGCTATACAGAGAAACTGCAGAATCTGTTTTCTTTTACCAGTATAATCGCTTAAGATTCCCCACAATGGCTGAATGAATAACGTAACAAATGGGCCTACGCTCATGATCATGCCAATTTCTAATTTCGACATACCATTCATCTGATAATAAGAGGATATATATGGTGTATAGACCGAAGCCGCTATATATACCAATGAATTAATGAAAACAAACTGAATCAGCATCTTTTTCTGATTCGCCATTCTTTATCCCTCCTCGCCTAATTATCTAGCAACTTAGTGGCCAACATACCTTATTTGTTAGAAAATATTGAAAATAAAATTGAATACCTTATAGATTATCTGGATGAACGCTGACAGTGAAACCGCCTATTGTATTCGAAAGAGCTAACTACATTTATGGTATTAAAACACGAATGCTTTTAGTTGATTAGACTACCGGATAACTGTATAATGTCTGTATAAATTGAAAATTTTGGAGGTCTTTATGAGGTGTTGCGAAATAGAAAAAGAGATGTATCGAAGAGCAGTGGAACTTATAGAAACAAGATATCCTGTCGGCTGGGGCGGTGCTGGCGTTGTTCATACTTCCAAGGGAAATTATTATACAAGCGTCTCCATTGAAACCGCTAATGCGTCCGCAATTGTATGTATTGAGCTGGGCGCCATGCTTGAAGCTCACAAATACAATGAAAAAGTGACGCACTGTATGTGCCTGATCCGTGATGATGAAAACTCTCCATATAGAGTATTATCTCCGTGTGGCATTTGCCAGGAGCGGTTGCGATATTGGGGCGAGGATGTACAAGTGGCTGTTACAACAAAGGAGGATGAAATTAGATTTGTGGAGTTAAAGGAATTACAGCCTTATCATTGGACGAAAGTCTACCCAGCTGATGAACTTGAACACTGGGAGGAATAAACCAAAGGCGGATCGGTAAATCATGAAAAATATTTTTAAACATGGCCTTGTGCAGACGGGAGAAAACAATAGCAGCAATAACAGGGGCGAGGGATTGCCTATGTCTGGATTTGACACAGTTTCTTTTTTTATTACTGATTCAATTTTATCCATAGTAGTTCATAATACAATTCTCTCAATACTTTTAACGATTTCACTCCCCTCACCATTTTTACGATATGCCTTATGTAAAAATCTTCTGTTTCCATGATCTTTATCCTCCTATAAAATTGGTAATATTTTCTATAGCTATATTATATCGCAAAAAATATAAAATTGGTAACGCTGCCAATTATTTCTGTAGATGTCCAATAAATTGGACAAATAACCTATTTAAAGTCAGACTCAAACAAGTCTGTTATTTTTATATGTAACACCTCCGCTATTTTTTCAAGTTGGTGTATAGTAGGTGATGTTTTTCCGTTTTCGTAGTTGTTTAAGGTGCTTTTAGTAATGCCAGTTAGTTTTGACAAATCGCGCAGAGTCTTCTCTTTTTCTATACGCCGTTCATATATTAGTAATTTCACTATAATATTATATGCAAGTAAGTATTTTGTGATTCGTTATTAAGTGATATAATGTAATAAATAACAGTATGGAGGGAAAAGAAAATGGGAATCTACGATATTTACGCTAAAACAAAAAGGAGAGCTCAGAGCGTTGCTGAGTTTACAAACGAAGTTAAAGAAAAAGGGATTGGCGGTGTAGCAAAGGATATAGCATCAAATACAAAAGAAAGTATAAACGAATCTATTGAAATAAAAAAGGAAAACGCCGAATTAGCTCGACAGAAGCGGGAAGACTTTAAAGAAAGGCAAGCTACCTATAAATCTATCTTTCGCTCTACACAGAAAATGGGCGATATCGAAATAGACGAAGTCAACAAGCTTTTAAAGATCAATAACGCTAGTTCTAATATTAAGAAAAACGGTAAGATGAAAATCTTAAGTAAGAGTGTTCTGGCAATGTATACGCTAGGCGCATCACTTGCTATTGAAATGGCCTTAAAGCCCGGGGATGTGATTTTTAGCTATGATGAAATACAAGACTACGATCTGCTCGAAAATAATATATCGGTGGAAAGCGGAGGCCTTGGAATGGCTGTCGTTGGGGGTGTTGTTGCAGGCTCTACAGGCGGTATTATTGGAGGATTAACAGCTAAGCGTAAGACTAGTAAATCTATCGACATGCTTGCTTTACAAATCACTACTACTAATTTTTGTTTTCCTAGTATCATAATTTCGTATATAAAAAGTGAGACCAAATCAAAAAGCTCTAGGTACACAAAAGCATTGAGTCATGCAAGAAATACAATAGCGTGTCTGAATTTGATATTTGCTCAATGTGAAAATTCAGGCTTACAATCTGAAAATCAAACAGAGGATATCAGTGATCCGTATGAAGAGTTAAAAAAAGCGAAAGAGCTTTATGACTTAGGTATTATCACGCAAGACGAGTTTGAAGAAAAGAAAAAACAATTATTAGGATTACAGTAAAAAAACCGCTGGTTCATAGCGGTTTTTATATGCCTAGCAACTGTTTCTTTTTTGTGGCAAACTCCTCATTCGTTATGATTCCTATATCAAGCAACTCTTTAAGCTCCCTAAGTTCATTGTATTTACTCGTTTTAGGCTGTTCTGGCACTGTTTCGGCCTTGCTGGTGTCTTTGTTCATAAATTCAATAATCTTTCTGTCAGCGTCTTTAAATAGGTGTGCATATGTTTTTCTGATGGTTTCAACGGTGTCCCCCAATCTCTGCGCTATCTCATAATCAGAGTATTGGTCAGCTTTATTGTTGATCAAGTACGACACATGAGAATGGCGAAAATCATGCACACGTATAAGGCGCAGTGTATTTCCGGCTGCATTTGCAGACTCCACTCCACGAATAAGATTTTTGCGAATCGTCTCGGCTGGAAGCGGTCTATCAAAACCAAATACAAAGCATTCGGCGTTATATCCAAAAAGCCTCTCACAATACGTTTTCTGCTCTATCATAGCAGTTTTTACGATATCTGGCATAATTATAGTACGCATACTGTTTTGTGTCTTAGGACTTGTAATTTCCCACGCTTTGCCCTTTATTTTGTTTGTCACTGTTTTGTAAATTCTAATCGTGTTTTTATCAAAATCTATATCCTTCCATTGTAATGCCTGAGCTTCACCCTTACGTGTTCCCATATAATACAAAAAGACATAAAAGCGTTGCATTTCTGGATTTTTTACATAGCGTATAAATGTCTCAAATTCAGACGGTTCCCAAAATAGCATTTCTTTTTTCACTTCGTCTTTAAATGCCGATCTACGTACTTTTGTCATAGGATTTATAACGATATAATCCTCATCCACAGCATACTTAAATATTTTATTTATGGTATAGTAATACTTCGATACATACGACTTACTGTACTTATCTTCAAGCCCTTTTATAAATCTTTGCAGGTACTCTTTATTGAATAGATTTATTTTCTTTTTTCCAAAAACTTTATTGCATTTATCTATGATATCCTGGTCTGTCCGGATGGTCACAGCTTTAACGTTGACAGCTTGTGCAAGATATTCTTCTGCCAGTTCAGCGAATGTTTTATTGTATTTTGCAACCTGGATAGCCTGCCACCGCTTTACAAATTCTGTTTCATATTCTCGTGCTTCATCTACATACTTGCATCCACGAGCAAGTTTTGTATATTGATAATACGTACCATCCTCTGTTTGTATCCTACCTTTAATGTACCATTTTCCATCACGTTTAATTGTTGCCACACTATCACCTCTGTACCCAATATATCCCAATAATGCTAAAAAATCAACAATTATTGCGGTATAGCGTGTGGTACAGGATATCTTTAAAACAAAAAAGCAGTAAAAAAGCCTTTAAATAAAGGCTTTATTTTTATATTGGTGGAGGTGAGGAGAGTCGAACTCCTGTCCAGAAACAGCCCCACGTACAGACCTCTACAGTTTAGTCCATGAAGATTAAGACATCAGCAGGTCATGAACATCCGCTGATGAATGTGCCTGAAGAATTTTCGTGAATCTGATCTCAGGCAAACCAGATTCCTTATCCCTTGCGTCTTACGCGCACATCCACATGGTCAAGGAAAAAGCATGCAGAGGCGGCTGCGAACCTATATCGGTTATTAAGCAGCGAAAGCCATTCTCTGGTTTCCACCAAAGAGGTTAGCTAATTTAGTTTTTCCGTTTAAATTTAATTGGTTATTACGTAACCACTCGACTGCAGTCTGTACCAGACATATCCCTGTCGAAACCAGTACACCCCCGGTTTTCAGGCATTGATAGTTTACCACAAAATACCGCAAACTACAATGCCGTTTGCTTTTTTGACGAATTTTCCAGTCTAATACTGATTCTTCATCGCCTTTTCTATCTCGCGCTTGGCATCTTTTTCCTTTTGAACATTACGCTTATCATGCAGATCCTTCCCTTTTGCCAGAGCAATCTCCATTTTTGCCATTCCTTTTTCCAGATATACAGAAATCGGAATCACTGTGTAGCCCTTCAGCTTTACCTTCTGCTGCAGCTTACGGATTTCTTCCTTATGCAGGAGCAGCTTTCGTATTCTGGTTTCATCATGATTGAACCGGTTGCCAAACTCATACCCCAGAATATGCATTTCCTTTACATACGCTTCATCATTGGTAAAGCTGATATACGCATCCCGAATCTGGACATGACCCTGGCGAATGGATTTGATCTCCGTTCCCTGCAAAACCAGTCCGGCTTCAAAGCGTTCCTCCAGAAAATATTCATGAGAGGCCTTGCGATTAAATACAACAATTTTTCTTCCTGCCATGCCTGTGTTCCTTTCTAATATACGATCTTCACTTTATCATTCATAACCCTGTTCACAAGATTTATGTAATACTCCCTTGTATTATCCTGATGATACTGCGTCGTCAGTGTATGACGTGCAGCAAGTTCATTTGTATAATCCTTCAGAGTATATGTACGAAAGAATGAGAAATTCCCTTCTATATGAGTAACGGTTGGAAGAAACTCCACATTTTTAAAGCTCACTTCACCATTCGTTCTATTATAGGACAGGGTCCAGCTTGCCATGCCTCCCAGCATATTCTCATGATCATCCTGTGCAGACAGGAAATTGCCAAGTGAATAGATGACAAGAGTCTGATTCCCGTCTTTTCCTGTCACATAATCCATCGGCTGTATGACATGCGGATGCTCACCGATAATGACATCCACACCCAGATCACTCAGGAACTGTGCAAGCTCTTTCTGTTCCTCATTCGGCTCAAAGGAATACTCGGTTCCCCAATGCATACTAACGATTTGGACATCGCTGACCTTCTTCAGCTTTTCCACATCATTTTTTATTTTATCCTTATCAATCAAATCAACCATGTACTCTTTACCTTTTGGAAGAACATAGCCATTCAACCCATAGGTATATCCAAGTATTCCAAACTTCACACCCTCACGGGTGATAACCTGCAGCTGCTCACTTTCCTCTCTTGTCGCATGACTTCCCGTCACCCTGATATCCGGATGATGTTCCTTCATGTAAGCAAGCTGATTCAAGATACCCTGTACACCGGCATCCAGTGTATGATTACTGGAAGCCGCCATCCAGTCAAAGCCTGCATCCGCAACCGCATCCAGCACCTCGTAAGGCCCGTTAAAGGATGGATAATGGCTCAATCCCAGCTCCGTACCGCCGCAAATCGTCTCCTGATTGATATAGGCGATATCCGCCTTGCGTGTATAGCGGTTTGTATGCTCATAAATATCCTTAAAATCATAGGTGCCATCCCCCTTGGCATTGTAATAGAAAATTGCACCATGAATCAGATTATCCCCTACCGCAACAAAGGATACATCGCGGATATCATCTTTTTCCTCTGTTTTTACAACGGGTGCCGCGTCCTTTTCCTGCTCCGTTTCCTTCTTGCCGCGTTCCCCTGAGCAGCCTGCCGCAAGCAGCATACACCCCAATACAATCCAGAATTTCTTCATACTATTCCCTCTATATTCTATCGGGATGCCTTCCTGCGCTGTCGCTTTTTCTTCTCTACGACCTCGAAGTCAACCTCCCGTTTGAAACGATCCGCTCCACTGCATTTCACACGTACCTTTTGTCCCATTTTATACACCTTAGCCGTATGCTCACCAATCAGAGATTTCGTCATTTCATCATAATGATAATAATCATCCGTTAGGGATGTCACATGCACAAGACCCTCAACCGTGTTTTCCAGCTCGACAAACATACCGAATTTGGTGATACCGCTGACAACACCGTCAAACATATGCCCGACAAAGCGCTCCATATACTGCGCCTTTTTCATATCGTCTACTTCCCGCTCCGCATCCACTGCATTGCGTTCCCGCTCACTTGCCTGATTAGCGGCAGCCTCACACCACAGCTCATCCTGCTTCATGCGCTCGACATCATCACTGGATGTAAAGATATAACGCCGCAGCATTCGGTGAACTACCAGATCCGGATAACGCCGAATCGGCGAAGTAAAATGCAGATAATTTTTCAATGCCAGACCGAAATGCCCGATACAGCGGTTATCATAGCGTGCCTTCTGCATAGCCCGCAGCATAAAGCTCGATAACACAAAATAATTCTCCTGTCCTCTGGCCTCATTCAGCAGACTCTGCAGCTGTGCGGGGTAAACATTTTGTATACCGCCCTGAAAATTATAGCCGAGTGACTTTGCAGTAGTAGCAAAATCACGCATTTTCTTAGGCTCCGGAGCTTCATGTATTCGATACATGGAAGGGACCTCCATCCATTTCATGTGCATGGCGACACATTCATTTGCGGCAATCATAAAATCTTCAATGATCCGCTCACTCTCTCCGCGCTCCCGCAACACAATATCTGTCGGATTTCCCTTTTCATCAACGAGAATCTTTGCTTCTCTCGTATCAAAATCTATCGCTCCCAGACGCTCTCTTCGCCGTCGGATGATACCGGAAAGCACCTTCATGTCGAGACACAAGTTCAACAGGTGCGGATATTCTTTCTGTGACTGCGCATCACCCGCAAGAATCGCATTCACCTTTTTATATGTCATTCGCTCATCACTGCATATAATGGAAGGATATATCTTATAATTGTCGATTTCACCCTTCTTATCGATATCCATACAGCATGTCAGCGTAAGCCGGTCCACTCTTGGATTCAGGGAACAGATTCCATTGCATAGGGCGTGGGGAAGCATCGGTACCACACGGTCAACGACATAGACCGAGGTACCTCTGGCATAGGCCTCCTGATCAATGGCACTTCCCGCCCTCACATAATGGGAAACATCCGCTATATGAACATACAGCCGGTATCCTTTATTGTTTTCCAGCTTTTCCACAGATATGGCATCATCCAGATCCTTGGCATCCTCTCCATCTATCGTAATGGTCAGCAGCTTTCGCAAATCCTTGCGCTGTGCAATATCATCCTCTTGGATGGTTTCCGGTATCTGCTGTACCTCCTGCATGACATCCTCAGGAAACTGCGGATTGATATCCTTTTCCAGTAAAACGGATAAAATATCAATACCCGGATCATATTTATAACCGATTTCCTTCTCAATATGGCACTTCAGTACAGTCCCATAGCTGTCAATTCCTAGCAGAACCTTGGAATCATTCACAAGACGGAAATCATCGAAGTTTGTTATTCTAACCTTGCGGTAATTCAAAAATGCATCCGACAGGAAATATTTTCTGCCCTCTTTGATTTTCACGGTTCCCACCAGCTGTCTGACACTGTGCTCCAGAACCTCAATCACTTCTCCCTCAACACTTTTATCATTGTTTGTCCATGTCTTCGCAAAAACAATATCCCGATCCATACCGAGACCCAGGTGATCCCGACCTATATAATAGCTGGTATCCGCTGTTTCCACAAAGCCGAAGCCTTTCGGATTGATGCGTAGTGTACCTGTAACATACCCCAGCTCTTCACTTGTGAAATAACGCTCCTTGGCGTCTCTTGCGAGTATATGCTCTGCTTCCAGATCATTTAACAGCTTCATCAGCTGTGTGAAGGATGCACTGTCTTCCATATCCAGGGCTCTTGAAAGCTGTGCCGCATGCATACCTCGATAACCGTTTCCATGAATCAGCGCCAGCAGTTCTTCTTTTTTATTCATAGCTCATCAGCCCTCCTTTTTTCCTATAACAATATTATACCATTAAAAAAAGACCTTAGACGGTCTTTCTTACTTACTTAACAATACGAATGATTATAACAAGAGCGAAAAACACAATTCCTGTCACCAGAGTGACATTGGACATGACTTTTTCAGAGCCACGTTCCTTAACGTTTGCGAACAGGTTCAGTCCTTCACTTCCACCGAAGGCGCTTCCCAACCCGTCAGATTTTCCGCTTTGCAATAAGGAGAGTATTATTAAAACGACCGCTGCAATCATCAGTAAGGTGTCTAAAATGCCCATAATAATCCTCCTTTCTCAATACGTTCCTAACCATTATAACAAACACACGGATAAAAAACAATTTATTTTTTGTAAAAGGACGAGATTCTCCTGTGATCAAGGCATAATTGATGTATCTTGTATGCTGTACATAAGACTTATACTGTCAGATGCTCCCTCCTCGATCTGAACACGCTCCAGCTTCTGCCCCACAGACAGGACGAAAAACAGCTGCTTAACGCTCTCACTATATGATATAGGGAACACTGACAACGGAAACATTGCGCAATTTGCTCAGCTGCAGCTTTAGCTGCATGGAGGTTTGATTGTGCAGAGCATGAAAACGTTTTTTCTTCATAACGAATTGCGGTAGAATCACCGTTACACTTTCCTTCTTTTTCAAATCGTTCTGCGCTTCCTCGACATGATGCAATATCATTTCATTCACATTCCGGTATGGAGCATCCTCGACGACCAGCGGAATATCGAGCCGCATTTGCTGATACAGCTCCTGCAGCTTTTCAGTCGCCTCCGCATTCGTATTTACGTGATAGAATTCCATTTCCCTCACCTGCAGGGAGCATGCATAATGATAAGCCTTCAGAAAGCTGCGGTTGATGGAATCAACAGGCAGTATGACTCTTCCATGGATCTGCAGATCATACGGCTGCAATTCCTCGGCAGAACGGATTTTCAGGCTCTCCTTGACATAGTGGTAATGCCGGCGTATCCGCTCCATGATATATACAAGAACCGGAATGCAGATCAACACGATCCATGCACCGTGCAGAAATTTACTTGCTGCGATAATTATACACGTAATTCCGGTGATCACCATACCGGCTCCGTTGATGAATGCCTTATGCTTCCACTTATCTTCCTTTCTTTTCACCCATCGTACAAACATTCCCGCCTGTGATAATGTAAAAGACAGAAATACACCGACTGCATACAGCGGCATCAAAAGATGGGAGGATGCATGAAAATAGATCACGAGTGCGGCAGAGAGGAAAAACAGCAACAGAATTCCATTGGAGAAGCTTAAACGGCTCCCCCTTGACATAAACTGTCTTGGCACGAAACCATCCCTTGCCAGAATGGACAACAGTAATGGTAAATCCGCAAAGGCTGTGTTTGCAGCCATTGTAAGAATAACTGCGGTCGTTACCTGCACCAGATAAAACAGCAGAGTCCCGTTTCCGAAAACAGCCTCCGCGATCATGGCGATCACCGTCACATTCGCATTCGGTATAATATGATATAAGGAAGCAAGTGCAGAGATTCCAAGGAAAATCACAAAGACCAGCCCTGCCAGAAGGTACAGCACACGCTTGGCATTTTTCTGCGCCGGTTCACGGAAATTAGGAATTCCGTCGCTTACTGCCTCTACGCCGGTCAGTGCCGTACAGCCGCTGGAAAAAGCCTTTAGAAACAGCAGCAGACCTGCATTCTCCACATACTGCGGCATAGCTGCGGAAACAGCCGGAGTTTCATGGAATATCAGCACCTTTACAAAGCCTGTGACAATTAACAGTAAAATCGTGATAATAAACAGATAGGTCGGAATCCCAAACAGAACACTGCTGTCCTTCATTCCCCGCAGATTGCCAATCGTAAGCAGGCTGATAATTATCAGCGCGATGCCCGTACGCATAGAAAGCAGCTGTGGGAATGCGGAGGTGATTGCTGCTGTTCCTGCACAGACACTGACCGCCACTGTCAGCACATAGTCAATTGCCAGAGAAGCGGCCGCAATCAATCCGAATACCTTTCCCAGATTATCACTGGCAACGATATAAGAGCCTCCTCCCTGCGGATAACAATTGATGGTCTGCCGATAGGAAAATACCAAAATAAAAAGAAGAAATACAATTGCAAAGCCGACCTTCATCAACAGTCCGTAGGATGCCATTCCCAATACAGGAATCAATACCATCAGAATTTCCTCACAGGCATAGGAAACGGATGAAATCGCATCACTTGAAAGGACAGGAAGTCCCCATATCACACTGAACTTCTCATGATCCAGTGCATCACTGCGCAGCGATTGTCCCAGCACAAGATGCTTTATTTTTTTTAACATAGCTACTCCCTCGATTTCTATGAAACATGCAGAAAATATCTGCTGACATTATTTTATGCTTCCAGCGGAAATAGTCAATTCATACACAGGTTTATTTAGATAAACTTTATATACGATATAGTTTCGCAAAGTATGATAGAAATTCATTAGAGAAATGCTAGAAATCCTTATCATATGAAAAGGCCCTGATGGACTGATCAAGCTCGAACAGACAATAGCCGGTATCAAATCGCAGAATTCTGCAGGTCGCTCATGGACTGGGAAACAGGTAAAGGGATTACCTTTCTTTGGTATGCGACAGGAAAAGTATATAAGCGGCGGCCCTGAAGCACTCTTCGCAACAGCTTGTCCTTAATTTCTATAAGCAGTGGGCCACATTATTACCGCATTGCCTGAATCCGCTGCACTGTGGCTGAAAACCATTTCACAACAAAAGGGTATCCTCCTGTAAATTCGAGAATACCCCATGATGTATTTATAAACGCTGAATGAACGCTTAATGCTTGTAAATGTTATAGAATGCTGATTTTCCCTGGAAAAGAGCAACATCACCCAGCTCTTCTTCAATACGAAGCAGCTGATTGTATTTCGCAATACGATCTGTTCTGGACATGGATCCGGTTTTGATCTGTCCCGCATTGAAGGCAACTGCGATATCCGCAATTGTCGCATCCTCAGTTTCACCGCTTCTGTGAGATACGACAGCCGTATAGCCGTGTTTCTTTGCGAGCTCCATTGCATCGAAGGTTTCTGTCAGTGTACCAATCTGATTCACCTTAATCAGGATGGAATTCGCGATATCCTTATCAATTCCCTCCTGCAGGATTGCCGGATTTGTGACAAACAGGTCATCCCCGACAATCTGAATTTTCTTACCCAGATGCTCCGTCAGCTTTTTCCAGCCATCCCAGTCGCGTTCTCCCAGACCGTCTTCAATGGAGATAATAGGATATTTCTCAACCAGTTCATCGTACCATGCTATCATTTCATCTGTAGTCTTGGAGCCCTGTCCGGATTTTTTCAAATCGTACATCTTTGTTTCTGTATTATAGAACTCACTGGCCGCAACGTCCATCGCAATGCAGATATCCTCACCGGCACGGAAGCCGGCAGCCTCGATTGCTTCCATAATACATTTCAGCGGCGCTTCATTGTCTTCCAGGTTTGGCGCAAATCCACCCTCATCACCGACAGCAGTGACCTGTCCCTTGCTCTTCAACACTTTTTTCAGGGCATGGAAGGTTTCAGCACCCATACGAATTGCTTCGCGAATGCTTTTTGCGCCTACCGGCATAATCATAAACTCCTGAAAATCCACTGAAGAATCCGCATGACTTCCGCCGTTTAACACATTCATCATAGGTACCGGCAGTGTCTTGGCATTGATACCGCCTAAATAGCGATACAGTGGCAACCCATAGTAATCCGCAGCAGCATGTGCAACCGCAAGAGAGATTCCCAGAATCGCATTCGCTCCGTATTTGGATTTATCCTTAGTTCCATCGGCATCAATCAACGCCTTGTCAATTGCAGCCTGGTCAGTAACATCCATTCCCAAAACCACATCGATCAGAATATTGTTAACGTTCTCCACTGCCTGCAGTACACCCTTACCGCCATAACGGGAAGGATCGCCGTCACGCAGCTCCAGTGCTTCTCTTTCTCCAGTGGATGCCCCGCTTGGCACCATGGCACGACCTACAAATCCGGAAGCTGTTTCCACTTCCACCTCAATTGTAGGATTTCCTCGAGAATCCAGAATTTCTCTGGCATGAACATTTGTAATCAATGACATAACCTATGTCCTCCTTTATCTACACTTTTTATACATGCACAGTATAGCACAAACCCCCTTTTGTCTAAAGGAGTTTGCCCAAACTAACACATTTTCACACAATTTATTCTGCAAGTAATTCTCTAAGATCATCAATGGTACGCGTTGGATAAATCTGTAGTTTTTCCACATCCTCGCGCTGATGCACACCACTGGTCACAAAAATTGTATCCACATGGTTTTCCACACCCAGCAGGATATCCGTTTCCAGATTATCTCCCAGAATTACTGCCTCATCCGCATTCAGCTGAAAATATTTCAATGCTTCCTCCAGAATCGGAGCATGCGGCTTCCCGATTTTCGGAGAAACCTGCCCGCTCGCATATTCAAACATCGCTACAATGGAACCATTGCCTACCGCAAATCCACCCGGCTGTGCAAGCAGGCGGTCATTATTGGTACCGATCAGCTTCGCTCCCTTCAACAGAAAATCCAATGCCTTTGAATATTTCTCATAGGTACCTGTGTTATCCAGACCGACAAAGACCAGATCAACATCCTGCTCTGTAACGGTAAAGCCGTTATCCTCCAAGGCCTCTCTTAGTCCATCCTGTCCGATATACCAGACGTTTCTTCCCTCATAATGCGCAGCCGCATACCTAGCCGCTGCCATGCTGGAGGTAAAGAAATGCTCTTCCCGGATACCGGTGAATCCCATCTGTTCCATATGCTCCACATTCTGGCGCTTTGTACGCTTTGCATTATTCGTCAGAAAAACAAAACGCTCGCCCCGTTTCGTCAGCGTGTCGATAAACTCCTTAGCACCTTCTATAATCTGTGATCCGCGATACATGGTACCATCGAGATCTATGAAATATGTTTTTTTCATACTGCCACCTGCTTTCTACTCCTTAATGATATAGAAAGCACCATTTTTGTCAAGTGGCACCTATCTGCTTTTCCCTCTTGTTTTCTTCTTTTTCGGGTTAACCAGGAGCAGGCCGATAATAATCAGAATAGCCGGCCAGTAATTCCCCACAAGATAGTTGAAATACATTGCCATTTGATCCGGATCAAAATTAGGCTTGAGAAGAAGCACAACACCACTGATTCCAATGATAAATCCTGCCCGTTCCCGCATTTTTATCACTTCCTGCCTCTATTATAGGAAGATACAGCGACGAATTTTGTCAGTTTCCCGCCATGTCTGCATATTTTTTTAAATAGCTGCATATATGCACAGCAGTCAATTATTTCCACTTTATTAAGGAAACAGTTTCTATCCTATGCTCCTGCTGTTTAAAGGAGGCCCTGAAAAGTCTTTTGAGTGCTCATTAAGGTAAACGAAAAAAGGGGTATCCAAAATATTTGGGGGGCTAAACTTTAGGGGTCAATTTAGGGGTCTGAACTTTGAGGGACACTTTA
>OCAE01000042.1_pt1 | contig 137294 bp, 157 predicted proteins | sample 1495581 | NCBI WGS metagenome assembly OCAE01 (sample SAMEA2580278, study PRJEB22360) | human gut metagenome | biome: human gut; feature: human-associated habitat; material: faeces | place: Denmark | collected 2008/2010 | reverse complement strand
TACTGAATTAAGTTGGTAAGAGTTCGACCTAGTAAGGTATCGCTCCACCATGATAACATATTGAAGGATTCCAATCCTAACGGTCGGAATCCTTTTTTATTATACACGGCATGCTTGTATCTGAATGAGGATGCCTGTACGATGCAGATTGCTTGTTCTCAGGTCTTTTTCACGGTAAACAATAACTGCGCTTTTGTTGAATTCGGCTCCCGGAAGATGTCCTGAGGCTTTATATTTACATCATCACAAAGATACCAGTACCAGTATTCTGCTGGATTATTCGCAAAACAGATGCACATATCGTCAAGCTGCATATCCGCTATGCGCTGTCCGTCCATGCGAATCAAATGGCTGTAGGTGACGGCATGTTCGCTGTCATCCTGCCTTGTCAGCGTATAGCTTTTTCCTAATGCATCATAGCGTATCAGAAAATCCTGCGTGGAATCCCTCGCATCCTTTATGCGTATCGTTGATAAAGAAACAGTATCCAATCCCTTTAAAAAGGATATCCAGCCACTTCCGTCTACGAGATCATTGGTATCATGCAATGTAAGATCCGGGCACCTTCTGGCGATATCCGGGTAGGCAGTCTCTACTGCTGTCTGTTGAAAAAGATAGCCGCCCATGGAATTTATAAGCATATAAAATATGAGGAACATAGATTTCATGATCTTCGCCTCCTTCTATCCGGTATACGATAAAGTAAGGGAAAATATTTCAACTGTATTTCTTTTTGTCTGAAAATAGTGTACCATAAGGCATGGTGATGAAAAATGAAATATGTGAACAGCAGGGATCTGATGATGTTTTTGCCGCAGCCAATCACAAAGCTGGGTGTATTTGAAGCGGAAACCGTGGATGCTGCACTGACTATGTGTGCGGATGCGTTTCCTAAAATCGAGCAGGAATTTAAAGTGACGGTAGATTTTGCCACCTTTAAATTTCAGCTGTTGAAAACAATGGGGGAATTTTTATATAAATGTGCCGAATGTCCGCATGAATGCCTGAAAAATCCGCGCAAGCATGTGGAGGAGGAACGCTATATCAGAAATCATATCAAGCTTCCTCTGTGGCCGAAGCGTATGCAGAAGAACAATGCAGAAAACTTTTTTCTTATGGAATATATTCTGACCTATGCAGATATCCTGTTCCGCTATCTCCTCGATGCGGGTATACCGCAGGAACAAGCCAATCTCATAGCGACCAATGCGTTGGATCAGCTGGCACTGTGGGTGGATGAGAACTGTATTCGCAAATGCGGGTATGCATGTATCCGTCGTAGCGAATCATCCGGATATTGTACGCTTTGCTCCTATATGATTCAGCCGTTAGCCTGTCCAAACAAAAAGGAAGTCACTCTGCGTCAGCTGGGAATGCAGGAGGAAGACCTTGTGTGCATGCGTCGGGAATTCAAATAGCTTTAACTTTGCAGCCGGAAGCAGGTGGAAATGCCTTGGCTGCTTTTTTTCGGTTAAATCCCTGAAGCAGGGGACAGTGAAAGTGCAATCTTCATAAAAAGTTAAGAAATCTTTTGTTGACCTAAAGTGCACATCATTGTATACAATAAAGGTAGTTATGTGTTTTTAATAGGTAAAAGTAGGATGGCTGAATACTTGAAGGGAGAACGGATGAGAACGAGTGAACGAATATTACAGGAAGTGAAAAAGGCAGTGATCGGAAAGGATGAGCTGCTGGAAAAAATCCTGATGGCAATACTGGCCAATGGTCATATTCTGATGGAGGATATGCCGGGGGTGGGGAAAACAACAATCGCACGAGCGTTTGCGGATGCGATGCAGCTGGATTGCCGGAGAATGCAATTTACAGTGGATGTATTACCGGCAGATGTTACCGGCTTTAGTGTGATTGATCCGCAGACGGGTAAGACACAGATACGCAAGGGGGCAGTTTTTACCAATCTGTTTCTCGCTGATGAAATCAATCGTACCTCCTCCCGTACACAGGCAGCCTTACTGGAGGTAATGGAAGAGGGCAGTGTCAGCGTGGACGGGATAACCATGACGCTGGAACAGCCGTTTCTGGTGATTGCGACACAAAATCCTTACGGCTCTGCAGGAACACAGCAGCTCCCGGAGAGTCAGCTGGACCGTTTCATGATCCGCCTGGAAATCGGTTATCCGCAGGAGCATGATGAAATTGAAATCCTCAAGCGTAAGCAGAATCCGCAAAGCTATCGTGTGCAGTGTGTCGCGCAGCGCACCCAGATTCTGGAAATGCAGAAGGCCTGCAGGGAGGTGTTTGTACACGATTCCCTTTATCATTACATCATTCAGCTGCTGCAGGCGACAAGAAACAATCAGCGCATTTATCGGGGAGCGAGTCCAAGAGCAGGGGTAGCTCTGCTTGACATGTCCAAGGCCTGTGCTCTTTTGCAGGGGCGTGATTATGTGGTACCGGAGGATATTCAGAATGTCTTTGTGGATACCATCGCCCATCGTATTCTCATGCAGCCATCACACAGCATAGATGCCGCAGCGGCAAAGGATGCGCTGACACAGCTCCTGCACCATATACAGCCACCGCACACAAGAAGGAAAGGGCTATGATCCGTTCCTGGCTCGCCTATCTGCTTCTGCTGCTTCTGGATGCTCTGGCATGGATAAGCATTGACGGGTATCTGTATTATCTCCTGCTGCGTGTGCTGCTTATGCTTCCTCTACTCAGCCTGCTTCTGTTTATCGCCGGAAACCGGTTCCTGAAGCTGCAGCTGAAAACGAGTAAAAAGGGCTGTGTAATTCATATGCCAACCAGCCTTCCCCTGCTTGTATGCAGTGGTATTCGAATACAGGGATCGTGGAAGAATTGCTTTTATGAAAGCAGCGAAACGATTTCTCTGGAAGTGAAGCACAGGGAACAGAAATTGCAAATACCGAAGCTGGGGAGCGGAAAGTATGAGCTGCAGCTGACCTCCATCCAGACCAGGGATCTTCTCGGACTGTTTCGCAAAACCCAATCATGGGACAAGGAGGTAACGACCTTTTGTTTCCCGCAGCCCTGTACGGTTACGCAAGTGCAGTATACAAACCTTCTGCAGGAAGCCCGCCAGAGTCTCACCGGTGTTTTCAGCAGTGATTATGAGCTGAAGGAGCACCATGAGGGAGAGCCTGTGCGCCGGATTCACTATAAGGCAAGCTATCGGTTGCAGAAAACGATGGTACGTGAATTTCAGAAGGAGGAATCTGCCGTTGTACTGCTTCATCTTTGTTTTCCACAGGAGCAGAAAATCTGTGAGCGCCTTCTGGCAATCGCCTGTGGAATCTGTCGGAAAGCAAGTCCGCAGGATCTTGTTCGTATTCGCTGGCGGACAGCAGGTGGAAGACAGACGGCAGAGCTGCAAGGTCCTCAGGATATGGAAGGCTTTTTACGAAAACTGCTATCCATGCCGCGCTTTTGTGAAGTATCCCGCGATTCGCAGGATGCCCTGTATCTGGACGAGGCATTTGCGGCTCTTTTCGAACAGGAGGCCGGTATATGAAAAAACAAGTGATACCCGCGCTGTTGCTTTTGATGGGAATGCTTTCCTCTCTCGGTGTGTTTCTGTTCGCCTTTCCTTTTTGGGATGCAGTTCTCTGGATGCTGTACATACCGGTTCTGCTTTTTGCTGTAGTTGTGTATAACCGTCTGCTGCTTCGCCGCAGGAAAAAGGTGATACTGATACTGGCAGGAGGCATGCTTCTGCTTGGGGTACTCAGCTTTTCACTGCTGCAGGAGGGGGCTCATATCGCCTATAATATTATCACTGAGGTGTATCACGATGCCAGCGGCTATGTGTTCTATCCCTACGATGTAACCGATACTGCCATGCTGTACCGGCTTTCGCTGACCTGGCTGCTGCTGTATGCGAGCATATGGCTGTTTTGCGGTATGCTGACCTTCTGGAATACGCGTCGTTATTTTGCGTTATTTATGCTCTCCTTTCTCCCGGTGTTTTTTACACTGCTTTATCAGACACCGATTCCCTGGCTGTTTGCCGTTTCGCTTATCATATTCTGGTTTATGCTGCTTCTCTCACGAAAAGGAGTGACAAACGGACATGGGGGATATGTACGGCTGAGTGCTTTCGGATTAAGCGTGATCTGCGTGCTGCTTACCTTTTTTACCTCGCTGCCGGATACCTATGAAATGCGAAGCACCAGCGGTTCGCTCCGTGAGCGGTTGCTGCAGCGTGTGGATGAGCTTGCCTATTTCCTAACCCATGCCGGGGAAGATGAGGGAGAGGTGGATCTGGGAAAGGCGGCAAATCGGTATTACACCGGTGCAACGCAGCTGGTTGTGCGATCTGAGGATGCACGCGGCACCATCTACCTGAAAAGCTACAGCGGCGCGCTGTATGAGGATAATCGCTGGCAGTCGCTGCCGGAATCCAGCTATGCAGCTCTGAAATCCTATGACTGGAAGGATGTGGATACGTGGCTTGATAAGAAAAATCCCGCCTTTACACAGATTTTGCAAAAAACAGGGGCTTTGATGCATCTGGAGATAGAGGATCATCGCGCATCCAAACGCTATGCCCTGACACCGTATCTGATGAAGGAGGCTTTGCCGGAAACAAAACCGTGGTATGACGCTTACCGTCTGGAGCATGATGATACCATGCGATATACTGCCTATGCATTATCCAGTACGACCATAAATGGTGATTCCACTGTGAAAGCAGATGCATATCCCGCCTTTGTCAAGGAGCACTATCTCCAGATTCCCGCCAATCTAAAAAGGCTGTTTGATGAACGTAAGCCTTTTAAAAAGCTCACCTCCCTAACGGGTGAACATCTGACATATGATATTCAGACGACCATACAGGAATACTTAAGAGAAACGACCAGCTATACACTGAAGCCCGGAAGAACCCCGGATGACCGGGATTTTGTAGAATTTTTTCTGACGGAGAATAAGAAGGGCTATTGCGTGCATTATGCGACCACGGCAGTTATGCTGTTTCGTTATATGGGGATACCTGCACGTTATGCGGAAGGCTTTTCCTTTCAGGCCGGAGCTATGAGTGGCGGCAGTATGGAGGTACCGGATGAAAGTGCACATGCATGGGTGGAAATTTTCGATTCGGAAAAAGGGTGGATTCCGGTTGAGGTGACACCGGGCTTTGAGAGTGAAAGCAAGCCGTCCTCCCAAACAACTGTGCAGGGACAGGAGCAGGGCGGCACGACGACAGCAAAGACGGAAACACCAAAAAAGCAGACAGACAGGAAAACGGGGAACGCTGCGGAGAATCAACAAATCGAAAAGGAGCAAGGCGATACGCCTGCAGGCTTTGCCAAGGTTGGTCTTGCAGCCTTACTGGTAGCTTTGCCGGTGTTGATCTGTGTGCTTCAACGACGGCTGCGTATTGCCTACAGAGAAAGACAGTGTCTGCAGCGGGATGCAAAAAAGGCGATAAATTACAGCTATCGTTATCTGCTCAGCTTTATGAAGGATGAAAGCCTGCCGAAGACTATACGCGCCCTGTGTGAGAAAGCCTTATATTCCCCGCATGCGATGACAAGGCAGGAGGCAGAGCTTGTTTACGGCTACGCACAAAAGCAGGCAGGAAAGCTGCTGCATTCATCTCCTCTCAGGAAACGGTGGAAGCTTCTCTATCTTAGGGCAATTGGCTGATACAGACTTGTATGTGCACAAAGGCATGCAGGAAGAAACTGTCCAGCGTTTGCGTGACGATAAGCGAAAGCCCAAAACAGTGCCTTTAAAATCATCTGCATTCGCTTATTCATACATGTACATATGGTAAAGGTTCTGTATCCGTTCACAGGAGTTTACTGTTCAGGAAGGGGCTGCCTGTGTCAATACCATCATCACAACGGCAGGCAGATATAGAAAAAGCAGCTGCTTTAACGGGGTCCTCCTTACGTTGGGGTGTATGCAAAAGGGAGACTTCAACTTCTATTGATGAATACAATCGAGTTGAAGTCTCCCTGCTTTAAGTTTACCCACAAACGTGAAAGAATCCTGAACGGCGGCTGCACATGTATTTATGAATTCTCCAGCTTGCTTAGCGCCTTTGCTTCAAAGGCTTCTTTTTTTACTATGAAGCGATCGTGGTCTGCTGTACCGATCAAATCCCTCTCATCCCTAGCTATGATGTGAAAGGAAACCTTTTTGCGGTCTACAGCTGTGATTTCCACTTCAGCCGTTACCGTCATACCAGCAGGAGTTGCTGCATCGTGAGTTGTCCGCATCATAACGCCGACGCTGGTTTCTCCTTCCTCCAGAAACTGATTCAGACAGGCTGCAGCGGTATTCTCCATAAGCGCAATCATCATCGGTGTCGCATAGACATCTACAATTCCGCTGCCAACATGGGAGGCCAGCATGCTTTCTTCCACTGTGATCTTTTTGGTTAGCTTTGTATGCAATTTGATTTCTTTCATAAACGTACCTTCCTTTTTATGCTTCATATTATAGCATAATCCAGGGAAAAGCTTCCATACTAACGGTAGAAATTGGAGGTATGCATATGTTTATTTATGATACAAAACTGCCCTTTGAGGTGCGGATTACGCGACCGGATATGAAATACTACCTTTTGCTGGATCGCCAGCTGAAGGGCTGCAGCAGCGGTTTGAAGCAGGCGGCAGTCTATATACGACAGAGCTTCATGATCAACAATCCGACCTTCCATGATATTTTTATGCGACTGGGTGCACGACAGATCAGTGATATGGAGGTACTCAGCTGTATTATTCATCAAATGCATGGGGAGGATGATCGTTATTATGATGAATCAAACGATGATACACCTGTTTTTGAATTTATCAAGCCGTGCCATACGCAGGAGGAGCACTGTAGCTGTCAGCCGGAATCAGAAGAGGAACAGCACCATGTGAACAATGATTTAACTGCTGCAGTGATGCGGGATATGCAGTATGAGGAAGAACAGATTCATATATATGAGGAGCTGATTCGCTATATTCAGGATGATGGTGCGGATGAAGCCTTTTCCTATCTGCTGAACAGTGCGAAAAAAGCGATGGATACCTTACGGAATCTGCTGCATATTCTAACGACGCATACGGAAATGAAGGATTTTGGAGAAGGGGATACCCATAATGCCTGGGATCTGGATACATCCAATTATTTTGACAAACCGAATCCAACCTTTGTGAATCCTTCGGATATCGAGGATTTTCCGTTTAAAAAATAGTATCTTCCGATACAGAAAAAAGCTGGCTATATGTTGAAAACAAACAGCAGGTGCATCCCGATTGCTTTACAGGATGTCCTGCTTTTCTATATTTTGGATGGTTACACAAAAGGTTATATTGGTATAGATGACAGCAGCCTTTTCTTCCCTTTACAACTTGTATATGTCACACTGCTTATGTGCTGTGCAAATGGTATGCTTTTCCTGTATAATAAGGACAGGTGATGATATCGATGAGAGAAGAAAATCTGCGGGAACGTAAAAAACAGCGCAGAGCCTGTGTTCGCCGTCTGCGAATGCTACTGGTGCTGTTTTCTATATTTTTAATTGCTTATATGGTGTTTTCCTATTTTCTGCTGAAGCTGATGCTGGAGGATGTTCATATAGCTTTTCTGCGCAATTTCCTGTTTCACAGTGTCGCTTTGCTGGTATGGCTTGCGGTGATTCGTATGCTGTGGAGCTGCCGCAGGCTGGGGAGGCTGTTATTTCAGGTGCTGTCTCTTGTTAATCTCTATACGCTGTATGAGCTGCCTGCGCTGTTTCGAATTGATATCGCAAAGGAAAATTCCTTTCTGCGAATCGTATTTACCCTTATGGTGGCGGGGAAAGCAGCTTTGGCATTGTATATGTCGTGGAGCCTGCAAAGAAATCCGCAGATAATCTACATATGGAAACCGCATAGCACGGAAGCGGACAATGAATTGCAGGGAAAAGCGATGAGCCCGGTCAATTTTTCACAGAAGGAGCATATACAGCATGATCACCGGCTGGATATACGGGCAAGAAACCGCATCCGCGCCTGCTCTGGTGCCTTGCTGCTATATCAGTATGGTATGCTGGTTCTGCTGTATCTTCTCATGTTTGTTTTCCGATATTACAGCAGCGATCATGAAGGGATGCAGTTTATGCAGCGAACCTTGCTGCTGGCTTCTCTGTTTTCCGCCTTGATCTGGTCTCTTCCGGCGGTATCACTGTTTCTCTATAAGCCATGGAGCCGATGGATTATACCCGTTATGTGGGGGATGGAGCTGCTGCGGCTGCTTTTCACCCTTCCGCAGCTTGCCGATGTGTTTCAGACGCAGAACTATCAGCTGCTTTCCTGGGGAATCCTTATTGTAACGGAGCTGCTGCGCTACCTTTTGCTGTATCGTATGCTGCAGTATTTTCTGAAGGACCCCTTTGTTCGCGTCTATTGGATGCGCAGATATCATGAAGGCATTCAGGAAGACCAGGAATTGTAACTAGTGATGAAGAGAAATGAACTTCATATTCTATGGGTTCCATGATATACTAAAAGTACATTGGAAAGATAATGCAGGAGGTTATTTTATGGAAATGAACAAGTATATCGATCATACACTGCTGAAAGCAGATGCTACGTATGACAAAATTGAAACACTGTGTGCAGAAGCGAAGGAATATGATTTTGCAAGCGTATGTGTTAACAGCTACTGGGTATCAGCATGTGCAGAGCTGCTGAAGGGAACAGACGTTAAGGTTTGTACCGTGGTAGGCTTCCCGCTGGGAGCTATGAGTACCAAAGCCAAGGCTTTTGAAACAGCTGCTGCTATTGCAGACGGCGCTAAGGAAATCGATATGGTTTTGAATATCGGAGAAATGAAGGCCGGACATTACGATGCGGTACGCGCTGATGTAAAAGCTGTTGTGGAAGCAGCTGAAGGTAACTGTGTCAAGGTCATTCTGGAAAATTGTCTGCTGACAAAGGAAGAAATCGTAAAAGCATGCGAGCTTTGTGTGGAAGCCGGTGCTGCATTTGTTAAAACATCAACCGGGTTCTCAACAAGCGGAGCCACACCTGAGGATGTCAAGCTGATGAAGGATACCGTGAAGGGGCGTTGTCTGGTGAAAGCAGCCGGAGGAGTACGCTGCTATGAGGATATGGAGAAAATGGTGGAAGCCGGAGCAGATCGTATCGGTACAAGTGCCGGTGTGAAGCTGATGCAGAAAGAAACTAGTGACGGTGGATATTAACAGCGGGAAACCGCTGTTTTTTGCTATTTGAAGAACGCTGAATCCTTTGGAAGCTGCTTCTCTAAATTGCTTTTCATAGGAGGATGCGGATACAGTAGCCGGAATCATTCGGTTATAAATATAATCTAATTTCAGGATAACTTTCCATGGCAGGGCTTCCGCTTTCATCCGCATGGCTGTGGACAGAAGCAAAACCGTAAAAAATCCTAAAAAATTTGCTATTTTTTCTTGCCAAACACAAAATCTTATGATATTATATCTAAGCACTTAAGAAACGCCTTAATAGCTCAGTTGGTAGAGCATCCGGCTGTTAACCGGCAGGTCACAGGTTCAAGTCCTGTTTAAGGCGCCATGATAACAGGTAACCCCGTAGATATCGGGGTTTTTTTTATTTTCAGGAACATGCTGACGTTCGTTTTGACGTACGATATGCAGCGGATGCGTTATACTAAGAGCTTGGAAAATCAATCAACGAATAGACAGTATCGCCGCGGGTTACGATGCAGTTGACGCTGTTCGATGGATGAAGCAACACGTTGCGTGCAATGCATTCTATGTGAATTGTTTCATTGGCGCTGTGCGGTGTTTTGCTGTGAGCGCTTGCAATTTGTATTCTCCTTCTGTATAATGAACGCAAGAGGTGATGTGAAGTGAGCAAATAATCCAGACGGTTTTTTGAATCAGACATACAGATGTACGCCTGTTCACCAATGGATTACAGACTCTTTTTCACATGACGCTGCCAAAATTTTTTTCCATAGCTTTTTTAGTGTGAATTTATAGAGCCTTCGAATCCTGTTTGAACAGGTGCAGAAGGTTTTTTTATAGAGGAGGACTGTATATGAAAGCAGCAGTTTGTTTATACGACGGTTTTTGTAATTTCGAATTTAGTGTTTTGCTGGAATCCCTTGCTTTGGCCGATTGTCAGATCGACTACATAGCCAAGACATTGAAACCGGTGCGTGCGGAGGAGGGCTTCCTCGCTCTTGGCGAGTATACCTGGGGGACGATTTGTGCAGATGATTATGATGTGCTGGTTTTAACCGGTATCGGAGCGGAGGATGACAGCAGTGACTGGATTCTGGCAGACGAGGAGCTGTTATCCCTGATTCGCTCCTTTGATAAAGCAGGGAAGCTGATTGCGGCGATTTCCTGTGCTCCCATGATTCTGGTGAATGCCGGCATTATGAATGAACGGCGCTATGTTGCTTCCGTTGATCGGGAATGCTTCATGGCAGGCGGCGCCTGTACCTCGGTGGAGCTCAGTGCTGAGCAGATGAAGGGATTGCTTGATATGAAGGAGCAGAAAAAGCATCCCGAGCTTCACGGCTATGTGCAGGACGGAAATGTTATAACCGCGAACGGCTGGTGGTTCCGGGAATGGGCGATGGCTGTCTGCAAGGCTCTGCAGCTGCCCTTCTATACGAAATCATTTGGTCTGGAGACAGAAGAATAGGAGTTCCGGATGAACTCTTTCGCATTCTCTGCTATAATAGGGAATAGAAAAGAGGATGAGAATACGATATGAAACAAATTGATAGAATCAGAAAATTTTCGGATGCCTTTGGACCCAGTGGTTTTGAAGATGCTGTAGTTGCGTATGCGCAGGAAGAGGTACGTGAAATCTGTACGTGTAAAGAGGACCATATGCGCAATCTGTATATGAATTTGAAGGGAAACAGTCAGGGTGGTGTAAATATCATGCTGGATGCGCACAGTGATGAGGTAGGGTTCATCGTTCAGGCGGTGAAAAGCAACGGGCTCCTGCGGTTTCTGCCGCTGGGCGGCTGGGATGTGAAGAACATCATTGCGAATAAGGTGCTCATTAAAAACAGAGACGGCAAACTGATTCCGGGGATTGTCTGCAGCAAGCCGGTACACTTTATGAATGCTTCCGAGCAGGGAAAGGCTCTGGATTTTGCCGATGTATTGATTGATGTCGGTGCGACGAGTGCACAGGAGGTACAGGAATCCTTCCGCATCGGTATTGGTGCACCGATCGTTCCTGACGTTACCTGTACCTATGACGAAGAGCATCAAACGTTTATGGGAAAGGCATTTGATAATCGTATCGGATGTGCCGCCGTTGTGGAAACACTCTGTCGACTGCATGGACGTACACTCACGAATACCGTCAGTGCAACCCTGTCCTCCCAGGAGGAGGTTGGCGAACGCGGTATGACCTGTGTGATGAACAACGTGAAGCCGGATGTTGTGATTTGTTTTGAAGGATGCCCTGCAGATGACAGCTTCGAAGAGGAATATATGATTCAAAGTGCCTTGAAAAAGGGACCGATGCTGCGGCATTTCGACCGTTCCATGATTACATCCCCAAGATTTCAACGCTTTGCTTTAGAGCTTGCCCATGCAAATGACATTCCGGTTCAGGAGAGTGTACGAAAAGGGGGAGGTACCAATGGCGGTATTACACATACGGCACAATTCGGCATTCCAACAATCGTCATCGGTGTACCGGTTCGCTATGCACATTCCTCCTATGGGATTCTGGCTTATCAGGACTATGAGCATGCTGTTGAACTGGCAGTTCAGATTGTTGAAGGGCTGAGTAAAGATATCGCAGAGAGCTTTTGATTCCTGCTGCCGTGCCTGCAGAAAAGGACAAGCCTGTGTTCAGGTATTCCGGATTTATAAAAAATTTACAATTCCATCTGGTGCTGGCTCTTTACATATGCCACAACCTCTGATACAATAGCAATCAAATTCATAACAGAAAAGGAGAGATATTATTTTATGGACGCAGACCCCGCGCAATCTTCCATTACACTGCAGCTGCTGCTGATTGTCATACTGACACTGATCAACGCCTATTTCGCGGCGAGTGAAATGGCCATCGTATCCGTTAACAAAAACAGGATTCACCGCAAGGTGGAGGAGGGAAACCGCAAGGCAATGCTTGTGGAAAAGCTTCTTCAGGAGCCTACCAGCTTCTTATCCACCATTCAGGTGGCAATCACTCTTGCCGGCTTCTTCAACTCCGCCAGTGCCGCAACCGGTATATCCGTACGCCTTGGTGCTGTTCTGGAGGCCTGGGCCATTCCTTATGGAGAAACGATCTCCATGGTGGTGGTTACCATCCTGTTATCCTTCGTGACATTGATTTTCGGAGAGCTTGTTCCCAAGCGGATCGCTCTGCAGAATGCGGAAGCCTATTCCATGTTCTGCGCAAAGCCGATTCTCATTATTTCAAAAATCGTATCGCCCTTCATCAAAATTTTATCCTGGTCAACACGGTTTGTACTCCGTCTGTTCGGCATGAAGGATGAAAATGTCGAAGAATCTCTTTCCCGTGAGGAAATTCGTTCCATGGTGGAAAGCGGGCAGGAGAGCGGTGTCTTCGATGAGGATGAAGCTGATATGATCGACAGCGTATTCGCCTTCGATGATATTCTGGCAGAAGAGGTGATGACTCCGAGACCGGATGTATTCTGCATCGATATTGATGATCCTCAGAGTGAATATCTGGATGAGCTGATGGAAATGCGCTACAGCCGTATACCGGTTTACCGGGATTCCATCGACAATACCATCGGCATCCTGAACATCAAGGATTTTGTAGTCGAGGCAAGGAAAAACGGCTTCGAGCATGTGGATATATCGCGCATCCTGCGCAAGCCGTTCTTTGTGCTGGAAAGCAAAAACATTGACGATCTGTTTCGGGAGATGCAGAGCAAGCATCAGCATATAGCCATTTTGATTGATGAATATGGAGGCTTCAGCGGTATCGTAACCATGGAGGACCTTGTTGAGGAAATTATGGGAGATATCGAGGATGAGTACGATGAGGATGATGAAGCGCAGATTGAAAAGCTTGACGAGCATACGTACGTGCTGGACGGCGGCATGCCGATAGATGATATCAATGAGGAGCTTGGACTGCAGCTTGAAAATGACAATCATGAAACCATATCCGGATTTCTGCTGGATCTGATTGGACAGATACCAGAGGACGGAGAGGAACGTGAGGTTATCTGGAACCATATCAAATTCCAGGTGAAGGAAGTAAAGTACAAGCGAATCCATAAAGTACAGCTGGTTCTTATGCAGGAAGAAGGAAACAGCGAGGAAGTATAAACAGCGGATTCTCTGCCGATAAGGGTGGGGAATCCGTTTTTTATAGACACTGAACAGCGTGCGCAGGCATTTAGCATCTGCAGAAAAAAAGCCTGTATTCGTACAGGCAGATCCTTTCGGATGAGACAGGAAGAGAATGCTTTATGGCTTCAAACCTTCTTCTTACCGGATAATCTGCGTTGGAGCTGCAGATCGGCTTCCTATTTTTTTAATAATGATTTCGTATTGATATCATACGTGTTTCGTGACAAAATCAGCAGCATTTCCTCAAAGGTAGCTAAGTAGGAACAGGCGATGACCAGTGCAACCGGAATCAGCGGCAGACTTTTGGTTACCACGCAAAGCGGAACGAGCAGAAACAGCAGCAACCCGGTCAGCTTATTGCCTATGGTGTGCATACTCGCCCAGATATGATGCTTCCATCTTGTCAGCAGCAGCGCCGCAAGCTTCAGTACGAAGACACACAGCACCAGCATGGAAATCAGATTCATGATTTTCAAATTCATCTGAAAGAAAACGATGTATAGTGAAATGCAGTAGAATGCCAGATCACCGATAGAATCAAGACGGGCACCCAGCTCACTCTGCACATGCAGGGACCTGGCGAGCCATCCGTCCAGGACATCGCTGATTCCTATGATGAAATAGACAATCAGAAACAAGGTTGTATCCTTTGTCAGAGCCAGCAGCAGAAATGACAGTAAGATCCTGACTGCGGACAGTATATTCGGTATTTGCTTCATAATGTTTCGCACCTTCCCAACAGCATGTACATTATATCATATTCAATTGTATTCCACTATCACAAAAATGTAAGGCTTTATGTAATCATTCGAATGCAGCTTTAATTTTCACCCGTATGAGAGAAGCTACAGACTTGGAAGAATGGAATTTGATGGGCTGTATTCGATAGCAAGGGGACGACATGAAAAAAGCATACCAAATCGTATGCTTTCACAGTTTTTCTGTCTATATCATACCACAAATGGGCCGGTTTTTCCAGTCTTGTATGCAAACAGTGTCCGTGATATATCTATTAGACACGGATAAGGAGGTATGCAAAATGAGAAGGCAGAACATACTGGAGGTATTACAGGAAGGGGAAAGCGGTCTTAGAAGGGAGCTTGCCTGCATCGGACTGGAGCTGCGTAAGGAGCAGATGCAGGAATTGTATCAATCACAGCAGCTGGCATTGCGACAGTATCGATGGGTGGAAACAAAAGAGGACCGTCTGTTCGACATACTGGGGCCGTTTTTAAAATCTCCCTACATGGCACTTCCAACATATATGCTGCACTTAAAACAGTCGATCTGGCTGTATTACCATGTACGCAGTCATATAGGCTGGCAGGTATCGGATGAGGAGCTGTGTGAAATACTGTATGAAGAGTATCTTCTTTATCACGGTGAAATCAGCCGGCAGCTCGCTTTGCGTATTTTACAGCGAGTGAAAAGGTCACAGGAGGAGTAGCGTATGGGATATATTGTTGGAAAACAGCCTGTTCGCGATTCGCTGTATGTCTTGCTGCAGCATGCACAGGAGGCAGGAGAAATCACAAAAAAGCGCAGGGAATATCTGTTAAAGCAGTGCGAACAGCTGGCGCAGGAGCTTGTCCTTTTGCTCAACCATAAGCAGAGCACCTCTTTGAGCATGGCGGATCATAAACGTATTTTAAACACCATCAGCTATGTGGTTTTACAGGGACTGGAGGAGATGGAAGAACGGTCTTTGCAGGAACTGGAAATAGATGCATGCTTTGAACGCGGTCTGCTTGTTTTACAGAATAAGGAGCAGCAGACAAGAAACCTGTTGAATCAGCTGCGCAGAAACCGTCTGCCGTTTTGCAATGAGCGCTACAACAGTGTGATGGATGAACAGATACCGCACTATCTCGAGCAGCTGAGCACCTATGAGGGGATTTTATACTACAGTCACACCACAGAGGATCTGGACTATCCGCTGGTGGACGGGATTCCTCTGTTTCATGATATGTATCACCTCGATGGGATGGATCTTGTCCTGTATTATATGGAACGCTTTGCACTGGAGCATACCTTTTGCGAATACTTTCGTGAAGAGCTGCCGGAATTTCTCCGACGCTATGAACTGCAAAAGGGAGTGACTGTGGAATATTTAGGCTTGAATCTTTGTGAGCTGCTCTGGTATCAGTGCTTTGCATCCCTCATGCTGTTTCAGCAGCCCTCGCTTTTGCTGGCAGAGCAGGATGTAAAGCGTCTGCGGGCGCTGCTGCGGCATTGTTCACTGCAGGAGGCTGTTGGGCAGGTCAATCATGCAATCGCTGTCCGTATGGGGAAAAGCGTGGCAGACTATCTCACACTGTTTGAAGAACAGCTGCAGGCGCAGCTACAGGTCTTTGTCCGGGATGCTTATGCCCTGCTTGTGTATGAGGAAGCAGTAGATGACCGTTTTGTCATCGACCTGACACAGGGAGAAGATGAGGAAACGTTTCTGACGCTGCTGGAGGAGGTGGAGAAATATGCCTGCCTGCAGGACAAAATTCAGCATTTGCGCTCCCAGAAGATCAGTGCCTATGACCTGATCGATCTGTTGGAAAATGCTGTTTTCATGAATGAGGAGTACGATGCGTATTATGAACAGCTGTCGCTGGAGGAAATCGCTGTACTGTTAAAGCTGTTACATCCTGCAGGTGGTAATTTTCATGAGGCATGGAAGCTGGATGATGCCGATTTGAGGGAGATTGAGCAGGAGCAGGAATGGCAGTACCGGTTTATCAATCATATCCGTCAGCGGTCACAAAAGGAGCGTGAAAAGCTGTGTGAGCTGTTAAATAAATTAAGGATACGCAGCTGAAGGAAGCCGTAGACTCTGCTTCGGCTTCCCATAGAATGAAGCTGCTGTTTGAAAAGCATTACGGTTTTGGCAGAGGTTTCGCCGAATAAGGAAACCGTCGCAGTTTTACCTTGCATGGCGGGAAGACGCCTTTTCGTTTCGTTTTTGCATAGAAAAAGCCGATGTCTACAGGATAGCTTCGCATTCCTGTGAGCATTGGCTCTTTTTCATATATGCTCTTTTATTTTGCCAGCCGCTTTAAAAAAGCCTGCAGGATATCCTCACCGTCATCCTTCTCGTAGCCGTATTCTCCCATTCGAATTTTCGGCTTCATCTTCCCATGAAAATCACTGCCGCAGGTCATCAGGACACCATGCCGGCGGCAATAGGTATCATAATAGCGGTTATGCTTTGCTTCATGATAATTGCTGTAGGCCTCGATTCCATCGATTCCCTCATCCAGTGCTTTTTGCAGACGTTCCTCCTTTTGATAGAAGTTCAGCCATGGGTGTGCCAGTACGGCAATACCCCCGGCATCGTGAATGCGCTGTACGGTGTCCTTCAGGGATGGATATTCCACACGGACATAGCAGGGCTTTCCGGCACTGCACATATCCCAGTAGAAATTCACCGGCTGAGGCTCACAGCGTCTGCCTCCGGGCTGATAATCCGCAAACTCTTTCTTATCCTTATACTGTTCCATGATATGGTGCACAATTGCAGGAAACGGATTTTTACCTGCATATCGCTTTAAAAGCGCAGCGGGATCGATATCCAGGTCGAAGACCTCTCTGATTTTTTCTACACGCTTTATCTGCACGGCTTGTTTTCGTTCACTCAAAGAATCGAAAAGGCTTTGAAAATAAGGCTGCTCATAGTCGATACCGTAGCCGAGCACGTGTACCTCCAGCTCCTCAAACAGCGTATCAAATTCCATAGCGGGAATTACGCGGATGCCCTTTGCCTCTCCCAGACGAACCATATCCGCAATTCCTTTCGGCGTGTTGTGATCACTCAGTGCAATCGTTGTTAAATGGGCTGCATCAGCCATATGAATCAGCTCCTGTGGTGTAAATTCACCATCGTTGCTGTAACAGGAATGCATATGTAAGTCAAAAGAATTCATGCGATTTCCTCCTTTAAACCAAGAGTATTATAGCACAGTCAACAAAAAAGAATATGTTTCAAATACCTAAAACCAAAACTTTGCGATTTTTCGCAGTATTTCGTCTTAAAACCAATTTTTTATGCTTCTTTTTTTGGAAAACTGCGAAATCAGATTGACGATAGGCAAAGAAAAACGTACACTAACCATGTGCAAAGGTGGTGAAGCGACATGTCGAAAGCAAGTGAAGCCAGACGGAATGCGCTGTATCAGAGAGTTCTGGGAGAAGGCAGAGTGCGGGTTGGAGAGCTGGCCCGGCAGCTGGATGTGACAACGGAAACGATACGTAAGGATCTCAAGGTGCTGGAGGAACGCGGCGTGCTGACGAAAAAGCATGGGAGCGCTGTCGTTCGCAATGCCTATTATCAGCTGCCCTTTGATGTCAAGCTGCAGGAGCATACGCTGGAAAAACAGCTGATTGCGCGTAAGGCACTGGAATTTATCGAGGATGATGCCATTGTCTACATGGATCCAGGCAGCACCTGTCTGCAGCTGGCGAAGCTGCTGCGTCTGAAGAAGAACATCACGGTACTGACCAATTCCCTGCCGATTGCGGATATCATCTGTGACAGCGGGCTGGATCTGATTATGACCGGGGGAAAGCTTCAGAAAAAAGGACGTGCGCTTGTCGGATATTACGCCACCAATGTCATTGATACGGTTCGTATTGACATTGCGTTTATGGGATGCGACGGCTTTATGGATATGGATGGTCCGATGACCTTTTCCATGGAGCATGCGGAGGTAAACCGTCATATTCTGGCGCATTCCAGAAAGAACATCCTGCTTTGTGATTCCAGTAAATTCACAAAGACAGCCACCTATCAGTTCGCCAAGTTTTCAGACTATGATGTCATGATTACCAACGAGCTGCAGGAAGGGCAGCAGGACTGCGTGAGTGAGGTCAAACAACTGATTATGGTAAAGGAGAACTAGGATTATGAAATTACAGCTGGCATTGGATACACTGACACTGGAGGAATGCATGACCCTGCTGCAGGAAACAAGAGGCAGCGTTGATATTGCAGAGGTGGGAACACCGTTTATCATCGAGGAGGGCATGCGTCCGGTAAGAGAGTTTAAACAGCATTTCCCGGAAATCGAAATTCTGGCGGATGCGAAAATTATGGATGCAGGAGAACTGGAAGCGGAAACAGCATTTAAAGCCGGAGCGGATATCGTTACCGTTTTGGGAGCGAGCAACGATGAAACCATTCTGGGCGCTGTGAAGGCCGCAAAGAAATACAATGGAAAAATCATGATCGACATGATCGCGGTAAAGGATTTGGAAGCTAGAGCAAAGGAAATCGACGCCATGGGTGTGGATTATATATGTGTGCATACGGCATTTGATGTACAGCAGACCGGAAAGAATCCGCTGGATGAGCTGATGATCGTCAACCGTGTTATCACACATGCGAAATCTGCCGTTGCCGGCGGGGTGAAGCTTGCGACCATTGATGCGATTGCATCCGAGGGGGCTGCGGTTGTCGTTGTCGGCGGTGCCATCTGCAATGCAAAGGATCGTGCAGCTGCCGCAAAAGAAATGAAGCAGCATCTGAAATAGGAGGAAGCAGGGAATGAACAATAAGGAATATGCAGGGATCGTTCTGCAGGAGCTTACACACACACTGAGCTCCATTGATGAGGTACAGGCGGAGAAATTCGTTCAGCTGATTGATGAGGCAGACGAGGTGTTCTGTGCGGGTGCAGGAAGAAGCGGCTTTCAGGTGAAGGGCTTTGCCATGCGCCTGATGCATATGGGTGTGGCGTCCTATGTCGTTGGGGAAACATGTACACCGAATATCAAGGAAGGCGGCGTACTGGTGGTGTGCAGCGGAAGCGGAGAAACAAAATCGCTTGTCAACCATGCCGCAAAAGCAAAGGAAATGGGAGCACGGGTAGCACTCATCACCATCAATCCTAATTCCAGCATCGCCAATATGGCGGATGTCGTCATTGAAATCAGCGCACCTTCACCGAAAAGTGCGAAGCAGGGGGACATCAAATCCATTCAGCCGATGGGATCTCTGTTTGAACAAAGCGAGGGAATCTTCATGGATATCGCTGTTATGATGCTGATGGAGCGCAGAGGCAAGGATTCCGATACGATGTTCGGAAGACATGCCAATATGGAATAACATAATCATTGAACCATGAAAGCCTGTACAGGGAACTGACCATTCCTGAGCGCTTGGGCTGTCGTCCGCCGCAAAGCACAGGTACAGGATCAGAAAATATCTGATGGGAAAACGCCATCAATGCGGGCTGGCGGATGCAAATTCGCCGGTCCTTTTCTATAAAAGGGAGAATAACTATGCGAAGTCAAAAGAAAAACGTGGCCATGCTGTGCCTGTTCTACTTTCTGTCCTATGTCGCTTTTGTATTGCCTTACGGCTATATGCAGACCTTTCTGGAATATGTCGGCTATGATGTTGTGGAGCGCGGCATCATACTGTCCGGTACGGCTGTTGTAGCTATCATCACGCAGTTTTTTATCGGTTATCTATGCGATAAGTACAAAACGGATAAGAAGTTCTTTAACCTCTGTCTGATCGTCTTTGTGCTATCCACGCTGGTGATGTATCAGGTGACACAGCGCAATTTCTTTCTGCATCTGATTTTCATATCCCTGGTTGGCGGTATGTTTCGTACCACGCTGGCGGTGCAGGATACCTGGACATTGGAAACGAGTGAAACCTGCCGCAATAATTTTGGTCCGATACGTGCATTCGGTGCGATTGGCTGGATGATCGGCAGTCCGATCGGTGCTCTGGTTGTCGAGCATTACGGCTATCCCGCACTGGGCTATGTGTTTGCGGGTCTTGCGGTTTTAAACATCCTTTTAACGATGTTCATGCAGGATGCGGTTAAGGTGGAAAAAAGCGGCGGGATTCATGCCTCGGATTTAAAGGAGCTGCTGCTGGATAAGAAATATGTTGTCGTTGTTCTGATTTTCCTGTTTATCAACGTGATTGCGACTGCGGATATCTACACGACGGTGGATAAAATGATGGCACTGGGCGCGAAGGAGGGCATGGTCGGTGCCAGATGGAGCATCCAGGCATTTACCGAGCTGCCGCTGTTTTTTGCGGGAACGTGGCTGTTGAAAAAATTCGGCGATTATAAGCTGATGATGTTTGGTACCTTTATGTATATCATCCGCTTTCTGGGCTATGCCGTTGTACAGAGTCCGGAAATGATGATCGTGGTCACGCTGATGCAGTGCATCACCTATCCGCTGATCATGATTACCAGCAAAACACTGGTGGACGATACAACACCGATTCATCTGCGAAGCAGCGGGCAGACGATCGCCTCCGCCTTTTATGTGGGACTTTCTCTGCTGGTCACCCCGGTGATAGCCGGAGCGATGGTATCCTCCCTGGGGGCCGATTTGACACTGGCGCTGATCGGCCTGAGCGGATTTGTACCGCTGGGACTTGGTATATTATACAAACGTCTGGATTAACAAATGTAACCGGTTATCACCTGCTCCTTAATTTCTGTGAGAAAATAGTGTATAATACGAATTAGAAATGTGAGGAGAGTTCGTATGAGTAAATTTGATACAATGGATTATATTATCTGTGCAGCAGTTCTGTGCTACGGTATTTATCTGACCGTACAGAATGTGCGCCTGTTTCTTGCCAATGAGAAGGTGAGAAAGGAATATCTGAATAAGCATAAGGATGGCTATACCATGGTAAATCAGTATCTGCCGTATATGATTTTTTTCCTGGGCTTTTCTGTGATTGGCATCATCGGTATCTTTGTGATGGAAAAGAATACGAAGGATGAGCTGTATGTCTGCTTTGCGCTTGCATTGATGGCGATCATCAGTGCGGGTATGGCACTTGACTCCATCGTGAAGCGGCGGGCAATCGTGGATGATGACGGCTTTGTATATGAAAAAGCGCATTATCGCTTTCGCTCCATTCTGTCGATGGATCCCATGAAATCCATTATCAAGAATATCGATATTCTGACAACGGAGCGCCAGCACGTAGTGGTATCCAAAAAGATGGGTGTCTATCTGCATGAGTGCTTTCTGGCGTGGAAGAAACGCAAGAAAAATAAAAATAAATAAAGAAATCTGGAGGAGGAAGCTATGATTAAACTAGCGGTATTTGATGTTGATGGAACTCTGGTAACGAAAGGGAACCGCAGGGTTCCTGCATCGTGTGTCCATGCTCTGAATGAGCTTTCAAGGAAGGGAGTGAAGTTGGCAATCGCCAGTGGCAGACCTCCTTTTGCTATGGAGCAGAGTCTGCTGGAGCAGGTGAGCTTTGATTACTTCGTCTGCAGCAACGGTGCATTTGTGCGCAATGCACAGCATGAGGTGCTCTATCATTACAGCTTTACCATGGAGGAAACACGAAGCCTGATCCATGCCTTTAAAAAGACGGATAATGCATTGATGTTTCAGTGTCAGGATGCGGCACACTGCTATCACGGCTATAAGCGGATTGCCAATATGCTGCAGAATTTTCTGGGACGACTGGATATTCTGGTGGATGAGCGGGAATCCGAGGGCTATCTGCAGGATACCATGCCCCTGGCAGCTGTCGCTAAAATAGAGGATGCTGATCTGGAAATGATGAAACAGCGCTTCCCGCAGTTTTTGTTTACACCGTTTGATACCTGCTTTTACGATATCAACGGTGCCCATGACAAGGCAACGGGCGTATCGCATATATGTGAAGCGATGGGCTGGAGCATGCAGGATGTGATCAGCTTCGGGGATGATTACAACGATCTGGAAATGATAAAAGCATGTGGCATCGGCGTTGCGATGGGGGATGCCAGAGAGGCTGTGAAGGAAGCAGCGGATTATGTGAGCGGGCTGTGCAGCAGAAACGGAATTGCACAGGCACTTTTACATTATGGATTGATTGACAGGGTGTGTGATGATGAAGCTGTTTCTGAGTGATCTGGATGGAACGCTGATCGATGTACATGGCAACATACAACAGCAGGATGTGCAGGCGATTCATACGCTGGCAGAGCGCGGCATTGCTTTTGGTATTGTAACCGGGCGGGATTACGGCTTCTGTCAGAAGCTGATCAGCCGTTATAGACTTGCTGCGGATATGATTATCGGAAATAACGGTGGATCTATCTGGATTCATGATGAGAAGGTCATGGAGGAGCACATTGAAGCCGGGGATGCAGTGCGCATTATGGAGTTTTTAAAGGATCATGTGGATGAGATCAATCCCTTTGTCTGCAATGAGCAAAGCACCTTCTTCTTTATGAGGGAGCAGTATGCACCGGAGCACTGGAACGAGGTAAGAGAGCAGCTTGCCTACCTCGGTGATATTGCTGATCGGGATCTGTTGCGATATTTGAAGGAGAAGCAGGAGCCGGTGGTGAAAATCAGTATCCATACGTATACACAGGAACGCCGGGATACCTGGCTGCCGATTCTGCGCAGGCAATTTCAGGATGCCTATGAAATCCTGCCGACATCCTTTGATTACATTGAAATCACCCGTAAGGGAATCGATAAGGGAAAATCCTTTTTACAGGCACTGGAGTATTGGAAGCTGTCACAGGAGGAGGTCGCATTCATCGGGGATGGTGCCAACGATATTCCACTGTTTCATGAGGTGGAAGCCAGCTTCTGTATGGCTTCGGCAGCACAGGAAGTGCGCAGGGAAGCTGCACATGTTGTAAAAAGTGTTGCAGAAGCTGTGACTTTTGTTATAGAATAGAGTACAAACAACATAGTAAATAACTTAAAGGAGTGTTTTTATGGCCAAGAAAAAAACAACAACAGGGCAGACATCGGCGAGGATGGTTATGGATGTTCTGAAAAAGCATTACGCGTTCACACCGGATACGGCCGTTGGATACGATGCATTTAAAAATCTACGACTGTCCACCTCGGTGATTGCATACACCATTGCCAATCTGATGGAGACCGATGTCATTATGAAAACCGATGATGACCGGTATTATTTCGTAGAGAAAAACTGGAACAAGGTCGTGCATAAGGTGAATTTCGCCTATGTCATTCTGCTGGGACTTCCTATCATAATCCTGCTTATTTTCTTAGGCATTCAGATGCTGATGAGTTGATGATAAAAGAAACCCGCTTCTGAAAAGGGCGGGTTTTATCTGTGCTTTTGTATACTTAAATTTTCTTATAAAAAAACCTGTTCCTCAAGGCAGCTTGCTCTGCGTAAGGAAAACAGGTTTTTTTTCGGCATCAGGTATTATCGGACAATGTAACCCAGTCCTGCATGCGTTTCATACTCTCGAGTGTTTCATTATAATCGGTCTCTGCTTCCAGCGATACGGCATTCTCATATCCGTATTTTCGCAGATTGGAAAAAATCATCATGAAGTCGATATCTCCCATGTCGAAGGCAACATGCTGAAACGGCTTTTCCAGTGCGGCATTGTATGCATAATCCTTAATATGGATGTGATCGATCCAAGGATAGATATAATGCAGCTCCTCCTCGAGTGAAAAGGTCAGATACTCCGCAGGGACATTCTCCTTATAGGCACGGTAGCTGTTTGCCGGATCCCATAGCAGCTTGAGATAGTCACTTTTTATGGCCTTCACGATCTGAATGCTCATATGGCCCTTAGGAAGGTGGGAATACGGACAGTTTTCCAGCACCAGCGTCACATGCTCCTCCTCCGCAATCTGCACAGCCTGTCGGACATTTTTCATAATCAGAGCGATATGCTCCTGTGTGCCATAGGCAGGCGGCCGGTTATCCGGAAAGCGGAAAGGAAAGATGCGCACCCTTGGACAGTTCAGCTTTTTAGCAATGCGGCATGCATTTTTCAAATAGCGAAGATGTGTAGGGACATCCCCTTCAATCGCATGAAATGCCGGATTAAACAGACTTACTTTATCGTTCTCCATCAGCGGACACAGAAAGAAGACGGTACTGGCGATACAGGAAACCTTGAGTTCATAGGTATTCAGCAAGGTGCGAATGGTGTTGATTTCCTTCAGGCTGCATTCTTCAATACTTTTTCCAAACACATTATGCAGCTCCACGTGCGTATAACCATAAAGCCTGGCTATGCGTAAGGCGGTTTCCAGATCCTCATCGATCTGGTCAGTAATTACAGATGCGTACATAAGCTCACCCCTCTGCAATTATTATAACAATATAACAATATACTTGCAATCGGTTTCAAATAAAATCTCAAAAATATGTTATAATGTAATTACAATGAGTTGCTTTTCGGCTGGTTCCATTGTATAATCAGTTTGAAAAAGGAAGAAGGAAAGAGGTAGATAGTATGTATCCTATGAAGCTGAAGCCTGTATATGATAAGACCATATGGGCAAACGACCGTCTGACAACCATGCGCGGTATGGAAGAAAAAGGGCTGGGCACCTGCTGGGAGATCAGTGCCCATCCGCATGCAAAAAACGTTATACTGAATGGGGAATATGCAGGGAAAACGCTGGATGAGCTGATTCAGGCGGATCCGCAATCCATACTGGGAGAAAAACAGCTGCATCAGATGCTTCGCCTTGCATATCTGGATGCCAGAGAGGATTTATCCATTCAGGTACATCCGTATGACGAATATGCAAGAGCGCATGAAAACGATGAAGGGAAAACAGAATCCTGGTATATTCTGGAAGCAGATAAGGGAGCTACGCTGGTGGCCGGAACGACTGCGTCGGATGCAGCGGTGATCAAAGCTGCTGTCGAAAATGATCAGGTGGAGGATTATGTGCGCAAGGTCGAGGTGGAGGCCGGTGATTTCGTATGCATTGATGCCGGTATGCTGCATGCACTGGGAAAAGGCATTCTCGCACTCGAGATTGGACAGAATTCCAATACGACCTATCGGTTTTATGATTATCATCGTCAGGATGCGAATGGCAGGGAGCGAGAGCTGCATATCGATAAAAGCTTTGATGTCGCAGATTTCGGACTGCACTGTAATAAAGTGGCATCACCTTTTACGGATGCGGATACCACGCAGGAGAAGCTGCTGGTTGACCGGCGGGAATTCAGTGTGCGTCTGGTGGATGTTGCGGGAAGCTACGTGCTGCCGCAGGATGAAAAGCGCTTTTACTGTCTGAGCAATGTTTCCGCAGACTGTGTCCTTCGCTATCAGGGAGAAGAGCTTCCATTTGCATTTACTGAGAATATTTTCGTACCGGCGGGCTGTGCGGACATTGAAATCTGTGGGAAGGCACGTATTCTGGTAAGTTTTGTAAGATAAGTTTTTCACACAATATTCACATAAAAACGTGTATACTGCTAAAAATAGCTGTAAATATGCGTTTTTTTCTATTTCAGATAGGACATTTTGGTTAAAATGTGTGATTACATTTGTAATTATGTGAGAAAAATTTATCAAAACAGTTGAAATTACGAGGAACGTGGTGTAAGATTACAATGTAAATAGCGGAGGTAAGCGATTACATTTCAACGAAAGCTGGTCACTTCGAAATGTGAAAGCTGCCATAACACAGACAGAGCTGGTATGGTCTGGTGTTTCAAAACGTATACCTTATGAGACATTCTGAAAAATCCCTGTTTTCTATGCAAAAGCATAAAAAAACAGATGATTTTCTACGATTATCATCTGTACTGTTAAGTATAGGTAAATGCATAAGGCAGGTAAGAAAAAGGATTTGGTAGGGAAGCCAAAATATTTTTTTGGCCTTTCACACCGTAGTTTTGTTCTGTGTCCGTGAAAAAAAGGAGGACGACAAATGAAATACGTGATTATGGTAAGTCATGGTGAATTTGCACCGGGATTGCATTCCGCTGTCAAAATGATGACAGGGGAACGTGACGATGTCCTGAGTACAAGTCTGAAGGCAGATATGAGTGCTGATGAATTTGCAGCTAACTTCAGAACACTGGTTGAGCCGCTGAATGCAGACGACAGTGTTATTCTGCTGGCAGACATTCTGAGTGGATCTCCATTCACCAACGCACTGGCTGTTCTTGATGAAAAAGGCCTGATGCCAAACACATTAGTGATTGCAGGTATGAATATGCCGCTGGCAATCACCGCCGTATTGATGAAAGATAATTTTGACGATGCAGAGCTGTTGAAAGAAACACTGCTGAGCGAGGGTCATGCCGGTCTTACCGAATTCAAGGTAGAGAGCGATGACGCGGAAGACGATATTTAAACATCGGAATTTAATCTAAGGAGGACATAAATCATGATTAGTTTTGTACGAGTTGACGATCGTATCATTCACGGTCAGATCATCACACGCTGGTCCAAGGAATATCCTTGTGACGGTATTATCGCAGTAAACGACAAGGCTGCTACCACACCTGTTCTGAAACAGTCATTTGTAGCATCCACAGACAAAAAAGTATTTGTATGGACAAAGGAACACTTCCTTGAGAAGGCACAGACGGTGCTTGACAGCAACAAGCGATACTTCCTGATTACGAAGAATCCGGTTGACATGAAAGAGCTGCTGGTTGACAACAAGTTTGTACCAAGTGATGTAAAACGTGTTGTTATCGGACCTTGCAACGACCGTCCGGGCGCTACCAAGCTGGGACAGAACCAGTCCATCACACAGGAAGAAGCAGAAGCATGCGAAGCGATGACAAACGCTGGTTTCGATGTATTCTTTGCACTGCTGGAAGAAACTGCTATCGGTTCCTGGCCAAAATTCAGATCTAAATTCGGATACTAATAAATTGGGAGATTTGTGTTCGAATTAGATTAGATAAATTCAAAAAGGAAAAGGAGATGAATTTATGATTTCTTGGGTACAGGCTGCTTTACTCGGTCTTATGAGTTGTTGTGCGGCCTCCACAATTGCATGTTTAGGTACTACAGTTGGTAACTACACATTGAACAGACCATTGATCGCATCCGTATTTGTAGGGTTGATCCTTGGTGACGTTAAGGGATGTATTCAGATTGCAGTCCCTATGCAGATTATTTATATCGCGCTGGTAACTCCAGGTGGTACCGTAGCAGCGGATTTACGTGCCGTTTCTTACATTGGTATCCCTCTGGCTTGGGCTCTTGCAAAATCTCAGGGTCTTGACCTTGGTGGTTCTGAAGCAAGCGGTCTTGCAGGTGCTTTAGGTGCTATGGTTGGTACTGTAGGTACTGTACAGTTCTACGGAACTGCGATGATGAACCTTGTTTGGCAGCACATTGGATGGGCTCGTCTGGACAAGAAAGATTTCAGTATTGTCGGTAAGGTTGAAGTTATTTTCCCTCTTATCTCTCACTTACTGATTTCCTTCATCCCAGTTATGCTGATTGTTTATTATGGTGCAGATGCTGTTGACCAGTTCAAGGAAGCACTGCCTATGGGTTCCTGGTATATGAAATCCCTGTTTACATTAGGTAGCTTGCTGCCTGCAGTCGGAATCGCAATCCTGCTGAAATCCGTTGTAAACAAGGCAACTGACCTGATCTTCTTCTTATTTGGTTTCACACTGGCAGGTTCTATGCACCTGACACTGATCGCTGCAACTGCAGTTGGTGCTGTATTTGCATTGATTAACTACCAGATGACAATGATTAGAAACAGAGCTGCAGCAGGTCCTGCAGGAATTGACGATGATGAGGAGGACATTTAATTATGAAAAAGGTATCGAAAAAGTCATTAAATAGTTCTTTCTGGCGTTGGTTCTATGGTAACCTGACTTGCTTCTCTCATGAGCACATGCAGACATTCGGTTACATGTGGTCCATGTTACCAATTATCCAGGAATTATATGAAACAAAAGATGAACAGGCTGAAAAGCTGCAGACATATTATCCATTCTTCAACACAGAGCCTCAGATTGGTTCTATCGTAGTTGGTATTACCGCTGGTCTTGAAGAAGCTCGTGCAAACGGTGCTGAAGAAATCGATGATGAAATGATCAATGGTATTCGTGCAGGTCTGATGGGTCCTCTGGCTGGTATCGGTGACTCTCTGATCGTTGGTACGTATATTCCAGTTTTATTAGGTATTGCATTAGGTCTTGCGGAAGGCGGATCCATTATTGGTCCTCTGTTCTATATCGTTGTATGGAACGTGACTAGTATCTTCTTCCAGAAATGGATCTATAACAAAGGTTATGAACTTGGTGGTTCTGCTGTAGAAGTTATCGTTGGTGAGCAGGCAACTGCATTACGTGAATCCGTAATCGTTATGGGTCAGGTAATCGTTGGTGCTATGGCTGGTACTTGGGTATCTATTACTACTTCTGTACAGCTGACAACTTCTATTCAGAATAAAACAGAAATGGTTATTGAAGGTTCCAAAGTAATCGAAAAGGTTACAGGAACTCAGGAAGTACCTGTATTACTGCAGGAAAAACTGGATGGCGCATTCCCTGGCGTATTGACTCTGCTGTTCGTACTGGGCTGCTGGTGGTTAATGGCTAAGAAAGCAATTAGTCCAATCAAAATTATGCTGCTGATGGTTGTTGTAGCTATCGTCGGTGTTCTTGTTGGATTCTTCGATCCAAATCTGTCTTACTAATCAACAAAAAAATAGAAATATCATCCCTGCCTCCCAAGTGGGGATGATTTCTTTATAACAGGAGGTATAAGTGATGAAGAAATCAGAGAAGGATGCATTGAAACAGAAAATACAGTCTGAAAATATACTGGTACGACGGCTCGGAAGCTGGGTCAAGGTTGGAGGGATTATTTTCCTTGTGACTGCAGGCCTTTGTGTCTGGGGATTTACCGGCATGAAAGATCCTATTTTACCGGATATCAGTGATACAGTCCGAAATGTAGTTAAATGGATTGCTCTGGTTGGTGCAATTCTATCTGGTGGATTCACCATTATGTCCTTCATGAGCTTCCGTAATGGGAAGAAGCATGTTTTAGCAATGATTGATGAATTGAAAGGGTTTTAAAAAACGTATTGATTTAAGATAAGTAAATATAGAGTTTGTTTGTATAGTTTTATATAAACAATAAATATATTAGTAAACAAAAAAAGCTATGACACGATTTTACAAAGTTGCCATGGCTTTTTTTTCCAGAATGGGTTAATATTATATTCGAGTGTTTAAATCATAACCTTAGCTGTAAAGACCTACAGAATGTGATTTGGTAGTCGGAATGGATCCACTTGAAGCCTCTAAGCGAATAGTCCAGTTTAATCTGGCGCTTAATGAATTATTATTGCTTATCGATTTAGAGACAAATTTCACACCATTGCCAGCTACATATACAGAACCACTACATGAAGAAACTGAGGGCTTAGATGTTTGTACAACATAGCATTTTATAGTTCCTTTTGACCCATGAATCATATCGCCATAATAATATTGGGCACTATTTGTTACCCATCCTTCATCAGCAGCTAATAGATTATATTGATTTCTGATATCTAGAACCCTTACAATATCAGCATTATATGAATCAAATGCATTTTGAACTACACTATTAACCTCAATTTGATTATCCAAATTCGCAAATACAGTGATAATTTTCTCATTATCTCTAACATCATCTGTAAAGGCATGAGTTGCTGGTACAAAGGCTAAATTTAATAAAACTAAGAAGCATGCTAGTGTAAAAATTCTAAAAATCTTTTTCATTTTTCTCACCTCACTTGATATATGCCATTGAACGAAACAGAGGATTATGAGAATATAATAATGAGATTACTTCCCTCCTTTCCATTACCCTCCTTCTAAACTAATTATAGATTATTAATTAGAATTTGTGTTGATTATTGCATTTTTAGCAGAAAAATGGAATAATTAACTTTTTTAACAGTTAAGCTAAGAAAAAAAAGAATAACCGATGATCAGTTATTCTTCCATTTCTAAATTAGCATTATATACATCGAAATATTTTTCATATAGAGTGAAATCTTCATCAACGAGAATAGCACCCGCAAACAGTGCCTCCGGATATCGGTCAATCGCCTCCTGCGTTGTTGGGCGTGTGTTTTGACTGCGTTCCCATTTTCCGTTTCCTACAACACGATAATCATTATTTACATGCTCAACACATTTATTGCCAAACTTATCCAGCATCATAGGAATATACATTTCCTCGGCATACCAGGATAATTTGAAAGTCGTGGAGCAATAGTCAAAATTATCTGCAAGGATCTGTGCACTGGTATGCGTCAGCATAAACCAGGGACTGCCAATTTGAATGACATCATCCAGAGTTCTGCGGATGTGCAAAGCATACAGTAAGCTTCCAAAGCCTCTGGTAATTGCACGTGTCGCTTTTCCTCTGGGAAAGGCCAGAAGATTTGTGAAGGGATAATACTTTAAAGTCTTTTTACGCAGCGCAGGCTCCTCTTTCTCAGAGGTTTCCACATAATAGAAATCCTTACCATTCTGCTCTTCCAGAAATGCGGTAATTTCCTCCCTCGTTTTTATCGGCATCATACCATCATTCAAATTGATATAATAATCAAAGCCTATCTGAACAGCTTCCTTCATTTGAATCAGTGTACCCCTTGCCATTGACATATCGCCTTCCTGAGCGAATTCCTGTGTGTGGGAAATATGTACTCTGGAATAATCCATGTACACAAATTGAACCTGCTCTCTGAGATCATCATCATTTATCATGATAAAAACGTGATCCCCTTGTTTGGTAAGCTGATTGATCGTTTCTACAACCTCATCGTATTTCCGGTCTGAATGCATCAGATATGCTATTTTCATAATCATTCCTCCATATACTACCAGTCTATTATATCATTTTCAGATGAAAATTGTAGTGATAATCGTCATTAGAAACTGGAAGGTAGGAAGAAAAGGTATAGCAGGCAGTGATTTGCTGTAATTAAGCATAAAGCTGTTTAAATTCGGAAGGGAAAATGCGGATCTATTGATTTTATTAGGTTGAATTAGATCATACGAAAACGGATAATATAGTATCTATATATAGACATCAAGCTGGTTTATAGAAAAAATGTTATCTATTTATTTCCGCCTAAAGAGTGTGAAGGGGATTATGGAATCAACGCTTTGATCGTATGGAAAAAAAGGCAATCTGAAAAGATTACCTATGCGGTTCGTAAGTGCACTCTTTGGTATATTCTGATTTGACGGATTATATTTCTATGTATGCTGATAAAAAATATCCTGTCACCAATAACAGGATATTCTTTTTCGTGTTATTTCAGCCAGCCGAAATCCTTCAGACAGGCATCCACATTTTCTTCAAAGGTACCAAAATCAATTCCATGTGCTTTCAGCTTTTGAGTATCCAGACGATAATCCCGGAAGCGATCTGCATACCGCTCATGATTCGGAAGGATGCAGGCATCGATCTGTTCCTGTGTGAATCCCAGCTTCTGTGCTACGATTTTAGCGGATTCATAGGTGTTATGCGTGTTGGTATCGGATACATGATAGATACCGGAAGGTAGCTCGATAATTTTATCAAATACATCCGCCAGCTTTTGTGCATACGTCATTCCTCGAATCTCGTTCACCGTAAATTTAGTAGGTGTCTGATAGAACATGGCATTCATAACGTTACGGATAATGTTTGGCGATGCCTTGATTCCCGGACGACTCATGCCAAGCATCCAGGAAAAGCGCAGTATGATGTAGTCCTCTAGCACGGAGGTTATAAAGTCTTCGCATTCCACCTTGTGATTGCCGTATGCCGTAATCGAGCATAACGGTGTATCCTCTGTGAACGGTCCCTCCTCAGTTTTGCCATTGAAGCATTGCTCGGTACTGATAAAAATCAAGCGGGCATTCTTCTCTTTACAGGCCTTGGCGATTTCCTTTGTACCGTCCACATTGATGCGGTGTGTCAGCTCCGGATGATTTTCACAGTCCGCTGTCTGTGCCATAGCTCCGGTATGAAAAACATAATCGTAATCATGGGTGTTAAACCAGCTGCGAACAGCAGCAGTATCCCCTAAATCCAGCTCTTTTCTTGTAAGTGGGATGATCTCCATGGAGCTTTGCATAGCCTCTTTTACCAGAGATGCGATAAATCCGTTACCTCCTGTAATCACCATTGTTTTCATTTCTGCTGACCTCTTTCGTTTCGGAAGCCTTCCAGAATAGCAATGGAGCTGCTGGTACCGATTCGTTCAGCACCTGCCTCAATCATAGCCTTGCAGGTTTCCCAGTCACGCACACCTCCGGCAGCCTTGACCTTTACATCATCCCCGACTGTTTCCTTCATCAAACGAACATCCTCCAGCGTAGCTCCGCCGGTTCCAAAGCCTGTACTTGTTTTGATATAATCCGGCTTCACCTTTTTTGCGATTTCCGCCAGCTTTTTAATTTCTTCCTTTTCCAGATAGCAGTTTTCAAAGATGACCTTACTGATAACCTTATGCGCACGACAGATTTCTGTAATCTGACGCATTTCCTCTTCAATATAGTCCCAGTGTCCCATCTTTGCTTCACCGATATTGATGACATAATCAATTTCATCAGATCCATCCTGTATTGCTTTTTTTGTTTCCTCCACCTTGATTTCCAAAACAGTCTGTCCCAGCGGGAAGGAAATTGCAGCACCCACATGCACATCGCATCCCTTCAGCAGCTCTTTGCAAACGCATACCTGTGCGGAGTTGATTGCGACCATTGCAGTACCCAGCTCCCTAGCTTCCTTACATAGCTTTTCAAAGTCTGCTCTTGTCGCATATGCCTTTAAAAAGGTGTGATCGAAATATTTGGCGAGTGATTTTTCTGTTAGTGTATTGATGATATCCATATAATACCCTCCTTTAATGTAATTACATTATAACATTACGAACTTAAGTTGTCAAACAGAAGTCAATCCGTTATAATTAAGATATTGTGAAAAGGAGTCGGACAATTATGGATGAGCGAATCGCAAAACAGTTTACAATCAGTAAGGCATCACCGGTGCCCTTATATTTTCAGCTGAAGACACAGCTGGTGGAGCTGCTGAAGCAGGGGATTTTTCAGGCCGGGGACAAGCTGCCGACCGAAGCGGAGTTCTGTGAGCTGCTGGATATTTCGCGTCCAACTGTACGGCAGGCCTTTTCCGAACTGATCAATGAAGGCTACATCACACGGCATAAAGCAAAGGGGACCTTTGTGTCACGTCCGAAAATTGAAGGCTACTTCTTTCAGAAGCTGGGAAGCTTTGATGAGGAAATGCGCAGTCTTCATCTGACCCCATCCACCAGAGTGATTGTCAGTGAGGTGATTGAGCTGCCGGAGGAGTGTGTGGAGATTTATCCGAAAAGCAAACGGGTATTTCACCTCCAGCGCCTTCGTTATGCAGATCATGAGGAGATGGTTCTGGTCAATACCTTCGTACCGTATGAGCACTTTTTGGATATCGAGCTGGAGGATTTCGAACAGTCTTCCTTATATGATATCTTCTCACAGAAATATCAGACTGAGGTTGCCTATGTCGATCGTACTGTAGAGGCAAGAAAAGCGGGTCAGCGGGAGCGTACGATTCTGAATATGGAGGAGGACGGCGTCCTGATGCATGTGGAAACGGTTGCCTATACACAGCAGGATGAGCCAGTGGAATATTCGATTGCGGAGTACCGCGGAGATCGTAATAAGTTTAAGATGCGATTGATTCGCAGAGAGAATTAACTGTCATTCAGGTGACGGTTTTTTCTTTTCAGATGAATTGTGAGCAGTATGCAAAGGGATGCAAATTTTGCCTGTTTTTTTCTTTTTAGCGGTTGACAGAAGAAGGGAAACAGGATACAATACAGGTGTAAATGACATAATGATATAACAACTAGGAGGTGGTTATATGGAATTCTATCCTGGCTTTGATATCGAAAGCAGAGAGAAGGATATGGAATTTGTCTATGGACCGGACGTGTTTGGTCCGAAGCCGGAAAAAAGAACGCTGGAAGCAATCCGCTCCTCCCTGCAGGATCCATCCTGTACAGGTCCTGAAATTCTTTACAGCATTGTTATGGATGTAGGAAGAAAGCAGGATCACACAGCGATTACAGAACGCAATCTGCTGTATGGTGCTGTGACCTATGCAAAGGGAACCCTTGGAAAGGAACCGGTACGTTCCCAGGGGCATATTCACGCAATATCCCCGTCCTGCCAGTCTTCAACCTGTGAGGTGTATGAGATATGGGACGGTGAAGCCTTTATCTATATGCAGGAATATGGAAAGGACGATGCGGGAAACTGTTACGCAGTCCATGCGAAAGCAGGGGAAGTTGTCATCGTTCCACCGGGCTGGGTGCATGCGACCATCAACGCCAATGTGGAAAAGCCGCTGACCTTCGGTGCATGGTGTGTTCGGGATTTCGGCTTTGATTATGAGGAAGTGCGTGCCCATCATGGAATTGCCTATTTTCCGGTCGTAGAGGCTGGTAATATTACCTGGGAAATAAATCCTGCCTACAAAAATGCAAAGCTGCACGTGATAGCTGCACACGACTATCCGCAATTTGATCTGGAGCCGGGCAAGCCGATCTATACGCAGTTTATTGAAGACCCGGATCGCTTTCTGTTTGTATCAAGACCGCAGCTGAAGGAAAAGGAATGGGAGGAATTTCATAAATGAACGTCATTGAACCAAAAGTCATTCATGATTTTCAGGATGTAATCAGAGGCAGTGAGGTAAACACCTCCGTCAAGCTGTATCAGGATGCGAAAGGCTTCTATCGTACAGAATCTGCACTTGCGGATGATACGCTGATGTATGAGGTATATCACTATACGCAGGGGGATGACAAACGCGCAGGCAATCTGAACTGGGGGCTGACTGTATTGTATCCCGTACTGGTAAACGGCGAATGCAATATGACCCGCGGACACTGGCATGAAAACCGGGAATGTGTGGAATTTTATTTCTGCATTGCCGGAGAAGGATTGCTGATGCTGATGGATGAGGATGGGACAACCTGGGCAGAAAAAACCTATCCCGGCTCTCTTCACCATATTGACGGACATCTTGCACATCGGCTGATCAATACCGGTGAGGAGCCGATGAAAATCGGTGCCTGCTGGCCATGTGATGCAGGCCATGATTATGCCGCAGTTGAACGTCAGCCGTTTGGATATCGTGTATATAAAGAAGAAGGAACCCTTCGTTTTGAGAAAGTAGAGGACTAGAGATGAAAAGCAATTACAACAAATTTCCATCAACAAAAATCAAAGGACATGAGCACGCTGCTGTTGTCGGCTACAACAATATTCTGGATACGTTGAAAAAGGAAATCCCATCCGGAAAGTATGTCATCACATGTGATGTGTATCCGGGGGTGCGGGATGAGGAAATCCTTACGGAGCTGAAAAAGCTGGAGCCATCCGAGCTGATCAATATGATTGATGTATTCAAGGAAGAAAAAACAATTACAGAGCAGCTGAAGTATATCCTTACCGATGACCGCGTATTCGGCAAGATGTATTATGGAGAGGTTTCTGATTTTATTGATATGGAGAAGCTGGAGGCCGCGAAACAGCAGGTGGAAAAAGCCGATGGTCTCGTAATCGTGTACGGCTTTGGAGCATCACTGGTACATCCTGGTGATAAGCTGGTGTATTTCGATATGGCACGCTGGGAAATTCAGATGCGTTATCGTGCGGGTATGGGAAATTATAAGTGCAGCAATTATGACGAAGACCCGCTGCGTAAGAATAAGCGCGGATTCTTCATTGAATGGCGGATTGCCGATAAGCACAAGATGTCAGTGTTTGAGGATATCGACTGGCTGATTGATACCAATAAGGCAAATGATCCGAAAATGATTCCTGGTACTGCGCTGCGCGATGCATTGAAGCAGATTGCACAGCAGCCGTTCCGTACCGTTCCGTATTTCGACCCGGGTGTATGGGGTGGACAGTGGATGAAGGAGGTCTGTGATCTTGACCGTGAAAAATCCAATTTCGCATGGAGCTTTGACGGTGTACCGGAGGAAAACTCCCTGTATCTGGAATTTGCAGATGCTGTCGTGGAGATTCCGGCAATGGATCTGGTGCTGTATCAGCCAAAGCCGCTGCTTGGTGATCAGGTTTATGCACGCTTCGGTGCGGAATTCCCGATCCGTTTTGACTTCCTGGACACCATGGGCGGACAGAATCTGAGTCTGCAGGTACATCCGCTGACAGAATATATCAAAAAGCAGTTTGGTATGCAGTATACACAGGATGAAAGCTACTATATGCTGGATGCCGGAGAGGGTGCCTGTGTATATCTGGGTCTGAAGGACGGTGTGGATCAAAAGCAGATGATTGAGGATTTACGCCGTGCAAACAAAGGGGAAATTGAATTTGATGCAGAGAAATACATCAATAAGTTCCCTGCGAAGAAGCATGACCACTTCCTGATTCCTGCCGGTACCTGCCACTGCTCCGGTAGTGAGGCGATGGTGCTGGAAATCAGTGCAACTCCGTATATCTTTACCTTCAAGCTGTGGGACTGGGGACGCGTTGGTCTGGATGGCCGCCCGAGACCGGTACATGTGGAGCATGGTAAAGAGGTTATTCAGTGGGACCGTACGACAAAATGGTGTGAGGAAAACCTTGTAAATGCAATTCATGAGGTGAAGCGCACAGAGGACTATGTGGAAGAACACACAGGTCTGCATGAGCTGGAATTCATCGAAACAAGAAGATACTGGACAGAAACCATCACCCATCATGATACCGCCGGTACCGTCAACATGCTGAATCTTGTGGAAGGAAGAGAAGCTGTTGTGGAAAGTGAAGAAGGAAAATTCGAACCGTTTGTTGTCCATTATGCGGAAACCTTCATTGTTCCGGCAAGCACCGGTAAATATACGATTCGTCCTTATGGAGAGTCTGTCGGCAGCAAAATCGGAATTATGAAGGCTTACGTAAGAAATAACTCCTAAAATATACGCATACATGATATAATAGTTACATGGAGGTGACTTCATGGAAAAGCTGGATTTTGGCAAGGGAGCCGTTCCGTTATATATACAGATAAAGAAGATCATCAAGGATAAGATTTTATCAAAGGAATATGCACCTGGTGATTCTTTACCGAGTGAAGCACAGCTGCAGGAAATCTTTCATGTATCCAGAATTACTGCGCGTCAGGCAATCGCACAGCTGGAGAGTGAAGGGCTCGTTGAGCGTGCCCGCGGCAAGGGAACCAGAGTTCTGTTTCAAAATAAAATTGAAGAGCAGCTTGCAGGTATCAAAAGCTTCACAAATGAAATGCTGGAGCGCGGTATACAGCCGGGGACACGCTGGGCACATATCGAGCTTGTAAAGGCAGACCGGCATGTGGCGGATATCTTTGGATGCAAAAAGGGTGATCTGGTGTATCGGCTGGATCGTGTGCGGACCGGGGATGATGTGCCGATTGTGTATTTTGTCAGTTATTTTTCCAGAGACAGAAATCTGCCGCTGGAGGATGAAAAATATACAGGGAGCATGTATGCGCTGCTGGATGAGCTGAATATCCGCAAGCCGGTGAAAACGCGTGAGAATTTCAAGGCGATAACGGCCCGAAAAGAAGAAGCGGAGAAGCTGGATATTAAAAAAGGCGATCCGCTGCTAATTAGAGAACGTGTATCCTATGATCATGAAGGCAACGTTCTGGAGTATACGATTTCCTATTATCCGGGAGAGCGTTATTCCTACTCTATTGAGCTTGGATAAGGGTGCGATTGCTTCGCATCCTTTTTTCAGGATAAGGGATGATAATTTGTAAAGCAGTCAATGCATAACGCTATACATGCGAGAATCGTACGCATGCAGCGTATGAGAATGGAGGAACCTATGACAACCTTAGATAAGCGTATTCCCTATTATCCGGTGCTGATGGTATTGACACAGCCACCGGTGATCACGGATATCCCACTGGCACAGGGGTATTCCTTTCACCCCTATGAGCCTTCCTATAAGGAGACCTGGATTGCATTGCATGTATCGCTTGGTCAGCTGGATAGCATGGAGGCGGGCAGACGTTATTTTGAAGAAACCTTCGAAGCTCAACCAAAGGAGCTTCAGCAGAATATGATTCTGGTGGTTGATGAAAACGGACAGCTTGCAGGTACATCCTCCGTCTGGGAGGGATATCATTTCGGAGAGCGCCGTATGCGGGTGCACTGGGTTGGTGTTGATGAACGGCATCAGAGAAAGGGACTTGCGAAGTCATTGATGCTGAAAACGATTCAGCTGTACAGCAGTCTGCATTGTGAGCATCCTCTGTATCTGACGACACAGACGAACAGCTATGTAGCAATTTCCATGTATCAGCGTCTCGGCTTTACGGCGTATATGGGAAGTATGCCGGTGAATTTTCATGCGAATGCCGAAACCTTTGCAAAGGACAATGAGACCGCCTGGAGGATTATCGGGGAACAGCTGGACAAGCTGTAAGCAGGGAGACATACAGGTCAGCATTCTGACAAGTAAGAGTTGAATGCATTTCAATTAAATAAAAGGAAGCAGGGTCTGTACGCTTAGCGGCAGACATGTGCTTCCTTTTTACATTTCTGTGGTTTTCCTGTCTAAATGGATAAACCGTGAAATTACCCGACAATACTTATATGTGCAACTCTGTATATGTGATAGCATGAATCGATGCCGTTTCGTTCTTTGGATCATTGCGTATTGCCAGAATGTGCTTCAGCAGTGAATTACTCGATAATTTCATTTTCTTGGAAGAATTGATGAACAGAAACCGGTGGGGAGTAATAAAAGCCCTGAATCAGCGTGCAGTGCAGGTCTGTGAGAAACTGTACCTGCTCCTGTGTTTCCACACCTTCCGCAAGTATGGGGATGTGAAGCCTGTGCAGCATAGGGATGATGTGCTGTAAGAGTATCTGCTGGCGGCTGTTCCATGGACCGGCAAAAAAGGAATGATCCAGCTTTACCATATCCACATCGATCCAGCTCAGGACATGCAGGTTGCAGCGGGAGCTTCCAAAATCATCCAGGGAACAACGCAGTCCCGCCCCCTTCAGTCTTTGCACAAACATCTGTACCTGCTCTTTATGTTCAAAGGGAATATCCTCATGCAGCTCCAGCTCCAGCAAGGAAGGATCAACACCATAGCGTTTACAGATATCGAGGATTTCTCCAAGATAGTAGTGTCCGTCCTCAAAGGAAGCTTTGGATACGTTAATACTGATAGGAAGGAGCGGCTCTCCCTGTGCATGGCGCTGTGCAAGAAGCTGACAGACGCGTTCAAACATATAGGTGTCCAGCAGTCGGATGCAGGTATTCTGATCTGCGACAGGAAGAAATTCCTGCAGGGGTATACAGACGCCGTTATGAATCCAGCGAAGCAGTGCCTCTGCACCAACGACCTGCCGGGTCTTTGTATTGACTTTCGGCTGTAGAAACAGCTCGAATTCCTGTCGGTGCAGGGCGTTTAGAATTTTTTGTTCCAGCTGGTAGCGGTGATGCAGCTGTTCCTTGGCCTGTCTGGAATAAAAGGCATAGGATGTGGAAAACCGCTCGCAGTCCCGATCATGAAGGCGGCAGTATTCCGCACACTGTATGGCATCCTCCAGAGTATCCAAGGTATACGGCAGGCAGATGCCGAACGATAAAGCAAGCCGTGCCGCATACAGCTGCTGCGCGATTGCATCACAGCAGTCATCCAGGTCATATACCAGACGCAGCGCATCCAGTCGTGTATAGGATGGTAGTAGAAAAAGCAGACGGTAATCTGAAAGCTGTGCAATCTGCGCTCTTTTGGGAAGCAGGTGCTGTGCCTGTTCAGAAAGCTGATTCATAAGCTGTATCACCCGCGTTTTTCCAAACAGCAGCACAAGCTGTTCTGCATGCTTGATTCCCATGGTCATGACACAGCAGTTCAAAGGCTGCTCCTGTGCATGGCCTGTATTTGTTTTTTTCATAGCGACACCTCTGCTGTAAAGTGTTGCCGCTTTTTCTTTTTTTATGTATGCTTTCTGTGTGTACTGCTTGGAATATGCAGAAGCTTACGATATTTGGTGACGGTTCTGCGTGATACGCTGATATCCATCGTCCTCAGCTTGATGACGAGCTGCTGATCGGAGAACGGATGTGAGGGATCCTCATGGCGCAGGATTTCTGTGATTGCCCGCTGTACCGCATCACTACTGTCACCCTGTGCAGTGGCTGTACACAGCAGGCTGCGGATGGGATAGCATTCCCCGTGAAAAAGGTAGTATTTGTGCTGTAAGGCTCGTGATACGGTTGAAACATGCAGACCGAGTTGATCTGCTAGCTGCTGCAGCGTGCAGGATTGCAGCTCATCCCCAAACAGAAAATGATGCTTCTGTATGCTAACAAGCTCATTCATGATCAGTAACAGCGTGGCATTTCTGCGATTCAGTGTTTCAAACAGCAGATTCGCCTCACGGAAATAGGCTTTCAGCTGCTCATTTTGTTCGATTGCCTGCACATACTGCTCCTGCACAAGCGTAGCGCCATAGCGCATGGGTACGATTTGAAGCTGCTGGTCCTGTACACAGATTTCCACCTCTGGCAATATCGTCTCCACGTGTTCTTTTGCGTACGCTGCACAGGGATCCGGATTACAGGTGCGCAGGGAAGCAATGAACTCCTTTACCTCCCTGACGCTCAGCTGCATCCCTCCTGCGATTGCCGCTAAATCACCCTCAGCAAGCTCCTGTGCATATTCTGAAAGGATTTGTTCTCCCATGGTATTACGGGTTTTCCTGCATTGCAGAATCAGGGCTTCGCGAATACTGCGTGCCGCAATTCCACAGGGCTCAAAACTCTGCAGGATGCGAAGCTGACTCAGCAATGTCTCCTCATCAATTTGCAGGTCCTCACAATATGTGGAAACAGAGCCGCTTAAAAAGCCGTGTTCATCCAGCGATTCAATCAGATAGGCGCAGATAGCTTCATCATAGGGCTCACGCAGCGTGTGCAGCTGCATATACAGATCCTCCTGTAAGGACGGTCGTTGTATCGCATTTTGCAAAAGATAATCGTCACCCTGTGCACTGGGATGGAAATCAAGAAACGGATTCTGCTGTACACATTCGGAAATCAGCTCCAGCAATTCCCGGCTGTCCATCTTCAAAATCTTTAATGCCTGCTGATTCTTGTGTGTCAGGATGTGTGTCTGCTTCATGGTCTGATTCTGCTGCAGGAATTGTGTCATATCATCACCTCTATCACTCTTTTTTATAACCTAGCAAAAAGCGTGCCAACATTTGCACGTTTCCATAAGTTTCCACATTGACTTTCAAATCTTTGCCCTATACACTTATCATAAGGAAAGGGAGTCGGTAACAGTATGTTGGAAAAGGTATATGCCTATGTGGTGGAGGCTACAAAGCTTGAATTGAGCGATCAGGGGAACTCGCTGTATATCAGTGAACAGCTGCAGCTGAGCCGCAATATGGTTTCACAGTATCTCAATCAGCTGTTTGCCGAAGGACGTCTGCTTAAAATCAATACCAGACCGGTCGTTTTTTATGACGGGGATACGATAGAGGATATGTATGGTGTTTCACTGCATCAGCGTGAATTCATTTCCCTTGAGGAATTTCAAAAAGCGCTGCAGCCGCATCAGCCGCAGGATTTTGAGAAGCTGATTGGCTATGATGAAAGTCTGGCTTCGCTGGTAAATCAGTGTAAGGCGACGATATCCTATCCGCCCTCCGGTCTTCCACTTCTGCTGTATGGACCGACAGGAACCGGAAAAAGCTTTCTGGCGCAGCTTATGTATGAGTATGCAATAAATCAGGGACTGATAGCGGAGGATAGAAATTTTCTGATTGTAAACTGCAGTGAATATGCGAACAATCCGGAGCTGCTGACTGCCAACCTGTTTGGTCACAAAAAAGGGGCGTTTACCGGAGCTGACAGGGATAATCCCGGTTTGATCAAGCTGGCAGAGGGCGGTGTTCTGTTTTTGGATGAGGTGCATTGTCTGAAGGCGGAATGCCAGGAAAAGCTGTTTCTGTTTATGGATAAAGGCATCTATCATATGGTTGGCGATAATGAAAAATGGTATACATCCAGTGTCCGTCTGATATTTGCGACTACGGAGAAGCCGCAGGAGGTCCTTTTAAAAACACTGCTGCGAAGGATTCCAATGATTGTCACTGTCCCATCCCTTGCGGAGCGCGGCTCTCACGAGCGGCTGCAGCTGATTCATTCCATATTTCAGGATGAGGAAAAGCGTATTCATAAGTCGATTCATATATCATCGCTTGTATACCGTCTGCTGTTAAGCTGTGAATGCGAAGGGAACATCGGAGAATTAAAGAATGCGATACAGGCAAGCTGTGTAAATGCATTATTTGCATCTGATCAAAAAAGCAGTATTCTGGAAATCCGTGCGTTCAATCTTCCGGAGAAGCTGCGGGAAAGAAAGGATAGCGGGAAATCGGTGTCCAGAGAAAGTCAGCGTATGATTCCTGTTCATGAACTGAAAAGCTTTGTATTGAAGGAGCGCCCCATCATTCAGCTGCTGGAGCATATCCTTGCGGCATTTCAGGCCCCGCATGAGTTTCCTGTCTGTCTTGATGAAGCAGGGAAAGCGATGCATTCTTATCAGGAGGCCACGATGCTGCGAAGCAGTGCAGCATTATCGGGAAATGAGTATGTTCAGGGGATTGTTTCGAATATCTTCGATATGCTGTCTCTGCGCTATGGCTTCAAGTATGTGAACAATGACCTGATCGCCATTACGGCATGTATTGCGGATTGTATGCAGAATACACTGGAGCTTGGCAACTGGCAGGAGGCGAATCGCAAGCAGATGGCAGCCCTGCAGAAATTTCTGAAGCAGAAGCTTGCCAGAGAATATGCGATTGCCGGGGAAATCCGTGAGCATCTTGAAAATAACCTGGATTTGAAATTTGAGGATATGATTTCGGTGATTTTGTGTCTGCACCTGAAGCTGCTGAATCGTATGCAGGATTTGAACAAGCGGATCGGTATCATCATCGCACATGGCTTTTCTACCGCCAGTTCTCTTGCGGATGCCGTGAACAAATTTCTGGGGCGTTATGTCTTTGATTCCATCGATATGCCGTTGCATGTCACGACACAGGAAATCATTGAGCGTCTGAACCGATATCTTAGCAAAATCGGTCGTTTTGAGGAACTGTTTCTATTGGTGGACATGGGCTCTTTGGAGGACCTGTATAAGGGAATAGAAAATCAGAATGCCAATATCGGTATTATGAACAATGTGACAACCAAGCTGGCACTTGAGGTTGGAAACGGTATGATTCAGGGAGCCGGCATGCAGGAGATATTTGATGCCGTGCAGACCTACAGTGCATATCATTATCATATCGTAGAGCATCGCAGAAAGGAGCAGGTGATTTTATGCTCCTGTGCCAGCGGGATCAATACGGCAGAGAAGCTGAAAACAATTCTGACGGATTCCCTGCCGCATAACTTTCCGATTCAGGTTTTGACCTATGATTATAATACTTTGCTGGAGAAGCAGATGCACGACGCCTTTTTCGACGCGTATGAGGTTATCTGCATAGTAGGCACGCTGAATCCCAATATTGAGGGAATCCGTTTCATTCCGATTGAGGACCTGATTATCAATGATACAATGGATGCATTGAACATCTATTTCCGGGACTATATGCGGGAGGAGGAGATGAAGACCTTCCAGCAAAACATACTGAAGAATTTTTCTTTGTCAAATATTATGAACAATCTGACGATTCTCAATCCAAACAAGCTTCTGGAGCATGTTGCGGATGCGATTGACAAGCTGCAGCTGGAGCTGGGACTGCGCTTTACCAACAATACCTGCTTCGGACTGTATGTGCATATATGCTGTCTGATTGAACGCCTAGTGACAAGAAGAGAAATTGATATTTTTACAGATATCGAGGATTTTGCACAGCAGGAAGCTGCCTTCATTCAGTGTGTGAAGCATGCATTCAGTGTCGTGGAGGAGTATTACGGTGTGGAAATTCCGGTTGAGGAAATCGGGTATATATTCAATTATGTGGAACATGATGACGGTTATTGAAAGCCTTTATATCGGGAGGAATACCCTGTGTTAAAGGCTTTCATTTTATATATAGGATGATATTCGAAAGCCAGAGCGCATAGTAGCCTGATAATACAGGAAAGCATGACATAAAAAGCACTCTTTATACGACGGCTTTCGATTTATAAATAATGAAATGTAGGAGAAGCTGCTTATGTGCATATTTCACAGAAGCATAGACGGTACTCACATGCACGATCGGTATCGAGCGTTTGCAGTATCCGGGGTGGAAAGTGTGTGCATGATGGAGTTTTTTTATATAACAGCACTTCCCTGTTGGATTAGCGTCGATAAAAAGCGGGATAGCGTCGATACATATACATTTTGAAAAGAAACTCATGTGCTATAGCTCACAAAAAGAATCATATTGAGAGAGCTTATAGGGGAGATTGGAAAGAAAAATTGCAGAAAGCAGCAGTTATTTTGTTTTTTTATATGGAGCAGGCTAAGTTGGCACGCTTTTTGCTACGTAAGAAAGTGAAGGGAGATGAGAGATATGGCAAACATAATTCTGGCATCACATGGTGAGCTGGCAAAGGGTATGCTGCATTCCGCATCCATGATCATTGGTGATCTTACAAAGGGTGTGGAAGTGTTCTGCCTGTATCCGGGTCAGAATCCGCAGGATTATGCAGATCAGCTTCGTTTGAAGATAGAAAACAGCAGGGATGCATGGATCATACTGGCTGATATTCTGGGAGGCAGTGTGCATACGGCTTTATCGCAGCTGACAGCCTTTGGCGATGTAACGGTTCTGTCGGGTATGAATTTGAATCTGGTGCTGAGTGTATTGCTGGGCGATCATGATGATGTCAGTGAGAAGCGTATGGCACATATTATGGATGAGGCTAAAACAGGAATCACCTGTAGAAAGAGCATAGATAAACAGGAAGAAGAAGATTTTTAGGAAAGGAAGGAGAGAGAGACATGAAAAAAGAATTTCTGGCTACGGGATAATTGTGAAGCTTTACAAGATAGTTGCCTAAATATCATTGTAAAGGATGTTAAACTTATTATTCTGTAATAACACATGTAGCAACATAAAAGAACTTTAAAAGGAGGACAAATAAAATGAATAAAAATTTTTTAGAAGCTTTTAATTGGAAAAAACCTATTATCGGAATGTTACATCTTAAAGGAAATACAGATGAAGAAGTATTTGAAATAGCTAAGCAGGAAATCGATACGTATTACAACAATGGTGCTGATGCGGTATTAGTAGAAAACTATTTTGGAACCTATCATCATATGATTCCGGTTTTAGAATATCTTCAGGAAAACTATAAAGATCACATTTATGGAGTTAATTGCTTATACCAGAACACTTTGACATTTGAATTAGCTATTAAATATGAAGCACACTTTGTGCAGATTGACGCTATTGCAGGTAATTTAATTGAGCGTGAAGACATCAGCTTTGCAGAATTCATCAAACTATATCGTTCAAGATATTCCGGATATATCATCGGCGGTGTTCGTTTTAAACATACACCATACTTATCCGGAAAAAGCCTGGAAGAAGATTTGAAAACTGCTATGACACGCTGTGATGCAATTGCGGTTTCACAGGATGAAACCGGTCAGGAAACCAGCATGAAAAAAATTCAGGAATTCAGAGATATTATCGGCGATTTCCCGTTAATCGTAGGTGCCGGCTTGACAGCTGAAAACTGTACCAAGCAATTTGCAGTAGCAGATGGCGGTATTGTTGGAAGCTGGGTCAAAGATACTCATATTGCGACAGGAACTGTCGATGAAAAGAATGTACAGAAATTGATTGCTGTAAGAGATGCTTTAGTAAAGGGAGAATAAGATATGATTGTATTAGTTCGTGTAGACCATAGATTATTACATGGACAGGTTGTGTTTACCTGGACAAAAAGTATCAGTACTGACTGCATTTTAATTGCCAGTGATGCTGTTGTTAAAGATGAATTAAGAATGACAGCTTTAAGATTGTCAAAGCCTAATGGCGTGAAATTGGTCATGAAAAGCATAGATGACTCTATCAAAGCTTTAAATGCCGGAGTTACAGACAAATATAATCTAATGATACTTTGTGAAAACATTGAAGATGTATCCAGATTAGCTTTTGGTTATGACAAAATTACTTCAATCAATCTGGGCGGCATTAAAAATGAAGCAGGAAAACGTCAGATTTCCAAAGCACTTTCTGTCAATGATGAAGAGATTGAATTGCTGAAAAAACTGAATGATAAAGGTATTGAGTTGGAAGTTCGTATGGTTCCGGATGATTCAAAGCAAGATGTAATGACACTTATTTAATGAAAGGAAAGGGTAAGAAAAGATGGATTTATTAGTACAAACATTATTGATTACATTGGTAGCTGCTTTTGGCTTCGCTCATGATGGAGTGGGCAGTACCATGTGGAACAGGCCGATCGTTATGGCTCCGCTAGTTGGTTTGGTTTTGGGGGATATCAGAACTGGAATCATGACAGGAGCTACCTTGGAGCTTATCTGGTTGGGAGCATTCCCGGTAGGAGCAAGCTGTCCTCCGGAAATGGTATCAGGTGCTATTATTGGGACAAGCTTCGTTATTAACAGTGGTGGAGAACCAAGTGCTGCGGTGGCTTTAGCAGTGCCGGTTGCTACTTTGGTACTGATGATTAAAACTGGACTCAGAGTGCTTATTACTTCCCCTGTATTCTGTGGTCATGCAGATAAATGTGCTGCTGCAGGAGATGCTCGCGGTGTTGAAAGAACAGAGACGATTGGATGGATTTTTGAAATTGTTTCCTTATCTGCAATTATAGCTGTTTCTTACTACTTAGGTGCTCCGTTAATTAAAGATATCGTGGCTGCTATTCCGCCATTCATAAATCATGGATTGGAGATTGCTACGGGCATTATTCCTGCAATCGGGTTCGCCATGTTAGTTAGAATGATTATCAGTAAAGATGTCGCTGCTTTCTTCTTTGGTGGCTTCCTGTTATCGGCATATCTGGAAATACCGGTATTCGGCGTAGCATTGATGGCATGTGTTATTGTAGGTGTTATTTTGACGATTAAACAAACAAATAATAATAAGATTTCAGAGGAGGTATTAAGTGATGAAAACGAATTCTAGTGATGTTAAAAAATTAGATCGAAAAGATTTGATGGGAGTTTTCTGGAGGTCTTGGAGACAGGATGCTGTCTGGAATTTTGAGCGACAGCAAAACTTAGGGTCTGCCTATACGATGTCAAGAGTTGTAGGGAAACTGTATGCGGATGATCCGGAAAAACGTGCCCGCGCATTACAGAGACATGTGGAATTTATGGCGATTACTCCACATTTATCAACATTATTATATGGAATTCTAACAGCCATGGAAGAAGAAAATGCAAATAACCCTGACTTTGATGAAACCTCGATCAGTGCTGTTCGAGCCTCCTTGATGGGTCCTATAGCAGGTATCGGTGATTCTTTGATCTGGGGAACCTTACGTATCATCGCTGCAGGTATTGCTATTTCTTTCTCTGCTAATGGCAGTATTCTGGGTCCATTATTATTCCTTCTAATCGTTAATATACCAACCATTCCTTTAAGATATATATGCTTGTTTAAAGGATATGAGTTAGGTACTAATTTCTTTAAACAGTTTTTGAATTCAGGTATCATGGATAATGTTACTTATATTGCTTCTGCTGTAGGTCTGATGGTTATCGGATGTATGACAGCTTCACTGGTAAGCTTTCAACTTCCAATAATGGTAGGTAGTGGTAAATTTGCACAGCCGCTTCAGACTTATCTTGATCAGATTATGCCAGGCTTATTACCTTTGGCAATGTTCGGTATTATGTACTTCTTATTGGGAAAGAAAATAAAAACAACAACGATTCTACTTAGTGTATTTGCATTAAGTATCGCATTAGCATTCTTTGGTATCGTATAGGCTGTATTTCATAAAATTAAGGCTAAATAATGACGAATATCTCCCTTGAATTTTAAAAATCAGAAGCTATATTTATGGACGATATAAGAATCAAGGCTCATCCAGGACAAAAGATAAGCTGAATTATGCGTATGAATTGAATGAGCTCCCCGTTTAAATGCTTAACAGGAATTAAAAAAGTCTGTGGTACTTGCGGATGCAGGTTGAAACCATCAAAGCAGGGATATTAGTATTAAGGTGAAGAATTGTATATAAGATATAATGGACCAGTAGCGGCATACACAGGTAGTAAACATAAAGAGTATCTATTTCAATATGAAACAAGCACTGGTCCATGAATGTAAAAGCTGTAAGCTATCTTGCATTATCTAGGGATATAACGGGTAACCATGTGACGCATGTATTATCCCAGGGACAGCGGCAGAACTGTGAGCTTATCCCATTAAAATTGCATTTATGTAATTTATTCCTAATTCTGTACACATAAGTAACGGCTGTACAGAATTATATTTATGAGAAATGCGCGACAAAGTATATAAGCATATTCCAGAATTTACCTTAGCCTTCTTCTGTATATTTTCTCTACTCTATAATACAATATAGCAAGGAGAGTGAGATATGGAAGAAGAAATCAAGATTGATGATGCATGGCATATGCTCATGCACTATCCAAATGTTTGGCTTGGCGATTATCCGGAAGAACTATATCAGGCTTTTCTGGAAATCGGAAGAGAAGAGCTGGTTTTTCACAGCAAAAAACAGAAGACCATTGAGGAAATTACAGAGTTGATGATCAGAGTAAAGCCGGGGCTTCGCATTCTGCGTGATGAGGTGGTCAGCGCAGGAAGAATGGGAGAGCATATTCTCCTGTATGATGAAATGTTCGTGTCCGTATTCCGATTAAACAAGGCAGCTTTGTAAGCTCTCTGTTTGATATTTATTTTAGAAATGAACCGAAGGTGATGATGCTTTCGGTTTTTCATTTCCTATCGTTTGACTATGGGATAGAGTTGTGCTAGTATTGCTTACGTAAAATTCCAACAAATGAATGACTGTAACCATGAGCCGTGCCAATGCCATGATACGCAGTTGCTTCATTATTGGAATGTGAGAGGTGATGGAATGAACAAAATATATTCCGGCTTTCATCAGCTGCCGCACGGGAATGCATCCACAATGGTACAGGAAGGCTGCATTGTTCTGGAGGGCGGTGCATTTCGCGGACTGTATGGTGAGGGCGTGTTGGATGCTCTCATGCTGGAAAACATCAATCTGCGCTGTACGATCGGTGTATCCGCAGGAGCCATGAATGGATTGAATTACGTATCCGGTCAGATTGGCAGATCAATCCGCATGAATTTGAAATACCGCCATGACAAGCGGTATGTGGGAAGAAAAGCACTGCAAAACGGGGAAGGTCTGATTGGCTTTGCATTTGCCTTTCATCAGGCAGATCAGGAATACCCGTTTGATAAGAAACGTTTTTTTCAATTTGACCGCCGCTTTATTGCTGTTGCGACCAACTGTGAAACAGCAGAGCCGGCATATTTTGAAAAGGATCACTGCCGCGATATCTTTCAGGCGGTGCAGGCATCAGCCTCTATGCCGTTTATTTCCAAAATGGTATGGATGGAGGGCTATCCGTATCTGGACGGAGGCTGCAGTGATAAAATTCCCTTTGACTGGGCTTTGCGGGAGGGCTATAAAAAAATTATCGTCGTGCGGACGCGACCGCTGTCCTATCGTAAGAAAACGGACAGTATCACCCGAAAGCTGCCATTGGGAAAGACGATCTACAGACCGTACCCGAAATTTATGAAAGCGCTGGAGGAAATGGATGCCAATTATAATCGGCAATGCGAGGCGCTGGAAATTCTGCAGGAGCAAAAACGTGTCTATGTCATCGCACCTTCACAGCCGGTTACAGTGGGAAGACTGGAGCCGGATTTGGAGAAGCTGGGCAGTCTGTACTGGATGGGGTATTATGACACCAGACGGCAGATTCAGGACATCCGCCGCTATTTGCAGCAGGATGGAAGTATTTGAATCCTGCATGAAAAAGACCTGTATTCAATAGGGAAAATGCTTTCCATATCGTTACTTTTCTGCAGGCTGCAGCTGATTACCAGCTTCCTGATTGGAGGAGTGTTTACAGCACTTATTATCAAGCTGCCGGATCATTTCTCTATTTACACGATTTGCTATACTCCATGGATTCTTCAATGTGCTGATCCTTGGCTTTACCACGTATATGCAGACCCTGTAACAGATGTCTCTCTCTTTGATAAAAAACAAAAATCAGAGCCTTCATTGACAGCTCTGATTTTCTTCATATATTGTCTTTGAATACAGATTTTCTATCCGCATTGTAGAATTGAAAATACAGTTCCCTCATCCTAATCAATCATGTGAAGCTCCTTCAGGATCTGATAAATGACCGCTTCGCTGCTGGGTCCGATGACCAGATCGGCATACGGCTTCAAGGCATCCTTTCCATTTCCCATAACAATGCCATACGCTGCCTCCTGTATCATTTCCATATCGTTCAAAGAATCACCGAACGCCATGTAGGAATCATGTGGAAAACCCCAGAAGTCCATCAGCTCCCGAATCCCGGTCGCTTTATTGATGCCGCATTGCATGAAGTCTACGCAGGTGTCATTGGGATGCTGCAGCTCAATACCTTCAATTTCATCGAACATACTCCAGTCAAAGCTTTTTTTCTCATATGCGCTGATGGCGACCAGAGGCTCATCGTGCCAGTCCCGTACCTCGGGAACCTTGCAGTGAAATTCCGCAAAGGTTTGCCGGGCATACGGATTCAGCGGCTTCGTCATGAATTCATACGTTCCATGCGACTGAATACAGATATCATACTGCCTGCCAAGCTCAAATATACGTGCCGTCTGTTCTCTGGTAAAGGCATGCTCGCTGATCAGCTCCATACGTTCGTTGTAGACACTTACTCCGGCACCGCCGACATAGCCATCCCATGCAGTCATTTGTAAAACACCCAGCTGCTCTGCCATTTCCTTGGCACGGCCGCTGCACAAACAGACCTTATAGCCGTTTTCTCTTAGCTTTTTTACGGCTGTCAGTGTTTCCGGAAGCACCATACCGCTCACATGATCGAAAAATGTACCGTCGATATCAAAAAATACAGCGTTTATTTTCATAGCCTGTGCCTCCTGTTTTAGTGAATGAGTCCGTAAGCCTGCAGGGTGTCATGGATAGCAGGTGTATCGCTGCTGCCGCAGATATGATCGGCATAGGCCTTTACGGCATCCATGGCATTCCCCATAGCAACACCAACGGCAGCCTCCTGCAGCATTTCACAGTCATTCATACTGTCACCAAACGCCATATATGCTTCATTTTCCAGCCCCCAGTAAGCCATCAGCTGTTTGATGCCGGTCGCCTTGCAGGTATCTTTTTTCAAAATATCCATGATGTAGTCACAGGACGGCTGCATTCTGATGTTTTCCACCGTTTGAAACATACGGAAGTCATAATCACGGTTTTCAAAAATGCTCAGCACATCCACGCGTTCATGATTCCAGCTTCGTATTTCCGGTACGCCCAAATGAAACAGATCCAGAACAAATTCTTTCTTGGCAGGCAGTGGTCTTGTCAGAAAGGTTTTCTCCCCATTCACATACAAGGGGAGCTCGTGCTTCTCTGCGATCGCAAACAGCTTTTTCAGCTGGTCTTCTGTAAATGCATTTTCCCAAATCAGCTCTCTGTTTTCATCATACACACTAATACCGCTCCCACCGATGAATCCATCCCAGCAGAATTCATCGAATACCGGTAATTCAGCTGCCAGCTGCAGGGGTCTTCCACTGCATAGGGCGATCTTGATGCCCTGTTCCTTCAGCTTTCGTACTGCTTCCTTTGTGGATGGCAGCACACGATTGGTCGTATGGTCGTAAAAGGTACCGTCAATGTCAAAAAATACTGCTTTTATGTTCATATAAATCCTCCCAGCTATTCAACCTTTATTGTAAGGGATTTTTTTATAATGTCTAGTAAATTCACGAGGGACAGTCTAGAATACGAAATCCATTAAGTCTTATGCAACAGTCACAATGTAAGGAAAACAGATTCGAATGTTTTCATACACAAAGCATTCATATAACATAGTTTACAACATGTCCTGCGATCATCATGTTTCCCCTCAAACAAACCCCTCTTCTTTCAGAAATGTCGAGATTCCTGTTTGCAATCCTAACCTGTTTCTCCTATAATTAAACTGTACGGAGGATGATTATGGTAAAAGGACTCGTATTGTACGATTATGACGGAACGCTGGTAGATGAAAGAGATGAAATCTATGTTCCTACGCAGTTGACAAAAGCTGCGATCAGCCGTCTGCAGGATTTGGGATACCTGTGTGTGCTGGCAACCGGAAGAGCATTGAGCTATATTCCAAACGGAGCGAAGGATCTGCATCTGGATGGTTATGTGACAAGCAATGGTGCGCATGTAACTGTGCATGGTAAGGTAATCCACAACGATGTTTTTTCTGATGAGGAACTGCTGTCTCTGCTTCAGTATATGGATAGCTTATCTATCAATTATATACTGGAGGGAACGAAATTCTGTTATGTAAAGGATCTGAAAGAGTCGGAATATCTGCATTTTATGGATAATTTTAAGATACCGGAAGATAACTTCGTCAAATACCGCGGCTTTGAGGATGTCAGAGGCAGGATTGGAAAAATCACACTGACATTCCCAAATCGAAAACAGCTGGAAACAAGCGGCGCAGAGCTGGAAAAAACGTATCTGTGTTCCTATCACCGCAATTGCAATACCTTTGACATCGCAAAGAAGACGATACACAAGGGGGTAGGAGCCAGAGCGATTATCGATTATTTTCACATTCCCATGGACGCGACGATCGCGTTTGGAGATGGGGATAACGATGTAGAGCTGCTCGCTGGTGTGGTGCACGGTGTCGCGATGCGAAAGCATGATCCAAAACTGGACGCAGTGGCAAGCATGGTCACCGGAACCGTAAAAGAAGAGGGGATTTATAAGGCCCTGAAGAAATTGGAGGTAATTTAGTATGGCATTGGTAAGACTGCTCCCTGCATTTAAGGATTATTTGTGGGGTGGAACGAAATTAAAGGAAAACTACAACAAGAAAACCGATCTTGATATTGTGGCGGAGAGCTGGGAGTTATCCACACACAAGGACGGACAGAGTATTGTGGACAGTGGAGAGTACAAGGGACTGACACTGAGTGAGTATGTGGAAAAGCTGGGAAAGGATGCACTTGGCACCAAAGGAAACGCATTTGAATTTTTCCCGATTCTGATTAAATTTATCGATGCAAAAGGCAATCTGTCCATACAGGTTCACCCGGACAATGAGTATGCGCTGCGTGTGGAAAAGGAATATGGGAAAACAGAGATGTGGTATATCCTGGATGCCGAAGAGGGTGCCAGTCTGTATTATGGAACGAATAAGGAAATTACAAAGGATGAATTCCGGGCACGCATTGAAGACAACACCATTCTGGATGTATTGAAGAAGGTGCCGGTACACAAGGGAGATGTGTTCTTCATTGAATCGGGAACCATTCATGCAATCGGTGAAGGAATCGTAATTTGTGAAATTCAGCAGAATTCCAATACGACCTATCGCGTGTATGACTTCGGACGCGTAGGTAAGGATGGAAAGCCGAGAGAGCTGCACATTGAGAAGGCTATTGATGTTTCCAATCTGACACCGCTGGAAAGTGATTTCAAACCGATTGGTGAAGAGAAGGATTACGGTACCTACAAGTGTGCCATGATGGCTACCTGCGAATATTTCACAACCTATGTGTATGATGTGAAAACAGAGTGCAGTGTGAAGGTGGACGAGGAAAGCTTTGCGTCCTTTGTCATTGTGGATGGTGAGGGCAGTATCGAAAGTGATGATACCATGCTGAGCATCCGCAAGGGAGATTCTGTATTCGCCAGTGCAAATACGGGCAAGGTGACCATCAAGGGAAGCTGCCGCTTCATCCTTTCCAAGGTATAAGCAAGGAGTAATCCGTAAAACAGAAAATAATCGTGGGAAATGTAAGTAAGGCAGATTCTCTCAACCGACAGGCGTTGATTGCGTTTTCCTTCTCGACTCATTCCCAAAAAGGCAATATGAAAAAAGTACCTATAGAGAGGTCTGACTTTGGCGGTCAGGTTGAAGCTATAGGTACTTTCTTTATAGATGAATACAATGTGTTTTGTGTGATTATGGGAATGGAAGAAGCTGTATTATGAAGAAATAAAGTCTCTGGCATGCATAGGGAATTGCTTCTTTTTTCTGTCGTTACCTATACACCGACTGAGTGCGGATGCTGCCCCGGTCTATCCTTTCCAGCGTCATATTTCTAAATGTACCAGAGATTATCGAATGTCTGTTGCGGGCTACAGACAAGAAAACCTGCAGATATTTTCATAATCGGTCAAATATTCCTGCAATAATTTGACTGAATGTGATTGACAATGGCGATTATAGAACGTATACTTATAACAAAGAGGAGGAATGAGGATGCTTGCTGAAGAACGCTTTGCGGCAATTCTGTCCATTCTGCAAAAGCAGAGAACTGTCACGGTTCTGGAACTGACACAGGCACTGTCCATCAGTGAATCCACCATACGGCGGGATCTGGTGGCACTGCATAAGATGGGAAAACTGAAAAAGGTACATGGCGGTGCAACGCTGCTGCATAAGGAATACGGGTTATATGAAACTGAGGTGGCTGCGCGCAGTGAGGAGCATGTGGAAGAGAAAAAGCGGATTGCACGCTATGCCGCATCGCTGATTCAGGCGCATGACTTTGTGTATATCGATGCCGGGAGCACAACCCTGCACATGGTGGAATATCTGAAGGAAGAGGAAGCAATTTATGTGACAAACGGACTGGAGCATGGAAGACGGCTGGCAGCGCAGGGCTTTCGTACCTTCCTGCTGGCCGGTGAGCTGAAAAGCAAAACGGAAGCGGTGGTAGGTCTCGGCGCTGTTTCCTCCCTGCAGAAATACAATTTCAACAAGGCATTTTTCGGAACCAACGGTATAACGGTGGACAGCGGCTTTACAACACCGGATACCAATGAGGCGTATGTCAAGATGGAGGCGATGAAGCATGCGCAGAAGTGCTATGTGCTTGCGGATTCCGGTAAATTCGGAACCTGTACCTCTATCACGACGGCAGATATCAGTGATGCGACGATCATCACAGGCAAGGGTGTGGAGAAGGAATATCTGGAGGAAGCGGATATAATCGAGGTAGAAGAATGATCTATACAGTGACATTAAATCCTTCAATTGACTATGTGGTTGAAGTAAACGAGCTGACAGCCGGTGAAATTATGCGCACCAAGGCGGAGGATCTGATCTTCGGGGGAAAGGGAATCAATGTATCCAGTATGCTGGCACAGCTTGGGATGAAATCCTGTGCATTGGGCTTTATCGCAGGCTTTACAGGGGATGCACTGGAACAGGGGGTTGCGGCCATGGGCATTCAGCCGGATTTTCTGAAGGTGGAGCAGGGCTTTACGAGAATCAACGTAAAGGTGCATGCGCAGGAGGAAAGTGAAATCAACGGACAGGGACCGCAGATTCGCTATACGCATCTGGAGCAGCTTATAAAAAAGCTGGATCGATTGAAAAAGGATGATATTCTGGTGCTGTCCGGGAATGTACCCTGCAGTATTCCACAGGATATCTATGCGGATATCATGCAGCATCTGCAGGGGAGCGGCATCCGTGTATGTGTGGATGCAAGGCAGGAAGCACTGATGTCCACGCTTGTCTATCATCCGTTTCTGATCAAGCCCAATCATAAGGAGCTTGCGGAAATGTTTGAGGTAGAGCTTTCCAGCAGGGAGGATCTGCTTGTCTATGCGAAGGAGCTGCAGGCGATGGGTGCACGCAATGTGCTGGTATCCATGGCGGAGCAGGGAGCTTTACTGCTCACTGAAACACAGGAGGTTTATCATGCACCGGCCTGCAGGGGAAAGGTTGTTAATTCCGTCGGTGCCGGTGATTCCATGGTTGCGGGCTTTCTATACGGTTATTTGCGTGAGCAATCCTATGCGGCGGCACTGCGTTATGGAACAGCATGTGGCAGTGCCAGTGCATTTTCCAAGGGAATTGCCGACAGGAAAACGGTGGAAGAGCTGCTGGTGCAGCTGAAGGAACGGGAAGCCTGCTAAGGGCAGAGGGATACAAGCCCTGAGATACAGGAAAAGGAGATAAGAACATTATGAAAAAACGTTGTGCACAAAAGGCCTTGGCATATATACAGGACGGCATGGTAATCGGCTTGGGAGGGGGATCAACGATTGCTCATCTTGCACGCTTTGTTAAGGAGAGCGGAAAGCAGGTGCAAATCGTAACGCCGTCTCTGGAAACGGAAACGCTTTGTATAAAGCTGGGACTGCCGCTTCTTCCGCTGCGCCAGATATCCCATGTGGATATCGCCTTTGACGGCTGTGATGAAGCAGACCGTCAATTTTATGCGCTGAAAAGCGGAGGCGGAATTCATGTCCGGGAGAAGCTGATTGCCAATATGGCAGAGGAATATATGCTGCTGATTGATGAAAGCAAGCTTTCAGACACCCTGCAGTTTCATGTACCGGTTGTCATGGAGCTTTTGGAGGATGCAACAGCCTATGTGAAACGCAGAGTGGAGGAGCTGCAAGGCCGCTTTGTCTGTAAGCATGGGGAAGGAAAGTACGGTGCTGTAATGAGTGATCATGGCAATGTACTGGCGGATGTATGGTTTGATAAGGTCGGGGATCCGAAGAAACTGAATCATGCATTGAAAAGCATTGCGGGGGTTGTTGATACATCCCTGCTGACAAGAGAGGTCACCGCAATTCTGGTTGTTAGCGATCAGGGCTTTGAGCTATTGAAAAAAGGCAGTGTCTGATAAGAAATAACAGATTGCGTGTATTCCACAGCACGCTGCGGGTATTTAAAATGTGAACAGGAAAGGGATGAGAATATGAAAAAATGGAACTGGGGTATTCTTGGTCAGGGTGCAATTGCCGTGCAGATGGCCGAGGCGCTGATGAAAGAGCATGGTACGATTTATGCCGTCGCTGGACGTCATATGGAGAAGGTAACGGCATTTGCAAGCGCATATACGGTTGAGCACTGTTATGATATTGAAAGTCTGCTTGCAGATGAGCAGGTGGATATCATTTATATCGCAACACCGCATACCTATCATTATGACTATATGATGCGCGCTTTGCAGCATGGCAAGCATGTACTTTGCGAAAAGGCAATCACAGTAAACCACAGACAGCTGCAGGAAGCAATGGCACTGGCACAAAAGAAGCAGCTGATTCTGATGGAGGCAATGACGATTTTTCACATGCCGGTGTTTGCCAAAGCAAAAGAGCTGGTTGAGCAGGGCGCAATCGGTAAGCTGAAAATGATACAGGTTAATTTTGGGAGCTGTAAGGAATACGATGTCACGAACAGATTCTTTTCCCCGCAGCTTGCCGGAGGAGCCCTTTTGGATATCGGTACCTATGCGTTATCCTTTGTGCGCTGGTTTCTGCATGCACAGCCGGATACCGTTCTCACGAATATGATTCCCTTTGAAACCGGTGTGGATGAAATGAGCGGTATCATCCTGCGCAATTCACTGGATGAAATGGCTACGGTTACGTTAACCATGCGGGCCAAGCTGCCAAAGGTAGGTATTGTTGCCGGAGAAGAGGGATATCTGGAAATCCGTGAATATCCAAGAGCAGACAGCCTTCAGATTCGCTATACAAGAGATGGCTGGACAGAAACACTGGATGCGGGAACACGCAGTGATGCACTGGTATATGAGCTACGGGATATGGAGGCTGCCGTCAGCGCAACAGCGAACAACAGCACCCTGAAGCTATCCAGTGATGTAGTAGCCCTGATGGATGAAGTACGCAGACAGTGGGGAATGTGCTATCCGTTTGAAGACGAAGAGGCATAGGCATCAAAAAAGAGATGTATATAACAGACAATAAGCATTGTGCTTCAAGGCGTATGCAAAGAAGCAGGATGCTTTTTTTGTGAGGTTTCCTTACGTTCAGGTGTTTGAAAAAGGGGGTATTCAAATATCATTGATAGGTTACAGGGGTATTGCATTCCCCTTTTTGATCTTGCACACTGTCAGTAAAGAATCTTTTTTTGATGCTTTCGTATGCATGTCAGAACGAAAGAGCGGTGAATGTTCGAAAAAGAAATTCCGCCGGATAGGTAGGAAAGCGTGATGTATTCGAAAGAATTTTTCATCCTGTCCAGGCGGATTGAATGATTCATACAGCACATGTACATCACCGTATCCATAAATATCAGATGAAAAGTCTGTATCGTACCATGCAGGAAGCGTCCGAAAGTGAGAACCGAAGCAGAAATTCATGGCTTTGCTTCAAGGTGAAAGCAGCAGCTGTCTTGTGATATACTATAAAGACATGCTATACTTAGCGGTGGAAAGAAGGGATGCATATGAAGACGTTATCATTTCTGGTCAAGCCGGTATCCGCAGGCTGTCAGCTGAACTGCACCTATTGCTTCTATAAGGATATTGCAGAAAATCGAAGCAGTGCGAACTACGGGCGTATGCGCAATGAGGTAGCTGTGGCATTGCTGGAAAAGGTGTTTCAAGCTGCGGATGCGGATGCCGATATCACCTTCGCCTTTCAGGGCGGAGAGCCGCTGCTTGCCGGATTGCCCTTCTATGAGCAGTTTGCGGATGCCGTAAAACAGCTTCGCCAGCCAAAGCAGAATGTGCGGTATGCCATTCAGACCAACGGCTGTCTGCTGAATGCGGCATGGTGCTCCTTTTTTCATAAGCACAATGTTCTTGTCGGCGTATCTCTGGACGGATGGCGAAAGCAGCATGATTTGTATCGAAAACGCAAGGATGCCGGTACGTATGCGGACGTGATGCGTGCCATACAGCTGTTACGCAGACATCATGTAGACTTCAATATTCTGAGCGTTTTAAGCAGGCAGCTGGCCAGGGAGCCGAAGAAGCTGTTTGCCTTTTATAAGGAGCACGGCTTTTCCCATGTACAGCTGATTCCCTGCCTTGCCCCTTTGCAGGAAAAACAGAGTGCATATTCACTGACACCGGAGCTGTTCTATCAGTTTTACCGCAGCTATTTTGATCTCTGGATACAGGATGTGGAAAACAAGCAGTATCAAAGCGTTGCCCTGTTTGATAACCTGCTGCTGCTCCTGCAGGGAAAAACACCAGGTACCTGCGGAATGCTGGGAGAGTGTCAGTTTCAGTATGTTGTGGAAAGCGACGGCTCTTTGTATCCCTGTGATTTTTATGTACTGGATGAATATCACTGCGGCAATGTTCTGGATACCGATCTGCTTGCGGCACGCGATTGCAGCCGCGCGAAGGCGTTTGCATACAGGGAAGAGCCGCAGCTGTGTGCTGCCTGTCCATTTCAGCCGATGTGCCACGGAAACTGCAAACGTCTGCGCAGTGTTTTTATGAATGAAACACAGTGCGGCTACCAACGGTTTCTTTTATACGCCTATCCGAAGCTGAAGGAAGTAGTCGAAATAGGAGCTGGCAGGAAAAAACGCCGGGAGGTGACAGGATGAGAAGACTTCTTTTATGGGTCAGCACACTGCTGTTTCTCTGCACTGCATTGCTTTTGGGAGGAGCTGTGACCCTGCGGCAGGTGAAGGAACAGGGAATGAGTGCGCTTGTCGTTTCCCATCTGGATATCAAAGAGCCGCTTAAGGATGCGCTGGAACAGGTGCCTGGCTGTTTTCTTCTGGAGCAGTCCATCCTGCAGCAGCTTGATACGCTGCAGGAGAATCTTCAGAAGCAATCGGACTGGACATCCTTTCTGGATACTGCCGGACTTGCCTTTATACAATGTGTAGCGGATGAAACAGCACAGCTTCCGGATTTGGATGCACAGTTTTCAGATCTGCTTTCAAAGGAGCAAACGGCACTGTTTCAGAATATAAATCTAACTGCCTCCCAGCAAAAGCTGCTGCTTCAGATTCTAACCCGTCAGCTGCACCTGAACACCCGTCTGTCTGCACTGGCTGAGGATACACGAGCATCCCTCAGCGTACCCGCCCTTCTGGCTGTGCGGCTTGTGCAGTTCGGTATGCAAAATGATACGATCCGGCTTCTGTGCGGAGCTATGCTGGTATCCTTTGTAAGCATGCTGGTTTCTGCATCAGGGAGGTATCGTGCTTTTCGAAATGCAGCGCTCAGCTGCCTGTTTGCGGCCTTGCTGTTTTTGTGTATCAGCTATGTACTTCCTTTGCTTGTGCGGATATCCTATGTGCAGATGGAGGAGCTGCTGCATACAGCATTACAGCAGCTGCGTGTGCTGGCAGTCTGGTATCTGGGCGCATTTGCTTCGTTGGCACTGCTGTCATTCATAATGAAAAAAAGTATGCGAAGCTGATTTTATTCATACGCGATGGTGAGTAAATTTAAAACAGGAGGATTTAACCCTATTGTATTTATCAATAGGGTTGCATTCTCCCTTTTGCAAACACCCTGAAGTAAGAACCCTGATACCCCGCAGGCTTTTTTATATACAGCATTCCAGAATTCCCAGCAGAATAATCATCCACGCAGCTGTATCTCTTGCATATTTATGAATAAAATAAGCTATGCAGCTTTTTCCTGCGACCTGCGATACAGCGATAAACAGCAGCGAGCATAGAAAGGTAAACAGGCAGGTTACAGGAATCGGCAGTCCGGTGATGCTTCCGGATATCCCCAGTCCCATGTTATTGATCGTCAGTGCAAATGCCAGAACGACCGCTTCCTTCTGGTCGATTCTGCTGGATGCATCACGGTCATATGCCTTCAGACTTTTCTGCTGTGTCCTGTGATTTTGAAACAGAATCCAACAGCCGATCAGCATCAGCAGGACAGCTCCGATCCGGTTGGCAGTATCCGCTGAGCAGAGTGCTGCCAGCGGTTTTCCTGCAAGCATGGAGATCAGGGTACCCGCAGTGGATATCACCGCAATGATCAAATTGCTTCGGGCATCGATTTTTACAGACTGGATGCCATAGGACAGACCTATGGCAAGACAGTCGATATTCGCAGATACGGCAAACAGCAGGGCAGATAGTACATGCATCGTCATTCCCCCTTTAGCGTATACTATGCAGCAGCTGCAAGGGTGTTAGACATTGTGAAAGCAGTCGTGCCGCAGCTGTTTTACCACTGTATGACAGCGTAAAAAAAAAGAACTGCAATGAGTTCTATTTACAAATGATGAAATGCTGCGGCAGCTCCATTTCCCGCATGGCCTCAAAGGCATTGATGTATACATCCTGAAAATCAGACAGCACAGCCCATGTACAAAGTGCCCGTATGGAAAGCTTGGAATCGTCAATCAGAAGATGGGAGGAGCGAGAGCGCTGCAGTACCGTGCTTTTCACTTCACTTATTGTGAAATCAATAGCCAGAACCTCCTGAGAATCCAGCTCAACGCCGCTTGCGCTGAAGAAGGCATGGTCAAAATGGAATTTACGTATATGCTCGGTTGTAAGGTAACCGACACTCATATCATAACGCATGTCGTATTTTCCGCCAATCAGAAAAAGCTCGCCGGGAAAGGAGGCAGGCAGCTTGCGTAATGCATAAATGCTGGAGGTGACAAGCTTGATGTTTTTACCTGCAATATATGGAATCAGATAGCTGGGGGTCGTACCGGAATCCACATACACACAATCCCCGTCCTTTACGATAGCGGCTGCCTGTGCGCAGATCATATCCTTTTCCGCACTGTGAATATGTTCTTTATCCATAACGGGCAGCTCCCGATAACTGCTGAGTGTCGCAGGCATTTCTTTTTTTATAGCACCGCCGCGCTCCCGTTGGATCAATCCCTGCTTTTCCAGCTCAATCAGATCGCGGTTGACTGTGGATTTGCTTGCGTTTAAAACCTCCATCAGCTCCTGTATTGTAATGAACGATTTATGATCGAGTAGCTCCAGAATGCGAAAGAAGCGTTCTTTTGTCAGCATAGGATCACCTCCTGTCAGTAAGACACTATCAGATATTTTTCCGGATGTCAATAGACTTCGCATAAGGCGGAGATCTGCGAAGAGGGTACAATAAAATCAGAGATGGAATTCGCTGTTCTCAAAACAGCAGGAAGATGCCTTTCGGTGAAATGCATGCGGATACATGAAATGCCGAAGGTAACCGCACGGATCATGGCGCTGCAAGACGAAAACAGATGCACTGTCATGTATATAGAGCATGATTGGATTTTCTTCTCCAATAATGAATCATGCGCTTCCTGCTGTATGCTTTGCTTGTTTTTAAAAATAACTCAGTAACATCTGTTTTTTTGTTATCGGACTTGTAAATAGCTGCGCTTTTTCAGGTCATCGTGGTATAATGATGAGCATACAGAAGGTATTGTATTATGTAAAAAAGGAGACTTTCCCATGGAAACAATGGATGAATTAAAGAAGCGCCTGAATTCCTCTTCTCAATATCTGCAAAGCAACGATATGCAGGTCGTGGAGGTGAAGGAAGGCTATGCGAAGGTTGAGATGATCATTGATGAACAGATTTTGAATGTACATGGCTTTGTACACGGTGGTGCACTCTATTCTCTCGCAGATACCGCAGCCGGGGCAGCGAGCTTTACCTCGGGTCGGGACAGCGTTACCTTGTCCGGTACGATCAATTATATCAAGCCGGGAAGAGGCGGCAAGCTGATCGGAATCGCACAGAAAATATCAGCCGGCAGAACGACCGGAGTTTACGAGGTTTTTATTTTCAATGACGAAGATGTTTTGCTGTCACGGGCAACCTTTACGATGTTCTTTCTCGATCAGGAACGATATCGCAAGGGAAGCAGGAAATAAAAGAAATATCTGCTGGAGATATCCGGCTTTTTGTATAGGAGGAGCGTATGCGTACAGAAACGATTCAGATACAGCTGCAGGGAAAAGCAACAGGAGCAGTCCTGCAGACGTATTTTATGGATGCATCAAAGGAGCTGTTGAACAGCACAAGGCGTCCGGCAGTGCTGCTGATGCCCGGCGGTGCATACCGCTATACCAGCGATCGGGAGGCGGAACCGCTTGCCATACGGTTAAATGCCATGGGCTTACAGGTAGCCGTGCTTCGTTATTCCTGTGCTCCGGCTGCCTATCCCCGGGCACTGCTTGAGGCTGCGGCGGCGTTTCAGCTGTTGAAGGATAACTGCACGGCTTGGAATATCCGTCAGGACCGTATCTTTCTTATGGGCTGCTCAGCAGGGGGACATCTTGCGGCGAGTCTTGGTATAAACTGGAATCAGCCGATAATCACACAATATATTCAGAGAACGGACCTGCGTCCGTTTGCCCAGATTCTATGCTATCCCGTTATCACTGCCGGTGCCTATGCACATGAGGAAAGCATACAAAATCTATTGCAGGAGCATGCGGAGGATGAGCAGCTGCGAAACCATGTATCACTGGAGCTGCAGGTACATAAGGATGTACCCAGAACCTTTCTGTGGCATACCTATACCGATCCAACGGTTTCCGTACAAAATTCTCTGCTGTTTGCCTCTGCCTTGGTAAAGAAGGGTGTGCTGTGTGAATTTCATATGTATGATAAAGGTGCACATGGCCTGTCTACAGCCGGCAGACTGAGTCAGCGAGCCGACGGAGAGAAGCTGCAGCCGGAATGCGAAGGCTGGATGAGCCTTCTGGAAACGTGGATAAATGCAATTCTGTAAAGATTTTTTAAAAAAGTATCCTTTATGGAAAAAACGGTATACAATAGAACTGACACTATGAAAGCGGTATGCAGAAATGCCTGCACATGTAATAAGCGTATATACTGCTTGGAGGACGAATATGCTGCTTAGATATCAAAACTTAACCATACGGGATGCTGTAGTGCAGGATGCCGGGCAGCTTGCACAATGGTGGAATGATGGCAGGGTGATGGCACATGCAGGATTTCCAAACGGTACAGGGGAAACGGTGCAGGAAATTGCGGAAACGATAAAAAACTGCGATACATCTCATCGCTTATTGATGATAGAAATGGACGATATTGCGATTGGCGAAATGAGTGTGCGATGGAAAGCTGATGCAACAGCCGCCATAGGCATTAAGCTATGCGATGCTTCCCGGCAGAACAAGGGAATCGGAAAAGTTCTGTTGAGTATGCTGATATCCTCCCTCTTTCATGAGCAAGGCTGTCACAGGATTATCCTGTATGTGAATCTTACCAATACAAGAGCACAGCATGTGTATGAACAGCTTGGCTTTACCAGAGTGCGGGTGAATGAAAATTCCTGGACAGATCAGTTGGGAAGACAGCAGTCCTCAGTTGATTATGTCCTGTATCAAAAGGATTTCATCAGCTACCTGAATGGATGATAGCATGGCCGAAGGGAAGCCTTTCGCAAAACGTTACAAGCATAGGAAGACTTCCGGTAATGGATTACATATGCGGATGTATGCTTTTTATAAAAAAGCAAGGGATAGTAAAAAAAGGATGATACAATGAATACACAAATTTGGAAGGAAGATACGGAAAACCAGCTCGGTGCCATGCGCATCGGCGTGTGTAAATATCTTCTCAATGAAGAGTTTTCAACATTATGGGCAAATGATACGTTTTATACGATGTGCGGATACAGTGAAGAGGAATATCACATCCTGTTTCATGACAGCGCGACCTTGTTTTTTCAGCAGACCCCAAAGGATTTTGAAAAGCTGAAGGAAATTGTTGAGCATGCATATCGAAACAAAAGTCAGCAGTACGAATGCTTCTGCCGCCTTCCTGTAAAAGGAGGGAGCTGTCTGCGGATTCATATGACCGGTACCTTTGCGGAAGAACAGATCGACGGCATACCGGTCGTTTATGTCGTTTATACCGATGTTGAGGATATGATGAGGATTCGTCAGAATCTGGAACAGGAGCATGAGCGTCTGAATCTGGCTCTGCAGATGGAAATGAAAACCGTGTCCTGTATCCGTCTGATGTATATATCCAATGATATGCAGAGCTATATGGATCAGCTGTTGAAAGAAATCGGTGAATTCATGCATGCAGAGCGCGCCTATGTGTTTGAGCTGCAGAACGGATGTATGAACAACACCTATGAGTGGTGCAGCGATGGTGTGGAATCATCCATGGAATTCTGTCAGAATATGGATGTTGAGCTGCTCGCAATCTGGAAGGATTTTATCGAGCAGGGGAAAAATGTTTCCATACCGGATGTGGAACGTATACAGAAAAGCTTTCCACAGACCTATGAGGTGCTGCACGTACAGAATATACACAGCATTGCGCTTTCTCCGATCGTTCAGAATAATAAAAGCATCGGATTTATCGGTGTGGATAATCCGGCACCTGACTATATGCGGAATTTCTCCATGCTGGAAACCATCAGCTATTTCATGAGTGTGGCGATGGAGAAAAAGGATTTGAACGACCGCCTGCTGCATAACAGCTATTACGATGATCTAACCGGTGTGTATAATCGAAATCGCTACCTTCAGGATCTGAATCAGCTCAATGGCAGGCAGATTCCCCTTGGTATCGTCTATATGGATATCAACGGATTGAAGGATATCAACGACCATCTGGGACATACCTATGGAGATAAGGTGCTGACAGAAGGAGCATCCATATTGAAAAAGGTGTTTAACACCGGCGCCATCTATCGAATCGGCGGGGATGAATTCGTTGTGTTTGTTCAGGGAATGCAGGAACAGGAATTTCTGGAGCAGGTGGGAATTCTGAAGCAGGCAATCATCGGCAGTGCGAATTGCAAGGGGGCAATCGGACATATATGGACATCCACCTGTCAGGATATATCCTCCAGGATAACAGATGCAGATGAATACATGTATCAGGATAAAATGCAGTTCTATCGGAAAAATCCAAATTCCAACCGGTACCGCTGCTGTAACGATACGGTTTTGCAGCTTGCGGACCGCTCCGTCTTGATGCAGGCATTGGAAAATCAGCGCTTTGAGGTGTATCTGCAGCCGAAGGTGAATTTCAGAAAGGAGCTTATCGGAGGAGAGGCACTGATTCGTTATCACGATGAAACGGGTACCCTGATTATGCCCAATGAGTTTATTCCATCTCTGGAGGAGGCACGCACGATCCGGTACTTGGATTTCTTTGCTTTTGAACAGGTATGCAGACTGCTCAGCCGCTGGCATGCGGAAGGCAGAAGACTTACACCGCTGAGTGTGAACTTTTCACGCTACACCTTGCGTATGGCGGATTTTCTGGGAGAACTGGAACGCATCTGGGGAAACTACAATGTTCCCAAGCAGTATCTGGAGATTGAAATCATAGAAAATGACGAGAGTCTGGACAATGAATTTCTGATTATGATAATGGAGCGCATCAAACGGCAGGGATATTCCATATCCATTGATGATTTCGGCGCACGCTATTCCAATATGGCCTTATTTATCAATGCGCAGCTGGATACGCTGAAGCTGGATCGCAGTATGATGCAGGATTTGCAGAATAACCGCCGTTCACAGATGCTGATATCCTCCCTTGTTCAAATCTGTCACAATCTGCAGATGCAGCTGATTGTGGAGGGAGTTGAAACAAAGGAGCAATTTGATATTTTAAAGCAGCTGGACTGTGACGGTCTGCAGGGGTATTTAATCGACCGTCCGATTCCTGTCTCTATGTTTGAACAGAAATATATTAAGCAGAAATAAGCAAAAGCAGATGCATTCCATTGGAAACCGGCATCTGTTTTTTATGAGCATACGTAGTTTCTCAGTTGATTTTCCACCGTATTCATAGTAAGATTTGACATGTTGTAGAAAGTGGGAGCGATATATGAACAATTCATCCATGAAATCATTTCTGTCTAAATATCATTTGCAGCTGTTTTTCTTCGCAGTTGCTCTGGAGAGTCTGGCTGCTAATTTTGCACATCCGATTACGCCGACACTCATTCAGAATCTTCAGCTACCGGATTATTCCTTCGGTATGCTGTATGCCGGTATGGCATTCACCAATTTTCTTTTTTCTCCCTTCTGGGCAAAGCAGGTCACGCGTATGGGAAGCCGCCGGGTTCTGGGTATCTGCTGTGTGGGCTACGGCATCGGACAGCTGCTGTTTGCCATCATGAAAACACTTCCCACCATTATGCTTGCCCGCCTTTTATCGGGATTCTTTGTCGGTGGTATTATGGTCAGCTTTCTGACCTATATCATTCATACAAGCACAATGGAGAACAGGGGGCGCTATCTGGCGTTATCCGCTACCTTCACGACCGTATTTGCGGCTTTCGGCTATCTGATCGGCGGGTTTGCCGGTGTCGTTTCCATTCCGTTGACCTTTGCATTGCAAAGCGGTGTCCTCATTCTGTGCGGTATGCTGTTTGCGATATGTCTGCGAGAGGATAGGGAGGTAACAGGCAAGTCTGTCAGCATATGGAAGGAAGCAAATCCGTTTCAGGCATTTCTGGATGCCCGTCGCTTTATGACGCTGACATTCGCTGTTTTATTCTTTGCGGTTTTTCTGACCTCAACGGCAACAACGGCATATGATCAGAATTTCAATTATTTTATTAAGGATCAATTTCATTTCAATTCCTCTTATAACGGTATGCTGAAGGCCGTGGTCGGCTTTATATCGCTGTTTGCCAATACTACGATCTGTGTATGGATCATGAAGAGAACCAACGTTAAGAAATCTGTCATCTATGTGCTGGGAGGAGCCGGTGTCACGCTGATCGCCATAACGATGCTGGAGGATATTCTGCCGTTTATCCTTATCAATATCATCTTCTTTGCATTAAATGCTATTTATATCCCTTTACTGCAGGATCTTTGTGCTTCGGCATCCAGTGCTGAGCACAGCAGCATGGTCATGGGCTTTTACAATGCGATGAAAAGTCTGGGGATGATTGCAGGGGCATTGTTCGCAGGATTTATCTATGCAGCGGGACCACGGTTATCCTTTTTGTATGCGGGTATCTTCTTTCTGATTTCCATGCTGGCAGCTATATGGTATTACAGGCGCTCCGGACGAAATCGTGAGAATGCATAATAGCAGAGGAATAATCAGGTTAAGGGAAAAAAGGCCATTACGGTCTTTATGAGAGAATGGAGAAAACAAATGGTACTTTTGATTGTGGATACGCAGACAATGATTATGAATGAAGCATTATATGAATTTCAGCTTCTTGAAAGTCGCATAAAAACATTGATAGCGCAAGCCAGAAGGCATGGTGTCGAGGTGGTGTATGTTCGTCACGATGATGGTGCTGAAAATGCGTTGACAAAGGGTGCACAGGGCTTTGACATATACGATGAATTCAAGCCGCTTTGCGGAGAAAAAATAGTTGATAAGAATGTAAACAGCGCTTTTAAAGACACAGGACTGACGGAATATTTAAGAGATAAAGGAGAGGATACGATCATGATTGCAGGATTGCAGACAGAGTATTGTATCAATGCAACGATCATATGCGGATTTGAACATGGATTTCACATGATTGTTCCTGCTTACACAAACAGCACGGTGGATAACGATTATATGTCGGCAAAGAAAACCTATGATTATTACAATAATTTTATTTGGAAGAACCGATATGCGTCATGCGTACCTTTTGAAAGGGCATTGGAAATGATCAAGCAGAATATGCTTTGCAGGTAGCAGGGAAGAAGTGGCGTGAATGAGGGCTTAAAACACGAGGCGATGCAAGGGAAAGACAATCGTCTCAGGCCTGCCGTGATAAGGCGTTACCTCCCGGATGCATGGACAAGTCCGTTTGTATATATCAAAGAAAGGGAAGCTGAAAATGAAAGAGAAAGTATTTTACAGAATCATAATGGCAGCCGCATTTGTATTAACTGTATGCAGTCTGCTTACACACAACGATTGGATTCTGCTTCTTACTGGCATATTCATGGCATGCTGTGTCATCATTACATTTATCAAAAAGTGATACGACTCTCAGTTGTTTAGGACTCAATTTCGTTTTGATGAAGAAGACAGTATTTCAATTGGCAGAGATGGAAGGACAACATGCTGTATGTACGTTTTAGCTTAATGCTTGCAGCGGCAGTCTGCTTTGCTATGGATATGTCCTTGAGAAACCTCTGTACGTATACAGGTCTTTTACATAGCAGATCGTGTGTGGGATAATGAAGTGGAAACGTAGTTGCATATAGAAAAACAGAATGGCAGAGGTCATTCTGTTTTTGATTCGGACACGGGTTGTCCTGCATATGTATGCAGCAGTCTACACATGGTTGTAAGAATTTTCTGTGCATGCATTAGCTGTAACGTGTCTCCTGTGACATGACAGGCTAAGGTACAGGTATCCTTCCATGTAGAGACTGATATCTGAAAGGACGGGTATATGCGGGCTCTGCCCAGAAGATACAGCTGCGTAATCGTGCAGTCGTCAAAATAGATGGATGCCGCATCGATCTTTCCCAGATTTGTGTAGGAGATTTCCGGTGAGTGAAAGCCTGCTTTTGCGACAGCTTTTGTGACGGCAAGAGGAAGGTGCTTCATAATCGGATGTAACAGCTGTATGGTATGCAGGTCAGAACAGCGTGCCTTTTCCTCCTGCATTTGTTGATGGACATCCGCAAGCAGCTCCCGCCAGTCGCGATGATCCAGACCATGCAGTGTTACCTGAAAATCTCCAACGAAATTTGCAATGGACCAGCTTGGCTTTTTCTGCAGATAGGAACGAAGATTTACCGGACAGGGAATTGTCACGGCATTCGCTGCGGAGATGCTGTGCAGTGTCTGGGCATAGGCACATAGCAGAACATCGTTCACTGTACAGGCAGATGGACAAATTTGCTGTAACAGCTTTCGTGGAATGCTTTGATGCAGCTCGCTGGTATGCAGGGGATGGGGAGCAAAAGGAAGTGCGGCAGGAATTGTTTTTCTTCTTTTGGTTTTTATTTTTTTCAGCTTTATGATCGGAAGGGATTCGGGGGTTCGGCAGTTTTGAAAGGAGACAGTCTCCTGGCGATAACAGGCTGTCAGCAGGCGAAGGATTTGTGTAGCTCCATCCCCGTCACACAGAATATGACTGTATCCGATGCATACAAGGTCCTGCTGTTCTTTATGTATAATCTGTATGCAGAGCTGTGCATGGTGCTCAATGTCCCAGCTTGAAAAGTCAAAGTCTTCAACCTCCTGAATCATAGAAAAAGTATCGTCCTTCTGTTTCCTCCAGCAGTTATGCTTTTCATCATAGCGTAAAGCAAGCTCGGGCAGAAACGCTATACACTGACTAACTGCATCCTTTAATCTTTCCATACAGATATGGGGCTGTATCGTCAGCTTCAGAAATAAAACAGGCTGCTCGGGTAGCGTAAGTGCCTCCAGCAAATCCAGCATACCGGCAGAATATTTCATGACAGCACTACCTTTCCATTTTTTTCCTTTATCATATCATTGAGCTAAAAAATGTCAAGAGAGGACGATCTGTATGAAAAAGGGAAATACATGGAGTGGCTCAACATATGCAGGGATAGCCTTCTTTTGTAGGATGCAAAAGTTTTATAGCAAGCAGCAGATACATTCTTGTGCAGCATAGGATGCTGAATCAAATAACCATAAACTTTCCTTCGATTTACAGCTCTTTACCGTTTGTCTTAATGACATGCTGATACCAATAGAAGGAATCCTTTTTCAATCGTTTCCCGCTTCCTTTACCATAATCATCCAGATCCACATAGATATAACCATAGCGCTTACTCATCTCCGCACTGGATGAGGATACCATATCAATCGGTGCCCAGCTCAGATATGCCAGAATATCAACACCATCCTTTCTGCATTCCTGTACCTGTATGATATGCTGACGGAGGTATTCAATACGGTATGTATCGTGTATTCCTCCATCCTCTTCAACAACATCCAAGGCTCCCAAGCCGTTTTCCGCTATCATCAAAGGCTTTTCATAACGATCCCAGTATTGTGAAAGACAGTTATATAGACCCAGCGGATCAGCACGCCATTCCCATGGTGTCGGCTTCAGAAAGGGATTTTGTTCCCCGTCAAAGGGTTTCATGGTATTTTTATCGGAATCAACGATTTTGGAATAATAATAGGATACTGCCAAGAAATCCATCGTATAGGTTTTTAACAGCTTTTTATCCTGCTCCTGTATGTTCAGGTGGATATCGTTATCTTTGAAATAACGCAGGGCATATCCGGGATATTCGCCTCGGAGCTGAACATCTGTAAAATAATACTGCATCCGATTTTTTTTCATGGTCAGAATCACATCCTGCGGCTTGCAGGTAGCCGGATAAAAGGTGCCATCTGCCACCATTGTTCCCATGTGTGCATCCGGATCGACTTCTCTTGCCAGCTGTATCACTCTGGCACCTGCAACAAATTGATGATGCACTGCCTGATACATCAGCTCCTCCATATGCTCACTTTGATCCTCGTAAATGCCCAGAGAACCGAATTGAACTGCAGGTACCAGATTTACCTGATTACTAACAATCCAGTATTTTACCTTACCTTTGTAACGGCGAAGTAGAACACCTGCATAATTTACGAAAAAATCAATAACCTTGCGGTTCGCAAAGCCTCCATATTCTGTAACGAGATGGATTGGGAAATCATAATGGCTCATCGTTATGATCGGCTCCATGCCATTTTTTATAATCTCATCGATCAGCTGATCGTAAAACTGCAGCCCCTTCTCATTTGGTTCCTTTTCATCCCCCTTTGGAAAGATGCGGCTCCAGGAAATACTTGTACGAAATGCCTGCAGGCCAAGCTCCTTTAACAGGGCAAGGTCCTGCTTATATGTATGATAGAAGTCGATTCCGTAGCGCTTAGGAAAATAACTAATGCTATCCAGCATGGCAGCTTTGATACCGGCCAGGGTATCACCGCCTTCTTTTTTTATATCGGCACGTTTTAAATTCGGATCATAGGCTCGCAAATCGGAGGTGGATAAGCCTCTTCCATCCACATCGTAGGCTCCCTCAATCTGGCAGGCGGCAACTGCTCCGCCCCACAAAAACTTATCGTGACTATCATGTTGCTTTATAATCATACTCTGTTCTCCTATTCTATTTTAAAAAGAGGGGCATCCTTTCTGCTCCCCTTTGTATGTGATGCAATTCATGTGCTTTCTGCAAACTTCTTTATTTATTATTCTTTATGATTTTTAATACATCAATCAGCTGCCTGCTTAAATGCAGCTCCGACTTAATCGTCATCAGGGTATCCTGCGCATGGGCAAATAACAGGCTTGGTTCATAGCCATATCCACCGGCTTCCTTTTGAATGATATCCGTTTGTGACTTATGTGCCAGTGTGATCGCTTCCTCAGCTTTCTGTAAATGTGAAGCAGCCTCCTGAAAATTAAAGCGCTTTGCTTCCTCCAATGCTTCGTCAGCAGCATTACGGGCATTCCCAGCATGCAGTATAATCTGCATGGCTGCTGTAAGCAGTTCGTTTTGTTCGTTCATAAGAAGTCCTCCGTATTGTATGTATTGTTATTCGACAGCTGCTGTCGTTTCTTCTTTTAATTTCTGTTTCTCATATACCTTGAAAAACGGATACCAGATCATTCCATAAATGAGGAATAAAATGATCCACCATAAGACAGCACGGATATCCTGTGTTGCAAGGACAGAAGAAATTGGTGCAGGTACCTGTCCGATTTCCATCATTTGTGCAGGGATGTTGAGTAAGCCCAGGCTCATAATCACCCAGACATAGACTGGTCCGACAATCGCATTGATCCATGCAGGGATCATCAGCAGAGGATTGAAGACAACCTTTGCGCCATACATTAACGGCTCATTGATGTTGAAGATGGAAGGGACAAGGAAAACTTTTCCCAGCATTTTCAGCTGCTTTGATTTTGAAAAGCACATGAGGACATTGAGCGCCAGCGTTGCACAGACGCCGCCCATTGTGATAAAGCTGATAGACCAGAAGGTCGTATGGCTGACGATATGTGTTGCCGCCTGTCCTGCAGCAATCTGCTCCAGGTTGGCCTGCACACCGGCCATGAGAATCGGTGTTGTGATGGCGTTGAAGGTCCAGCTTGAAATACCCAGGGTGTAGAAGAAAGCCAGAGTAAAACACATGAGTACCAGACCGGGCAGTGTCTGACCGATTTGTATCAATGGTGTAAAGATTGATATAATGGCAGCGTACACATTTACCTCCATAAGCTTGACCATGATCATGATGACACCTAATGAAATGAGGTTTGGTACAACTGTATTGATCCAGGTAGAAACAAAATCCGGAATACTGCTGTCCTTCAGAAACTGCAGCTTTGCCCATAGGTGAAAGATGATAGAGGTAAACAGACCTGTAATCATGGCAACTGCAATACCGCTGGCACTTACATGATTCATCAGAGCGGAAATGCTGTCGGCATCCTCACCAATCGGGATTGCGACCATCAGGAAAACACCGATGGAAGCGATACCTGCGTTGATCATATAACTCGGATGTCCCAGCTTTTCCATACACTGATTCGCAATTGTAAAGGCAACGATCAGGGAGATGATGCCAAAGCTGAAATCACTGATCGGCCCCAGATCCGGCAGTGATGGAAAAAAGGACACAAGCACATTGTATAGAAATATTACGGAGCCTGTTAAAATGAATGGAATTACCTTCTGCATAGTGGAGCCCAATGCGGAAATCCAGGGCTTGCTTAATATCTTGTTTGATTTTGGCACAAAGGAATCTGCCAGCCAATTCATGAATGTATTCATAACTTTCCTCCTGTTTTTATTGCTATTTCTTCAGAATCGATGTATGCTGTTTCTGAAGAAATCTAATGCAAAGCGATTTCTCATGAAGCTAAGATTGCCCTCTTAGCTTTTTTAATTCTTTAAAGTCTGTGCAAAAGCGATCAGGCGCTCACCGTCGAGAGAACCGTAAATGTCTTCCGGTATCAACGCAACTGCAACACCATGCGGATTTGCAAGCTCTTGAAACTTATTGATTTCTTTTGCATAATGCGGACCGATCAGCAGAACATCAATGGTGGAGAGCAGCTCGTTTGCCTCAGAAGCACTGCGTGCTTCAATCGTTACGTTCAGCTTTTTCTTTTTCGCTGTTTTTCTGGCGCTGCTTGCTAAGAAGCCGCTGGACATACCGGCACCACAGCAAAGCAGTATTTTCAAGGTTTCCATTTTTTCACCTCCGTTTTTCTTGACACCTACATTATGCGGAATTTGATAGATTTCATCAACCTGTCTTTTTCCTTTACGGGGAAAGGAGGGAAGGTATGAATGTTTCCTTCAGGGGGAAATATGTGATTTCCCCTTACAGGAAGAAGCAAAGTTGTAATTTCTGTTGGAATTGTTATAATGAAATAAATGAGCAGGAGGTTTTACATATGAATAAGAAACAATTGGAAATGATTCGTTTTTTATCTATTCATAACCGGCCGATGAGCGGGAAGGAGCTTGCAAATGCGCTTAAGGTTACTCCTCGCTCGATAAAAAATTACGTCCATGAGATAAACGGACTGTATGGGAAAAGTATAATCGCATCTTCACGCAACGGCTATGAGCTGCATACCAATACGGTGTCCTCCTTATTGGCTGCTCTTGATGATCAAAAGATTCCGCAGACACAGGAGGAGCGCTCCTTTTATATCATTAAACAGCTCATGCTGCATCACCATTCCGGATTGAATGTATTTGATCTTAGCGATATGCTTTGTGTGAGCTACTCCACAGTCAAAACCGTAATCTATAAAATGAATAAAATCTTTTCCGCCTATCACGTCGCATTTCCCTGTGAAAATGACTGTGTCTATATGCAGGGAAGTGAGAAGGATAAACGCAGCAGACTGATGAGTTATGTAATCAATGAAGAGGCGAAAAACAGCTATATCAATCTTGATTTACTGCGCAAAAATTTTGACAGTATAGATATTGATGCGCTGCAGACAATCATATATCAGACATTTAAAAAATATACGTATTATTTAAATGATTTTGCCGCCTTGAATCTGCTTTTGCATCTTCTGATTATGATTGATCGGGAGCTGAATGGAAAGGAGCTGGATTCCGGACAGACGGATTTCACGTTTACTTCATCACAGGAGGAAGCTTTTTTGAGCAGCCTGAGGCAGCAGATCGAACAAAGGTTCGGTATTGCATTTAATGATTATGAATACTTTGAGCTGTATATGCTGTTTCGCGCAAATGCCAATTTTTCATTGGATGTATCCGGTACAGCATTAAAAAATGCTGTAGGTGAGGATGTGCTTGCCTTGACAAGAGAGTATGTCCGTATGATTGATAATCTGTATATGATTGATCTTTCTGCAAACACCTTTATCACACCGTTTGCCCTGCATCTGAAAAATCTGATCTTTCGTGCAAAAACAGGGCGGTCCACAAAGAATCCGATGACGCAGGCGATTAAGAACAATAGTCCGATCGTATTTGATATTGCTATTTATATTGCACTGGATTTGATGGATCGTTATCATTTTATGGTGAATGAGGATGAAACTGCATTTCTTGCGATTCATATCGGTGCTGAGATAGAGAGGCAGTCAGCAAACATATATAAAATACCGGCGATTTTGATATGCCCGGATTATCATGATATGGCATCGGGAATCTTAAATACCATGATGATGAATTTTGGTAATCAGCTGAATCTGATCGGCTCTGTGACGGATGAAACCCAATGCAGGGAAAAGCTGCGGGAGCAAAGAATTGCAATCGTGTTCTCGACAATTCCGCTAACACAGCACGCATATTACGCAAATTCAAAGGTGGTGCAAATATCTCCGATCAATCTTACATCACAGTTCGATCGGATACAGTCTGTTATTTCAAAAGAGCTGGAGGAGGAAAAGAATCAGAAGCTATGTGTTGATTTTCATACCTTTTTTGAAAAAGACCTGTTTCTGTATGAGCCGGCAACTGCATCAAGGGAACAGATCCTGCAACTTTTATGTGCAGCACTGACAGAAAAGAAGTATGTAAACTCTGATTTTTATGATAACGTGTGCCGAAGGGAAAATGCCGCAACAACCGCGTTTGGGGGGATAGCAATTCCACATGCGGTTGAAATGGATGCCATGAAGACAAGCATTGCTGTAGCGATATCAAAAAACGGAATTCAGTGGGGGTCCAATACGGTGTATATTATCTTTTTGCTGGCGATAAACAAAGCAGATAAGCGGGAATTCAGAAGTATTTATGAATCCCTGATTTCTCTGTTCAGTGAACCGGCTATGATGCCGCTCATACGAAGCTGTACGGGTTTTCAGGATTTTGAAAAAATGATCTACAGCAGTATTCATCCGGAGAAATATCCGTAGAAGTAAGAATATTATAAAATCGGTTCTGGCTTTCTTTTATTGGACATGGTCAAGGGAGCAGAAACATGAACCAAGGCAGAAGGCTTCAGCCTTGTGTTTTCATTTTTTTCCTGTATTGCAGAGGGGAGCATCCCTTCTGCTTTTTAAACGCCCGTGAGAAATAGTTGGAGTCATTGAATCCGGACAGCTGCGAAATTTCCGAAACGGAATAAGAGCCGTTCATGAGAAAGCCGATACTTTTCTCAATTCGAAATTCCAGAATAAACTCAAATAGAGACTGATGCATATAGCTCTTAAAGATTCTGCAGCATTCGTTTTTACAGACATGAATCTGACCTGCAATATCATGCAGGGTGAGCTCGCAGTTGTAATTGTTTTCCACATACAGCAGAATGGTACGGATTCTATCGTAATTCAGCATATCAGAGGTTGAAAGCTTGCGTGCAGGATGCATATGGAGATGCAGTGTTTCTAATATCGTATAAAGCTCCATCAGGATTGCCAGTTCATAGGCATCCGCTTTTTCCTCATCGTATAGAGCAATGTGCTGAATAGCGGCAGTAATAGCAGAATGCCATGGTGCACTGCCGTTAAAACAGAAGGAGGAAAGGGAGAGGTCATTCACAAGCGGCTTCACATATTTCCTGTGTATCAGACTCCCTTCAAATCCGGACAGAAGTCTGGAATCGAAGGTTACGGAAATATAGGTGCAATCCTGCTCATGATACATGGTACCCGCATGCAGGGCATTTGCATTGCAGAACAAAGCATCCCCTTTTTTGACATGGTATTCCTGATGATTGATTCTGTACAGCATTTCTCCGCTGGTAATCAGTGTCATTTCAATTTCCGGGTGCCAGTGCCAGAGAAAAGAACCGGAATCGTAAGCGGTTATTTTCTCATAGCTGACCAGCAAAGGGAATGTGTGACTTCCATGTGCCTTTATTTCTTTTTTTGTTTCATCCGTTATAATCTGCATATCTGCCTCCGGTATTGATTATGATTATAATCTATCATACTATAAAATCCTGTTTTTTGCGCATTTGTTATCGAAAATAAGGGGATATTCTTAAAATAATGCTGTTTTTTATCAAGATAGTTAAGGTCTGTGCGGTTAGGAAAGCTTATGATGTATATGAGGAGTAACCGTTTTCATGCTTTTGTACAGCAGCAGGCGTAACAGATTTGACAAGGCGTTCATTTTTTGATGAAAGCTAAGGTCAGCGCATGTTGTCAAACAGGATACAATTCCGTTGTTGGCTGCAGAAGCATGGATATGCGCAAGCTGTTCACACTTCAAGAAAGGTGTGGTGCTGCGAGTCTCTCAGCAATAAAAAAGCACTATGCCTGCTCATAAAAGGCTGTATATCTGAGCAGGGACTACATCAGGAGGATACTTCATGAAAAAACGATTGATTAAAGAATTTACAGATATATTCGAGGTACCGGGTGAGGCATTGTTCTTTTCCCCGGGACGTGTAAATCTGATTGGAGAGCATACAGACTATAACGGCGGCATGGTGTTTCCATGTGCCATCACGTTTGGTACCTATGCTGTTGTCTCAAAACGAACAGATTCCTGTATGCGTTTATTTTCCATTAATTTTAAAGAGAAAGGGATTATTGACGTTGCATTGCAAACGCTGCACTATGATAAAAAGGATGACTGGGCGAATTATGTAAAAGGCGTCCTGTACTTCCTGCAGCAGGAAGGCTTTGAAATTCCATGTGGTTTAAACATACTGATTGAAGGCAACATACCAAACGGGGCAGGGCTTTCCTCCAGTGCATCGCTGGAGGTACTGACTGGAACAATTCTGAAAGAAACCTTTCAGCTTCCCATCAGTAAGCTGGATATTATCAAGCTGTCGCAAAAAGCAGAGAATCAGTTTGTCGGCATGAACTGTGGTATCATGGATCAGTTTATCATCGGAATGGGGAAAAAGGATCATGCGATCGCACTGGATACCGGCACATTGGAATATACCTATGCACCCGTTCAGTTAAAACAGGCAAGTATTGTTATCATGAATACCAACAAGCAGCGCGGACTGACGGATTCCAAGTATAACGAACGACGTGCTGAGTGTGAGCATGCGCTTTCCCAGCTCCAAACGGTTGTGAAGATTAAAAATTTATGTGATCTGAAGGAAACGGAATTTGAGAAGGTGCAGCACATCATCACCAGTCCGGTGGAAACAAAGCGTGCCCGTCATGCTGTGCTGGAAAACATACGTGTGAAAAAAGCGATAGCGGCATTGGAAAAAAACGATATTGAAGAATTTGGTGCTTTGATGAATGCCTCTCATATCTCCCTGCGTGATGATTATGAGGTTACCGGGATAGAACTGGATACGCTTGTGGAAAGTGCATGGAACCAGTCAGGGACAATCGGGGCACGGATGACAGGTGCAGGATTTGGAGGCTGTGCGATTGCAATTGTCAGAAATGATGATATTGAGGACTTCACAGCTGCAGTGCGCAGAGAGTATACACAGGCAATCGGATATGAACCGGATTTCTATATCGCATCCATTGGTGACGGTGCAGGGAAACTGGCGGAGCTGTGAAGGCTGAGATTACGTTTTGCTGAGGAATGGTACAGAATGCAATGTCATGTAAAACGGGGTGGAAAGTTTTTAGAAACATCTGACTGTATTCCTGGGGACATCCTTTGCTGCATGCATATATGGAACATCATTTGAAACAGGTACTGAAGGCTGCGGGTCTATGAACTGTACGTTTGCTTCGATTGTGTAGGAAGGTGCAATGCCGCAATATGCACATGGATATCACTGCATTTGTCCTTTTATATTTGTGTCTGCGCAATATGCGAAAAAGAAATGGAGTAAATCATGAAAAAAAAGGTTGCAGAATTTTCACAAGGTGCTGTTTATGCATATACAATTCAGAATGAGGCTATACATATGACAGCCTTGAATTTCGGTGCTGTGATTACGGAGTTGAAAACCTCGGATCGAAGCGGCAATATGGAGAATGTGGTCGCTGCTTTTTCCGATATCATGGACTATGAGCGACAGCAGGGGCCGTATCTGAATGCAGTCGTCGCACCGGTGGCAGGAAGAATCGCCTATGGCAGCTATTCGATGGAGAACACCGTTCATCAGCTTTCAATCAATAACGGCTGTCATCATCTGCATGGTGGTACGGGTGGTATATCCAGACAGTTGTTTCATGTTGAAGAGGAGGAACAGGCACTGCATTTTCATCTGGAATGCCGTCATGACATGGACGGATTTCCACAGGGTACCTACCGCTATGATATATGGTATCGGCTCAGTGGAAACAATCTGATAATAGAATATCACGGTACACCTCCGCAGAAATCGCTGATGAATATGACTTCCCATATGTATTTCAATCTGTCGGGAAATTTGCGGGAATCCATATTGCAGCATGACCTGCGTATTGACAGTGTGGAAAAACTGAAAATTCATCCGGATGGACATCCGTTTGAAAAAGAGAAAATTGGAGCCGGAAGTGCCTTTGATTTCCGGAATCTGACACCGATACAAAAGCGCTACGAGCTTGGCCATCCCGAGTTTCAATATACCAGAGCATACGATACCCCGTTTTTGCTGGGGCCTAACGGCATCACCTTATATCATGCAGGAAGTGGAAGACGTCTGGATATGACTACTGATGCGCCTTCTCTGGTTTTGTATAGTGCAAATTATTTTGATGATGAGAATCTTGTATTGAATCATCATCGAAGGGGAGAGGCATTTATCGCTCTGGCACTGGAAACACAGGACCTGCCAAACGGTGTAAATATCAGGAATGCCGAAGTGCATCCATTTTATGATGCACAGCATCCGTATAAGCAGAAAACGGTATATACCTTTTCTCATATGTAAAGCTGGTCAACCATCGGCATCAAAATTTGAAAGCAATAGAGATATCGTGTATCCTTCTTTAAAATATCGGGCAGATATAGAGGAAGGCATAGGGCTTTCTTTGAATGCAGATGCTCATACAGGCAGTACTGGCGAAGAAGAAAAACGTGCAGAAAACATAAGAATGCTTCAACAACTTGCTTTATCGCAATAAATTTGGAACAGCTTGCATTCCACAGGCTGTTCTTTTATACAGAATCTGTGAAACTGCATGATCTGTCAACTTCTTTGATGTCTTTTATTGAAATTTCTGAACATTAGGTAATTCATAAAAGAATAGCAGACAGGTCTTCTTGTATAAAAGACACGCAGAAACTGGAGAATAAGCGGCTATCGTATGGTGATTGCATTCGCAGGTTAAAAGGGTACTGGCGCTTAAAAGGTAATGAAGCATATAAAATCATCCGGTAAGATGATGCAGACAAGGGGGAGGCATCATAGTAAGGAAAAACGAAATGAAATTTCATAGGGAAAATATGTTTTTAAGGTAGACAAAATAAAGATTTTAGTGTATTATTGTAAGGCACTCAATCATGCAGGAGTGGTGGAACGGCAGACACGCTGTCTTCAGGCGGCAGTGCGAGCAATCGCGTGAGAGTTCAAATCTCTTCTCCTGCACCATTTGTTGAGTCAGACGCTCTATATCAGCGTCTTTTTTTTGTTTTGAAAAATATATGTCCTTCCATGCACACATGGGATACCTGCCAGCATTTGCAATCATTGCAGGGAAAGTAAGGTAAAAAAATGATTTTTTTCCATTTAGGGGTAGACAAATCATTTTTTTCAGTGTATTATAATTGAGCATCATGAAACATGCAGGAGTGGTGGAACGGCAGACACGCTGTCTTCAGGCGGCAGTGCGAGCAATCGCGTGAGAGTTCAAATCTCTTCTCCTGCACCATGATAAGCACAAAAGCGCTCTATATCAGCGCTTTTTTTGTTTTATAGGATAATAGTAAATAAATACACAGTATCGTGTATATCGGATATACATATAGCCGCAGTTGCTGTAGCTTACTTTTCCTCATGGCAGTATCTTTTCCTCTCCTGCAAATATTCCATATAGATACTGCAGGAGGGAAAGAAAATGCCTGCGGCAGAATATGACAATAGAACGCTGTGTTCTTGCAGCACATGAAATTGATGAAACATTGCAGGTAGGGAATATGCAAAGCAAGCAGGTGTATTATCCGAAAACCTGCAGTCCACAGGATAATCTGCAGCAGCTTTTTGATACCGGTATGGATTTACTGTTTCCGGATGTGCAGTGCAAGGGAGAATATCCATACTATATGAAACGCTTTTTTGAACAGAATAACGTTGTTCTTACTATGCAGGAGGGAGATGAAGAGGTATTGAAAAAGGGGACTGTTGATTTCATGAGCTTCAGCTATTACAGCAGTATTGTATCAGGATACAACGGTGATTCCTTAAAGCTGCATACCTCCAATTTAATGGGGGCAGAGAAAAACAAATATGTGGAATACAGTGCGTGGGACTGGGCAATCGATCCAATCGGTATGCGTATTGCGTTGAATCACATGTATGACCGTTATCATTTGCCGATCTTTATCTCCGAGTGCGGCTTCGGTGCCTATGATCAGGTGGAAGCCGATGGTATGGTTCACGATGATTACCGGATTGATTTCCTGCAGAAGCAGTTGACACAGGTGAAGGAAGCAATTCGTGACGGAGTAGAGGTATTCGGATTTACCGCATGGTGTCCGATTGATCTTGTATCACAGACAACATCAGAATTTTCCAAGCGATACGGCTTTGTATATGTGGATTTGGATGATTATGGCAACGGTACGTATGAGCGTACACCAAAGAAAAGCTTTTACTGGTATAAAAAAGTGATTGCATCCAATGGGGAAGAGCTATAAGCCGTTATAAAACAGGATTCGCCTATTTTAACTAGAGGATAAATACGCTGTGAGGAGGGTACGACGCGATCATACGTTTGTGCCCTTTTTTGCAGGTGTTGGAAAGCGTCTGTCTGTTATCAGCCGGATGTAGTGTTTTCAGTTGCTTGAACCTTTTTCAGACAGGGTCAAGCAAACGGATATTTTATACCCATCACCCATTAATGCATAGCATAGAATACACCTGTACCTTCAGATAAAAGCTGTAAAGCAGCCTCAGCCTGAGAAGCTGTTTTTTTATGTTATGAGAGCCGTTTGTAATACTTATATGATTTCAGGCCTAATCACATATGTGTCAATGGGAATGGCATATGTCTGGAAAGGATTCTATTTGATATAGATGAACCAATAGACTAAGAAGTATGCTTTGCCGGCATATATTGTTTCCTGCTGGGAAATATTTCTTCCTGAAGTTGCGTTTTATGCCATTGTAACTCTGCGGGGAAACGATATAATAAAAGCAGAAAGAAGGAATGAACAATGACGACGATTCGACTTGGAAAAAAGCTTATCGCGCTGCGAAGAGACGCGAACATGACGCAGGAAGAGCTGGCTGCCTATATGGGTGTATCGAAATCCAGTGTTTCCAAGTGGGAAACCGAAACGACCCTGCCGGATATCCTGCTGCTGCCCCAGCTGGCCACTTTGTTTAATGTCAGTGTGGATGAGCTGATCGGATATGAACCGCAGCTGAGTATGGAGGCTGTAAACAAGCTGTATCTGCAGCTCAGTGCTGAATGGAGCCGGGACAGCGCCAATGCGTATGCTCACAGTGAGGAGCTGATACGCAAATATTACTCCTGCTTTCCCTTCCTGCTCCAGATGGCAGGGCTTTATCTCAATCACTACATGCTGCATGAAAAACCAGAACTGGTTATGAAGCGCAGTGAGGAGCTGTGTGACCGCGTGATTGCGGAAAGTGAGGAAAACAGTCTGGTAAAGGATGCGATTTCTTTGAAAATAACCTATTTGATTACCAGCAGACAGCCGCAAAAGGCATTGCAGCTTCTCGGTGAAGAGGCAAAGCCGATCGCACAGGACAGCGAGATGATTGCGGCATGCTATCAGATGCTGGGAAAGCCAAAGCAATCCAGCCGTATCTTTCAGATCTGCATCTATCAGCATCTGTTGTTCGTAATACAGGATATGGCCAACTATATGCTGATGAATATGGAGGATGAGCAGCTGTGTGATGAGACCATGCATCGTATGCTGGAATTGCTGAAGCTGTTTCATATCGATGCACTGCATACCATCACCTCCACGATGGTTTATATGTCCTGTGCCATGGTCTATGCACAGCGCAGGGATAAGGAGTCCGCACTGCGAATGCTGGAACGGCTGATCGACGTGATTATCCGCTACGATCTTGCCCATATGAAGATTCATAGAGATACGTATTTTACAGAGGTGGAAGCCTGGATGGAATCTTTACAGCTGCGCACACAGGCTCCCAGAGACGGCGGGGTTATTCTGGACTCGCTGATTCAGGAGCTGCAGCCGCCTGTATTCGATTTTCTGAAGGGGGAACCGCGTTATCAGGCCTGTTTGCAGAAGCTAAAGGCTGAAAAGGAGAGAGCATAATGGATACACTTATGGAATATCTGCCGGCATTACTGCCGCTGATTCTGCTGGAGCTTGGTCTGGCAATATTTGCATTGATTCATCTGATTCGTCATCCACAGGTTAGGATTGGAAACAAATGGATCTGGATACCGGTTATTTTGTTTCTTCAGTTTCTGGGGCCGATTCTCTATTTTGTAATCGGCAGAGAGGAGCAGTAGCAATGGATGTATTAACACTACGCAACCTGCATAAAGCCTTCGGAAGGCAGAAGGTTTTGCAGGGCATCGATTTAACGGTACCGCAGCACAGTATCTTCGGGTTTATAGGAAAAAACGGTGCGGGAAAAACAACGACAATGAAAACGATTCTCGGTCTGGAAAAGGCGGATGCCGGGGAATTGTATATTATGCAGGAGCCGGTTGTTTTTGGAAATACCAGAACGAACCGTTATATCGGCTACGTCAGTGATGTCCCTGAATTTTACGGCTTTATGACAGCATGGGAGTATTTGCAGCTGTGTGCTGAGATATCCGGCCTTGCTGCGCAGAAGGTAAAGACACGGATTGATGAGCTTTTACAGCTGGTGGGATTATCAGAGACCGGAAAAAAACGATGTGCCACGTTTTCCAGAGGGATGAAGCAGCGCCTTGCGATTGCGCAGGGGCTGCTGAATGAGCCTAAGCTGCTGATCGCAGATGAGCCGACATCGGCGCTGGATCCGCAGGGTCGCAAGGAGATTCTGACAATACTGGAAAAGGCAAAAGAGAAAACGACGGTATTGTTTTCCACACATATCCTGAGTGATGTGGAAAGCATTTGTGATTCCATCGCCATTCTGCATGAGGGAAAGATCGCCGTAAGCGGAAATTTACATGAGCTGCTGCAGATGAAGGGAACTGCATCGCTTTATGTGGAAACTAAGTGTGAGGAGGAGTGCTCGCTGTTGCTGGAAGCATTGCGAAAGCGGGGCATTGCCGTACAACAGACACATCCGTATGCAGTGCAGTTGCCGGATCATATGGAAACACAGCAGCAGGTTTTAGCTATTGTAAATGCGCAGGGGCTGCGGCTGCAGAGGCTGGAGCGTATGCGTCCGACTCTGGAACAGTATTTTCTGGAGGTGACAAAATGAAGGGATTCACAGCGTTTATGAAAAAGGAGCTGCTAGAGGCAGTACGTTCCTATAAGCTTGTCATATTATTGATTGTATTTGCAGCACTGGGATTTATGAATCCAGTCAGTGCACGTTATTTACCGGAGCTGGTCGCAGGATTTCTGCCGGAGGGTATGCATATGGAGATTCCACAGCCTGTCGTACTTGATTCCTGGCTCCAGTTCTTCAAAAATACGGCGCAGATCGGCTTGATAGCAATCATTATTATGTGCTCATCCTCAATGGCGAATGAAATCGGAAAGGGGGTTCTGATACCGCTGCTGGCAAAAGGGATGCCCCGCAACAGCGTTCTTGCCGCAAAATTTATTTCCATATCATGCTTGTGGACATTGTCTCTGGGATGCTCATTCCTGATTACCTTTCTGTACAATTTCGTATTCTGGGAAAGCTCTCTCGTGCCGCATCTGTTTCCGCTTGTGACTGGGGTATGGCTGTTTGGTTTGATGATGACAGCCTCTATGATTCTGGGGGGCGTGTATAAGGGGACTGTTTCCGGAAGTCTGCTGTGTGCCGGCTGCCTGTTTCTGCTCTGTGTGCTGATAACGATGTTTGCTGCGGTGGCAGATTATTCACCCTTTGTGTTTTTGTCACAGTACCAGTCTTATCTTACCGATGGCATCACGATGCAGGAATTTCTGAAGCCTGCAGTCTGTGCAGTTACTGCTACCCTGCTTCAGCTGGCAGCGGCAGTTATTATATTTCGTCGCAAAAGTCTATAATTGAAAAGGCAGTCACTTATTCACAGTGGCTGCTTTTCCTTTGTTCTTTCTTACTCCAGGGTGTTTGCAAGTAGGAGGATGCAAATGCTATTGATAAATACATTCGTGTTGAATTCTCCTAATTTTGGATTACCCCATAAGGGAGTAGGAATTTTTCTTGTTTAGGATTCTTTTTCTTCTGGAAAGGGAAAGAGTAGAATCAATGATGAAATCCCGAATCGTAATTGATCCGATGATAAGGGGAGGAGACGATTTGGTAAAACGATCATTCAGGATGAGGAATGAACATGGAATGAAATTATCACTGCAGCTTCAGAAAACAGATTTCTCTGTTTTCTACTTTATCCTATGTTCAGAAAGGGCTGCAGTATTGGCAAAACACCAGTTCCATGCAGAAATTTCAGAAAATTATATCACACGCATAAAATTATAGAAGGTATGGTGAGTTTGCAGCTATAGCTCTAATTATGAAAACCAGGCTGTATGCTCCAGATTTATGATATAATTTAAGGAATCAGTTATGCTTGCATACTGGGAAAGGAGGCTAAATAAGATGAATATAATGATAGGAAAGAGAGTACAGAGAAAACATGAGCTATATAGAAAAGAACAAGGAAGCGTGGGAGGAAGCGTTCGACAATAGAATCAATGGCTGGGGAGATGCAGTCGTTGAAAACCTCCAGGCATCATCCGCTTATTACATTCAGCCTTCGTTACAGGCTGAGCTTGATCAACTGAATCTTGCTGGAAAACATGTTGCGCAGTTTTGCTGCAGCAACGGCAGGGAGCTGCTGTCCATCAGCAGTCACTATGGGGCAGTCGGTACCGGCTTTGATATTGCAGAAAATCTGATTGCACAGGGGCAAATGCATGCAAAGCAGCTGCATGTACCATGTAGCTTTTCCGCTATGAATATTCTGGATATAGGATGCGAATATCATCAGAAATTCGATGTGATCCTGTTTACGATCGGTGCAATTACCTGGTTTCAGGATGTAAACGCACTTTTTCAGGTGGTGTCCGACTGTCTAAAGCCGAAGGGCATTATGCTGATTCATGATTTTCATCCACTTATGAATATGCTTCCTCTGCCGGGGGAGGACTGCTATTGCGATGATGTCGTCAGGCTGCTGGAGCATAAATATTTCACAGCTAAGCCATGGATTGAAAACAATGGGATGGGGTATATTTCCGGAGATTATGCATCTAAGACATTCACAAGCTTTTCACACTCCATTTCAGAGCTTGTGAACAGCACCATACAAAGCGGTATGAGTGTAAAGCTGCTGAATGAATATGATTATGATATCGGACTGTCGGATGTATATGATGCAATGGGCTTGCCGTTATCCATGCTGCTCATGGCTGAGAAAGTATAAACATATGACGCTAGCTTAGTCTTGAGTTCAGAAAATATAATAAAATAAGAAACGGGGAAGATACCCGAATGCGTTTGAAAATCAGGCTGTTGATCTGGGATACTGAGACCGATGCCTGATTTTTATTCATATAAAAGGCAGCAGCAGTCTCAAACAGAGCGAATATAATGATCTGCATACTATGAACCATATAAAAAAGCCGATATTTACCGGCTTATTTATCAAAATGGTGCAGACGATGAGATTTGAACTCACACGAGCATACGCTCACTACCCCCTCAAAGTAGCGTGTCTGCCATTCCACCACGTCTGCGTTTCCTAAATGCCTATTTATCATACTATATTTTTCATGAATAATCCAGATGTTTTTGAAAAAAATAAGAGAATTGTATCAGTAACGGTATGGTTCACTGAGGAAATACGATACAATCAGGGATACCATAGAGTGAATCCGTTGATGATAGGTGGGAACGCTTACCTGAAAAATTCTTCAAAAATTCACATAGTACACATATTATTCACACATTTATAGTAGATAATAGGGACACGTAAAGAAAGGTTGAAATCATGAAAACGAAAAAAGAAATGAAAATCTCCAAGGCAAGTATCGTCTTTTATGTGGCCTCTGTTATCTTCCTGGCAATTGCCGCTTTTGAAATCTATCAGGCGTATCTGACGGTGGAAAGCTATAAAACAACATATACACTGCAGCTGACAGATATTCTCAATTTGTATTTCACCGGCTGTGTACCTTACTTTGGCTTCGCTTTTTTGGCCTATGGAATCGGTGAGGTTCTGAAGAAAATCAATGATCTGACAAGTACACTTCGTCTGTGTATTGAGGATGTAATCGAAGAAGAGGTGGAAGAGGAAGCAGAAGAGTTTGTTTCAGAGCCCGTAGCAAACGAAATGAAGAATGCCTGATATCAAGCAAAGCTGTAGCCTGTAAAACGGATGCCGAAACTATATCGGTTTTCTGGATACAGGTTTTTTTACTATTCTATTCTACTTTCTGAGGTGACTCACATCATAATGTAGAAAATATTCTGTCAGCTGATGGATTCCTTTTGTATATTGCTGTTTACAGTTACATGCGAAATTTATTTCAAGCTGGAAACAGAAAGGTGAAAGGATCCTTGCTTTACGGCTGATGCTGTAAGTGTTATACTGAATGGGAAGCGGAGGTGTATATATGAAGGACTGGTTTCAGGTTGAAATGCTGGATGATACAACCTATGTGATTTCAGAGCATAAGCATTATGAAAAAACTAATTGTTATCTGCTGCTCGGAAAGCAGAGGGCTTTGCTGATTGACAGTGGTCTGGGAGTCGCGGATATCCGCAAAATAACAGATCAGCTGACTGCATTACCGGTAACTGTAATTGCTACCCATGTGCATTGGGACCATATCGGCAGCCATGGCAGCTATACTGATGTACTGGTTCATGAACGGGAGTATTCCTGGCTGAATGGAAAATTTCCACTGCCGCTTGGTGTGGTGAAGCAGCAGCTGATGAAAGAGCCCTGTTCTTTTCCAGGGGATTTTCATATGAACGCCTATACTGTATGGCAGGGGCATGCAGGCATTGTAGGAGATGGGGATATCCTGAATCTTGGCGGTCGTCATATTCGTGTCCTGCATACACCAGGGCATTCTCCTGGACATATGTGTTTTTTTGATTTGGAACGGGAATGGCTGTACTGTGGGGATCTTATCTATAAAGGTGTTCTGTACTGTGATTATCCGTCCACTGATCCACAGGCATACCTGCTGTCGGTACAAAGGCTGCAAACGCTAGCGCTTCAGCGCCTGCTGCCTGCCCATTATACAATCGAAGTGGGGCCTTCACTGATTCAGGAGACAGCACAGGCATGGGAGGAGCTGCAGGAAAAAGGTCTGCTTCAGCATGGCAGCGGGGAATTTCGATACGAAAATTTCTCCATTCGTCTATAGGAGAAAAAGGAACATGAGAATATTGATGCTACAGGGCTTGTATTGTACATCCAAGCTTTGGAAACAGGCAGCTTCCTGCCTGAAAGAACATGATTTGCTATTTATGGAGTATCCGCATGAGGTTACGTCACAGGCAGTTCAGGTGATGGATTTGGCTTCCTGGATTGCGTCACAGCTTCCCAGGGATATTGATGTTATAATCGGACACAGCATGGGCGGAATCCTTGCCCTGCAGCTGGTACATGATGTTGGTGTGCCGGTGAAATGCGTTATTTGCATAGAGAGCAATTTATGTCCGGCAGAGCCCTTTTATCGTAATCTCGTTATGAAGCAGAGTATGACAACACTGGGTGCTAAGCTGCAAAAGGAGATGGCAAAGGAAGCCGTATGGTATCAGGATACACTGGCGAAGCAGCTGCAGGAGCAGTTTGATTACAGTCCGCTGACGGATATTACCGTACCGATACATATGATCTATGGAGATCGCGGAATCTGTGAGTATGCCGATCGGATTCAGGATTTGAATCTACATTGGGAAACAGTAAATCGGCTGCAGTTTCATTTTATAAGAAATGCCTGTCACATGCCGATGCTGGAACAATGCGAGGACACATACCGCTGTATAGAGAACATCCTGTATGCGGCAACGGATAAACCCGCAGGTTGATGGCGATTGAATTGCACGTATAGAGCAATGGATACTGCATGCATACCGCTTCGTATATTTACCGCATGGTAAATACGAAAATGCGAATGGAAGGAAGCCTTCCTATAAGAACAAGTACAGGGGAATGCCGAACAAAAAAATCTCAAATTCTGTCACAGTGTACGGAAGAATTTGAGATTTTTATTGCGGCTTTACATATCAGTAGGAACAGTTTTCCTTTATTCCTGCTGCTTTTCCTTTTCCTGAATGACAAGCTCAGCAATCTGAACCGCATTGGTAGCGGCCCCCTTGCGAACCTGATCTCCACAGCACCAGAAGCTTAATGCATTCGCATGTCCGCTCATATCCTCACGAATACGACCGACAAACACCAGATCCTGATCAGTGGTATCCAGCGGCATCGGATATACCTGCTTCTGCGGCTCATCCACCAGTTTGACACCCGGTGCCCCCTGCAGCAGCTCCCTTGCCTTTTCCACGCTGATTTCCTTCTCAAACTCCACCATGATAGATTCGGAATGGGAACGAATCACAGGAACACGCACACAGGTACAGTTTACACAAAGCTCAGGATTACTCATAATCTTGCGTCCTTCGTTCTGCATTTTCATTTCCTCGCTGGAGTATCCGGCCTCGTTGAAGCCGCCAATCTGTGGAATGAGATTATAGGCAATCTGATACTGGAAGGTATTGACTGCTATCTCCTTGCCATGTGCCAGCGCACCCACCTGCTGATTCAGCTCACGTATTCCATTGACGCCTGCACCGCTGACAGCCTGATATGTGGAAACGACCATACGCTTTGCATTTGCATATGCATGCAGCGGCTGCAGCGCAACCAGTGCGATAATCGTTGCACAGTTTGGATTGGCAATGATGCCGTGATGCTCACGTACTGCCTGCGGATTCACCTCCGGAATAATCAGCGGTACCTGCTCATCCAGACGGAAAGCTGAGCTGTTATCCACAACTACCGCTCCTTTTTCTGCGGCAATCGGAAGATATTTTTCGGCAATATCATTTTCTGCAGCTCCTAAAACGATATCCATGCCATCGAAGCTGTTTTCTGTCGTTTCCTCAACGATATACTCCTTATCGGCAATGGTAAGCTTCTTCCCTGCACTTCTTGCACTTGCCAAAAGATGCAGCTCACGGATTGGGAAGCTGCGCTCCATTAAAATCTTTATCATTTCCTGACCTACAGCACCGGTGGCACCGAGTATTGCGACCTTGTATGTTTTCATTTCACTCTCTCCTCATATTCTATCTATATGTTCTGTATGCGCGAATTGTGAAGCATGCGGTGTGTCTAAACGACAAAATTGTTGTAGATGGTTTCCACTGTCTTCTCGTAATCCTTGTTTTCCACACCGACGATGATATTCATTTCATCCGTCCCCTGAGCAATCATGCGAATATTGATATTATTCTTTCCCAGCACAGCAAACAGCTTCCCGCTGATTCCCGGACGGTACATCATCTGACGGCCAACCGTGGCAATCAGGGAAATATTATCGATAATTTTGATTTCATCGGCATTGCAGGCTTTCTTCATATCGCCCACCATATCGTAAATGATATCCTTCACATCCTCGGAATTGACAACGATGCTGAAGGAATCGATCCCGCTTGGAATATGCTCGATGCTGATCCGGTAATTCTCACAGATTTCCAGCGCACGGCGGATAATGCCGACTTCATCCGACATGTGGTTTTTATAAATGGCAATAACGGTGAAATTCTTCTTCCCTGCGATACCGGTAATCATCTGCTCGCTTGGATGATCATCTTTCTCCACGATGATGGTACCACCCTCCTCCGGATGATTGGTATTCAGGATGTTGATCGGGATGTTTTTTTCCTTTACCGGAAAAATCGCCTCCTCATGCAGAACACTTGCCCCCATATAGGAAAGCTCACGCAACTCGGAGTAGGTGATGGTGTTGATGCGTTTTGGATGGTGGACAATTCTCGGGTCAGCCATCAGTATGCCGGAAACATCTGTCCAGTTCTCATACATATCCGCATTCAGAATATCCGCCAGAATTGAACCCGTAATATCACTTCCACCACGTGACATTGTACGCACGGTACCATCCGGCAGTGCGCCATAGAAGCCGGGAATGACAAAACGGTCCAGCTTCTTCATTGTATTATCCATTCGGTACTTTGTCGCATCAAAATCAATTTTCCCATCATAACGGAAGGTGATGATATCCTTTGCATCCACAAATGGAAAGCCAAGATACTCCGCCATCAGCTTAGCAGTCAGATATTCTCCTCGTGAAACCAGATAATCCGTGGACATTGTCTTATTCAGCTGTCCTTTCAGCTTTGCGAGGTCCTCCTCAATCGGATAGCTCAGCCCAAGATCATTCTTAATGGAAATAAAGCGCTCCTCTATCAGATGAAACAGGGATAAATGATCGACGCTGTATTTTAAATGGGCCTCAATCAGATACAGCAGATCGGTCACCTTATTATCCTTCTTATGCTCACGTCCGGATGCACTGACAACGACAAAGCGCCGGGCCGGATCGCTTTCAATGATATGCTTCACCTTGCGGAACTGCTGTGCATTCGCAACCGACGAACCGCCAAATTTTGTTATTTTCATCATACTGCTAGTCATCCTCCCTTTCATAGATGCTGGCCATAAAGGCATGGACATCTGTCTTCAGCATCCGTTCCATCACCTGATGCATTTCATATACCTCAGCCTTCTGAATATGCAGATACTCCTGCCCTTCAAAGGTTTTCACCTCATAGCTGAAATCCTGCAGCTCATCACGTGCCGCCTCATCTGCACGCAGGATATAATCACGCAGACACAGTGTCTCATCATAGCTCATCGTATTGGTGAAGGAAGGATCCATGTGACAAACGCCTTCCTTGAGGTCAATCAGATCCTGTACAATGGCGTTGGCAGTCGGAAGCTTTCCGGCACCCTGACCGAAAAACTTTAAATCTCCAATGGTTTTCCCATGCAGGGTAATCAGATTGTAATTGTCCTGTGTGTTGCTTTCCAGAGAACCGGCTTCAAACAGCACCGGCTCAACAACACAGCCATAACGGTTGGCGTTGCGCCGGGTTTTGGCAATCAGACGTATAGCATAGCCCAAAGATGAAAAATACGATACGTCCTGCTTCGTGATATTGCGGATGCCGAAAACCGGGAAGGTATCCGGAACATGGTAGTCATAAGCAAGGCTGGCAGAAATACGCAGCTTGTTGCAGATATCATAGCCGTCGATATCAGCGCTTGGGTCTGCCTCCGCATAGCCCAGCTCCTGCGCTTCCTTCAGAATATCCTCAAAGGATGCATGGTAGCGCTGCATGTGATCCAGAATATAATTGCTGGTACCATTGAAAATACCGTGAATGCGGTCAACCTCATCGATTCGCATCGCCTTTGCCAGTCCTTCAATCCAGGGAATACCACCTCCGGTGCTTGCTTCATAGTAAATGCGGACATTGTGCTCTCTTGCGACATCTGTGAACTCCTTCAAATAAGCTGCGATTACCGCTTTGTTGGCTGTAACGACATGCTTGCCGCTTTTCAATGCCTGCAGAATATACGTGTGGGCAGGTTCAAGACCACCCATCGTTTCCACGATGACATCCACAGAAGTATCCTGTAAAATCGTCCGGATATCATCACACATATAAGGAAGTGTTTTCGCTTTTCCTTTACGAATCAGTATATAGGATACGTGCAACTGTTTGGTGCTTTTTGTTACCGCGTGATCAATAATTTCCTTTACTCCCGAGCCAACGGTTCCATAACCGAGTATTGCTATATTCATATAATTCCTCCTCAATAAATTTTTGTGTCTTTGTTTCAAAAACACTTGTTTTTTTATTGCGAACATTGTATCATAGTAAAAAAAGAATTGCAAGACGAAAAAGAAGGAGATTGGAACATGGAGAAAATATATACAAGTACGAGAAACAAAGCGCTGGCGCGCACACCCAAGGAAGCGGTCGTAAAGGGAATTGCAGAGGATGGCGGTCTGTTTGTCTATGATGCGCTGGATACGCTGCGTCTGCCGCTGCAGGATATGATGCAGATGACCTATGAGCAGATGGCGGAAACTGTTCTGCAGCTGCTGTTACCGGATTTTACCGAGGAAGAAGTAAAGGACTGTGTGGAAAATGCCTATAAGGGCAAATTCAGAGATGAACACATCACGCCGCTTCATAAGGCGGGGAACACCAATATTCTGGAGCTGTTTCATGGTCCTACCTGTGCCTTTAAGGATGTGGGGCTGCGCATGCTTCCACAGTTGATGAGCAAATCCCTGCAGCAGCATCCCGATGAACATGTCATGATTTTAACCGCAACCAGCGGCGACACCGGTAAGGCTGCCCTTGAGGGCTTTTTGGATGTGCCGCGTACCGGAATCACGGTCTTCTATCCGGATGAGGGTGTATCCAATATTCAGCGTCTGCAGATGATAACCACCAAAGGAAGCAATACCTGTGTCTGTGCCATCAGGGGTAACTTCGATGATGCCCAGTCCAATGTGAAGCGGATCTTTCAGAATGCACAGCTGTCTGCACGGCTGAAGGAAAAGGGTATCACCTTATCCAGCGCGAACTCCATCAATATCGGTAGACTGATTCCGCAGGTTGTATATTATGTGTATGCATATAAGGAAATGGTACGGACAAAGGAAATCACATTTGGGGAAAAAGTGAATTTCTGTGTGCCGACAGGAAACTATGGGAATGTGCTTGCCGGTTACTATGCCAAGCTGATGTGCTTGCCGGTAAACAAATTTATCGTGGCATCCAATTCCAATAATGTACTCTTTGACTTTTTAAAGGACGGTGTCTACGATCGAAACCGTCCGTTCTATAAAACCATCTCTCCGAGTATGGATATACTGATTTCCAGCAACCTGGAGCGGCTGCTTTACTACAAGAGCGGCAAGGATGCTGACTATATCGCACAGCTAATGAACGAGCTGGAAGCAACAGGACGCTATCAGGTGCGTGAGGACATTTTCACCTCTGTCCGTGAAGATTTTGCGGGTGGCTATTGTGATGATGCGGCATGTGCACAGAGTATGCGTGAATTTTATGAACAGAGCGGTTATGTTATGGATCCGCATACGGCAATCGCCTACAAGGTGATGAAGGATTATGAAAAAGAGGATTCCATGCATAAATGTGTGTTGCTTTCCACAGCCAGTCCATATAAATTTGCACCGGCTGTTTACGAGGCTTTGTTTAATGAGACAATCCAGGATGAGTTTGCCTGTATGGAAATGCTGCAGCAGAAAAGCGGTTCTGCGATGCCGAAGCCGCTGGCAGAGCTTGCGAAAATGGACATTTTGCACAGCCACCTGATTGATAAGGATGATATGCCTTCCTTTGTGGAAACCATCGGGGAGGAAATATTCCATGGTTAAGGTACGTGTTCCGGCAACAAGTGCGAATCTGGGAGTCGGCTATGACTGTCTTGGCCTGGCGCTTGACGATTTTGCGACCGTGACCTTTGAGGTAATTGCAGAGGGCTTGGAAATTGCGGGCTGTGAAGAAGCCTACTGCAATGAAGAGAATCTGTTTTATCAGGCATTTGTGAAGGGGCTCCAGTATATGGGGGAAAGCGTTTCGGGAATCCGCATCACCGTGGATACCGATATTCCCTATGCCAGAGGACTTGGCAGCAGCGCAACCTGTATCGTCGCAGGACTTGCTGGAGCGAATGCCCTGTTTCATAACCGCATGAACCGCTATGAGCTCTTTGATCTGGCAACACAGATGGAGGGACATCCGGATAATATTGCTCCGGCCATCTTTGGCGGTCTGTGCGTTTCCTTCATGGAAGACGGGAAGCCGAATATGATTCGTTACGGTGTAAAACGCGATTTGCTGTTTGTGACAATGATTCCCGATTATGAGGTTAGCACCAAAGCGGCACGGGAGGTTTTACCGGATACCATGAGGTATCGGGACGCTGTCTATCAGATGGGGCGCTGTGCGGCATTGGCAAAGGCGATGGAAATCGGGAATGCCATGATTATGAGAAAAGCCTGCACAGATCAGATGCAGGAGCCCTACCGCAAGAAATTGATTATGGAATATGAGAATGTCCGCAGTCTGTGCAGGGAAACGGATATGATTACCATGTATATATCCGGAAGCGGATCGACGATGATCGCTCTGACCCAGGAGGAAGCGGCAGCCCGTGTGCTTGTTGAAAAAATAAAGAATCAGTATCCATCCTGGGATGCTCGTATTCTGCGTGCGACCTATGACGGTGTGCAAAGCGAGGTATGCTGATGGAGAAATACTATATTGTAGACAGTACGATTCTGCCGGATGTGCTGGACAAGGTCATTGAAGCGCGCTCCCTGCTACAAAACGGTGAGGTAAAGCAGGTGAGCGAGGCTGTCAAGCGTGTCGGAATCAGCCGCGGAACATATTATAAATATAAGGACTATGTCTTTCTGCCAGCTCAGGGAATGAGTGAGCGAAAGGCTGTGATATCTCTTATGCTGCATCATGACAAAGGAATTTTGTCAGAGGTACTGAACACGATGTCGAGCGTCAATGCCAATATATTGACCATCAATCAGAATATTCCGATTCATGAGTGGGCGTCGGTGGTACTGTCCTTTGATTTATGCGAAATGGCGGTATCCATCGATGAGCTACTGGAGCGTCTGCGCAGCTGCCGCGGTGTAAGCAATCTGCGTCTGATTGCAGTAGAATAACGTGACCGGAATGTGCGGATAAGAATCATTGCACAGGATGATTAGAAAGCGGGGAATCCCGCTTTTTCCATGCTGACGCTTTTTATTGCATGGCGATAGATGTTCCGAATCAGGAGCTGTGGTTATTTTCTCAATCTATGTTGTATGTACTAGCTGGGATAAGGGGGGAACAAAGCCATCCTGTGACAGTAGACTCGTACTTGCAGGAGTATCCTCCATGGTTTCCTTTCTGTATGGGAAATTGCTCTGTGTACAGCAGCGTGCTTTGCTTTGTAAATGTCTGATTTTAAAAAAAGGTGATTTTCTTTTTTTCTGAAATATGGTACGATATAAAAAGCCATTTAATATATAAGGAGTATCCTATGAAACAGCTGTTAGAAAAACTAACGACATTGGCGGCATACACTGCTGCTGTCTGCACAATCGTGATTCTACTGGTTACGAGTATAAACATAAATTGCTTCAATAAGGGTTTTTATAAAACGGAATATGCATCACTGGAAACTGCACAGTCTTTAGGGATGACGGAGAAGGATCTCAACAAGGCAACGGATGCACTGCTGGATTATCTGCAGGACCGTCGGGATAATATTGATGTCACCGTAGCGGTTAAGGGGACGGAGACCAAGGCTTTCAATGCGAGAGAATCCTCCCATATGGTCGATGTACGCAACCTGTACCGGTTTGCCATGGTGTTGAGAAATGTTGCGATCATTCTGCTTGTGCTTTCTCTGGTGTACATGGCGGTACGCTTGAAAAGTGGAATGCTGACGATTTTTAGTATCAATTATATGAAAACGGCGATATTGGCAGCGGTGTTTTTCGCAATGCTGGCAGGCTGGGCGTATGTTGATTTTGATGCATTTTGGACTACCTTCCACAAGCTGGCATTCCGCAATGATCTGTGGCTGCTGAATCCGGCAACCGACCTGATGATCAATTTGTTTCCAGCACAATTCTTTTCCTCGATGGTATTTCGTATCGTGGGTATGTTTGCGACCGGGTTCATCGGGCTGTTTGTATTCTGCTATCTTTTCCTGAGACATCAGCTTCATAAGCTTCATGGAGAACTGCATCATGACTAGACGTCTGATTCTTGCAAGCGCTTCTCCCAGAAGACAGGAGCTGTTACAAGACCTATCGTATCCCTTTGATATTGTTGCTGCGGATTGTGAGGAAAATTTTGACCGTTCCCTGCCGATTGCTTCTGCAATCGAACAGATAGCCAGACAGAAGGCACTTACCGTATGGGAACAGCACCCCGAGGCTGTTGTTCTTGGTGCGGATACGATGGTGTGCTTCAAAGATCAAATGATGGGCAAGCCGGAGAATCGGGAGGATGCCTATCGTATGCTGAAGCAGCTAAGCGGTAAAACTCATACGGTTGTCAGCGGTGTGGCTATTGTTTGGAAAGGAAAAGCTGAGCTTTTTCATGAAAAAACAAGCGTGACCTTCTATGAGCTTGAGGAAGAACTGCTAGAGCGATATCTTGACAGCAATGAGCCATATGATAAAGCTGGAGCCTATGGAATTCAGGGAATGGGGAAGCTGTTTGTGCGAGAACTACGTGGAGATTATTTCAATGTTATGGGGCTGCCGATTGCTGCAGTTTACCGACACCTGAAAGCGTATCTGGAAAAAAACTAAAAAATTTTGTTTTATGGTTGAAAAAATCGGCAATGCCTATTATAATATAATAGCTTTCCAATCATAAAGCATACCTGCCGGTATAGTATAGTGGTAATACAGAGCAATGGTAATGCTCAGCGCTCAGTTCAATTCTGGGTACCGGCACCATAAAGTAAGTTAAGCCTTTAAATAAAGGCTTTTTTAATGCCTGAAAAATGTCATACCCCCTCATATACCCCTTTTTACTGTTGATTTAATGTAATTCGTGAGGTATAGTATAGCCAGAGGTGGTATCAATGGCTATTATGATCCGCAATAATAAGTATTACATGAAAGGCAAAATACGAAGATTAGACGGCTCCCTATATTGCTATACAAAGTTGATAACCGGTACAACGTCAAAAAAGAAGATGGCTGAGATTGAACGTGCATTTCGCAAACAATTTATAGATAACGAGATTTATGCTGTAATTGATTTTAACGCCCTCTGCGATGAGTTTATGCTATCCTATAGACAGGTCAAGGCATCCACTAAAATGACTAAAGAGCAGGACCTTAAGCGCCCTCGTGCCGCGTTTGGCAATGTGTCAGTCACAGATATAGACAGTAAGAGCTTGCAGCTCTATATCTACGAGCTTGAAAAAGAGCTCTCCGAAAAGTCAGTAAAAAAGATATTTTATGCCGTTAAGTCTGTATTTGATTTTGCAGTCGATAATAACTATCTGATCAAAAATCCTATGAAGACCGTTGTGCGGACCATAAACAGGGATAAGCCGAAACAGGAAATGTTATACCTCACTGAGGACCAGTTTACGACTCTATGTAAATACGCTGAGGATGATGAGTATACTCTGCTATTTAAGTTTTTGTTTTACATGGGATGCCGCCGCGGCGAGGCCTTGGCACTGACATGGGTAGACATCGACCTAAGGGCTCGTACCGTCACGATCGGCAAGTCTGTATCCTTTAAGACACGACCAGCTACCATCACGACACCGAAAACAAAAAACAGCTACCGCACGATCTCCATGCCGGAAGCCATTTGGACCGCATTGAGCGACGAAAAGGCAAGACACGAGGAAATGTATGGGTGGAGTGAAGAACGTTTTGTGTTTGGATACTATAAGCCCCTGGATCCGGAGAATATCAGACGCAGGCTGAAAGCAATCATAAAGCGCGCAAACGACGATAAGCAAAAGCTGCCGGATATCCGTGTACACGATTTCAGGCACTCTCACGCCTCTTACTTAATCAATAACATGTCTGACAAGTTTACAGACTTTGACGTCGCTAAGAGGCTAGGGGACACTGTACAGACGCTACACGATACATATGCGCACTGGTATAAGCAAGCCGATCGGGCAATCATTGAGGTCATAGACAACAAGCCCAAAGAGCCGGTTAAGGCCGATTATAAGACGGAGCTCATCGAGCTCAAGGAGCTGCTGACCTTAGAGGTCATAACACCCGAGGAGTTTGCAGCGAAAAAGAAACAGCTTCTAGGCATATAAAAAACCGCTATGGTCAGCGGCTTTTTAACTATCTTTTCATTTTTACTAGGGATACAGCCGCAAGCGCTGCACAGATCAGACACCAGAATGCCCAGATATTCAAGTCTGTGAAGTTTCCTGCCATTGTGAATCCGCACAATGCAGCAATGCCGTAAAGGACAATGATTGCGATATTGCCGCCCTTTGTACCTTTTCTTGTTACGATTGACACGATACCTCCCGCAAGCATCATAATGGATACGATCAGCCCTGCGCTGCCGCTAACCTCCCCAGATGCTTCAAGTGCATTTACAGTACCTGCTGCACAAGACTGTAGCAATACAAACAGGCAAAGTACAATAGACAAGATCCCGGACACTAATTTCCAAGTTTTCATATGATTTCACTTCCCTCCTAATGTAATAAATTATAGCACATAGTTTCCTGTATTGTAAAAAAACTGTCAATCAAGACAGTTTTTTTATTAGTACCATTTATATTCTTTTGTTTTTGCGTCATACTCTACATAAATGTCGTCGTCAGTATTCTCGCCTTTTAATGTGAAGTCAGCACTCAAGAGCTTAATATCCTTTTTATTCTTTGACGCAGGACCAAACATATCCTCAACGGTACTTGTATCACCAGGGAGGAGAGTGTCATAACACATTAAATACTGTTTTTCACCGTCAACCTCGTAAGCATAACTTATGCTTTTTAAAGTTTTCTTTGAATTGTTCTTAAACTTCGCTTTCATGTATATTGTGCCTATGGAATCTTCTTCAAACCGCAGGTCTACAAGTTCGATTTCATCGATTGTGACTGGAATAGCTTTTGATAAAGATTCCTCAGTTTTATTGTGGATAGTGAATGAATCGGAATCCATGCTCACAGTGTATCCGTCAATGTTTGTTTCTTCTGTTTTACCAGCGTTAAAATAACCGACGATCTGATTGTTATCATTTACTGTAAGACCTAAGCATTCAAGCTTTAAAACTGCATTAACAGCATCTACATACTCGTCGCTCCCTTTATCATTAACTTTAATTTTACTTACTGATCCGTCGTTCTCTAAAAAATAAAGGATACTTAAATTTTCCTTTTCATATTCAACTTTTTCAAACGATTTATCATAGGATTTGAATTTTAAATTTTTTATGCCTTCATCGGCTAATTGCTTATTGGCGTCTTCAATCATTTTAGCTACCGTTTTGTTTCCCAATTCTGACTCTAGCGTAGGCTCAGAGGCGCAACCTCCCATACTAAAAAGCATTGCTGCGCTAAAAAATACAGCGAACAGTTTTTTCATTTTCTTTTCCCTCCATACTGTTATTTATTACATTATACCACTCAATAGCGAATCACAAAATACTTACTTGCATATAATATATATTATGAAAATTCTTATCAATGAGCAGCGAGTAAAGAAAGGTGTGTCATTAAGGGAATTATCTGCAATGACAGGAATAAGTAAAAGCGCACTTAACGCCCATGAAAATGGCAATCCATCACCTACTTTGTTGCAGTTGGAGCAAATAGCAAAAGCGTTGAATATACGAATAACGGACCTGTTTGAGTCCGATTTTAAATAGGCCAGTGTCCGGATTTCCGGACAAATTATGTGATTTTAACAAAAGTAAAATATTTGAGCTATAATATAGCTATAGAAAATATTACCAATTTCATAGGAGGACAAAGATCATGAACGAGGAAATCTACATAGAAAGGATATCTATTATGCTGGGACGCATTCATTCTCTGGAAGCACTAAAGCGCATTTACAATTTTGTAATGAGATATTACATTTAAAAAAGCGGAAATTTCACCCTCCGCTTTTTTTCTTTGCTTTTTCTGCTAACGTTAAAAGAAAATCTTTGATTGCTTTTTGTTGCTCAGGTGGTGCCTCTACATAGGCCTCGATAATAAATCGGTCATAATCATCCAGCTTGTACTCGTCCACAAGGGAGTCAATGATTGTTTCGGGGATAGCAGTAAACTTATCATCCCCTATACCTGTTTCTAACCAGAATGGGTCTACTTTATATTCACTACGTAGAAGTTTAATAAGGGATTCGGTAACCTTGTTTTCGCCCTTTTCAATCTTAGATACAGCAGAGTTAGTGATCCCTATCCTTGACCCGAATGTTTCTTGGCTGAGGCCTAGCTCTTTCCGAATCAATTTGAATCTATCGTTTATAGTCATATTACCCTCCTTTCTATTTACATAATACAACATAAATTTGATTTAATCAAGAATTTATGTTGACATATTTGATTTAATACAATATAATGTGGATGTAATCAAGTTGACAAGGAGGAAAGCAAAATGGATGAATTAACGATTTTAAAAAGAGCTTATGCGCAGACGCTTGAACTTATCGAGCAGGAAAAGAAAATCAATGAAAGAACTATCGGAGAACTTGGCAGGGAAAACAACATATCAGTCTATAGGCTACAAAAATATTATGAAGAAGAAAGATATTTACATGATAGAATCGTGGAACTAGAAAATAAAAAATAGCCCTGATGAGTCGCTGAAAATTGCGACGAAACGCTGAGATAGCGTCGGCTATGTGAGGAGGTGAAAACGTGGAAGTCAAAAATAACGAGGAGCTTCGCATCATATTAGGAGATCTAAACGGTTTGAGAGAGGGGCTCATCCTTAAACAGAAGTATATTAAAAAAGGTATTGAGCCCATAAATCTTCCCAGGAGCCTTTTTCTGGAAGAAGATATTAACCAATTGATCTACGTTATGGAGAAACTGGAGGTTTTAATATCATGAAATATCATTTCTCGGCAGGAGAGTTTGGGTGGGGATTTATTATCGGGATTGTGATTACGATCATAGTCCTAAGATTCCTATAAGATACGCACTAATAACAGTAGTCAAGATTCCAAGCACAAAGCCGCTAATAAAATTGGTGAAAAAATTCTTACGGAACGCCTTTGTTTCCTCTTCTTTAGAGATTAGGTAATCCAAGCCAGCTACACTGATTTTAAAAGGCTCTTGCGGCCCCTGGTCTTCTGTTTCTACTGCGTATTGTATTAAATGTTTTGTAAGAAGCTGACGCAAATTAGTGTATGAGTTTTGACAGATTTTGTTTATCTCATCACTTGTCAAATGGCGTTTGCTAATAGTCTTTAGCACCTTGTGTGTCTTATCTTTTGATAACATACGAAATCACTCCTCTTTAGGTAAATATTACCATTAAGGCGTGATAACTGCAACATAACTCTACGAAAGGAGGTGAGAGTATTGACTGGTAAAGAGCTGCCTGAGAAGATTGCTCAGGCTACAGAGATTGCGGAGATTCTGGCGTACCTGAAAAGCTTAGGATATAGCTTTGAGGGAGAGAGCAAGGGCTTCCTTAAGTGCTTGCTCGTTATGCATGGTCCGCAGCCGCATAGAAATGCGATGTAGATAGGAGGTGGTGGCATGGAGCTTGCAAAATTTATTACCGCAAAGGATATTGAGGACATTTTCAGAGAGGGAGGTTTCCCAATCAGTTATTCCAAAGCGCTTGAAATCAAAAAGGAGCTTAAAGCTGAGCACAAGGGCGTTAAGCTGCCCAACAAGTACGTTATCCCTCTGGTGTGGCTTGAGGATGCTTATAGTGAGCTAGCCTATCAGGGAAAAAGAACAGCGAGGAAAAGCGTATGAGACGCCGCAACGTGATGCTCGTGATCTGGGCGATGCTACTGCCGTTCATCACCGGCTTTTATCTTGGGGCTCATATCCCACAGCCATACACAGAGGCAGATGCTGCAGCTATAAAGGCCTATATCTTAAAAGAGATAGACTTAACACCTAAACAGCTAAAGCGTTTGGATATGGACAGCGACGGACGCATATCGTCACTTGATTATGTGATGGTAAAAAATCGTATAAAAAAGGATGTTCCATAGACTTGGTGGTCAGAGCATCCAATAGTGAGTGGCTTTTAAAAGCCAACTCCATTATATCAAAATTCGGAGGAATCAGAAAGTGGAAAAATTAGTATTGAAGCGTCGTCCACCTGCCGGCCGTGGCTCTGTAGTGAGAATCGACGCAGCGCTCTTGGCAGAGGTTGAGACTCTGTCCTGTAAGACAGGCTACTCTCTTAAAAAGCTCATGGACATCCTAGTGCGGTATGCGTTGGATAACACTGTAGTAGAGGGCGGAGAGCCTGAGGAGGAGAACAGATCATGAATGCTGAAAGACGTAAGCGTAGAGACGCTATAGGGGAAATACTCTCAGCTATTATTAGCGATATTGAGGAGCTGAAAGACGACGAGGAGGGCGCTTTGGAAAACATGCCTGAGAGCCTACAGGAATCAGAACGAGGCGAGAAGATGCGTGAAAACGTTGATAGCCTCGAAGAAATCATATCAGAATTGGAGAGCCAAAGAGACTACCTCTCGGAAGTGGATTAGGAGGAGAAAAATGCCAAAGATCGCGTATAAAGACATCACCTTTCGAGGCGCAAGTCTGGATACGATACAGTTAGTAAATAAAGTGATTGAGGAGTACGAGGGTATGGGCTACGACCTGACTCTCAGACAGCTATATTATCAGCTAGTAGCACGAGGTTACATCGAAAATAGCGATAGGAGCTATAAGCGGGTGGGAGAACTTATCAATAACGCGCGTCTTGCGGGTCTTGTGGATTGGTACTCAATCACAGACAGGACAAGGAACATGAAAAGTCGCTCACACTGGAATAGCCCGGGGCAGATAATAGAATCAGCGATAAATCAGTATTTTATAGACCTGCGGAAAGACCAGCCTCATTACATCGAGGTGTGGGTGGAAAAAGAGGCCTTGGTCGAGGTAGTAGGTAAAGCCTGTCATGTCCTAGACGTTCCTTATTTTGCCTGTCGAGGTTATGTGAGCCAAAGTGAAATGTGGGCGGCTGCTCAAAGATTATCGCAAGAAGAACGCAATAGAGGAGATATGAGGTCTGTGATATTGCATCTGGGTGACCATGATCCGAGTGGTGTTGACATGACCAGAGACATACAGGAGCGACTAGCAATGTTTGGGGCTGCTACGGTGGTAAGACGTATCGCTTTGACTTATGATCAAGTGCAAGCGTATAACCCGCCACCTAACCCAGCTAAACTTACAGACAGCAGATACAAGGCTTATATCGAGCGATACGGTGATGAGAGCTGGGAGCTTGATGCGTTAAACCCGACAGTCATACATGACCTTATCACTGAGCATGTAGACAAACTGACGGACTTTGAGCTACTACGCAGCCGCAAAGAACGCTTACGAGAAGAAAAAGACAGTATGCAAAAATATCTTGAGATGATGGAATAGGAGGAGAAAAATGCAAAGTAAAGAAAAATCGATTACAGCTATAATCAAAAATGGTGAGACACAAGTCACAGTAAGGGAATGCAGTGGAATGGATATCGGCTTTATGGTCACTGCAATCACGGCAGCTGCGGGGAGAGCCATAGGGGGAATCGTTCCTAGAAAAGCAGCAAAGAGATATCTCCTTACCAGCGTGATAGAAGGACTTAAGCAGGCAGATATGCCAGTCTCACCTGAGGATTTGCAAGAGCTTGCAGATGCATTAGAGACAAATGCTGAGGGTACGGCATGAAATTTTGGAGAGCCTCTTTAGCTTTCACCGCACTGCTCGTAATGTACTTCTGCAGCTTGGCTGCAAGCGCGTCATGGGAGCAAAGAGTCGAGGAGCTGCGCGTGTTAAATCAGTTAAACAAGCAGGAGATCACGAAGCTGCAGCACACAGTCAATCAGTTGGATAAGGAGCTCAAAGTCACTGATAAAAGGATAGTAGACCTCGAAGCGCGACCAAAATGAAGAGCTCTCGGGTGGTTTAGGATAACGTACTACTGGATAGGCGAGGACCAATGGGGCGATACGATCGCAAGGCCGTGCAAAGACAAGCACAAGGCCATAGAGGGTCATACGATTGCAGTAGATCCAGACGTTATACCTTTAGGCAGTAAGGTGCTCATTGATGGGCATGTGTATGTTGCAGAGGATGTCGGTGGAGCTGTAAAGGGCAATGTCATTGATATCTATAGCAGCAGCCCGAGATTAATAGCATACGAGACAAAAATTTATATAAAGGAGAAAGAATAAAAATGGAAATGTACAAGCGCCCCCGTTCTGAAAGTAATATTGTCCACAGACTTCAGAAACTTGGCTTCCGAGAAACGATGGGATACACTGATGGATCGTTCCAACTAATGAAACAGGACAGGAGTGCAACGATACTCGTCAGTGATGATGGTGAGCAGTTTCACTACTATGGACCAGAAGGTACCGCAACGCATAAGGATGCAGAACTTGATGGAGAAGAATGGTATAAGCAGCTTCTGCGGGCAATCTATCTGCCAGTGATTGAACCAGGAATGCTGGTCGCATATGATCCAGGCTACAAAGTAGAGTTTGGTAAGGTCAAACGCCCCAGCAAAGATGGTACAAAGGCCTTTGTCTGGTATCACAGTGGCGATACTGCAGCATGCACACAAATCGAGGATCTGTATCCGATTGAAAAGGATTTTGTCCTGCAGCATAGAGATATGTTTGAAAATGCGTATGCCATTGACGATATCCTTGCAAAGAAGGTACCAGATGATGACTAAAGCGGAGATCAAACTCATCGCAGACGAGCGGAAAGCAACTAAAGAACACTACGAGGCAAGGCTAAGAGGCAGCCAAGATATCATAAATCTACAGGCTGCTCAAATGCATGAAATGTCACAACAAATCAACAAGCTCAATCGAATCATAAAAGAAAAGGACGACCAGATTGTGCATTTACAGACCGGAATGACCGGAGAGGAAAAGGAATACTACGGAGGTATATAGAATGGAAATGAATATTTTGATTAAAGCAGAGGAGCGTCTGCTCAACGTGCTGGAAAGACTTGCAAAGGCGTGGGAGACCTCTTTGCACACACAGGAGCCAACAACAACGACAGCTAACGCAGGAAACATCACAGCGGCTACTATTACCACAGAAATGCCTAAAATGCCTAAAATGCCTAAAATGCCAGAGACGCCAGAGACACCGAAGACGACAAAGCATCTGCACTATGGGCTGCAGGCAGACGGTGTAAGCACCTATACCAAGTGGGATGATATGTGCAAAGCGCTTGATTATGCAAGAGAGGCACACGGGCCCGCTAAAGTCAAGGAGCTGTTAACGGCTTACAGTGATAACGGTGAGTATGGAGGTGTCCAACCTGCAAAGTGGGATAAAGTCATTAAAGAATGTTACGCTGCCAAGGCAAAGACTGAGCAAGCACCAGAGCCAAAAGTTGAGGCAGAGCCGGAACAGGTGGCGGATATCTCGGAGGAGGAGCTGCGCACAGCCTGTACGATGGCAAAAAATGCGGGCGTCAATGTGCCGCACTATCTTGAGAGTATCGCAGGAGTCAAACGAGTTACTAAGGTACCCGAGGGATTGAGAATCAAGGTAAAAGAGGCACTAGAGGCAGAAATGGGAGGAATGGCATAGATGGACCAGATAAATCATAAGGAGCGTGAGCATGCTCTGCTGAGTGCCTCTGGGGCTACTCGCTGGATGGCATGCGCGCCAAGTGCCCTGCTGGAGGATAACTTCCCGGAACTGAGCAGCCGCTGGGCCGATGAGGGTACAGCACGACATGAGATCGCTGAGCAGATCCTGCGCAACAAACTTGACGGTAAGCGTATGCCTGCATTCCGTGATCCTGATAAAAAACAGATGGCAGAGGATGTCATGCCTTATGTGCAGTACGTTCTCCAGACCTTTGACAAAATCAAAAAGGAGCACAGCGATGCAGTTATCATGCTTGAGCAGCATGTAAAGTTTGATGATTGGGTGCCCGGTGGCTTTGGTTCCGCAGACACTATTATCATCGCCGGAGGCACTTTAACACTGATTGACCTTAAAAATGGTCACATGAAAGTACAGGCCGTAGGAAATCCGCAGCTCCGCCTGTATGCCTTAGGCGCCCTACAGGAGTACGACTTTATCTATGACATAGAGCAAGTAGAGTACGTCATCGTACAGCCACCGCTCAATCATGTGGACAGTGAGCTTGTAGTGGTTGATGAGCTTTGTGACTGGGCTGACGATAAGGTAAAGCCAGCGGCAGAGCTCGCTTTGTCTGGTAAGGGCTTGTTCGTAGAGGGAGAGCATTGTAAATATTGTAAAGCAGCACACTGCTGCCGGCACCGTCTCAACACCTATCAGGCCATTGCTGACCTGATGGATAAAAAGCCTGCAGAGCTTGCGTCTACTGGAGATATAGCGACGGTGCTACGCAACGCTGATAGCGTTACTAAGTTTATCAAGGCGTGCACGGACTTTGCTGTCGATGCGATGCAGCATGGAGTCAAGTATCCGGGATGCAAGCTGATTGAGGGACGTGGTAGCAGTGCTCTTATTGATGGCGCTGAGGCTACCCTTGTGCAGCGTCTTGTCAATGCGGGAGCCGATAAGGATCTGATCTATAAGCCTGCAGAGCTTGCAACAAAAACAGAGCTGCAGAAGCTCGTCGGCAAAAAGGTCTTCGAGGGGCTGACAGCAGACTTGTATAAAAAGATTCCGGGCAAGCTCAAAGTCGATAAGGCAGAAAGTAGCAAGCCGGAATGGACACCACCAAACTCTGCGGTAAGTGATTTTGATGGAGAGGAGCTGAGCGAGTATGTCAAGGTCGTATCTTAAAGACTACGAGGTCGCATATATAGAGGCGCTTATCAATAATAGACTCCATGTGTGCGACATCCGCTGTGACAACGTAATATTTCCGGCGCAAGGCTCGCAGCAATCAAGTTTTGTATCAGTAACCTTTATGCCCGACGCGGCATGCGCAGGAGAGGCGTCTGCCAGATTCAACGTGCCTATAAATTTAACAGCTAGGCCTCTTGTTGACCACATAGCCGAGAGGTGCATCATGGATATTGCAAATTACTTAAAAAATGAATATGTATATAGAAATAAGGAGGATATTTAACATGGCATCAGTATCAACGGAAAAAATGAGAACAAAAAAGGTCAAGGTGTGGTATGAGCACCTGCTCGAACCTAAACAGGACGATAGCGGAAAAAATTATTATGATTGTATGCTGCTGATTCCAAAGACGGACACGGATGTGGTAGCAAAGGCCAGAAAGCTTATTGACGGCCTAGCAAAACAAGTTTTCGGTACCGCAGCTGGTAAGGTCAGAAAACCTTTAAAGGATGGGTGTGACTTTACAAACGGAAAGGGAGAGCATCCAGAAGAAATGGACGATTACTGGTACATGAACGCAAAGAGCCAGTACAAGCCGGACGTTATCGACGTATACAAGCAAAAGCTTGAGACTGCAGAGGATGTCTATTCAGGCATGATCTGCCTTGCATGTATCAACTTTTACAGCTACAACGAAAAAACTAACAAAGGCGTGTCGTGTGGTCTGAGCTCTCTTGTCAAGGTAGGGGCCGGAGAACGTATCGTTGGACAGGGAAGCGCTGAGAGTGATTTCGAGGGCGAAGATCTGTCATCTTATGCAGAGGAGCCGGAAGATGGCGAAGAGGACTACTAATCGTCACCTCTCTATCGACATTGAGACATATAGCTCTATACCTATTAAGTTAGGTGTCTATAAATATGCGGAGAGTCCTGATTTTAGGATCTTGATATTTGGCTATGCTTGGGACGACGAGCCCAGAGAGGTTATAAGCCTAGAGGAGGGTGAGGAGATACCGGACGACGTACTCCTTGCCCTTACCTCGTTCCGCGTCACAAAACATGCATATAACGCTCAATTTGAGCGAGTCTGCCTGATGAGGCACACAGGACTATCGCTTGCACCAGAGCAGTGGTGCTGCACGCAAGCTCAGGCCTGTATCGTAGGTCTGCCTGCGGGTCTTGCAAACGTCGGTAAGGCACTAGGACTTGAGCAAGACAAGCAAAAAGACACGACAGGAAAAGCGCTTATAAGGTATTTTAGCGTACCGAGTAAGACCAAAGGGCGAGAGCGCAATATGCCATACCATGATTGGGTGCGCTGGGACAAATACCTCGATTATAACGGGCAGGATGTCACGGCGGAGCATGCGATTGCTATAAGACCGGACGTCTACGATATCGATAAGAGAGAGCGGGAGATATATGCAGTTGATCAACGGATCAATGACAGAGGCGTGTTGATAGATATGCAGATGGTCAATAACATAAATGAGTATACAACACGATATAAGGCCTCTTTGATTGATGAGGCAAAAAAGCTTACAGGACTTGATAACCCCAATTCAAACGCTCAGTTTCTGGAGTGGCTCAAGCAACAATTTACACATGTGACCTCAGGGGATAAGGAGACTGTTGCAGGTCTGCTTGCTCTCGGTGATGAGCTCACAGACACCCAGCGCAAAGTTTTGGAGCTGCGTCAAGCGCTGGGAAAAACGAGCCTTGCTAAGTACGACATGCTAACTAAGGCTACCTGTGATGACGGCCGCATGCATGGAGTGCTGCAGTATTATGGCGCGGGACGTACTGGGCGATGGGCAGGCAGGCTCGTGCAGGTGCAAAACCTCCCACGTAACAATATCAAGGAGCTGGACGAGGTTCGTCGTTGGGTCAAGGCCGGGGATTTTGATACCCTGGAAATGTTATACGATAATGTACCGGATACCCTCAGTCAGCTCATACGTACAGCCTTCATCCCTCCAGAGGGATGCAAGTTTGTCATATGCGACTATTCTGCTATCGAGGCTCGTGTTATCGCATGGCTGGCTCGCGAGGAGTGGCGGCAAGAGGTGTTCCGCACGACCGGCAAGATCTATGAGGCTTCTGCAGCGCAAATGTTCCATGTGCCGATCGAGGATGTCACTAAGGGGTCTGACTACCGTAAAAAGGGTAAGGTCGCGGAGCTGGCTCTCGGTTATCAAGGTGCCGTTGGTGCTCTTATCAACATGGGCGGCGAAAAGATGGGGCTGTCTGAGCCCGAGATGCTGGACATCGTAAAACGTTGGCGTAAAGCATCCCCTAACATCGTTAAGCTTTGGTATGACGTTGAGGCATACGCAAAGGCAGCAATCCGCGAAAAATGCGCACAGAAATTAAAGCAGCGTGACGTAATCTTTGACTATGACCAAGGTATGCTCAAGATAACACTTCCGAGCGGTCGTAGCCTCTACTATCGTGATGCATGCTTAAAGGGTGGTGACTTATATCATATGGGAGTAGGGCAAAATTCCGGTAAGTGGTGCGAGCTATCGACTTACGGCGGCAAGCTCGTCGAAAACATCGTACAGGCTATTGCGAGGGACGTCCTTGCTGATGCAATAGTTCGGCTCAATAAACTAGGTTATCATATCGTCATGCACATACACGACGAAGTCGTTATCGAAGTGCCGGCAGCCAATGCTCAGGCCGAATACGAGATAGTCAAAGAGGTAATGTGTATGCAGATACCGTGGGCAAAGGATCTCATACTCAATGCTGATGGCTTCGTGGCCGATTATTACCAAAAGGACAAGGACTAATGCATATGCGTGTGCAGACTCAAAATAATTATGTCGTATATGACCTCTTGGATAATGAGGTCTGCCTTGGTGTCTTTACTACAAACGAGCTATGCGTTTTTCTGGGTAAGAGCAAAACCTGTATCATGTCGAGTATGAGACACTACCAGGAAAAGTACGGGACACCAAAAGGCACTGTAATATTTGCACGTAGATACCTTGTCGAGAAATGGAGTGGTGACGACGATGGATCTTAAGATCTCTGTGGGTTTGACTCGCAAGGATACTCACTGGAAAAATAAAACGATAAGCTGGGACGCCCTCATCATTCAGTTAAGGGATACTGTAAAAACAAAAGAGACGATGGCCGAATACATGGCCATGAAAAAAGACCAACAGGCTGAGATAAAGGATGTCGGCGGCTTTGTTGGTGGTCACCTCAAAACAGGAAGACGGCTAAAAGGTAACGTTACCTGCCGCAGCATGCTCACCTTGGATATAGATTTTCTCGATATTAGCGCTGAGGACTTTTGTGACAGGCGTCTGGAGCTGTTGGGAGATAGCCTATGGTGTGTCTACTCAACGCATAAACATACGCCTGAGAGCCCAAGGCTCCGGCTGCTGATACCACTCAGTAGGGATGTGTCACCAGAGGAGTATGAGGCGATCGCTCGACTTGTTGCTGAGGATATCGGCATTGAGCTATTTGACGATACGACCTATCAGCCAAGCAGACTCATGTATTGGCCAAGCACACCGAGGGACGGCGATTACTTTTGCGACCATGACGGTTTTGAGCCGATGGATGCAGACCTCGTGCTTGCCAGATATACAGATTGGCAGGACATGAGCTTGTGGCCGGTAAGCAGTCGGGTCAACAAAGAGCTCAAGCAATCTCTGACTAAGCAAGAGGACCCAACAAAAAAACCGGGTATCGTTGGGGCGTTCTGTCGTGCTTATGACATTCCAGCGGCAATCGAAAAGTTTTTACCTGAAAGGTATGATGATTGCGGAAATGGGCGTTATACTTATGTAGATGGCAGCACCAGCGCTGGTCTCGTACTTTATGAGGATGGGCTCTTTGCATATAGCAATCATGGCACCGACCCAGCCTCCGGGCAGCTCTGTAATGCGTTTGACCTTGTCCGGCTGCATCTATACAGTGCAAAAGATAAGGGCAAACGCAAGGATACGCCCGCTAACCGGCTGCCAAGCTATATGGCCATGTGCGACCTTGCAACAAGCGACGATAAGGTCAAAGGACTATTGGCAAAGGAGAGAGCCTCGGCCGCGCAGGACTTCGCAGGCGAGGACTTGCTGGCATATGATGTAGATACTACTTGGCAGGAGGCTTTAGATATCAATTCAAAGGGCAAGGTACTGCCTACGAGAGACAACGTAATCATTATCATGGAGCACGATCCTCTCCTACAGGGAGCGATTGCCTACAACGAGATCGAGCGCCTCGAGTATCTATGCCGTAGCTTGCCATGGCATAAGCTAAAAAATAAAAAGATTCCTGAGCCGTTACGTGAGGTCGATTGGGCGGGATTAAGACATTACCTCGAAAAGACCTATGAGATCATTGCAGTCAAGACCATAGAGGATGCTGTGCACATCGTGGCAGACAGGCAGTCTTATCATCCTGTAAGAGATTATCTTGACGGACTTATATGGGACGGTACTCCTCGTGTTGACACATTGCTTATCGACTATCTGGGTGCTGAGGACTCTGCATACGTTAGAGCAGTCACTCGTAAGACGCTAGCAGCAGCTGTGCGACGCATCTTTACACCGGGCTGTAAGTTTGACTATATGCTGACGCTCAGGGGCCCTCAGGGATGCCGCAAGAGCAGCCTTGCCCGTAAGCTGGGCATGCACTGGTACAGCGACAGTATCTCAAGCACGCAGCCGGGGAAAGACGCCTACGAGCAGCTCAACGGTGTCTGGATCGCAGAGATGGGCGAGCTCACCGCGATGAAAAAAGCGGAGTCGGAAGCTGTCAAGCTCTTTATATCTAAACAGACAGACCGATACAGAGCTGCATACGCACGTACTGTGGAGAATCATCCACGGCAGAATATCTTTATTGGTACGACCAATGACCGAGAATTTATCAGAGACCAGACAGGCGGGCGCCGGTTCTGGGTCGTGGAGGTACAAGGCTCAAAGGACATCGAGGAGTCTCTGACTCAGGATATCGTTGACCAAGTGTGGGCTGAGGCTGTAGAGTTATCAGAGAGCGGCGAGAAGTTGTACCTGCCGGATGACTTGGAACAAGAAGCAGCTCGTATACAGGATGATTATCAGGCACAGGATCAACGTCTAGGAATGATACAGGAGTACCTCGAGATATTATTGCCAGAAGATTGGCCTACACGTAGCATTGATGAGCGAAAGGACTATGTACAGATTAGCCTTAGCGACGGCGATGGAACAACGATCGCACAAGGTGCCAAAAAGCGTAATAGGGTGTGCGCTTTAGAGATATGGTGTGAGTTATTTGCAAAAGATAAAGGTGCCTACACAGCGTATAATTCTAAAGAGATCAACGGTATGCTTGATAAAGTAGAGGGCTGGAAAAGATTCTCAGGAGCAAAGAAATTCCCAAAACCCTATGGGTCTCAGAGAGGTTTCTACAGAGAATGAGATTAACTATGTATAGGGTAACAAGATAGGGGAACAAGAGTAACAAAGGTAACAAGCCAACTATATGTAGGGTAGCAAGGTAACAAAAGTAACACGATTTTACAAACTTATTTTTGATTAGAGGTATTTAGAGGGTAACAAAGGTAACAAGAAGTAACAATGCTTGTTACCCCAAAAAAGCCTTTATTTATGGGCTGAAACGCCCAAAGGTAACAAGGTAACAAGATTTCCCTTATAACTTATAAATTAGGGGATATATGAGGGACAATACACACGTATCACATCCCTAAACGCGTAAAGTTATACGCGCGCGTAGAGTGTTACCTGTTACCTTTGCAGATTTGGAGGTATAGATATGCAGGAATTTAAGAATCCAGAATTTCTCGTTTTTTTAAAAACTGGCGCGAACACGGTCGCTCAAGTCGTAATGACGCAAAATCAAAACCGTACGCTTAGCATCATGATCAGTGCGATACTCGATCAGCCTATAAAGCTGGCGCCGGAAAAAATCGCACTCTATGATGGAGGTATCGACTATGGGCTGGCAGAGCACGACAAAGACTGACCCAGAGAGACAGGTCGAAAAATATCTTGTAGACAAGGTCCACAATCTTGGTGGTATTGCGTGGAAATTCACGTCACCCGGTACCGCAGGTGTACCAGATCGGATCGTAGCCCTGAACGGCATGATATGCTTCGTTGAGCTCAAGCGCCCTGTAGGCGGCAGGACTTCCGACATGCAAAAATGGAGGATCAAGCAGTTGCACGATCAGGGGCAGCACGCCTATGTGCTAAAAAACAAAGACCAGATCAATTACCTCATAGAGCATCTTATGCGAGGGGAATATCCATCGTGAAGTATCATCCGCATGAGTATCAGCTAAAGGCAGAGCAGTGGATATTAGAGCACGATAAGTGCGGTCTCTTTCTCCCTATGGGGATGGGCAAGACGAGCATTACGCTTACAGCCATAAGCGACCTCATGTATGACTACTTTCGCGTTCGTAAGGTGCTCATCATCGCTCCGATCAGAGTAGCAGATGCGACATGGCCTGCGGAGATAAACAAATGGGATCACACAAAGGGTTTGACGTATGCGAAGATACTAGGAGACCGTAAGCAGAGACTTGCGGGCTTAGCTCAGGATGCGGACGTATATCTTATCAATCGCGAGAATGTGCAATGGTTAGTTGAGCAATGCGGTAGGCGGTGGCCGTACGACATGGTGGTGATCGACGAGCTGTCCAGCTTTAAAAATCCAAAGGCGAAAAGGTTTAAAGCGATAAAGCGGGTACTCCCAAAAGTAAAATATTTTGTTGGCCTTACGGGGACACCGGCCCCAAAGGGACTTCCAGACCTGTGGCCTCAGGTCTATTTGATGGACCAGGGGACAAGGCTTGGTAAGACACTATCAGCTTTCCGTGATAGATATCTCAGACCTGGCAGATCAAACGGCCATGTGATATATGAGTGGCTCGTGCAAGCTGGAGCTGAGGAGCTGATTTATAAAGCGATAGGGGATCTATGCATGAGCTTAAAGGCAGAGGATTGGCTAAAAATGCCGGAGTGCCAATATATAACACATGAGATAACATTGCCAGAGAAAACTATGCGACAATACCATCGCTTCAAACACGAGAAGATCATAGAGCTCTGCCCAGATGGTATCATAACCGCAGCCAACGCAGGAGTAGTGACCAATAAGCTGCTACAGTTTACAGCGGGCGCTGTGTACGATGAGGAGCGTCAGGTCCAGCAGCTGCACGATGCAAAGCTGGATGCCTTAGAGGATCTAGTAGAGGCCGCTAATGGCAATCCAGTTATGGTCTTTTATTACTTCAAGTTTGATTTTGAGCGAATCCGCAACAGATTTTCAGACCTAAAGATACGGACGATCGAAAGCGAGCAGGATGTCGCAGATTGGAATGACGGTAAGATCGACATGCTGCTTGTGCATCCTGCATCTGTCGGACATGGGCTAAACTTACAGCATGGAGGCTCTACGATCATTTGGTATACGCTGCCTAATTGGGACCTAGAGCTCTATCAGCAGGCAAACGCTCGGTTATACAGGCAGGGTCAGAGCAAAACGGTCATGATATATCACATCATTGCAAAGGGCACGGTGGATGAGGCAATGATGCAGGCCCTTAATGATAAAGACGTTTCACAAAGAGCGCTCATCGAGGCGCTGAAAGGAGATTGACATGGAGGACATTATCAAAAATATTTTCTTGGCATGCACAGGCCTTGCGCTAGCGACATTGACAACAGGCGGGTGTCTTGTAATCGCAGCTAGCACGATAAGTGCTGCACAACGAATATGCAGAGAGGGAAGAAAAAATGAAAAACGCTGAAAAGTATGCTAAACAGATTGCAGAGGTGATCTCGGAGGACACAGGATGCTGTACCTGTACAAAGTTTGGAGCTAGTCTTAGTCATTATGACGGAAGCATAGTTTGTGATGCTTGTGCTATCAGTGGGATTTGCAATAGTGTTGATAAACTAGAAAAAGGGCTATTAGAGGAAGACACCAGAGGACATGGAAACGCGCAGGCACCAAGGAGCAACAGCCTATGAGTATTTATTTGACACTAGACCCGGAGCGAGAGGTAATCAAACGGCTGCGTAGGATAGATGGGCTTCGCGAGCTGCTGCGTGACGCCAAGGCGGAGCTAGAAATCGTTGAGCAGCGCAATCCTCTCGTATCCTCAAAAGGCTCAGGGGATCGTGCAGGAGGCCACAACAGCGGAGGGGGTAGGAGTAACCCGGCAATGGTCCTTAACGCTCAGGAAGTGGCCTTACGGGCACGGATAGCGGAGTATGAGGCCATCTTAAGCGACCATAATCGCGGCTGGGCAAAGCTCTCACCGGAGCAAAAAAATTATCTTAGAATCCGCTTTATGACAGCAGGTGGAAGCAAGCAGGACCATGCAGCGAGATCAATCGGATGCAGCGATCGACAGGCACGACGCTTAGAAACTGCAGCGATTAGGATAATGGCCTCCGAAGTGACGAGAGTGTGAACCTTGTCCGGTTCGTGTCCGGTTCGTGGCCGCTAAAGTACGGAAAACCGTGTTATAATAATATCGTGGAATTGTGCAAAGAGGCACAAGGCTACGGCAAGTTCTGTGTCAAAGCCTCATAAGAGGCTGGCGCATCTTAAATCCCTTTCTGAGTTTTTGTCCAACTTACAGGAGACCCTTAGTCTAAAAGCTGAGGGTCTTTTAAATTAAAAAGGAGGTGGAGCATATGGGAATAAAAATGTTCAAGACTCCCGAGGAGCTGCAGAGCGCCTGGGAGGATTATAAACATAGCTGTGACTGCAGACGTGTAGTACGTACAGAGTTTTCGCCCAAGCTTGGGCAGTTCTGTACGCAGGACGTACCCTCAAGTGTCACCTATACGATAGAGGGCTTCTGTGTGCATGTGCACTTAGCACGCTCAGCGTTTTACAAGCACTATGATGGCACTAAGCGATATCAGTCCGTCGTGGATCTGATGCGCGAAGAATGTGAAGTAGATGCGCGAGAAAAATTTGAGACGGGTGTGCTGCCTGCTCAGCTTGCAGGCCTGTGGATGAGTCGTCATGGATATACGACCAAGACTGAGGTGCACGATGAGTCAGCTCAGAAAAAGTCTATGGACAATATTGAGAGCATGGTTAAGCAGCTGAGTGAGGTCGAGGATGACGACGTCGCAGAATGATGATAAGCCTCTAGTCATACTATCACCTAAGTTCAAGACATTCCTGAGGACGCGGGCAAGCGTTGAGTTTCTGGAGGGTACAACGGCGGCAGGTAAGACTACTGTCGGTATCCCTAAGTTTATGACACGGGTTGCTGAGAGCAGCAAGAGGATACACCTACTCTGTGCCAAGACCATAGGGATCCTAGAGAAGAATATCCTGAATGGGGATGTAGGTCTTCTGGCGCAGTATCGAGGAGTTGCGGAGTACAACTCTAACGGCGGCGGTGATGTTCGGCTGCCTCACATCGCTTATCAGACGCCAAATGGCGAAAAGATCATATACTTGGCTGGATATGGTGATAGGACGAAGTGGCAGGATGTACTAGGTGGCCAATATGGCTGCGTGATGATCGATGAGATCAATATCGCAGACATAGAGTTTATGCGTGAGATATTCCACCGTCGTGAATACCTGATTGCCACACTCAATCCTGATGATCCAGGACTGCCAGTATATGAGGAGTTTATCAACCGTAGTCGGCCCCTCAAGCGTTACGTAGGGGACTATCCTGCAGAGCTGCTGAGTCAGATATGCGCGGAAAAGGTAAAAGGCTGGATACACTGGTATTTCACTTTTTATGATAACGCAGCACTTACGCCTCAACAGATCCAGGACAAGATCGACTCTGTGCCTAAGGGTACTAAAATGTTTAAAAACAAGATACAAGGACTCAGAGGACGTGCGACCGGTCTCGTGTTTGACTTGCTCGATAAGCACATTATCACAGCTGAGCAGGCAAAAAGATTTTCGTATGTGCAGTTTTCCTGTGGCGTGGACACATCATATTCAAGGCGTAGCGATGACACCATCGCTTTTATTTTTACCGGAATTACACAGGAGCGTATCAAGGTGACGCTGGCTGAGGAGGTCTACAATAACAGAGACATCGTGCGCCGAGGTGGCAGAGCATTAGCCCCATCTGACATACCTCCTTTACTCGTGGCATTTCTGGAGCGCAATCGTAAGCGCTGGGTGCCTGGAGGCGATGCGTATGCAAGAGACGTCTATATTGACAGCGCAGATCAGGCCACTCTTAACGAGTGTCTCAAGTACAATGACGAGGTCGGAAGCCTGTACGACTTTTACAATAGCTGGAAAAAGCTCACTATAATTGACAGGATCCAACTGCAACAAGGCTGGATGAAGCCAACTACGGAGCCTGAAATCATAGAGGGCGTACCGGTATATGCAGATTATCTCATCGTCGATGAGTGCACTACGAACATACATGAGCTTAATCTGTATAGCTGGAAAGAGGATAAGAATGGGACTAAACCTAAGAGCGAGCCGGAAGATGCAAACGATCATACGATCAATGCGGACCAGTACAGCTGGATCCCGAATAAACAAATGATAGGCCGGATGGAGGTGAAACGGTGAAGATAAATGAAACAGTGAAGCATAAGCTGCGTAATTGGCTAGAGATTGACAAGGGAATGAACCCACTCACGATCACTGTGCTGGAAACGATGGATTTTGAGGCAAACGCATTTAAAAACGCAATGTGGTATCGAGGAGATCCCACGGAGTTGCACCAATTTTACACGCAGTACGACGATATGATGGGGAATACGAGATTCTGGCAGGCAGTAGCAACAAATGGAGTGGATTTTCGTAAGATTCATACCGGACTCCCAGCCTTGATGGTCGATACTTTAGCTGATATCGTTTTCGACGATATGAACGCTAATAAGTTTGATAACTTAGAGGCACAAGAGCGCTGGGAAGACATGGAGAAGCACTTCCCGGATGATTTCTTCAAGGACTCCTTCCGTCAGGCTATGTATCTAGGCGATGGAGCTGTAAGGTTTGTGTACGATCCTAAGGTTTGCCGGTACCCCATTCCTGAGTTTTTTCCGGCCTCTGAGGTGGAATATATCCGGCGCCGTGGCTATATCAAAGGTGTAGTGTTTAAGCTTAAGCGCACTTATAAGGACCGAGAGTATGAGCTGCGTGAGATACACACGGACAGGGGGATCGACTATGAGCTAATCAACCCTGAGGGCGAAAAGGAGAATCTGTTAGACTTTCCGGATCTGCAAGGGATAAAGCCTTTACAGCATAGCGCAAGATTCATGACAGCCATCCCTATTGTTTTTGGTAAATCTCCGAAATATAGAGGGCGGGGAAGGTCATTGTTTGATGGTAAAGAGGATGCTTTTGACAGTTTTGATGAGGTTTACTCGCAGTGGATAGAGGCCTTGAGAGATAACCGTACTAAGACATATATTCCTGAGCAAATGATCCCTAAGGACCCAAAGACCGGCATGCTGCTTAAGCATAGCCCGTTTGACGGTCGCCACGTTGTGGTAAGAGGACAATCTGGGGCTGAAGCAAAGGCGCCAGCTATTGTTGTGGCACAAGGAGAGCTTGACGCAGAGGGTCTCCAAGCATCGTTCTCGGCAGCGCTCGATCAATGTCTGCAGGGTATCATTAGTCCCTCTACGTTGGGTATCGATGTTAAAAAACTCGATAACGCAGATGCCCAACGCGAAAAGGAGAAAGCAACGCTGCACACACGAAACAAGATTATCAAGATTGCTGAGAAGATCGTCCCACAGATTATTGCCTCGGCGTTGCATATCATGGACATGGCAGAGCATAGACCGTACAAGGATTATGACATAGGCTGCTCTTTTGGGGAGTACGCCAACCCCTCGATGGAGTCCGTTGTTGAGACTGTGGGCAAGGCTAAGCAATATGGCGTTATGTCAAACGAGACAGTAGTCGAGGAGCTCTATGGTGACAGTAAAAAGGATGACTGGAAGGAAGCGGAGGTCAAGCGCCTCAATGAAAAAGACGGGCTGCTAAAAGAGCCACCAGGCATAAATGAGTTTGACGAGCTGGGTGGTCAAGAACCCATTGAGGATGATTACACTTGAAAAAGGAAAAAGATCCATATGCTTTGAGGGACTTATTCGCGGAAATGGAGCTAGAGCTAATGGCCTCTTTAAGACGCAATTTTATCAACCATAAAATGGAAGAGCAGGCACGAGGCTTTAGCTGGGAAATGTGGCAAAAAGCCAAGCTTAGAAATCTGCAAGAGTACCACAAGGAGACAACCAGCGTCATATACCGATTCCGTAAGCGTATAAGCACAGCAATCGAGCAAGTACTGCGCAATCACTTTAGTGTCGGTGTGCGAAAAGCTGATATCAAGCTGCCACAGGATAGAGCTAACACAGGGCTTCCCGGTGAAGCACCGCCACAAGAAACGCAGTTTTTCGGCATGAATAAGAAAAAGCTCGACGCACTTATCAAGTCAACAAAAAATGACTTTGAGGATGCGCAACAAGCCGTATACCGCAGGATGGATGATGTGTACCGCCAAACAATCTTTAAGACTGAGTTTCAGCTGTCCAGCGGGGCTATATCACTTGGTAAGGCAATCGACAAGGCTACGGAGGATTTCCTGGCAAAAGGTATTGACTGCATAGTCTACAGTAACGGTCGTCATGTCAATATTGCAGACTATGCGGAAATGGCTTTGCGCACAGCAAGTCACAGAGCAACATTACTCGGTGAGGGCAGCAAACGCGATGAATTAGGTGTGCACATGGTCTTTGTATCAGCTCATGCAAACGCCTGTAAGCTTTGTTTACCTTGGCAGGGACAAATACTTATTGATGATGTTTTTAGCCATCCTAGCAAGGAGTATATAGCGAGATACAAGGATAAGTATAAGCTACTGTCCGATGCTATTAAGGCGGGGCTTTTGCATCCTAATTGCCGACACACGCTTGCGACTTACTTTGAGGGCGTGACAAGGTTGCCAAAACCACAAGATCCGGAAAAGGCTCTGGAGAATTACAACAATGAACAAAAACAGCGGCAACTAGAACGCGAGATCAGAAAGCGTAAAAGGATACTTGCTGGAACTGTGGAGGATGGAGACCGAAAAGAGGCAAGAGCTAATCTGAGACAGGCTCAGAAGAACCTTAGAGACTTTTTGGAGGAGCATCCTGAATTTAAGCGCAGTCAGAGGAGAGAGAAAGTGCACAGTACTTCTGTGAAGCTTGGCAATGGCGCGGGCGGTGCAGCTGCCAAGTCTAAAGGTAAATATGTCGAGTCAATTACCCCTTCAGAGATTGACAAGTACATCGAAAAGTACGAAAATGAATTAAAGGATTTACCGGTTGAGAATGCTTATGTCATTCAAGAGGATGGCAAGGTCTTAAAATATGTAGGTAAAGAGGCAGCTGTAGCCTTTGAAGATGCAATACTGAAAAACGCAACGTTGCTGCATAATCATCCCGTTATCACCGGAGAGCCAAGCAATAGCTTTCAGGAGGACGATTTTGCATTTCTGCAGAATTTCGGAACAGAGATTAAACGGCTGCGAGCTACTTATGGCAATACGCGCTATGAAGTAGAGGTACTAAAGGACCTCAGTGAGGTATCATATCAAGATATAAAGCTAAGGGCGAGTATGGACGTGGATATATTCGCTGAATTTATTGATTTTGGAGATCTAGCCTTTGAGCTGTTAGATAGGGAGGGATATGTTAGATATGCCAAAACAAAAATTGAATAAAAAGCAGCAAGAGCTTTGGGATGAATTACAGCGTAAAACTGATGAGTTTTATGACAATGTCCCCGAAGAAGAAAAGCAGAAGTGGCCTAATGGGGATCTATACCTCCCTTTAAGAGTCATGGAGCAAGAGTATTTAAAAAGAATAAGAGAAGCAGCAAATGAGCACTCATAAACTGGGTGCTTTTTAAGTGGTAACCCCACAGAGGAGTGAATCAAATGAAAGCACGTAAAAAACCTGTTGTAGTAGAAGTGTTCCAGTTAAATGAACGAGGTCTTGTAGGCGAAGATTGGTTCTGGGATGCCGTATCCAATGGTACGGTGATCACACATGATTTTGGGAAGTACAATGCATCACCTGCCTGGTGTGAAATCAAAACGTTGGAAGGAACGATGATCGCATATGCAGGAGATTATATTATCCAAGGTGTGCGAGGCGAATTATATCCATGCAAACCGGATATCTTTGAGCAGACTTATGAGTGTGTTGAGGAAGCTTGAAATGGCATGTGTCATCACGCTTATGTGACTAAAGCGAAGAACTATTATAGCAAAACTAAAGGTTGCAGGGTTGTGAAATATCACGATACCTGCATTTTTTGTGGCCGCAAGTCGGCAGAAAGGACCAGCTATGTGAATGACCCACCCAAGAGAAAGCTCCCGTATTTTGGCGAGCATTTAAAATAGTCCGTTCCGTGCTGTGGACTTTAAATAAAACGCTGTGAGGCAATCGGCGCCGTTAAGCCGAGGGAGGTAAAAAAGATATGAGTGACGACGAAAGAAAAGAGCAAGAAGAAACAACAGAAAAGGAACAGGTGAGCAAGGCTTTTGGTAACGAGCCAGAGAAACCGAAGGCTGAGGAAAATACTGATCCGAAACCTGAAAACACAGATAAGGGCAAGCCCGAAAAAGAGAACCCTGAAAGCGATAAGGGCGCACCTGCGGAAAAGAAAACATATACACAGGCAGAAGTCGATGCCATGCTGGCAAGGGCGCGTAAAAAGTATCAAAAGGGAGTTACAGACGAAGCACCTGCAGAGGGCGAACCGGAACAACCTGAGGAAAGCGCTGCGACCAGTATTCCGATGGATAAGTATATCCGGGCAGAACTGAAAGGATCTATGGCTATGTTTGATATCGCCGCCAAAAAACTTGGGCGCGCAGCTATGCTAATCGAGCCAGAGTCTGTGATGGAGAACGGGGTCTACTCCGAGGAGAAGGCAAAGCAGGAGATCGAGAAGCTGCTGCAGGAATGGCCAGAGCTTAAACGTGCGGAGGTAGGCTCTGAGAATAATGATTTTAGTTTCGGAGCTCCACGGCAGGACGAGAATGCCGAAACGACAACAGCGACTAAAGTGTCGCAGATATTTGGAAATAAATAGAGGAGGTAATGAAATGACTACACCAAACACAGTAAACTATGTAACACAGTTTGAGCGCGAGCTGCTGCAGAAGTATAGCAGAGAGCTGATGACTGCGGAAATGACAACCGAGCATGTAAGATTTATTAACGCCGACACCGTGAAAATCCCTTTTATCGAATTAGCAGGGTACAAAGACCATAGCCGTAATGGGGGCTTTAACCGACAGGCAGTTAAAAATGATTTTCAGACTTTCGTTCTGAGATTTGATCGTGACGTTGAGTTTTTTGTTGACCAGATGGACGTTGATGAGTCCAACAATGCACTCATTGCAGCCAATGTCACGAATGAGTTTGAAACGCAGCAGGCAATCCCTGAGACCGATTGCTACCGTATTTCCAAGTGTTATACTGAGTTTAAGGAGCACGGAGGTGTGCCGGACACAACAGCGCTCAGCAATGAGAATATTTTAGAGGTTATTGATAATGCAATGATGACAATGACCGAGGCGGAGGTACCGATCGAGGGGCGTATCCTGTACGTGACGCCAACTATGGAGAAAAATATCAACGAAGCCAAGGAAATCCAGCGCTATATCAGCCTGAATCAGAATACAGGTAACGTCAACCGAAAAATCGTTAATCTGGATGGCTTGAAAATCAAACCTATTTTATCCGCACGTATGAAGACGATCTATGACTTTACAGACGGATGCAAAGCAGGAGCGAATGCAAAACAGATCAACATGATCCTCTTCCACCCTAAGTCTCTTCTGGCATGCGACAAGCACCAGTATATCAAGCTCTGGCCGGAAGGAACACACACGCAGGGAGACGGGTACCTGTATCAGAATCGTAAGTACGGTGACTTGTTCGTCATTCCAAACCGTGTACAGGGCGTTTATATTAACGCCGAAGCAGAAGCATAGGAGGTGATTGATATGTCGGTGATTTATGCAATTAAAGGAAATCGCGAGGAGCCCATTTCCGCAGAACAGAAAGGGGCTTTTTTGGCAGCAGGGTATGACGTTATTGAAAATGGCGTGAGAACTTGCTCGCCTGCTAAAAAGATAAGTCTCGCTGAACACAATAAAGTTGTAGAAGCCTACAAGGCCCTACAGGCTGAGCACGATAAAACACTCGCAGAAAACGAAGCCCTCAAAACAGAGGTTGAGAAGTTAAAAGCGGAGCTTGCGGAAGCAAAGAAACCGAAAAAGTAGGTGACCAAAATGTATGCAACACCTGAATACTACACCGCTGATTACGGCGGTACACTCATATCACAAGACGAGCTACCAAAAGCCTTAAAAGAGGCGGAGTATAGCATCGACCACCTTTGTTTTGGCCGCATCAAAGGCAAAGGGTATGATAATCTATCGCCTTATCAGCAAGAGCTCATAAGCCGTGCTGTCTGCCTGCAGGCTGATTATATTAAGCAGTTTGGGGCAATGCTCATAAACCCCGTCAAAGGCTATAACGCGGGCAGCACTAAGGTCGAACTGGCCAACGTAACATATGGCGGTATCAACACTACACAGGAAATCGTCAATCTTTTAGAGGATACAGGACTAAGATGCCTGGTGTTGTAATCGTAAGCCCCTTTCCTTTCCCGGATTGGGAGGCCACGACACACGTTGTCGTCTATCAGGAGCAGGACACAGAGGACCAGGGACCTATTGAGACTGTTATCTACGACGGATTGGCAATCTACGACGAAAAGTCAAAGATTGTATACGGCAATGACAGTAAGCAGATATCTCTCAGCGGTATGCTTATCATACATGGCGATGTACAGGCTTTGGATGGCAAGACAGCTTTCCAGGGCTTTGTACAAATCAGCAAAGAAAAGAAGCAGATATACGCTGTGCGAAAGCCAAAGCTGCTAGGTGTTATCTACAGCACGGAGGTTGATTTGTTATGAGGGTTAAAAGCGTAAAAGTTAAAATCAATCGGGAGGCGATGGCACAGCTGAATAAGGCCAAAGAACGCGCTTTAGAGCTGACCGCAGAGGCTATGCTCTCTGATATCAAAAGTCGCGCTGTTGTACCAAAAGATATTGGAGACTTGGAGCGGAGCGGGTTTGTTGATAAAGGACAAATAAGTGCAAAACTGGTTGCGGCAATTATCTTTGATACACCTTATGCACGCAGGTTGTATTATAATCTACCGTTTGTTGATAAAAACGGCAAAGAGCACCGGCCTGTCACATTCCAGCGGACAAAAAATCACGATGCGCAGGATCATTGGATGGATTACTATCTGGATGGCGATGGATTGCAGTGGGTACAAGAAACGTTTGCTAAGTTTTTAAAGCAAGAAAGTGGAGGTCTTATCAAATGATGACTTTAAAAGATGTCAAGGACTGGCTCAGCGAACAAGTTACGGCTGATGTATGGAAGATAGGTGTCTATGATGCATCCAAGGGCAAAATGATCTGTGTGCGTAATCTGACGAGTAACCGTGGCATGTTAGCTGTAGGCGGCCTGCAAAACACCACGACAGCTGTCAAGGGAATATCTATCGTAGTGCACTGGAATAAAAACCCGGATGAAACTGAGCGTGTAGCGCAAAGCATACATGCTCTTTTTTACGGGCAGCAGCCGAAAATTGGTGATTACCGAGTTATTAAATGCGATATGAGAAGCGACGAACCCATAAGTGTGGGGACTGATACAAATGGGATATACGAATATGTAATTGAAACATGGCTCACATACGAGCGAAAGGAGTAATTTATGGCAAAAGTAACGACCGGTGTATATCCGGTATTTGACATTGTTTTTAGTATTGGGACGAAGGGACTTGCAAGCTCAGAAGATGATATGGCATCCATTAAGGATATGGAGTCATTCTCCCTATCCGTTGAAAGTAATGTAGAAAAATGGAGCCCGATGGACCAAGGAGGATGGGGTAGAGCCCTGGCAACTGCTAAAGCAGTTACTGTATCCCTGAAAGGCAAAAGAAGCGTAGGAGATAAGGGGAACGATTATGTTTATACTGTACTGTGGAAGGATGGTCTTGATTGTAGCACTAAGTATTCTATTGAATTCCCGGATGGCTCTAGCATCACTGGTAATTGTGTGCTGGATGTTAAAGCTGCACCAGGCGGCGATAGCACAAATGTTGCCGCGTTGGAGCTTGATATCATATTCGACGGAAAGCCTACCTTTGTACCTGCACCAGCAACACCAGAAGGGGGCGCTTAAGATGGGACGTAGATACGATGTCATAGACCGCCTGAGAAACCGCAACGAAAGACCTGTAGTTGAAATCGACGCAGAGCACAAGTATCCTATCAACACATCAAAAACCAATGTGCTGCTGATTATGTCTGAGGTCAAGAAAGCACAGAAAAAGACGGAAGACGATCCTGAATCCGACATTAAAATGATTGATAAGATCATACAGATTGCTCTCGGCAAAGAGGCTCTTGATTATATCAATGAGAGCAGTATGACAATGGCTGCAACAAACGATATCATGGCTGTTATTATGGCGGCTATCAGTGATACAGAGGTAGATTTCGAGGATGAGGAAACGCCGGATGAAAAAAAGTAGACCGCTGGTATGATATCTTTGAAGACTGGGAGCTGATAGAGTCATCTTTTGCCATGCAGTACCCTACAAAGGACCTGTATGATGATAAGATGGACTGGATTGAGTTTACCACGCTTTTAGCAGGTATTATGCCAGACACACCTTTGGGCAATATCATATCCATTAGAGCTGAGGATGATGCTGACACGCTGGAGCACTTTAGCGAGGAGCAGCATCGTATTCGGGATGAATGGAGAGATAAGCAAACCCAGAGAATGATTGAAAGTATGAGCAAAGAGGAAGTTATGAAGGAAGTCCGCTCAATGTTTTTGGACATGTGTAGATAGCTTCCTCTTTTATTTTGCAGAAAGGCAGGTGATGATATGGGAACAACAAGTGCAGGGTCTATACAGATGGATCTGGAGATAAAATCAGACCTCGACAAGGACATACAGGCAGAGTCGAGTAAGATAGCCGACAGGATACGTAAGCAGGTAGACGCTATGAGCGGCGATATGTTTAAAAATCTTAGGCAATCTCTTGTGGCAAGTCTGGATAAGATGAATGAATCAATTAAGGCTACGCTCGACCGCACTAAACTTGAAATGCAGGCCTTCGTTGAGCAGATGGCGGGCATGGTCAAACAAATGTCTGGTGCACAGATGCCCTATCAGCAGGCTCAAAGCGATACGGAGCCAAACACAACAGCCTCACAGGGTCCAAGTGTGAGGGGGCCACCGGGAATCAGTATCCGCAAGCCTAAAGTCAAGTTTGACCCGCAATTTGACACAGAAATGTTCCGCCAGAAATATGCTGAGCTTGAAAACATGATGGATATGTACGACAATCAGATACTCGCTAAACAAGCACAGCGGAAAACGCTGCTGGAATCCTATAAGCCTAACATGGGAGCACAAGCAGAGGGAGCCTTGGATAAGCAGGTAATGAGTCTTGATATGCAGATTGCTAAGCTACAAGACGCTGCAGCACGGTCAAACATCACTCTTAGCGCGATGAATAGACAGATGGGGGCGACGTCCGGGGTAGCTAGAGCAGCAGGCAGTGCTATCGCGCAATTTACAAAGCGCTTAGCCTCATCAGCATTGCACAAGTTTAGTAATGGGCTAAAATCAGCAGGACAGCATGCGGCGTCTTTTGCAAGCCGATTACTTGGTATAGGGTCAGCCGGTAAAAAGGCCTCTAACGGTATGGGGCGCGCTCATATGGGCGTAGGTCAGCTGATTAAGTCGTTTACGATTTTCTCGCTGATCTTCCCTTTGGTTTCCCGTGGCATCATGGCTTTAGCACAAAATATCGGGGCTACCCTTATGACAAATACCGCTTTTGCAAACAGTCTAAACCAGATACGCTCTAATCTGGCAACAGCGTTTACACCTATCTTTCAGGCAATCATGCCGGCTCTAAATGCGCTAATGTCTGCATTGGCCACAGTGACCGGATATATAGCAGCTTTTATGTCTGCGCTATTTGGTAAGTCAATGGCGTCTACAAAGCAGGCTACATCCGGTATCTATGCAGCAAAGGATGCGATGGGTGCATATGGCTCATCTGCTGACAAAGCGGCCAAGGCGTCGGAAAAAGCTCGTAGGTCACTCATGGGATTTGATGAGATCAACAAGCTGGATGATGCGGATAATTCTGCCGGCTCTGGCGGCGGAGGTGGCGGCGGGAGCGATATGCCGGTCTACACACCGACTGATGTCGATGACGGACCTATTAAAAAATGGGTCAAGCAACTTAAAGACTTATGGGCTAAGGGTGACTATGCTGGCATCGGTAAGCTCATAGGTCAGCAGGTCAATAAGGCTGTAGCGTCATTTACAAAATGGATATCGTGGGATAACTTAGGCAAATCCATCACAGAGTTTTGCGACGGGTTTTGTGAGCTCTTTAACAGCTTGATAGACACAATCAACTGGGAAAATATCGGGCGAATGTTTGGCGCCGGAATCAACACTATCGTAAATACGTTGTATTTGTTGTTTACTGGCATTAACTGGGAGCGGATAGGTAAAGCATTAGCTCAGGGGCTTAACGGTCTTGTATACAGCGTTGACTGGGATAAGCTAGGGCATACAATGGGCGCGTTTTTACAGGCTCACATCGATGCTCTCTATGGATTTGTAACGACAGCAGACTGGCCTGCTATCGGTAAGGCTCTGGCTGATGGAGTAATGGGTCTTATGTACAGCGTGGATATGCCAAAATTTACAGCAGCTCTCGGCAAAGGTCTAAGTGGAGCAATAAGCTCTGTGCATACCTTTGTTAAAAACATTGACTGGCACAAGCTGGGAGATACGATTGCCAAGAGTATAAACGCCTTTTTTAATAACATAAATTGGGCTGACTTTGGCATGACTCTGAGCGATGCAGCACAGGGTATCCTCGATACATTGCTTACAGCGATAAGGGGTGTAGACTGGGGGCAAATCGGTACCGACATTGCAACCTTTATCAAAAACATTGATTGGTGGGGCGTTGCAGGCTCCTTGCTCCAAACAATAATCGCAGCTGTGCACGGCATAGGGTCTGGTATCCTGAGCCTAGCTGCAGACCTTGGCAAGTGGCTATGGGACGGTTTTTGCAACGGTGTGAGGGATTTCTTTTCTGATCCAATAGATTTCCTTTATCGAGTTATTGCCGAACCTATCATAAACGGCATAAAAGAGCTATTTGGAATCCACTCCCCGAGTACGGTTTTTGCTGAGATAGGCGGATACCTCATCGAGGGCTTAAAAAACGGTATCGCAAAGACTTTAAAAGGGCTTGTGACTGCAATACCTAAACTGTTTTCTGGACTTGTCAAGGCTATAGGCAACGTCTGGACAGATATAAAAAAGAAAGCAGGCAAGGCGTGGGACGGGATCACGAAGTCCTTAGGAGATACGTGGTCAGACCTTAAAAAAGGAGCAAGCGATATCTTTGGGAAAATTGGAGATAAAATCAGCGAAGTGTGGAACGGATCTGACAAGAACACGGAAAGCGCTTGGGGGAGTATAAAGGGCGTAGTGGCAGACTCCATCGACACCGTAAGAAACGATGTAAGTGTTAACTCAGAGAAAGCGGGAAAATCAATTGAAAAGAACTTTAACAATGCGCGCGACTCTCTAATCGGTGCAAACCGTGGCATGAGCAATGATACTAAAAATGCATGGGGACCTCTGGTCACCTTTATGTCTGACAAGTGCGGATCTATTAAAAATGACATTTCACGCACTTTTAAGGACTCCAAAAATACCGTGGACTCTAGCAGTAAAGGAATGAAGTCATCTGTTACAAGCAATCTAAGCGACACCACAAAATGGATTGCCAATAAAATGTACCACGATATGTACGATAAGGCCAAAAACATGATGGAGAAGTTTAGGAAGGGATCTGGTACGGTTAATATAAAATCAACCGTACAATCTTGTGTAAATAAAGCTACATCGTGGTTGAGCGGTCTTGGTGGCAGCTCCTACACTTGGGGTAACCACATGATTTCGGGTTTTGCAAACGGAATATCAGAAAATATGTGGAAAGTGGCTGGCCAAGTTAAAAATGCTGCTAACATCGTTGCATCATGGCTACACTTTACACGACCAGATACTGGCCCTCTGCGAGAGTATGAGCAATGGATGCCACATATGATGGAGGGGCTCGGTAGAACTCTGGCAGCAAGCACACCAAGATTTATAGGGCAGGTCAAGAGCTTATCTCAATCCATGTCAGGAGCTATGCAGGCAGCACTACAGGAGCCGACGATCGCGTTTGCAGGCGAGCGTAGCTTGAATGTGCAGCATGAATGGAAGGAGTCTCAAAGTGATACAGATAAAACAACCATGAAGGACCTCATTGAAGAAGTGAGAGGTTTGAAGCAGAAATTTGATGAGGTTAAGGAAGAAATCAGGAATAAAGATACTGATGTTTATATTGACGATCAAAAAGTAACGAAAAAAGTCGTTGATAATGTAAACAAGGATACTCGCAAAAATGGTAAGTGTCCTATAGATATGTAGGAGGTGCGGGTATGGCAATACTCACGGCAAACGGTGTGGCGCTACCTGCGCCTACCGTAATAAAAATTGACAACGAGATCATATGGTCGAGTAACACCGGACGTACGTCAAGCGGCGCTATGGCTGGTGACGTCGTGGCCGAGAAAAAAACGGTAACGATTGAGTGGGGAGTACTCCAAGAATCAGAAATGGCTAAAATCAGAAAAAATCTGATTGCAGGATTCTTCCCTTTTGTTTTTAACGGCGGCGGAGGTGCAAATCTCTCTATCACATCATATCGGGGTACGATCAACGAGGAGCACATAGGGTTCTTAGGTGATGGCATCTATTGGTACAAAAAAGCGACTGTAAAAATAATACAGCAATAAGGAGGATATTATGGCAGTAACTACAAAATCAAATAAAAATATCGAGATTACAAAAGACATTATGGTGGACAATGTACAGGTCGAGCAGGTAAGAGCTACAATCAATACCGGCAATCCGGAAAATGCAAACTTGACGCATTATATTAGTAATCAGACTATCTATAAGGCTAATCGCACAGAGATAAGAGCGGCAGAAGCTGCAGCAGAGGATGAGATTTATACGGAGCAGGATGCAATCATTGAGGAACTGGCAGGAGGTAACAAAAATGCAGCTTAAAAACAAACAGATTGTAGACGCACAGCCGGCGCTTGGTAAGATGCTCAACACTGCTTTACCTGTAAAGCAGTCATACCATATCAAAAAAACGCTGGAATCCGTGAAAAAGCAGGCTGTATTTTTAGAGGAGCAGCGCACGGATTTAATCAAAAAATATGGTGTCGAGAAAAACGGCAATTACTCTATACCAGATGATGACTTAACAGCTCGTAAGAAGTATTTTGATGAATATAAGGAGCTCTTGGAATTAGAGGAAGAAATTGACGTGCGCCAGCTTACCCTCGACGAATTGGATCGCGTGGAGCTGACAGCGAATGAGCTTGAATCAGTGGAATTTATGCTTAAAATCGAAGATTAGCACAAGGAGGTGGTACAATGATAACCACATCCGATAAGTATAAAACAGCGATATCCAAATCTGGCCGCCACTTCCGGCTGAAAATCGACATTGCAGGTACTGCGTATACTGGCATAAAGAGCTTTAAGCTTAAAGGCGGCACAAACTCATCCGAACAAATCACGTTTGGGGATGCTGTGTCATCTTATATTGAGTTTATCCTCACAGACGTGCCTAAAAACACTATCCTTAAAGGACGTCAAGCAATACCATACATCGGCTTGGAGCTGGATGACGGTACAGTCGAGTGGATAAAAAAAGGTGTCTATAACCTTGAAAAGCCGGTACGCTCTGGGGAGTTTATAAAGCTTACCGCATATGATAACTTTGCCCTTTGCTATAAAGGGTTTTTTACTGGCTTGTCCGGTAATCAAAAGATAGTCACTATCCTGCAGGAGCAATGCAAAAAGATAGGTATTGAGTATGCAGGCGGGGCGGATGATGTTACCTACAAAGTCGATAGCCTGCAGGGGCTAACCATCATTGAGGCTATAAGTGTGCTTGCTGCGTACTGCGGCAAAAATGCTGTCATGGACAAAGACGGTAAGCTCAGGCTGGTATGGTATACCGACACAGGTCTTACTATATCCCCGAGTCGATTTGCGGATCCGCTGGAAATCGACGAGGAAGACACCTTTATTAACCGTTTGGATTGCACAATTGACGAGGAGCACTCTGTGTCTGCGGGAACCGGCGTTGGTATCTATTTTAGCTGTCCGGGGATGACCCAGGAGCGCATCACTGTCTTATACAACCGGATTAAGGGCTTTACGTACAGAGCTGCTAAACTAAACTGGCGTATGGCTCGACCTGATGTTGAGACAGGTGACCTCGTGCGTGTAATGGATAACGCCGGCAATGCTTATGTTATCCCTCTCATGGACTATGAGTTTAATTGTGACGGTGGATTTTACGGGACCGTAGAGTCAAAAGGCAAGACCGAGCAGGAGCAGGATACAGGCTATAAAGGCCCTCTACAAACAAAAGTGGATAGGACTTACTCAGACCTCGTAAGCACAAAGCAAGTCATCACCGATAAGATTACGGCCTTTGAGGGCGAGTTTGAGACCATAAACACCAACTACCTTGAGGTCAACAAAAAGCTCACCGCGCTTGATGCTGAAATCGAAAATCTGGACGTCACAGAGCTTACTGCACAGGTAGCAATCATAGAGACATCCTACGTATCTAAAGAGTACGTGCAAGACCTATATGCCACTAAAGCTGAGGTGCATGTACTGGATGTTGATTTGGAGCGTGTCAACACCCTGCTCGCAGGCAGTGTAACAGCAGGCAGTACGCAGACCATAGTCTTAAACGCTGACAACACAACGATATCCAATGCGCTGATAAAGTCGGCCATGATTGACAGCGTAGCAGCTGATAAAGTCACAGCCGGAACGATTGATGCCAGCAGCATACACTTTAAGTCTCAATCTGGACGGTTGGACATATACGGCGAGACCCTCCAGATAAAGGATGCAACAAGACCAAGAGTGCAAATCGGCAAGGACGCATCCGGAGACTACAACATGTATGTCTGGGATGCCGCCGGGAAGCTGATGTTTGATGCAACCGGCATCACCGCATCCGGTATACAGCGGCCAATTATCGTGGATAGCATGGTGGCTGATAACGCCAATATATCAGGGGATAAGATAAACATTACATCACTGGTCAAGGAAATCAACGATGGTACAGAGGTTATAAAGTCTAGCCATATTTTGGTGGATGGAGCTAACCAGTCTCTATCTGTGGTGTATAACACTATCACCGGTGATTTAAGTACATTAAGTACAGCATTATCCGTGGAGCAAGGCAAAATCTCATCATTGATTACCGATGTGTCACAGGCTAAAGGTGATGTGTCAACCTTGCAGACCAATTACAGTAGTCTTACGCAGACTGTGAATGGCATTAAAAGCATAGTAGGGGAGCATACCTCCACTCTGACAAGTGTAACGAGTAAACAGACACAGTTTGAACAAAGTGTAAATGGATTGACTGGCAGAGTGTCTTCAGTTGAATCCACTGCATCTTATACATCAACTAAGCTTAATTCTTTGGTTGCTGATGTTAACGGATTTAAAACAACAGTAAGCGATACATATGCGACCAAGGATACCGTAAATAACATAAGCTCAACCATCACACAAAAGGTGGATAGTTTATCAGTGGGTATCAAGGAATCATATAATCGAATAAATCTCATAGAGAATTCTGATTTTACAAATGATACAGCTTGTTGGAACAAATCATTAGCGTCGACATGTACAGGTGGCAGAGCAACGACATGGGGAAGCAGCACAGGGCGTGCGCTTTGGTTAGAATCCACTGCATTTGATGGAACTGCGAACAGTAACTGGTATCAACGTATAGACATAGGACGTAAGGTAAAAGGATTTTATATGTCCACTGAATTTTTGACAAATTCCGATTATGTGGCTGGGCCTACAAATCCACTTGCAACTTATATTATCAATATATATTATACCGATGGCACCAGAAGTTCAGGGTCTGTCAGAGATACATCCCATAAATGGGTGCGGATAGGCAAGTTTGTAGAGGTTGAAGATAAAGAAATAGAATATGTAAGAGTATATCTTTATGGTAGAGACTTCAAAGGACGCATAGCTTTTAATAGACCTTTCCTATGCGAAGCTAATTCAGCTATTGATCCATCTTACTGGGCGCCTGCTCAATCAGAAGTGACAGGCAATATGAGTGTTGTGATCAATTCTGGAGGATTACGTGTAAATAATGGAGCATTATCCATTTATAACAATGCTGGGAGTAGGGTACTGTATGGCGATACAAACGGAAATCTAACTATGACTGGGACGGTCACTGCCACATCTGGTAAGATTGGCGGGTTTGACATCGGAGCATTAAGATTGAGTGCACAAAACAATGGTAAATATACTGTAATGCAAAGTGCCGGGACGTATGCTTTTTATGCAGGAAGCACAGCAGAATCTATGACAGGTGCTCCATTTTATGTGACGCATGAAGGAAAGTTAAAAGCTGATAATGCATTATTGACGGGATCATTTACAAGTCTTGGAACAGAAAATACAAAGGTAGTAATAGGTAATGGGCGCATGGATTTGTTTATTAACAGTAATCATTGTGGAGGAATAGCATCATCTTACACTAGCAGTACCAGTAGAGGTATATTACTATCGGCTGATACTGGTGCAAAGTTTTTATCATTGGGACAAACAGATATTGACGGTAATAGCGGTGCATCATGGTACACACTGAATTTTGGCTTAAATCCATCAGGTTGGACGGAGCGGCATATATTTTTAGGGTCATCGAACTTTCCGGTTCAGCCTAAAAATGGAAAAGGTTATGTGGTCGTTTCTAATGTTACTGGAGGAGGTTTCCGCAATATTAGACAAATATATCATGGTCATCCTGATAGCAGCACTGATTATCTGCAATACGAAGATGTCACAGGAGCAGATTATTATTGCAAAACATCATGGGTATCTGATGCTAAACTTAAAGCAAATATTATGGATACTGATGTATGTGGACTTGATGCAATAAGGAGATTTAAGCATGAATCCTTCGTCTTTAAAAAGACAGGATTACGAAGATCAATAGGCTATATAGCACAAAATCTCCAAGAAATAGATCCGCAGCTTGTCGAGAATTTGGGTGGTACACTAGCGATAAATCCGGAAGTTGTCATACCGTATATCTCTAAAGCAGTGCAAGAATTGGATGCAAAAATTGTTTGTGCTGAACAAAATTATTTACAGAGTACACAAAATTTTCAGCAGGAGCTGCAAAAACGAGACTTTGAGATATCGCAGCTGCAGCACAGAATACAGCAATTAGAGAGTCGCTCATAGGCTCTCTTTAAATATGCTCAAAAGAGCGAAAGGAGAAGAAACATGGATATGCTTTACACTGTTTTACTGGCAGACCTCAGCATGGTACTGGTCTGCTACGCTATTTTACTACTGGCTTTTGCATCTAACGTGGTGCTGAGCCTTTACCACAATATCAACATCACAGGAGAGCACTTTGACGCTAAACGGCTGTGGCAGGGCGTTAAAAAAGCCTTGGTGCTGGTCTTTGGCACTATGCTGATGGTTGCTGCTGTAGATGCAGCCACTACGCTGCTCACGCAGTATGTGCCAGATATCAATGAGCAGGTGCATGACCTCATCACTGTGGCTATGATTGCCGCTACAATCGGCGTAGCAGCATGGCGCTATATCAAGGATGCATATAGTACGTTTATCAACATTTTAAACGGTAAGCCCTCTGAGGTCGCAGCTGCGGTGGATACAAAGGAGTAAGACATGTCGGATGTAATTATTGTGGCTCTGATTGGAGGCGTATGCACAGCCATACCGTCATTGATAGCAACGGTAGTGATCAACAACAAATCGACAGCTGTCATGCAGTATAAAATAGACGACCTTACAAAAAAAGTGGAAAAACACAACAATGTTGTAGAACGTATGGCGGTTGCAGAAAACAGTATCAAATCGGCTCATCATAGAATCGATGACCTTATGGAAAAATAGGAGGAAACAAAAATGGCATTTAAGAAAAGAACAAGCCTGTCCGGATTAACAGGCAGTAATTGGATGGATTGGGCGCTACGGCGTACAGGAGTGGCAATGCCAAACTGCTTTACCTATGCTACAGCTCGTATCAGCGAGATTTTAGGTCGAGAGGAGTATTTGGATAGCCCACGTGTAAACGGGGCGCAGGAGCTATGGGACAACTACTCAAACGGGTTTAAACGCTCAAAATATGCTGTAGAGGGTGCACTCATGATCTGGCAGTCCGGACAGTGGGGACATGTTGCAGTATGTGAGGAGCTTATTGACACCAACACAATCGCATGGTCGCAGTCAAATTACGGCGGTAAAAGCTTTGAGTATATCAAGGGCAACCCTAATGGTTATCTGGGCATGAAATTTTTAGGATATCTGGTACATGATAAACTGCCGAAAGCAGAGGCAGCAAAACCATCCACTAGTAAGCCGACTACAACCGGCATTAAGGCGGGCAATAAGGTCAAAATCAAGTCCAGCGCTAAAAAGTACGCTACTGGCCAGACAATCCCCGCATGGGCTAAAGGCAAGACATATACCGTACAGCAGGTATCTGGCAGTAAGGCGCTGATTAAAGAGCTTGTGTCATGGGTTAAAACATCCGATTTACAGATGACCGGCGCAGCTGCGGTGATTGCAGTCGGCAAAAAGGTCAAAGTTAAAAAGACGGCAAAGACCTATGCAACAGGGCAGAGTATTCCGGCGTTTGTAAAAGGTACGACTTACACAGTCATGCAGATCAGCGGGGATAAGGTGCTGCTGAAAGAGATCATGAGCTGGGTACGTAAGTCAGACTTGGAATAAGAAAAATCACCACTCATTCCTTTGGGAGTGGGTGTTTTTTTTATGTATAGTTTGACAAAAAATTACAAAAAATGTATTATTTAGGTGTGA